>Ga0066903_100003776_pt1 | contig 12524 bp, 10 predicted proteins | sample PanSoiMetaGPlot1_FD_67491 | JGI IMG/M metagenome (GOLD analysis project Ga0066903, IMG submission 67491) | Tropical forest soil microbial communities from Panama analyzed to predict greenhouse gas emissions - Panama Soil - Plot 1 (version 2) | ecosystem: Environmental > Terrestrial > Soil >...
CCCAGCACGATGATCTTTTCGCGCGCCTCACCCTTTATGATGGTCAGGATTCCCGGCCGTACCGCCGCGACTATGGGCGCATGTCCCGCCAGCACGCCGAAATCGCCTTCAGTGCCGGGAATGTCGACCTGATCGACTTCGCCCGAGAAGGCCATTTTTTCCGGCGAGACGAGATCGAAGTGGAAGGTGGCCATGGTTTACCTAGCGAATAGTGAGTAGCGAATGGCGAGTAGCGAAGAAGGGAGCAACTATTTGCCACTCCCTATTCGCTATTCGCCGGCTCAGGCAGCCTCGGCCGCGAGCTTCTTGCCCTTTTCGACCGCCTCTTCGATGGTGCCGACCATATAGAAGGCAGCCTCCGGAAGGCTGTCGTATTTGCCCTCGCAAAGACCTTTGAAACCCTTGATGGTGTCCTTCAAGTCGACCAGCTTTCCGGGCGAACCGGTAAAAACTTCCGCAACGTGGAACGGCTGCGACAGGAAACGCTCGATTTTACGCGCGCGGGCAACTGTCAGCTTATCCTCTTCGGATAGTTCGTCCATGCCAAGGATAGCGATAATGTCCTGCAGTGCCTTATACCGCTGCAGGATCTGCTGTACTTGCCGGGCCACTCCATAGTGTTCCTCGCCGACGATCAGCGGTGACAGCATTCGCGAGGTCGAGTCCAATGGATCGACCGCCGGGTAGATTCCCTTGGCGGCGATATCTCGCGACAGCACAGTGGTGGCGTCGAGATGCGCGAACGATGTTGCTGGGGCCGGATCGGTAAGGTCGTCGGCTGGAACGTAGATCGCCTGCACGGACGTGACCGAACCTTTGGTAGTGGTAGTGATGCGCTCCTGCAATGCACCCATGTCAGTCGCGAGCGTCGGCTGGTAGCCCACCGCCGAAGGAATGCGGCCAAGAAGCGCTGACACTTCCGAGCCAGCCTGGGTAAAGCGGAAGATGTTGTCCACGAAGAACAAAACGTCCTGACCCTGATCGCGGAAATATTCCGCAACCGTAAGGCCGGTAAGACCGACGCGGGCGCGGGCGCCGGGCGGTTCGTTCATCTGCCCATACACCAGCGCGCATTTCGATCCCTCAACCGAACCCTTTTTCGGATCCTTGTTGACGCCCGACTCGATCATCTCGTGATAGAGATCGTTGCCCTCGCGTGTCCGTTCGCCGACGCCAGCGAAGACTGAATAGCCGCCGTGCGCCTTGGCAACGTTGTTGATCAATTCCATGATCAATACCGTCTTCCCCACGCCTGCACCGCCAAACAGCCCGATCTTGCCGCCCTTTGCATACGGCGCAAGCAGGTCAACAACCTTGATGCCTGTGATCAGAACCTGCGCCTCCGTGGATTGATCGACATAGGCTGGCGCAGGTTGATGAATGGTGCGCTTTTCCTTTGTCTTGACTGGACCCGCTTCATCAACGGGTTCGCCGACCACATTGATGATGCGTCCAAGCGTTTCATTGCCCACCGGGACAGCAATTGGCTGTCCGGTATCCGTGACATCCTGGCCGCGCACAAGGCCTTCGGATAAATCCATCGCGATAGTCCGAACCGTCGATTCTCCGAGATGCTGCGCGACCTCGAGCACGAGGCGGTGGCCGCCATTCGTCGTCTCGAGCGCGTTCAGAATTTCCGGCAAGTGATCTTCGAACTGCACGTCGACAACTGCGCCGATGACCTGCGTGATTTTTCCGACTGCGTTTGGTGTCGCCATATCGTCCTCTTTACAGAACTAGAGCGCCTCCGCGCCAGAGATGATCTCGATTAATTCCTTAGTGATCATCGCCTGACGGGTGCGGTTATAGGTGAGCGTCTGCTTGCGAATCATTTCGCCGGCATTGCGGGTAGCGTTGTCCATCGCGCTCATGCGTGCGCCCTGCTCGGAGGCCGCATTTTCCAGGAGCGCCCGAAAGACCTGCACGGATAGATTGCGAGGTAACAATTCTGCAAGAATTTCTTCTTCCTCCGGCTCGTATTCGTAAGCCGCGGCAGGACTCATTTCTGCGTCTCTTTCGAACACCGGCGGAATAATTTGCTGCGGGGTCGGAATCTGCGCGATGACCGATTTGAACCGCGAGAAAAACAAGGTGGCGACATCAAATGCGCCGTGTTCGAACAGCGTAATGATCTTTTTGGCGATCATATCTGCCTGCTCAAACCCGATGGTGCGAATCCCACGCAGTTCGATCGTCTCGATAATAAGCTTGCTGTACTGCCGGCGCAGTTGTTCGTAACCCTTACGGCCGACGCACAGGATTTTGACCTCTTTGCCATCTGCGATTAGAGCATTCGCCCGATCGCGGGCAAGTCGCACGATCGCCGAATTGAACGGACCGCAAAGCCCGCGTTCACCCGTGCAAACGATCAGCAACTGAACCCTATCGCTTCCGGTTCCCGCGAGCAGTTTAGGCGCTGAATCGCTGCCAGCGACCGCCGCGGCGATCGATCCCAGAACCTTGCCCATACGTTCGGCATAGGGGCGCGCTGCTTCAGCCGCCGCCTGCGCGCGGCGCAATTTGGACGCTGCCACCATTTGCATGGCCTTGGTGATCTTCTGCGTCGCCTTTGTAGCGGCGATGCGAACGCGCATGTCCTTCAGGCTGGGCATGTCTTCTAACGTCTATCCCTTATCATGGACGGCCCTGTGCCGGGCATCTTGTTACGCGAAAGTCTTGGCGTAGCCGTCAACCTCGGCCTTGAGCTTGCCGGCATCGGCGTCGGAAAGGTCACTGCTCTTACGAATGCTGTCGAGTAAATCCATGTGCTTGGTGCGCAGAAGCGTCAACAATCCGCTCTCGAACGCGCGTACACGGTCCACGCTTAGCGGGTCCAGATAGCCGTTGACCCCGGCATAAATCACACAAACCTGCTCTTCCATCTTGAGCGGCGAGAACTGCGGCTGTTTTAAAAGCTCAGTAAGGCGGGCACCGCGATTCAGTAACCGCTGCGTCGTAGCGTCAAGGTCCGAGCCGAACTGCGCGAAGGCAGCCATTTCACGATATTGCGCGAGCTCGCCTTTGATGCGTCCAGCAACCTTCTTCATTGCCTTGGTTTGCGCCGAAGAACCGACGCGCGAAACTGAAAGACCGACGTTCACTGCGGGGCGGATACCCTGATAGAACAGATCGGTCTCCAGGAAGATCTGGCCATCAGTGATCGAAATGACGTTTGTCGGAATGTAAGCAGACACGTCATTGGCCTGCGTTTCGATAATTGGAAGAGCGGTCAACGAACCGGCCTTGTTCTCATCGTTCATTTTTGCGGCGCGCTCAAGCAAGCGCGAATGCAAATAGAACACGTCCCCAGGATAGGCTTCGCGGCCCGGCGGACGACGCAAAAGTAGCGACATCTGCCGGTAGGCAACGGCCTGCTTCGAAAGGTCGTCGTAGATGATGACCGCGTGCATGCCATTGTCGCGGAAATACTCGCCCATGGTGCAGCCGCTAAATGGCGCCAGATACTGCATGGGCGCGGGATCGGAGGCAGTGGCGGCGATGATGATGGAATAGTCGAGTGCGCCCTGTTCTTCGAGCACCTTCACAAACTGTGCAACCGTCGACCGTTTCTGCCCAACAGCAACATAGACGCAGTAGAGTTTAATCTTCTCGTCTGGCTGAGCGTTGAGCGGCTTCTGATTGAGAATGGTATCGAGCGCAATTGCGGTCTTTCCGGTCTGACGGTCTCCGATGATCAGCTCGCGCTGGCCACGTCCAATCGGGATCAGCGAGTCAATGGCTTTCAAACCGGTGGCCATCGGCTCGTGCACCGATTTGCGCGGAATAATCCCGGGTGCTTTCACATCGACGCGCGCTCGTTTCTCAAACTTTATAGGACCCTTCCCATCAATCGGATTTCCGAGAGCGTCAACCACGCGACCAAGCAAGCCCTTGCCTATCGGTACGTCGACAATAGAGCCAGTGCGTTTGACCGTCTGACCTTCCTTGATTTCACGGTCGTTGCCAAAAATAACGATGCCAACATTATCAATTTCAAGATTGAGCGCCATGCCGCGCACGCCGTTTTCGAATTCAACCAGCTCGCCGGCCTGTACATGGTCGAGGCCGTAAACGCGTGCGATGCCGTCACCGACGGAAAGCACCTGGCCAACTTCGGATACCTCGGCTTCTTGACCAAAGTTTTTGATCTGCTCTTTCAGAATGGCGGAAATTTCTGCGGCGCGGATATCCATCAGCGGGCCTCTTTCATCGCAAGCTTGATCGAATTGAGTTTGGTGCGGAGTGAACTGTCGACCATGCGGCTGCCAACCTTAACGATCAGCCCGCCAATGATAGCGGGGTCGATTTTGACATCGAGGTCAATGTCCTTGCCGCCAGTTACGGATTTGAGTGCGGTCTTAAGTGCGTCGAGATTCTTATCGCTGAGTTTTTCAGCAACCGTGACCTGAGCAGTCACCTCACCTTTATGGCGGGCAACCAGCGCACGATAGGCACGTACCATATCGCGCACAGCAAAGAGTCGTCGGTTGGTGGTAATGACACGTAGGAAATTTGCCGCCAGACCTGCAATGCCGGCCTTGGCAAGAATTGCTGAGAGCGCCTTGAGCTGCTCATCGGCATCGAACACAGGGCTCCGCACCACCCTTTTGAGATCAGCGCTGCTGCTAACGAGCGCGTCGAATTGGTCGAGATCGTTTTTGACGGCGTCCACCGCCTTATTGTCGAGGGCAAGCTCGAATAGGGCGGTGGCGTATCGGCCAGCCATGCCGGAGATAATTGGATCTTCGCCTGCCACTGAGGACGCCCGTCGGTTTATTTCGTTCACGGCCCGTACGCCGTCGGGGATGGCGGCGCAAACTATTGGAATCCAAGAGGGAATCCCGATCTCTGGAGACGTCGCGGAAGCCCGCGGAAACCCCCTGAAATCAAGGGGCTAGCTAACACAGCAGGATTGGCGGCGCAACAAGCGGGCGGGTTTGCCGCACGCTGACGAGCAGGGCGCCAGCCTCTAATCGACAAATTTGCATCGCAGGGTTGCCTCGCCATGCGACGGTACGCGCGATAGCGTCTCCTCGATTCACGCTAGAGCTCCCCGTCGGGATTTCCACGAAATGCCAGAGTTGAAAGTGAAAGGTGACGCCGCGGCAACGGCCAAGCTGCTCGTCGTGCTGCTTGCATTCGCATGGGGACTCAACTGGGTTGCGGCGGCAATTGCATTGCGCGAAGTGTCGCCGTGGAGCTTGCGCGTGGCGGGATCTGGAATTGGAGCGGCGATTCTATTTTTTGCCGCCATCAGCACTGGTCACAAATTGAGGGTTCCGCGCGGCGAATATATCCACATCATGTTAGCTGGATTCTTGAATGTCGCCGCCTTTCAAATTCTTTCCAGTTTCGCACAGCTTAGCGGCGCAACAACGCGCGCTATCATCATTACTTACTCGATGCCAATCTGGGCGACTGTGTTGAGCTGGCTTTTCCTTGGCGAGCGGTTGAATGCAATACGCTGGCTTGCCTTCGCGTTGTGCGTCTTCGGCCTAACGATTCTAGTGTGGCCGTTGTTTGCCGCCGGCTTACCGCTTTTTGTTTTTTATTCGCTCGGTTGCGCATTGGGCTGGGCGATTGCCACCGTGTACATCAAGTGGGCCAGAGTCACGATCGAACCCTTGGCGAACGCTGCCTGGCAACTGCTGTTTGGCCTCGCTTTCATCACGGTGGGCTGCTTTATAGCCGAGGGCTATCCCCATCTTTGGTCGTTCCGCAGCGAGACGATCTTTGCGATTCTCTTTGTCGGCCTTGTTGGCGTCGGCCTCGCCCATTTCCTATGGTGGTCGATTGTCGGACGACTTCCAACCATCACGGCATCCCTCGGCTCTTTGCTGGTGCCCGTCATTGGTGTCAGCGCGTCAGCGATGGTGCTCGGTGAGCGTCTGACCCTGCCCGACACAATAGGTTTTATGATGATTTTTGCGGCCGCTGCATGCGTGTTGTTGCAACCGAACGTGCGGCACGACGAAATGCCAGAATAGTCGGCAGGAGTCAGTAAAAACTCTGTGGATCGACATCCACCTCCAGCCGCACATTGCCGCGCGGCTTAGGCACGCTAGCGAGCCACCCACGTAAATAGGCCGATAGATCGAATGGTCGCGGCGCCTTCACAAGGAGCCGAAATCTATGCCGTCCACGCACCACTGCGATGGGAGCCTCAGCCGGACCTAACACACGAACGTGCTCGTTCCTGGGCGCCGCGTTCGCGAGGGTCCGCCCGTAGGACTCTGCTTCATGCCGTTCGTTAGCAGTGATTACAAGGCCAGCCAGCCGGCCAAATGGCGGATAACCTGTGCGCTCACGCTGCTCGATCTCATTTTTGTAAAATGCCTCGCGGTCACCGGAAATCAGCGCCCGCATGACCGGATGCTCGGGTTGGTGCGTCTGCAGATAACCGATGCCACGACCTTCCTCGCGCCCGGCACGGCCCACCACCTGATGCAATAGCTGAAATGTGCGCTCGGCAGCGCGTGGATCTCCATTGCCCAACCCAAGATCCGCGTCGACGATACCAACCAGATTGAGCTTCGGAAAATGGTGTCCCTTGGCCACCAGCTGTGTGCCGATGATGAGATCGAAACGACCTTCCGCCACGTCGTCGAGTTCTTGTCGAAGACGTTCGACTGATTCCACCAAATCGCTCGACAGAACTAGAACGCGGGCTTGTGGAAAAAGCTCACTAGCTTCCTGCTCAAGACGTTCAACGCCGGGGCCGACCGCAGTGAAGCTGTCCGTAGCGCGACAATTCGAACACTCCACAGGCGGCGGCAGGGAAAATCCGCAGTGGTGACAGACCAACCTACGCTTGAAGCGATGGTCGACCAGCCAAGCGTCGCAATTCGGGCATTGCAGACGGAATCCGCAGGCCCTGCATAGTGTCAGTGGCGCGTAGCCACGTCGATTGAGAAAGAGTAAAGCCTGCTCGCGCCTGCTCAAGGAGACCGCAACCGCCTCGGCAAGGCGTGGTGAAATGAAGCGCCCACGTGATGGACCTCCATGACGCATATCGATTGCTTCAATCGAGGGCAGGTGGGCGCCGCCAAAGCGCTCCGGCAAGTGAACGTGGCGGTAACGATTTCGGCGCGCATTAACTTCGGATTCTACCGAGGGCGTTGCCGACGCCAGAATCGCCGGGATTTTTGCAATGGAAGCGCGAACCACCGCCATGTCGCGGGCGTGATAATGCGCACCATCCTCCTGTTTGTAGGCAGGGTCGTGCTCTTCATCGACAACGATAAGCCCAAGATCTGCGTAAGGTAGAAAAAGCGCCGAACGCGCGCCTACAACTACGGACACTTCGTTCTTTCCAACTGCCGACCAAGTCCGAGCGCGTTTGCGCGGTGAAAGTTGCGAATGCCATTCAGCTGGGCGCGCGCCAAAGCGCTCCGAGAAACGATCGAGAAATTGCACGGTCAACGCGATTTCGGGCATTAGTATCAAGGTTTGCCGCTTGCGGCGGATATTTTCGGCAACAGCCTCGAAATAAACTTCCGTCTTGCCCGAACCTGTAACTCCATCAAGAAGCGTAACGGTATAGCCGCCCTGCTCAACCGTCGTACGCAGAGCATCCGCGGCGGCAAGTTGTGCCAGGGAAAAATCCGGCTTGCGAAAGTCGGGATCGGGCTGCGAAGCCACGGGCTCGATAGGTAGAACGATTGTTTCCAACGTCCCCTCATCGACCAATCCATTGATTACGCTGACACTGGCGCCTGCTTCCTGCGCAGCTTCCACCTTTGATCGGAGGAGTCCATCAGCGAACAGATCGAGCACCCGCTTGCGCGCCGCCGTAAGACGTTGCGGCGCCGGGCCAGCAAGCCTAACACCGACACGCTCACGCCCAGGTCCAAGATGCTCACCCATGCGCAAGGCCATACGCAGAACCATCCCCCGCGAGGCGAGCGTGTAATTCGAGACCCAATCGACAAGCTGGCGCAACTCGGCCTTCAAAGGCGGGACATCAAGTTTTTCGTCGACATCCTTCAGGCGATTATGCAAGCGCGGACTTGGCGTCGAGTTGTCGGCCCAAACAACGCCCAGATAATCCCGTGCACCCAACGGCACGGACACCAGATCGCCCGGTGTGAGTTCAAGTCCCGACGGGACCCGGTAGGAATAGGTCTGGTCGAGTGCTACCGGCACCAGAATATCGACAATTCGTGCGTTCATTGCTCTGGTCTGGCCGATTCCATGGTTTTAAGGAAGAGTGAAGGAAGCAGTGCCACTCTCCCCCAATGAGCGAATTTCCGGCCCGACCCGACGTCGTCAGCGAAATCACCCGCTGGCTGAGCTATCTGGGCGCCGAGCGGCGGATGTCGGCGAAGACCCTCGAGGCTTATCGGCGCGATGTATCGCAGTTCCTCGGATTCTTGACCGACCATTTGGGTGGCGCGCCTTCGCTAAAGCAGCTCGCCAAGCTTACACCAGCCGACATTCGTGCCTTTATGGCAGCGCGACGCAGCGACGGTATTGGCAATCGGTCATTGATGCGAGCACTGGCGGGCACCAGATCTTTCGCGCGCTTCCTTGAGCGTGACGGCAAAGGCAAGGTAGCGGCGCTCGCCGCCGTGCGTTCGCCTAAGCTGCCGAGAACTTTGCCGAAGCCTCTGGCGATTGCCTCTGCCAAACGGATTGCCGACACAAGTTTATATGAAGGCGAGGCAACCGAGCCCTGGATCATTGCGCGCGACATTGCGGTGCTTGCTTTGCTCTACGGCTCGGGCCTCCGTATCTCGGAAGCGCTTGGCCTAAAACGGAAGGATTGCATCGGTGCCCACGACGCTCTCACCGTTAAAGGAAAGGGTAACAAGTCCCGCATGGTGCCGCTGCTCCCACAGGTCGCAAAAGCGATCGCTGAGTATGTCGCGCTCTGCCCTATTGAATTGTCGCGAGAAGACGCACTTTTTGTCGGCGCACGCGGTGGACCCCTTTCACCCCGTATTGTGCAACTGGCAATGGCGCGGCTGCGTGGAGCACTCGGACTGCCTGCCACTGCAACCCCACACGCCCTGCGTCATTCCTTCGCCACACACTTACTGGCGCGCGGTGGTGATCTGAGGGCCATCCAGGAATTGCTCGGCCACGCTTCGCTCTCAACAACGCAAATCTACACCGCGGTCGACACCGAGCGCCTCCTGGAAGCCTATACGAGCGCGCATCCACGTGCGTAACGATATCGCTTAGGCGATTTGGACTTCTTGTGCTTTGTTGCGCTCTGCTATCATCGTCACCGTAGACAAGGGGAGGGGCTAATGAGCGCGCATGAAAACATGGAGCACGCCGAGCACGTTGAGCATGCGGCGCACTCCAACAAGAAAATCGCGCTCCTGATTGCGATATTGGCGCTCTTCCTCGCTTTCTCCGAAACCTTGGGCAAGAGCGCCCAAACGGCGGCCATTGCCGACAATATCAGAGCATCCGATACCTGGAACTTCTTTCAAGCGAAGACCATCCGGCAGACTAGTTTGCGTACGGCGGCAGATGCGCTCGCGGTACAATTGCCGTCAATTACAAACGAAGAGAGCAAAGCCGCGGTCACCAAACAGATCGAATCGTGGCGCAGCACTGTCACCCGCTACGAATCAGATCCCAAGGAAAACGACGGCCGCAAGGAGTTAAAGGCCCAAGCCGAACATTTGGAGCACGAGCGTGACACCTGGCTGGCCCGCTACCATCAATACGAATTCGCGTCCGCTGCGTTTCAGATCGGCATTGTGCTCGCGTCGGCTGAAGTTATCACCGGCATAGCAGCACTGGGCTGGCTTTCAGGCCTGGTGGGGATTTGCGGCCTCGGATTTATGGCACTCGGCCTATGGGCACCGTATGCTTTCCAGCTGGTCGCACATTGAAACGACTTCAAGCCGGGCGGTTATAGGAGCGCCGTAGACGAACGAGCCGACGTATGGTGCGCCCCGCTCGTTCAGGCATGAATAGCCAAAAAACTTTACGGATGCGCGCTCGGGTGGGTTCAGTTTGCGTACGTGCCCAGTCCCGCGCCCACAGGAACCAATCGTACATCCGCCGGAACCAGACGATCTGCAATAGCTTGTCACGCGTCACGTCAAATACGAAGGCGGTAACACCAAGACCAACAAGTTTGGCGAGTACGAGGACCAGGATAGCGGCAAGCCAGTTCGCCGTCGCAATAAAATAAACCTCCAGAAATTTCAGAGGCACGAGAACAATGACAGGAACGACGAACACGACCAAAGACGCGTAAGGCGGCAGCTCTTCAATCAACCCAGCAAAAATCGTCCGGAGCCTGCCCCATGGAACAACATTGACAATGCGCGCAACAACAGGCTCGAGACGATCCCACAGCCACGCTTCCAGCAGAAGCAGCAGCGCGAGAATAATCCAGAGCGGCCGAAAGATATTGCGACGCATTTGGCACAAATAGTAACCCCGCCCGCAGCCACAACAAAGGCGAGACTTTCCTAGCAAATTCAAACCCCTGAACCGCGAACCCGGCACGGCGGTGTGTTTTTCGCGGGCCGCGGCGCCCAAAAACTACGACCGGACGCGTCCACCATCCACGTTAAGCGTCTGTCCGGTCATGAAAGCGGCGTCATCGCTGGTCAGGAACGAAACCGCGCCGACCAGATCTTCGGGTACTTCCACGCGCTTTATCGCCTGCATTTGCGCCACCGCCGCAAACTCTTCGTCCATAGTCTTGAAACCAGGGCGTGGCGCGCGGACCAAAGTGCCCGGTGAACGGGTAAGTCCGGGCGCGATTGCGTTGACGGTGATACCGTCAGGAGCAAGATCAGTAGCGAGGGCGCGAGTAAATCCAACAATGCCACCTTTACTGGCAACGTAATGTGCAAAACCAGTTACCACCGAGCCAAGCGTGCTCGAAGCCATATTGACCACGCGACCCCATTTGCGCGTACGCATACCGGAAACAAATGCTGCCGTAACCAGAAAAGTCCCATCGAGATTGATAGAGAGAACTTTGCGCCAGTCGGCGAAACTCATTTCAGGGAAATTCTTCTGCGGAAATATGCCGGCGCAATTTACGACAATATCGACACGACTGAATTTACTCTGCACTTCTTTGGCCATTGTGGCGACGGACTGTTCGGACGAGACATCGCATTTGACGGCAAGGGCCTGACGGCCAGCGGCTTTGACAAGCATAGCCGTTTCTTTGCCATCAGCGAGATCGGCGATCGCCACATGCACACCATCTTCGGCGAGTCGCTTGGCAAAAGCCTGACCGATGCCGCTAGCGCCGCCAGTAATGACGGCGACTTTGTCCTTGTGGCCCTCGGCCATGAAATATCCCCCTACGAAGCATTTGGTGCTGTTCCAAGTGAGCAATGACGCACACTGGAACGATAATGACGTTACATATGAATTGCGCGTTTGGCGACGGCCATCGCTGCCTCTTTCACGGCCTCGGACAATGTCGGGTGCGCGTGGCAGGTGCGCGCGATATCTTCAGCCGACGCACCAAACTCCATCGCAACAACAGCCTCCGCGACCATGTTGCCTGCGTCGGCGCAAATGAGATGCACGCCGAGAACGCGGTCGGTTTTTGCATCGGCAATTATCTTCACAAAGCCCTCCGTGGTCATGTTCACTTTGGCGCGGCCGTTCGCCGTGAACGGAAATTTGCCGATATTGTAGGAGACGCCAGCTGCCTTTAGCTCATCCTCTGATTTACCGACGGTTGCAATCTCCGGGTACGTATAAACAACGTTTGGAATAGCATCGTAGTTCACGTGCCCCGCTTCTCCGACAAGGATTTCCGCAACCGCAATCCCTTCATCTTCCGCCTTATGCGCTAGCATTGGTCCCGCAATTACGTCGCCAATTGCCCATATTCCGGGCACGTTGGTCGCGTAGTAATGATCAACAACAATGCGCCCGCGCTCGTCGAGTTTGACGCCGAGTTCCGTCAGACCAAGGCCCTCGGTGTACGGCACTCGCCCGATCGCAACCAAAACAACATCCGCCTCGATCGTTTCCGCCGTACCACCTTTGGCATGTTCGATGGTCGCTCTCAGTCGTTTGCCTGATGTATCGATCGCCGTCACCTTGGACAGCAGCTTGAAAATCATTCCTTGCTTTTCAAAGAGACGTTGGGCCTGGCGGCGCACTTCGCCATCCATGCCGGGCAAAACTCCGTCGAGAAATTCCACTACCGTCACCTGTGACCCAAGCCGGCGCCAGACAGATCCAATTTCGAGGCCGATAACGCCAGCGCCTATAACCAACAAATGTTGGGGCACCTGCGCGAGTGTCAGCGCGCCAGTCGACGAGACGATTCGTTTTTCATCAATCTCAATGCCTTTGAGACGCGCGACGTCGGAACCGGTCGCAATGACAATCGATTTCGTTTCAAGAGCTTGCGTCTTGCCTTCTTCGGTTTTTACTTCGACTTTGCCCGGAGCTACGATGCGGGCACTGCCGCTAAACCCGTCGATCTTGTTCTTTTTGAAAAGAAACTCGACGCCTTTGACATTGCCGTCGACACCCTGATCCTTGAACGCCATCATTGTCTTGAGATCGAGCTT
>Ga0066903_100003777_pt1 | contig 12523 bp, 9 predicted proteins | sample PanSoiMetaGPlot1_FD_67491 | JGI IMG/M metagenome (GOLD analysis project Ga0066903, IMG submission 67491) | Tropical forest soil microbial communities from Panama analyzed to predict greenhouse gas emissions - Panama Soil - Plot 1 (version 2) | ecosystem: Environmental > Terrestrial > Soil >...
GAAGGCATGAAGGCCGTCCGCGACCAGGTGCAGGAGACGGCCAAGCGGATCAAGCGCCTCGGGGAGAGCTCGCAGGAAATCGGCGAGATCGTGCAGCTCATCGGCGACATCGCCGACCGCACCAGCATCCTCGCGCTGAACGCGTCGATTCAGGCCGCGATGGCCGGCGAATCGGGCCGCGGGTTCGCCGTCGTCGCGGACGAAGTCGAGCGGCTCGCCGACCGCGCCACCGAAGCGACCAAGCGCGCCGCCATGCTCGTCAAGGCGACGCAGGGCGAAACGGCCGAAGTGATGGCCGCGATGGAAGACACGACCCGCGAAGTGATCAACCGGTCGAACATCGCGAACGAGGCCGGCGTCGCGCTGAGCGAGATTCAGCAGGTGTCGAACCGCCTGGCCGAGCTGATTCAGGCGATTTCCGACGCGGCGCAGCAGCAGGCGCGCGGCTCCGAGCAGGTGGCCAAGTCGATGACCGAGATGTCGTCGGTGACGCGCACCACCGCCTCGGGCACCAAGGAAACGGCGGTCGCGATCAGTTCGCTCGCCATGCTGGCCGAGACGCTGAACGCGTCGGTCGCACGGTTCAAGCTGCCGGCGACGTCTGACGCCGGTCACGCCGGTCAGCAGCAGCCGAGGCTCGTGGCGGCTCGATGAGCACACACGGCGCCAACCCGCCTGTGGAGACCCCGGCGAAGCCAAACGCCGAGGTCGACACGCCGGCAGCGCCGGGCCCTCGCCCGACGAGGGACGTGGTGTCGATTGAAGACTGGTGTGAGCTGATTCGACGGCGCTGCGGCATCACGCTCAGGGACGCGCAGATCTCCACGCTCGTCTCGAGCGTGCAGCAGCAGATGCAGGCGAACGGCATCAGCAGCCAGACGACGCTCTTCGAGCGGCTGTCAGGGTGGCCCGACGAGAGCGCGGAGTGGTCGGGGTTCGTCGAACGGCTGCTCAATCACGAAACGTCGTTCTTCCGTCATCCGGCAAGCTTCGAGGCGCTCCGGCGCCACATTCTGCCGGAGCTTCGCACCAGCCGCAGCGACACGGGAACCCGTGTGAGCCTGTGGAGCGCCGGCTGTTCGACCGGCCAAGAAGCGTACTCGCTCGCGATGGTGGCGATGGCCGACGAGGATCTCGCCGGCGAGTTCGTCGTGTGGGGCGGCGACATCAGCCGCGCGGCCATCGACATCGCCCGAAAAGGTCGCTACAGCGCGCGCGCCGTGGCCGGCATGCCGCCGGAGTTCAGCAAACGGTTTCTGCGCGAGGTCGCCACCGGCGGCGCGCCCGAATACGAAGTTACCGACGACCTGCGCCAGCGTGTGCGCTTCATGGCGGTCAATCTGTTCTCCGACTGGAACAGCAGCCTCACGCAGGATGTGATCTTCTGCCACAACGTGCTCATCTACTTCGCGCCGGCCGCGATCACCAAGCTGCTCGCGATTCTGGCCGCGCGTCTGAAGCCAGGTGGGTACATGGTGCTCGGCCCCGGAGAGGGACCGAGTGAGCGGCCGCCCGGCGTCGAACTCGCGACGCTGCCGGGCGTGCGTGCGTTCAAACGAACGATGCAGCGCTCCACGGACGGGTATTTATGAACGAACATCTCGAAGCCGCGGCCGTTCTCGCGTTCGACGAAGAGCTCAGGCTGGCGCTGCCTGCTATCGACGCGGCGCTCGACGCCGCCGTACGCGATCCCGGCGACCAGGGCGCCGTCAAGGAGACGCATCGGCTCGTGCACTCGTTGAAAGGCGCCGCCTCGATGGTCGGCCTGGCTGCGCTCGGCTACCTGCTTCATCAGGCCGAGGAGTTGATCGACGCCGAGCTGACGAGCGGCCGGCCGCCCTCGCCCGAGATCCTGACGCTGCTGCGCACGAATCTGCCCCAGCTCGCCGCTTACATGGACGCGGCGCTGTCGGGCCGATCCTTTGAGGCCATCGCGACGAAGGTGGCGCGGACCTTCCGCAGCATGTCGACCGGCGACGCCGGCGAGGACGTGCCGCTCCTCGAACTCGTTGCGATCGACGCGCGCGAACTGGCCGCGCTCAAGCCGCCGACCCCCATTGAAGACCCCGTCCCGGCGCCGGAGGATCAGGTGCCGTCCGCGTTCGAGACGTTTGTGGTCGCTGCCGAGCCGCCTCCTCCCGAGCCGCGGACCGGTGACGCCGACCGGCTGTTCGCCGAGCTCGCGTCGGCCGCGCTGGCCACCTCAGAACCGCCCGCCGACGCCGCCGCATTCCTGACGCCGGAAATTGCCGAAGTACGCGAAGTGCTCGAGTCACTTCAGGAGTCCGACAGCTTCTTCGGCGAAGCCGAGGCACCACTACCCGACGCCGCGGTCTTCCCGGTCCTCGACGACCTGGTCGGGGCATTCGAACAGGCCCCCGCGCCACCGCCTCCGCCAGCAGCCGCCGCGGCTATCGACGTGGAAATCGAGCTCGCTCCGGCCGAAGCCATTCCACCGGAGCTCGCCGAGGTCTTTGCGCTGGAGGCGCAGGAGCATCTTCAGGCGATCGCACGGCTGACCGGCGAGCTGACGACCTCGCCTGACAATCGCGACGCGCTGCAGGAGCTCAGACGCGCTGTACACACGCTCAAGGGCGCCGCGGGCGTCGTCGGCCACAAGGCCGCGTCGCAGCTCGCCCATCGCATGGAGGATCTGCTCGACAAGCTGTACGAGGGCCAGGCCGAGATGAGCGCCGACGCCGTCACGGTGCTCGTCGCTTCGTCGCACGCCCTCGACGACCTGATTTCAGGCGAAGCCGATCCGACCACGCTGCGCGAGACGCTGAAGCAGCTCTTCGTCCGGTTCGCCACGCTCGTCGCCGGCGCGGCTCCGGCGCCCACCGTGCTGCCCGGCACGCCGGTCGACGACCTCGACGCCATGGCTCGACGAGCGATGGCACTGGCGGAGGCGACGCGCGGAGGTGACGACACTGACGGCGTCCCGACCGGCGAGCCGCAAGACGGCCTGACGGCGCTCGCGTATCAGCGCCAGGAACCCGCGTCCCCGATCGCCGACACGACGGCTGCCGCAGCGTCGAGCGTTGAGCCCCTGATCGAAACGGTCGTGCTCGAACGCCGGCGGGGCCAGACCGATCGCCGTCGCAGTCACGACGACCGGCGCGGCGGCGCGCAGGTGCTGCGCGTACCGCTGCCACGGATGAACGAGCTCGTGCGCCTCATGAGCGAGCTCGTCATCAACCGTTCGACTTTCGACCAGCACTACGCCGCGCTGATCGATCAGGTGAGCGAGCTCAAACTGAGCACGGCCCGCCTGCGGCGAGTCGCCCAGAAGCTCGAGGCCGACTACGAAGTGCGCGCGCTCGCGGGCCGCGGAATGGGCAACGGCGCTCCGCTGCCCCCGCTGGCGATGTCGAAGAGCGCTGAAGGCTTCGACGAACTCGAGTTTGATCGCTACACCGAGTTCCATCTCCTCACGCGCGAGCTCGCGGAAACGGCGAGTGACATCAACACCGTCAGCGCGCGCGTCACCGACACGATGGGCGACTTCGAGGGCGATCTCACGCGCCTCGGCCGGCTGACGCACGACATCCAGGACCGGGTGATGGCGCTCAAGATGGTCACCTTCGGCACGCTGGCGTCGCGGCTGGAACGCGCCGTCCGCGTCACCGCGGACAGCTGCGGCAAATCGGTCGACTTCCGGATCGAAGGCGATGAAGTGGCGCTCGACAAATCGTTGCTCGAGGAAATGGCCGACCCCCTGCTCCACCTGCTGCGGAACGGCGTCGATCACGGCATCGAAACGCCGGCGGCGCGCGCCGCCGCCCGCAAGCCCGAACGCGGCACGATCGTCGTGCGCGCCTACCATCAGGGCACCGACGTTGTCATCGAGGTGCAGGACGATGGGCGCGGGCTGGACGTCGAGCGGATCCGTCAGACCGCGATCGAGCGGGGGTATGTCGGCGAAGCCGACGCCGACACGCTGACACCGGACGCGCTGTTTGCGTTCGTGTTCGAGCCCGGGTTCAGCACGGCCAACCAGGTGAGCGAAATCTCCGGGCGCGGCGTGGGCATGGACATCGTCAAGGCAAAGGTCGTCGGCCTGAAGGGCCGGATCGCGATTGCGTCCGAGCCCGGCAAGGGCGCGACGTTCTCGGTCCGGGTCCCGATGACGCTGGCCATCACGCGCATCCTGCTCGTCCGCGCGGGCGGCGAGATGTTCGGCCTGCCGCTCGGCGCCATCGTGCAGATTCTGCGCCCGTACCCCGGCGCCATCACGCACGTCGGCTCCGAACGTGTGATCTCGGTCGACAACCGGCCCTATCCGATCCGTGATCTCGCCGACACGCTGGGACTGCCCCGCTCGTCTGAACCGTCAGCCTCGGCGCCCATCCTGATCACGAGCCTGGGGGGACGGCTCGTCGCCCTGGCCGTGGACGAAATCCTGAACAGCCGCGACGCCGTCGTGAAGACGCTCGGAACGCATCTGCGCCGCGTGCAGGCGGTATGGGGGGCAACGCTCCTCGGCGACGGCACGGTCGTGCTCATTCTCAATCCCGCTGACCTGGCGGGCACGGTCGAAGCACCGCGCGTGCGTCGGATGCCCGCGCGCCCCACGGCCATCGAGCACGAGCCGTACACCGTGCTGGTCGTGGACGATTCGCTCAGCATGCGCCACGTGCTGTCGACCGTCGTCAAGAAGGCTGGCTGGCTGCCGATCCAGGCGCGCGACGGCGTCGAGGCGCTCGAGGCCGTCCATCGCGCAACGCGGCCGCCGGATATCGTGCTGCTCGACATCGAGATGCCCCGCATGGACGGCTACGAGTTCCTGGCCACGATCCGGGCGCAGCCCGCGTATGCCACGCTGCCGATCGTGATGCTCACCTCGCGCGGCGGCGACAAGCACCGCGACAAGGCGAAGGCGCTCGGCGCGACCGACTACATGGTCAAGCCGTTCCAGGAAGACGTGCTCATGCAAACGATCGAGCGGCTCGTGCGCACCGCGCGCCGGTCGGATCGGAGAGCGGCCTCGTGATCAAGGTAGGCATCGCCGACGACTCGCCATTCACCTGCAAGCTGCTCGCCTCGTACCTCCAGGAGAGCGGCCATTGCCGGATTGTGGGCTTTGCGCACGATGCGCCGTCGACGATTTCGCTGATGCGGACGCTGACCCCCGACGTGCTCACCCTCGATCTGCAGATGCCGGGGAGCGACGGCCTCGAACTGCTGCAGCAGGTCGCCGCCGAGCACCCTGCCGCCATCGTGGTCATCAGCGGCGTGACCCGCCGCGCGGCGGCCACGACGCTGCGCGCACTGGAGCTGGGAGCCGTCGACTTCGTCCTGAAGTACACGCCAGGCGTGCCCGTCAGCGCCGCCTCGCTCAAGCGCGAAATCGTGGCCAAGGTGATGACGGCGGCCGACGCGCGCGCGCGCCGCAGCCCTGCCGCGACGGCCGTCGCCACCGCCTCGCCCGCCCCCGCCGTCGGGCCGCTGCGCCGCGAGGCGCGCCGCACACCGCGCAAGGACGAACCCGCCGTCATCGTCATCGGCTCGTCAACGGGTGGACCCGGCGCCGTGGCGGAGCTGCTGGCGCAGCTGCCGAAGGATTTCAGCGCGCCGTGCGTCATCGTGCAGCACCTCCCGGCGATGTTCACGACGATCTTCGCGTCGCAGCTCGAGCGCCGCACGCTGCTGCGCGTCCGCGAGGCGGCAACGGGCGACCGGCTCGAGCCGGGAACGGTGCTCGTGACGCCAGGCGCGGTCAACCTGTGGATCAAGCCGGACGGCCGCGTCGAACTGAGGCCCGCACCCGAACATGACCTCTATCGCCCGTCAATTGACGTCGCGATGACGTCGGCCGCGGAGAGTTTCGGCGCGGGCGCGGTCGGCGTCGTGCTGAGCGGACTCGGCAACGACGGCGCCGAAGGGCTGAAGCGCATCCGCAACGCGGGCGGCGAGGGCTACATTCAGGACCCGGCCAGCTGCATTGTCGCGAGCATGCCTGACCGCGCGCTCGAACACGCCGGCGCCGATCACATCGGCCGGCCGGAGCGCATCGGCCAGCTGCTGGCGGCGCGGGGGAAATCATGAGCCGCACGGCCACCCGTCCGACGCAGGCGGACAGCTCCACGATCGTCTGCTGCGCCGTGGGACCGCACCACTACGCGTTCGACGGCGCGGACGTGCGGTTCATCGTCAGGTCTGAGCAGTTGCGCCCGGCGCCCCCGGATGCGCCGCCCGGTTGCGTGGGCACCCTCCGCGCGGACGTTGACATTCCCGTGTATCTGCTGGCCCGGCGTGTGGCCGGTGCCTCCCTCTCCGAGAGCCACAGCCACATCGTCGTCACGCAGGGCGCGGGCCGGCCCATCGGATGGCTGGTCAGCAACACCATCCGGAACGCGCGCGGCACCGAGTCGAAAGTACTGCCGCTGCCGCCGATTGCAGGTCCTCTCGCCGCATCCTGGTTCAAGGGTCTGATCACGCTCGCCGATCGGCCGTACCTGCTGCTGTCGCCCCGCGGCCTCGATCCGTCAGCGCCGTCCCAGCAGCTGGCGGCGTACGCGCCCGTGATCGCGCCTGCACAGGAGACCGCGACCACCCAGAGCGTGCTGCTGTTCGCCACGGCGGCGCTGCCGCCCTCGCGCGCCGCGCGGTACATCGTCAGCGCGCGCCAGGTACTCGCGATCGCACAGACGCTTCCGGCCACGCCGCTGCCGTCTGGCAAGCCGCAGGTGAATGCCGTCGCGTTGTGGCGCGACATCGCCGTGCCGATCGTCGACTTTCGCGGCCGCATTCCGGACGCGCGCGACACGAAGGTCCGATATCTCATCACGCACTGCGGCGCGCGACTGAAGTACGCGCCGCTCGCCCTGCCGGTCGATCAGGGCGTGGTCCTGCACAAGGCCGCTCCGTCCGATCGACAACTGCCCCGCGATGTCGACGACCCGCCGCACCTGGCCGGCGTCTTCGAGGTCGGCGGTGAGCTGGTGGGACTGCTCGACATCGACAAGCTCGCGTCTGCCTGACCCGGGATCAAGGTCGTGGCTGGCGACACCTTCATGGCACGCTCTTCCAGCGGATCCGGCGTGTCCGACACGGACGACGAGTGGGTGTCGATCGATCTGTCGTTCGATGAGAGCGCCGTCGAGCAGAGCGCCGCCGTCGATCCTCTGCTTGCCGAAGCGCTCGAACTGCTGGCCGTCGTCGAACGCGCCGAGCAGTCGCGCGCGGTCGATGACACAGCCTTTCGCCGAGGATTGGAGGCGACGTTGGACAGTGCGCGCGGCGGCGCGCTCGCTGCGGCAGAACGCGCAGGTCGTGCGCACCTCGAAAGCGTGCCGGCGCTGCTCGAACGCGCGGAATTCGATCTGGCGTGCCGGATGCTCGAGCGAACGGTCTGCGTGCCGGCGGTACGGTTCGAGGCGGCGTCTCTGCTGGCCCAGGTTGCCTGCCACTGCGGCGATCCGTTGAACGCCCTCTCGATTCTGTTGTGGTCGTCAGAATTTCCGCCGCCGGTCGACCGTGCCGTCGCCCACGACTTCGCGTACCAGCTGGGCGCCGTCTTCGAGATCCTCAGCATGCGGAAGGAGGCGCTCGATATTTTCCGGGAACTGGCGGGCGAAGCGGGCACCGAGTACCGCGATCTGAACGACCGCATCGAGCGGTTGAAGGGGTAACGAGGCGCCAGGGCGCCGAGGTGCTTTGAAGGGGCAACCGACGTCGTCCGAAAAGATCCTGTGAACGGCATGTAACGCGCGGAAGGGCGCAAATCTGCGTCGCCGGGTGCAGCGCAGTGACATGGCGCTCAGTCTTATTCCCGGAGAAGGCCATGCCCAGTCAGACCATCATCGATAATCCGTTCGTGACACTCTGGTTCCACCCGGAAAAGAAGATCGTCCACCACCAGATTCACAAGTTCATCGCGGGCCCCCCGTTTCGCGAGCTGCTGCTCGCCGGCACCGACCTCATGAAGAAGCGCCAGGCCCAGAAGTGGCTGTCGGACGACCGCAGCAATTCGGCCCTCCGCAAGGAAGACCTCGACTGGTCGGAACTCGAGTGGGCGCCGCTTACGGCGAAGGCCGGCTGGAAGTACTGGGCCATCGTGCAGCCCGAGAAGATCCTGGGACTCGTGGCGATGGAGCGCCTGACGGCAAAGTACGCCAAGCTCGGGGTCACCGCGAAGATCTTCACCGATCCGGTCAGCGCGATGACCTGGCTCGAAAAGCAGCAGTAGGTTCGCCAGGTGCTGGCCCGTCAACGTCGGATCAGCTGGACGTCGAATCGCATGTCGCCGTGAATCGGAAAATCGGCGCGTTCGACCTTCTGGTAGCCGTCCTTGCTGAATGCGGTCAACCTGCTCTCGTCAGTGAGGCCGCGAATCTCGTAGAAGCCGTTTCTGTCAGTTGTCGCTTCGTCCCATCCCGATCCTTCTTCGTCGAGGCGAGACACGATCGCGTTCTCGATCGGCGTCAGCCCCGTCTCGGTGGCTTCCGTTACGACCCCTGAAAGTGTGTACGTTCCCGGCGGAAACACGTCTGTGCGGCTGACAATCAGCGCGCCGCCCGCAATCTCGAGTTCGACGAGGGTCCTTGGATTGAAGTGGATGTAGTCGGCTGTCAGGTACGCGCGTCGCTCGCCACCACTGGCCCCGAACCGCACGACCAGCCAGCACTGGCAGGACGGCTCTGCAGCCACGTTGCTCAACGATTGATAACCCGGGCCCTGCACAGAGTGGCCGGAAAGTCGCGTTCCGTCGGCCGTCCACACAAGCTCGCTGGACGTCGTGAACTGCACGAGGTGATCCTGCGCGTCGCGCACGTCTGACGTGGAGAGACCTGTCAGCGGATCCTTGAAGACGATCAGCGGGTTTGGATTCACGGGTTGCTGAGCCGCCGACGGCGCCGATGGTGTCGGCTGCCAATCGGACCGGCCGCAGCCGACGAAGCCTTGCATGAGCAGGAAGAGAACGATCCTCGTTCGTGTTGTCCGCATCGGAGATCACCCCTCTCAGCGTCGCGTCAGGATGAGCTGATGGTTATTCGATTCGCACTCTGCACGCGCTGACGCAAGACCTGGCTGGCAGTCGTAGTACGAGCCCATCGGCGATTTCAGCGCGCAATAGTCAACCGAGCCCTGGAAAGACGCCGAGAGCGTGGATACGCGTGATGTCCCTACAGACGCGTCGGCCCGCCCATCGAATCCGATGTAGGTGTTCGGAGCGACCTCCTCTACGACGGCCGGACCCTCCCAACGAAGATCGAAGGCGACGAGGTCTCCCGCGACACCAATCGTGAAGCTCTCGAGGTCTTTGAGAAACTGAGCCCCGCTGACGGTGGCGTGGAAATTCGTGTTCGGTGCGACGCGTGAATCCGACACGGGCGTGATCGTCGCGTTGTAGGTCCGTGTTCGGAGTTCGCTCGGAAGGTCGGTGCACGTGCTGTCGGCGACCAGGGTCAGGCTGTATGCGCCCGCAATCTCCACCGGTGGTGCGGGGACTCCCAGAACGAGGTAGATGTAGCGCGCGCCACTGCACGTGGCGCATCTGGGAACGAGCGTCCCGGCTGAGTCGACGTAACCCTCCTTGCTCGCACGGAAACGTGTGGTGTCGTCGAAATTGCCTCTCAGCGTGAATTGACCGCTGGCGTCGGCGGTCGCCGAGAGACCTGCCTGCGGACCGTCGAGAACCTCCACGACGGCACCCGCGACCGGTCTGAACACACCGTCGTACACATTGCCATTGACCCAGATGCCGGTCGACGGAACGGCGCCCTGTGACACTGGCTCCGGCACCGCCTGGGTTGGCGCGATCGGTATCGAGGATCGGGAGGAGTTGCACGCAGCCATTCCCTGGGCGAGCACCAAGAGGACGACGCCATAGACCGCTCTCACAGCCCCTCCTGACGGACGCGAATCGACGAACCCGACTTCAGGAACCCGGGTGGGAGTAACATTAGCGGGCACTCACACGAGAGTCCCAGCGAACTCCCAGGGATTTCGCAGGTTTTCCTTCAAAGGGGGCCGTTGTGCGGATCCGCTTCGGCCCGTTCACCCTCGATCTCGACACACGGCAATTGGCACGCGAGGGTCGCGAGATTCACCTTGCGCCCAAGGCGTTCGATCTGCTCGCCGCGCTCGTGCTAGATCGTCCGAAGGTCCTTCCCAAGGCCGCTCTTCAGGAACGGCTCTGGCCGTCAACCTTCGTCGCCGAAGCGAATCTCTCCAACCTCGTGGCCGAAGTTCGGGAGGCACTCGGCGACGCCGCGCGGAAGCCTGTGTACATTCGAACCGCGCACGGATTTGGCTACGCGTTTTGCGGCGATGCCTCCGAGACTGGCGCTCGCGAGCGAGCCCCGAACCATCCGTCGTGCTGGCTCGAGTGGGACGGACGTCGATTGCCACTCTCCATTGGTGAGCACGTCATCGGTCGCGACCCGGATGCGGAGATCCGGCTTGATCAATCGACGGTCTCCCGTCGGCACGCGCGGCTCGTGGTGACGACGAAGGGGGCCATCCTCGAGGCGTTGATCAGCAAGAACGGCACCTTTCGCGGCGGCGCGCTCGTCTCCGCGCCCATTCAGCTTGCCGATGGCGATGCCATCCGTGTCGGTTCGGTTCTGATGACCTTTCGCGAGCATGCTGCCTTCGGGTCGGAGGAGACGCAGCCGCTATGAAGTGGCGATGCTGACACGCGCCGTGAACCATGTCCGATAACGACAGGCCCTCGCCGCCACCCGCGGTCGTCACCGAGAGCACGGGAGACCGGGCGCTCGTGGAGTCGACGGCCAGTGTCCCCAGCGGGCCGCAATCCACGTCCCAGCTGCCGCCGGCGATGGGTCGATGGGGATCGCTCGAGTGCCGCCGGAGGATCGCAGGCGGCAGTTTTGGCACGGTCTACCTGGCGTGGGATCCCGCGCTGGAGCGCGAGGTCGCCTTGAAGGTGTTGCGAGCGGCCGGCCGCTCTCACACCGTCATCCAGGAAGGTCGTCTGCTCGCCCGCGTGCGGCACCCAAACGTGGTCACCGTGTACGGGATCGACGAATACGAAGGCACCGTCGGCTTGTGGATGGAATGGGTCGACGGTCTGACGCTCACTCAGGTTCTGGCTGCCCGCGGGTTGCTCGGGAGCCACGAGGCGGCCCTCATTGGGATTGACGTCTGTCGCGCTCTGGCGGCCGTGCACACGGCCGGCCTTCTCCATCGCGATATCAAGGCGCAGAACGTCATGCGCGAAGCCGGCGGCCGCGTGGTGCTCATGGATTTCGGCGCCGGCGAGATCCGATCCGAGGTGGCGTTCTCCGAGCCGCAGGTGATCGGGACACCGCTCTATGTGGCGCCGGAGCTCTTTGACGGCAAGCCCGCCACCATCGCCAGCGACATCTACAGTCTCGGTGTGCTGCTGTATCACCTCATGACCCGACGATATCCGGTCGAGGGTGGAACCTTCGAAGCCATCGCCTCAGCGCATGCGCGGCGGCAAACGACGCCGCTTGCCGAACGCCGACCCGATCTGCCACCGGCCCTCGTCCAGGTCATCGAAGACGCGCTGGCATTCGACCCGGCACGCAGGCATCGAAGCGCATCGGCCATGGAGCACGAGCTGCTCAACGTGGTGGAGCTCCAGAACGCACTGGATGAGACGGTCGCGCACGAAGCTGCGGCTCGCAGGCGGCGGCGGATCCCTTCGGTCGCCGTGCTACCGTTCGCGAATCTTGGACCCGACCAGGACCTCGAGTACTTCTGTAACGGGCTCGCGGAGGAACTCCTGACGGGACTGGGCAAGGTGTCAGGCCTGCGAGTCGCCTCGCGAACCTCGTCGCACCACGTCACTCGGACCGAAACCGACATCAGGAACGTCTGCCGGCTGCTCGACGTCGATGCCGTGCTGGAGGGCACCGTTCGGAAAGCAGGAGATCGCGTCCGAATTTCCGCGCAGCTCGTCAGCGCCGAAGACGGATGTCATCTCTGGTCCGAAGGCTACGATCGCAGCATGGTCGATGTGTTCGCCGCACAGGATGAAATCGCCCGGAGCGTCGTCGACCGCCTGAAGGTCACGCTGGCTGAGTTCCCACAGCAACCACTCATCCGCCAGCACACACGAAACCCGCGCGCGTATCAGTGCTATCTGAAAGGACGGTTCTACTGGACGCGCCGTTTCCACGGCGGTCTGAAGGCGGCGCTCGAACAATTTCAGAAAGCGATCGAAGAGGACGCCGGGTACGCGATGGCGTACGCCGGGCTGGCCGACGCGTACACGTTCATGGGTATTTACTCGGTGCAGCGGCCACGGACTGCCTTCGCCTCCGCGTCAGCGGCCGTTGAGCGGGCGCTCGCGATCGACCCGGAACTGGCAGAGGCGCACACGTCGCTGGCCTCCATCAGGCTGCACAACGACTGGAACTGGCCGGAAGCCGAGCGCGAGTTCCAGCGTGCGCTGGAGCTCGATCCCATGCAGACGTTGCCGCGGATCTATCGTTCGTGGCTCATGGTGCTGCAAGGCGATCACGGCGGAGCGGTGATCGAGGCGCGAAGGGCGCAGGAGATAGAGCCGCTGTCGCCTCTCGTCAAT
>Ga0066903_100003778_pt1 | contig 12522 bp, 8 predicted proteins | sample PanSoiMetaGPlot1_FD_67491 | JGI IMG/M metagenome (GOLD analysis project Ga0066903, IMG submission 67491) | Tropical forest soil microbial communities from Panama analyzed to predict greenhouse gas emissions - Panama Soil - Plot 1 (version 2) | ecosystem: Environmental > Terrestrial > Soil >...
AATAGTTTTGGCACTGGCATGTCTGATGTCCGGCACGCTGCTGGCACAAGAGGCCAAGGTAACGGAACTCATGTCAAAAGACCTGGCCAACCTGCCCGGCAAAGAAGGCCTAATGATCACCGTGGAATATCCGCCGGGAAGCACAGACCCCATCCATCGCCACAACGCACATGCGTTTGTTTACGTGCTGGAAGGCACGATCGTGATGCAGGTGAGGGGCGGAAAAGAAGTGACTTTGACACCTGGTCAGACATTCTATGAAGGTCCGGATGATGTCCACGTGGTTGGCCGGAACGCCAGCAAAACCAAACCGGCGAGGTTCGTCGTGTTTTTTGTAAAGGACAAAGGCGCGCCTGTGTTGGTCCCCACTAGCTAAAACAAAACCTACGAACATTGCTTCATCACAGGGCCAAAGGAGAAGATTCATATGAGCACAATTACGGTGAATGATGGCACGACAATCTACTACAAGGACTGGGGCAAAGGCCCAGTTGTAACGTTTTCACACGGGTGGCCACTTTGTTCCGATGCGTGGGACGGCCAAATGCAGTTCCTCGCTCAGAATGGTTTTCGCGTGGTCGCCCATGACCGACGTGGCCATGGCCGGTCAAGCCAGGCGTGGTCCGGCAACGATATGGATGGGTATGCCGACGATCTGGCAGCACTTATTGAGGCGCTTGATCTCAAGGATGCCACGCTGGTGGGTCACTCCACTGGCGGAGGTGAAGTTACCCGATACATCGGACGCCATGGCACAAAGCGAGTTGCCGCGGCCGTCCTGATCGGCGCAGTGCCACCGATCCTTGTGAAGTCGGCGTCCAACCCAGAGGGTATTCCGATAGAAGTATTTGACGGATTGCGGAGTAGCCTCGCCAAAGACCGTTCGCAATTCTGGAAAGACTTCTCCATTATGTTCTATGGCGCGAACCGGCCTGGTGCAAACGTTTCTCAAGGGATGCTGGATCAGTTCTGGCTGTGGAGCATGCAAGGCGGTCTAACGAATCTTTACGACAGTATCAAAGCATTTTCCGAGACGGACTTCCACGACGACCTCAAGAAATTCGACGTGCCCACGCTCGTTATGCATGGTGAGGACGACCAGATCGTGCCGATCAATATCTCAGGAAAGAAATCGGCGAAGCTCATCAAGGGAGCCACGGAAATTTTTTACCCCGGCTTACCCCACGGCCTTACCGCGACGCATGCAGATCAAGTGAATGCCGACTTGCTGAAGTTTGTGAAGTCGGTTCATCAGGCTCGCAAGGTAGCAGCTTAGATTATTGTGCACGGCGGATTGCCCGCAGGGGTAATGAGTCGAAAACGAAGTGTTTCATGCTGGATTCATTTGGACCAAAGTGTTTAGTCCAGATGCGGGACATGCAGGGGAGCGGAGTTTTCGCGATTTCTTCCGCTTGCCACCGACGAAGGAGAATCGCAGGCAGTCGCTGGACCCTGCGTGTTCCTTGTGCAGCATGAGCTAGCGATCATGCTCGTGAATTCTCAGGCTGGTTCCGCGAGAACCGCCACATCGAACTTTGAGTAGTACTTTTTTACGTCACTCGCGCCGTACTTCTCACGAAATTTTGCAATCACAGCTTTCACCGGTTCCGGATCTTGTACGGGGACGGCTCGAAATTCGCCCTCCTCTCCTCGGGCGTCAACCCACATCTTCGGATTTTTAAGGATATTCTGGTACCACTGGGTATCGGAGCCGCGTACGGGCAACAGATAGAATTTCCCGTCGTCGACCACGAACCAAACCGGATTGGAAATCTTCTTGCCGCTCTTTCGGCCAACTACAGTGAGCTTAATCTCGCGGTATCTTTCGAGCCGTTCGTTGAGATCGTTCGCGTTCTTTTTCGCCATGAAATGCCCTCGTCAGAGAGCATAGCAAGAGGTGGGACGGGCGAGCGATACAGGTGTTTCCAGACACCACTGGTTGAAGTACCTGAGCCCGCAAAGCGAGCGGAAAAGCTCATGACCTCAGCGAATGGTCCCCCCTCTTACAAAGTTGCCAGGAATGCCCAAAGGTCCGCCTGGTCCTGCGGAGAAAGGCCTAAGTAGTTGCCAATAACTACCGTTCCTTCTCCTGAAATACCATCAGAATGAAGCTTTATCGCTGAGTCCAGACTACGTGCGGCGCCGCCATGCATCAGGTGCGGGTCTGCCAATCGGTATTGCAATCCCCAAAGTGGCGTCGTCCGCCATTCCGTGAGCTTTGCTAGCGAGGTGTTCATTTGTCCTTCTGGGATGCTGCCCTTGTCGGCATTCCCCAGATCATGCAACAGCAGGTCGGAGTATAGGGTCACTGTTTGGTTGCTCAGAGCCGGGCTGGTAAGAGAGGTTCCCGAAAGGTCCGTTCGCACTTGAACGTTTGACGGGGTGGTATAGCTCTGCTTGTGGCATAGGTCGCAGCCGATGTTACTGAAAGTTTGCTTTCCGCGGCTACAAGGTGTGTTGTCGTCGCAAGATAAGGGTTTAGGCGGTGCCAGGTAGCGAGCGAAGTGTGACAGTGGAAACATCCCATTGCCGCCACTGCCCTCATTCGGATTGTTGGGCCTGGCAGTATTGAGCGTGCAATTTAAGTCAATTGGCTGCCCTTGCGGCAGATCCTCATCTAGATTCAACTCATTCGTGATGCCGAGATCGTGGGCAAAGGCAAAGGCTGCCATTTCCACGAGGTTGGCGATCTGAGCCTTGCGGCCGAAGCGTCCGACAGTATGGGGAGGCGGGAAATCTTGGAGAAAAACGTCGCCAACGTTTGGCCTTCCCTTTACTCCCATTCCCTTGTCGACGGCTTCATTTTGAATATCGATATCGGCGATCGCATCTATAAGTCCGAAGCCGAATACCGGGGGGGCCGAACGGTTCTCAAATTTATTGGCATCTTGCGGTGGCACCTCGCCTCCCTGAGAACAATCGCGAAGAAAGGCCTGGTTTGACCGCGGCTGCAATAAAATGCCGCCCTCATTTTCTCCAGACGGTCCATTCCCGTCCAATGGATCAAAGACGCCGTTGACTGTCTTACCAAAGAACGTCAACAGACGATTGCTGCTTCCCCCAAGAACCGGCAAGCTGTGGCACCGTCCACAGGCTCCGTCCGTGAATACAGGGCCAACTCCTTCAGACATTCCCCAGACACGGAGGAATTGGTCTCGACCGTGATTAAAAAAAGTTGTCTCTATAGGCTTGAGGCCGTCAAGCGGGTCACCGATAGCATCGGCTTGTTTTCGCTTTTGCGCATAAGCAGGCGCGGTGAGAACGCAAGTTAGGATCACAAAGCAGAGAAGGTGCAAATGGCTGGCGCGGGTGGTGGCTCGCTGCATAACGACTCCTTGTTCTCCAGTCCGGAATAGCCAAGCTATATTGGAGACTTAGGGGCCCAGAGTCCCTGTGTTCTATCACGGAAGCATCTTGATAGTGACTGCAAATGTTGACAGTGCCCCGTGTCTTATGGCCGCTTGAGCAGGATTTTGCCCCACCCATCGGCTTTTAAGGCGGACGGAACTTTACCCCATCTTCCCAAAGTTTGCAATTAGAGTAGGTTACCCACGGGTTCTAAACTTCGGAGCACGCCTCCGAATTAGGATGGTCTCCAACCTGCCATTGGCATGGCTTTTCAGGGACTGGCGTCGGCGACGCAGAACAAAACACAGCCACTTACTCGACTGCCAGGATCACGTGACTAGCCTTAAAGGCGGCAAACGCTTCGTCTCCTCGCTTCATTCCTAATGCTACTACGCTTCTATTCGTAATTATGGCGGTCAGCAAGGTTCCCGCGTCCAGTTTTAGAGTAACTTCGCTGTTGACTGCTCCCTCCTGAACACTTTGCACAATGCCGGGCATGATGTTACGCGTGCTCAGTCTCGCGTTTTCGAGATCTTTACCGAGGATGATCCAACTGGCCTTGATGAGCGCTGTCGCTTTACTGCCCACTTGCAACCCAAGTGCATCGACACTGCCATTGGTGATGATCGCTACAATCCGCTCACCCGGGGTGAGGGTCAGCTCGACTTCAGCATTTACTGCACCCTTCTTAAGCTTGGTGATGGTCCCCGAAAAGGCATTCCGAGCACTTGTCCTCATGAAATCTCCAGTATTTCTAGATACGTTCGCCGACGCTAGGTGCCTCGGCTTTTCACCAGCGCCGTGCTATTGCGACGTGATTCTCTGGACAAACATCTGGACAAAACGGTCCGCATCGACATCATACTGGACAGATACCTTTGCTGCCCCTTCCCCGCCTTCCCAGATTCGCTCGGCGCCGAGGGACGTTCCGTAATCTGGCCCGTGGTTGATGTCAATGTCAACAAAGAGGTCCTTAGCCTTAACGAGCGACGGATCAACCAGGCTGGCAACTGTCAATTGGTCGTACATCTGAGAGTGGCGATCCGGATACTTCGCCACCCACGGGCCCATCGTCGCTTTTAGAAAGCGCGTCAGGGGAGTATCGACGGCCACGATCTTGTCATACCACACCTTCGAGAAATCCGTCTTACTGGTAACGTTCAACGGCGTAAGCACGATCGGAATCCCAGAGCGAATGACAACCTGTGCGGCTTCGGGATCAACCCAAAAATTAAATTCTGCGTTCGGCGTGATGTTGCCTCCACCGTCTGGTAGCGTAGCGATCGCTCCGCCCATGATTGCAATCTTCTTCACGTTCTTGGCGAATGCGGCATCCATGCGGATCGCAGTTGCGACATTGGTGAGAGGACCAATGGCGATGATCGTAATCTCGTGCGGATTTGCATTCACTGTACGAACCAGGAAGCTGACGGCGTTCTCTGATTCCGCCTGCTTTTTTGCAAATCCTCCTGGAGGTGTCGGCGGAGGGTCATCCGACCACCACTTGCCATGCACGGTCGTCGCGAATTCCGTTTTCTGATGAAGCCATGGGCGGTTGAATCCACGGTAAACCGGTATGTCGGTCCGACCAGCCACTTCGAGGACCTTGAGTGCGTCCGAGGTTGCCTGCTGCATGGTTGTGTTTCCGGCAACCGTGGTGACACCGAGAATCTTCAATTCTGGTGACTTGAGAGCCAGCATCAGGGCTGTGCCGTCATCCTGGGGAGGAATTGCGAAGTCCGTGTCAAAGATTACCTTCTCCTGTGATTGGGCGACGGATTTCAACGGCCCCGCAACAATTAAGAGGAGAAAAAACGCCAGTGTCCAGAATGCACAGTTCCTGTGATGCTCACACGCTTGGGCCACGCCTCACCCTGCTTTTGACTGAATCGACCAGTCTCACCTTTCCGCCAGCATGTATAGCTGCCCGCAATAATTGAAGTCAAGCAACGCTCAGCAAAGGCAGCCAGTTCGGACTACAAATCAAACTGCGCCACTGCCGATTTTCGCATTGACTTTGCTTCGATGTAACCCCTACATTGGGTCGCCTTCCAAGCTTCGGATGCAGGATGAAGCGCGGTCGGAAGATGCCGGAGGCGAGTTTTGCTCGATCGTTACTTCAAGCTTACGGAAAACCATACGACAGTGCGGCAGGAGCTGCTGGCGGGGCTGACGACTTTCATGACGATGGCGTACATCATCGTCGTGAATCCACAGATTCTTTCACAAGCAGGGATGCCCGCCGAGGGCGTTGTTTTCGCGACCTGCGTCTCCGCGGCTGCTGCCACGCTCATGATGGGCCTCCACGCGAACTACCCAATCGCTCTTGCTCCTGGCATGTCGCTGAACGCCTACTTCACCTATTCCGTTTGCCAGGGTATGGGAATTCCATGGCAGACAGCGTTGGGAGTGATCTTTTTCTCTGGTGTCCTATTCGTGCTCTTGACGGTCACACGAATTCGCGAGCAGATCGTGAATGGAATCCCGGATGGGCTCAAGCACTCGACAGCAGCCGGAATCGGAATGTTTATCGCCTTCGTTGGTATGCGCAATGCCAAGATGGTCGTAGCGAATCCGGCAACTTTCGTCAGCATGGGCAATTTCTCCGATCCCGAAGTCCTAGCAGCCTGGCTCGGAGTGGTACTGACTCTGGCGTTGATGGCTCGAAGAGTTAACGGCGCCATTCTCCTAGGAATTCTTGGCACCACGTTGTTTGGAATCGCCCGCGGGATCGCTCATTGGCCGTCGGCGCTTTTTTCGCTTCCCCATCCCTCTGGGACGCTCTTCCAGCTCGACCTTCGCGGTGCCCTCCACCTGGGCTTGCTTGAAATCATCTTCGTCTTCCTCTTCGTGGATCTGTTCGATAACGTCGGTACCCTGGTGGGAGTGTGCGAGCAGGCAGGCTTCGTGAAAGATGGCAAGATTCCCCGGGTCGGCCGAATTCTTCTAGCCGATGGCGTGGGGACGATCTTCGGATCTCTCACGGGTACTTCGACCGTGACGAGCTACATTGAGAGTGCGGCAGGGGTGGCAGCAGGGGCACGTACCGGGCTCAGCAACGTGTTGGTAGCGGCGCTATTTCTTCTGGCAATGTTCTGTGCCCCGATTGCTGCGGCGATTCCGGGCTTTGCCACAGCACCGGCACTGATCCTGGTCGGCGCCCTGATGATGCAAGCCATTGCGCGAGTCAGTTGGGATGATTTTAGCGAAGCCTTTCCGGCATTTCTTACCGTAATTTCCATGCCGTTGACCTTCAGCATCGCCACCGGGCTCAGCTTCGGCGTAATTTCCTATACCTTTGCGAAGCTTGCATCTGGAAAGTATCGCGAGGTCAGTACGGTATTGTGGATTCTGACCGCCCTATTCATGCTTCGTTACGTTTACCTCGCTGGGGAATAGCTTTAGGCGCGCACGCGCTTTGGGCTGAGGAGAGAACTGCGATGTCAAGTCAGACAGGAATGCGAAGTCTGTGGATACTGATCAGGCTAGCTTTCACCATAGTGGTGATGGTTAGTCCGTCTTATGCGCAGCAAGTCTCTTTGCAAGCTCTTGTGACGCCATCCACCGTCATCATGAAGGATGGACATCCGGTTACGTTCGCACTTCACGGCTTTATCGAGTTCAAGTCACTGAATGAAATGTTCTCCTATATACAGACGCAGGACCAGCGGTGGAAGGAAAATGGTGCGCTTGACGACAAGCGTCGCCAGGAGGTCTTGGCAGATCTGTTGCACAGAGGCGTGGAGAGCCGAGTAATTTCAATGGTCGATGGGCGACCGGTCGAAACCCTCGTCACCCATACTGCAGAGGAGTTGCAAACTGCATTGGCGGCGGTAAAAGAACCGGTTCCATCGGGATACACGGAAGCGTTCTTAGCCGTCCAGGAAAAATGGAAGCATTCCCTGAATTGCTGGAGCGCGGCCCCGCCGATTCCGGCACATGTGCTTTCGAACTGGTACCCGATCACGGAAGGCATTCAACTGTTTGGCGCGACCTACGATTCCACTGAACATTTCTGGCAGGCCGTGAAGTATCATCCCGCCACCACCGTCGGCAATCTTATTCAACTCACGACGGAGTTCGAAAAACGAGACTGGACGCCTTGGTTGGCAAAGCTTGACGCTGATCCAAACACGTATCTACCAAATGCGTATTCGATCGAATTCATGCGCTACAACCTGGCGCCTGAGCGACTTCGCCACTTCCGCGAGGAATTGAAGGGCCACGGACTGCAGCCGAGCGAGCGGGCACGCACCGCCCAGCAGCGTGTCACGGCGCCTTTCCGTTTCAACGCTCCAGAGGAGAAGGCGCTTTGGGGAGATCTGGCGGACACCTTCTATCTGGTGTATACCCTCGCCGCGCCCGAAGATCCCATTCGCAAGACCTTGGCTGAACACCATTTCGACGCCATCTACCTCGGCGACCGAAAGATGGGATTCATCAGTCCGGAGTTTCGTTCGCTCATGCTGGAGATCTGGCAGGTGAAATATCTAAAGATGGCGCGGTTTCGCGAGGTCATTGCCGGGATCCCAAAAGAGATTCGCCTGGAACACTTTCTTAACGATGGTGACTCTCCCGACATTCCGATACCGATTTATGTGGGATATCTGAACCAGATTCGGGATATGGCTCTGGCACAGCGCTAGTTCGGGTTGCTGCTTAAGCGCTCTGCGGCTGCTCTCTCTGCGGCGGCCTGATCTGGACGGGCCATCTCGGTATAAATCTCTGCCATCAATCGATGGGGCCCCGCATCGTTCGGACGTAAACTCGCGGCCTCTCCCAGATATCGAAGTGACTCGGTGTAATTCTTGGCATCGTGGCTCCTCGCCGAAAGGCGCAGTGTCGTCGCAAAGAGAAGTTCCAGCGTAGCTGTGTCATCCGGGTTCAGTTGTTTAGCTTTGTGCAGCGCCTGATAGGCCTTGACATCGTCACCAAGCTGAAATAACACGGCTCCGTACAAGGCATTCAGCTGAAAGAGGTCGGGCCATTGCTTGATGACGCGCGCCAATGGAGCGCGCGCCTCCTCGAACCGCCCGAGTTGATAGTAAGCGTAGGCAAGGTTGTATTGAACTTGGGGCGATTGAGGAGAGAGTTCAGCCGCACGTTGTAATGGCTTCAATGCCGCTTGGACATCGCCATGCTGTCCATACAGTGTGCCAAGTTCGGTAAGCTTGTCGCTGTTGTCAGGATCGTAGAGCTGGTTACAGACAGCGTACGCGTCAGAGCGTGATCCTTGTTCGAGCTTCTGCGCGCACTGTAAGCGAATTTTGCTGTCGCTATCATCATTCCGCCGCAGCGCGGACGATAACGCCATTGCTTTATCAGCTTCGGCAGTGCGACCTTGCTTTCTATAAAGAAGTCCCAGTTGATAAGGAATGCGGCTATCTCTCGGCATCGCCTCCGCTGCCTTTTTTAACCACTTCTCTGCTAGAGCGAGGTTGTCCTGCTTCGCATAGGCATATCCCAGGTAGTAAGCCGTATCGGGGAAAGGCGGATTGGCCGCGGCAGATTGCAGATACTTAACGGCATCAGCGAAGTTGCGCTCCTCCAAATCCGCCCTGCCAAGGTAGTAGAGCACATTCGGATGATCGCCTACAGCCGAGCGAACCGTCTCGAGTTCATGGCGAGCCTCATCGTATTTGCGCAATTCGAATAAAGCGACAGCCAACGGAAATCGTGCCCTCAACGCAAGCGTGGAATCCGCCTGTAGTGCGGCGCGAAACTGGCTTACCGCTTCATCGTAGCGATCGTTCTTGAGTGCATCATAGCCCTTGCCAAGGCGCGTTTCGACGTCGGATGACGTTGTAGTGGAAACGTCCTGGAAGATGCCCGCTGCGGTAGGAGGGACAGAGACAGCAAACATTGTAAGCAGCGCCGAACACCCGGTGAGACCCAGAAATCGCATACAAATCAGCGTAAGCGTACCATACGCTTGTACGTCAGCGTAGTGGTGCAGTTCAATAAGGAAGCGAGCCAAACGCGCGATTATTGTTTCGCAAAATACGCGAAACAACACGCGGCCCGCCTAGATTCCTCTCTCGCCAAAATCGGGGGGCTCGGAATGACAACCACACTGCACCACTACCTACGTCAGGAGCGCCTTGACGCTCCCTGGAGCCGATGGTAGATTGCGGTTCCATTCAGCTTTACGGGGGGTACGGTCTGAGTCGGACAGGGAGGGCGCGCGGTCGAAGGGATTTCCCTCTCGCAGATCAGACGATCATGAGCCAGACCCGCCGCGAATTTCTACTGCGATGCTGCCAGGGCGCATCAGCAGCCTTCCTTCCAGCCGGACTTTGGCCGAGTTTCTCTTTGCCGTTGCAGGCATCGGCAACCCCGTTTGCCGACCGCGAGTTTCATCTGCACCCTCACTACCGAGCGCAGTTACCGATCGAAGCCTCGTTGCTCAAGATAAAAGCTGGTTCCGATGACTTCATCACTGAAAAGTATGCGGAACAGGTAGCCGCAGTTTTCGACCAGTGGACTGCGGAGCTGAAACGGTCGCCGGGGACGTGCGATTCAATTAAGAAAGTGCTCGCGCCAGGTTTCGCTGGAGGCAACTTTGCTGCGGTGAAATCCCGTATTACACGAAGTGGACCAGTTGTCCAGGCTGAGCATCGCGATCTCAGTCCGGAGTTGGTGCTTGAGAACAAACCTTTCATTGCGGCGCTGCAGTCATGGTTAGAAACATTCACAGAGGTTCTGACGGCCGAGCTCCAGGTAACAAGTATTCATGTGATTGGAGACAGCCTGCAGACAACAGTTCGGTACGAACTCGTGGGCAGGTCGAAAGACATCTTTCGCGAACAGCGCATTGGGGAATGGTTCATCAGCTGGGTTTTGTCTGACGAAGATCAGCCCACAATCCGCTCCTGGCACGGGCTAGAGGAGAGACGCAGTGCAGCGGCCCAGCAAGTATTCGCCGACGTGACAGCTCAATATTTGGGAAGGAATGATTCGTATCAGGGCCAGATGCTCAAAGGAGTTGATTACTGGCGTACGGTGCTTGATGGCGCATGTGGGGTCGACATCTACGGCCACAATGGGGTATCTGTCGCTGATATCGACGGAGATGGATTGGACGACTTGTACGTCTGTCAACCCGCTGGGCTTCCCAATCGCTTGTATCGCAATCGAGGAGACGGGTCTTTCGAAGATATCACTGAGTTATCGGGGCTTGGTGTCATTGAAAACACGTCGTGCGCATTATTCGCCGACTTCAACAACAGTGGGCGACAAGATGCGATTATCGTGCGGACGAACGGTCCACTGCTCTTTTTGAACCAGGGCGGCGGCAAGTTCACGCTTAAGCCGGACGCGTTCCAATTCGCAAACCCTCCGCGAGGAACGTTCACCGGGGCAGCGGTTGCTGACTATGATCGCGATGGCTGGCTCGACGTCTATTTCTGTCTCTATCTTTATTATCAGGGGGCAGATCAGTATAAGTACCCTTCTCCTTATTATGCCGCTGAGAATGGCCCACCTAACTTCCTGATGCGAAATACCCATCATGGAAGCTTTCAGGACGTTACTGCTCGAGCCGGACTCAGCCAAAACAATACTCGCTATAGCTTTTGTTGTGGTTGGAATGACTACAACCATGACGGATGGCCCGACCTCTACGTCGTAAACGACTTCGGGCGAAAGAATTTATATCGGAACAACCAGGATGGCACTTTCGCCGATGTCGCCGCGCAAACCAATGTAGAAGATGTTGGTGCGGGAATGAGCGTCTGCTGGCTCGATTACAACAACGACGGGAAGGATGATCTCTACGTCGCAAACATGTGGACATCTGCAGGGCTGCGAGTTTCTGGGCAGGACATATTCCACAAGGGCAGCTCGGACCTGGCACGCGGATTGTACCGCAAACATGCGATGGGCAACTCCATGTTCAAAAACAAGGGGGATGGCGCATTCGACAATGCGAGCGATGAGGCTGGCATTGAAATGGGCCGCTGGAGTTGGTCGAGCGATGCCTGGGATTTCGACCATGATGGTTTTCCGGACATCTACGTCACGAACGGAATGGTCTCTGGAATCTCGCGTGAAGACTTGAACAGCTTCTTTTGGAGGCAGGTAGTTGCGAATTCACCGGCAGAGGTGAGGCCATCAGCGGACTACGAGCAGGGATGGAACGCCATCAACGACCTGCTGCGTTCCGATGGGACCTGGAGCGGTTACGAATGCAACGTGTTCTATGCCAATAATCGAGATGGCACTTTTTCTGACGTGTCGGGCGCGATTGGGCTGGATTTTCTGGAGGATGGGCGCGCTTTTGCACTCGCAGACGTTGACGGTGACGGTCGATTGGAAGTGATCGTTAAGAATCGCAACGCGCCGCAAATACGAATATTGCAGAACGTCGTCCCGAAGCTAGGAAACTCGATCTCACTCCGCCTGAGCGGTGTGAAAAGCAATCGCGACGGAATCGGCGCTAGGGTCACGGTAGAAACTGCGTCGGGCCGGCAAACACGATCCCTGCAGGCGGGTTCCGGATTTTTGTCGCAACATAGCAAAGAACTCTTTTTTGGTCTTGGTGAGGACAAGGGGCCACTGCGAGCGACCATTGCGTGGCCCAGCGGCACAGTACAGGAACTCCATGACTTACCTGTAGGACACCGCATCTGGGTTCGCGAAGGAACGCTGCCCGAGAGAGTCGAACCGTTCGGGAAAACAGATTTTCGACACCCACAGCCGATCGAACCATCGATTGTCGAATCTTTGCCCGAAACTGTAGAGACGTGGTTGATCGCACCAATACCGGCCCCGGACTTCTCGCTGCCAGATCTCAAGGGCACGGTGATCTCCCTGTCGGCTTTTCGTGGAAGGCCACTCTTCCTTCATCTCTGGGCATTGGGCGCGTCACCTTCTGCAGAGTTGCTGAAACCACTCCAGCAACTACAGGCAAGAGGGCTACCGGTTGTTGCCGTAAATCTTGACGATCAACAAGATCGGGATCGCGTTCGCGCAGTGTCGCGTGGTTTTTCCTTACCTGTCATTTGGGGCTCAGACGACTTCGCGGGCATTTACAACACCCTTTATCGATACTTGTTCGATCGACATCGCGACTTAACCTTGCCTACATCGTTTCTGATTGATGACACAGGTTTCATCGTTAAGGTCTACCAGGGACCAGTCAGCCCGCAGCAGGTCGAGCGTGATAGCCAGAAG
>Ga0066903_100003779_pt1 | contig 12519 bp, 11 predicted proteins | sample PanSoiMetaGPlot1_FD_67491 | JGI IMG/M metagenome (GOLD analysis project Ga0066903, IMG submission 67491) | Tropical forest soil microbial communities from Panama analyzed to predict greenhouse gas emissions - Panama Soil - Plot 1 (version 2) | ecosystem: Environmental > Terrestrial > Soil >...
AGGCATAGCTGGACAAAGCCGATTGGACGCAATCGTTGAAGCTGCGGTGCTTGACGCACCTGGCGAGTCCGCGGGCGTCAAGTTCTTTGAAGTGGCCGACGACGCTGGCGACCAATCCTATACTTTGTCGTCATTGCCCCCCACGGTGGCATGATCGAGCAACACACCGATGAACAGGCCACGGAGGTCATCTCGCAGTTGCGGACCTCGGGTTTTCCGGCCTAGATCAAGATCAGCACTCGCGCCGACGACGATAGATTGTCAGCCCGGAGAACGTAATCAATCGCTTGGCTAGCGGCATTCACCTCGAGCAGTCGGCAGAAGCTCGGGCTTTTCACAAAGAAATCGCAGGTGCAGTCGCCAAGGTATTCGTTTCGTCTTGGCGATGGCTGGTATGGGCCTTGATGGGCTTCCTCCGGTGACGCATCAATTGTCTGCTCTGCGAAAATCTTGGGCCGCAAAGTGAGCTTCTTCTTGAGCGGCGGGGAAATTGGTGAAACCACGGTCACTCTGACGATGAGGGACGGTAGGGGAAATATCAAGAATGGCACAATTAAATTCGTGTGTGTCGCGCCGTGAAATATTCCAGTCTGATGGATGACCCGCCATCCGTGAAATTAAAAAATGCAGCTGAAACGTTTTTGGGATTATTATTTAATGGCCTGTGAGGCCAAAAACCTATTAAAATATACCCTTGGGGATTTTTTGATGTCCCGTAAAACTAGTAAAGCTTAGGTAATTAGCTACTACCTGGCATTTTCGGGAAAATATATTCCGGGGTCACTGTATATATAGAAAGAGGGGGTACCCTGGGCCATCGTCCAGGGGGATGGCCAGGGGGTGGGGGTAGAGAGCACCAGAGCGGGCGAAGAGAAGCAACTCGCTGCGCGAATAGCAGTGTCGAGACCCTGCTGGTGCAGATGGAGATCAATCTTGCGGCCGATTCCCGAGCCGACCGCCAAACTTCTGAGGTTGTGCGTGCGTCTGAAGCTCAAGCCGGGCGAAGTGAAATAGCGCGAGCCGAAACGTGTGCAGGCCGACCGCGGTCGGAATCACCACTTTTGGAATCCGCGGAGCGCGCGCAGCTCGGAACAGGAAGCTGAGACGGCTACCGGGGTCAGTCCGCGATTGATCTCTGTCAATTGTAGAGAGCTATTTTCTGGATTTTTTACATTCTCCTTGAAATATACGAGCAGTTAATTCCAAATATTGGAGTTTATCGAATGAAATTGCATCTCAAGTTAGTTAGGCCAACCCCTGAAAACCGAGCAGTTACGCCAACACGAATGGCCAACAGCGAGTATCGCTCCCGTGAACACCTCACCCCGAGCGAGGTCGAGCAGCTGATCGAAGCCGCGAAGACCAACCGATACGGACATCGCGATGCGACCATGCTGCTCGTGGCGTACTGGCATGGGCTGCGAGCTTCCGAGCTTTGCGGGCTGGAATGGTCGCAAGTCGACTTTATGGGCGCAACTCTGCATGTGCGTCGGGTCAAAAATGGCAAGCCGGCCACGCACCCGATCCGCGGCGACGAAATGCGCGCCTTGCGCAAGCTCCAGCGTGAGGCTCCTAAGTCGGTGTACGTATTCGTCAACGAACGAGGAACCCCATTCTCGCCGGATGGGTTCAATTGGCTCGTGAAACGCGCGGGGCAAAAGGCGAGACTGCCGTTTCAGGTTCACGCGCACATGCTCCGGCACAGCGCAGGGTACAAGCTCGCCGGCGACGGCCACGATACGCGAGCGATTCAGGACTACCTCGGGCATCGCAACATCAGCAACACGGTTCGATACACCGAGCTGTCACCGACCCGGTTCAAGGACTTCTGGCGGGATTAGCGCACGGCGGGCCATCTCCCCTACCTCAATAATCACATGGCGGATGGCATGAACGCTGATAGCGTCTAGCGTCATGCCGAACCGCTGGGCGGGGTCCTAATGGCCTCACCGAGCCTATCTGGCCCCTACCCATAGTGGTGCTATCATGAGCGCAGGAGGTTCACCCCATGAGCGAAACCATCGTTCTGCGCGGCGTTCCGGTCGAGCTAGACGGTGCCATAGGGCATGCTTTCGTGGTCGACGCCACGAGGGCCGCAGAAGGGCTGATTGATGACGCGCAGCTCATGGAAACGTATGAGCTGACAGCCGAAGATCTACGGAGCCTCGCAGCCAACAAAACGCTCGCGCGCGCCATCCAGGCGGAAAGAACGCGGCGGGTGCGCACCGGGCTTGCCGCGAGGGAATCGGCCAGCGGATATTTCATCAAAGCACCGAAGGTCCTTGATTCGATTATGATGGATGAGCAAGCGAACGCTCGACATCGAATTGAGGCAGTTCGGGAGCTGAGACAAACAGCAATTCCTGAGAATCAAAATGCCCCATCGCAAAGTGATAGATTCATAATCACGATAAACCCGGGAGCCGATTGCGTCGAAACCTACAACAAGAGTATCGCCATCAACCCCAATGACCCCGATGAGCTGCCAAAATCGACGGCACCCGAGCGGCCGAAGCTGACGGTGATATCCAATGACGATGAGTGACGACGGACCGAGCGTCTTCGCAAAATATATTGCCGATAGCCTGGAAAAAGAACGGCAGCCGCCGACCGAAATTAAACCGCGCAAACCTACCCGCAGAACCGTCGACCCAAAAACTTTTATAGCGGACGTTCTGGTGAATGGGCCTGTCTCACCGTTCTAGAACGAGCTGCGGCGCGCGGACTCACCAGGAAGCAAATTCTTTACGCCAGGGAGCAAATGCAGGTTGTCGCTTTCAAAGAAATAGGAAGGCGGCATGGCTGCTGGTTCTGGGCACTCCCACAACACGAACGATAGCCCTCAGCACAACTCAAGAAACCCCAAGAACCCCAAGAGCCCCCGCACAATCAATGAATGAGGATCTCAGGCTTTCAATACAGCCGGCAAATACCTATCCGACCTGTCATATTCAACCTGACCCGCTCGAATTTTCCCCCCGACGAGACGGCTTGAGCAAGTGACCGCGCACACGGGCCCTGGAAGATCCGCTAGGAAGCAGAACCCTCCCCCGGAGCAGGCCCCCAACAGGGACCGCCATACGGCCCCGCCACAGGCCCTGCAGACCCCTCCCGGAGTAAACCCTCGCGACGGGTGCAAACCAAGTAAGTGGCACTGACGTTAGTTCCGAACGGTAGCCAGACAAACCACATTCGACCCGGTCACCTTCAACCGCGGTCCACCGGCAGCAGCAGGCTCCGCGAGCATCGCAATCGCCCGCACACCAATCCGCCCGCTCAACTCCCGGCAGCACGGCGCAACGATCGACCAGCGGCCATCGAGCGTACGATGCGCCGCAAATAAAGGCTCATCGACAGAATAAGGACACCACACAACCTGTATATTGCTACACTGACAAACACGCGCAATGAACGACCAAAGGAGCTCGACAGGAAGCTACACGCACTCCACACGCTGCCGTAGCGCCTTTTCCCGCATCTCACCGTCGGCCTTCGCCGCCGCCCAGGTCGACCCGACACCAGGGATAGCCAGAAACCGCGTCGGCCCATTCGGCAGCACGTCGCGGAAAGCCTCAACCATGGCATCAACCAGCAGGAAACCGACTTGCTCGGCAGCGACGACGTCCACCTCGACAAGAACCTCATCATGCACGGTCAACACCGGCAGCACTTGACCCGGCCAGTCGCGATAACGCTCAAACAGAAGCCGCATTGCCCGGTGCATGACGTCCGCCGCGCCACCCTGCACCGGATAATTCATTGGTCGAGTATTCGCCGTGACATCGGCATCGTCATCGTCAAGATAATCGATCCAGCGCCGCGCCGTCCGCACACCTTGTTCCGCAACATAGAGACGCGGCAGCGAAGAACGCCATACAGCGCCGGTCGGGGCCTGTTCATCCCAGCCGCGCAGATACTCGCCGGCGGTCACATCGTCGATATCCAGCTCCGCCGCCAGCGTCGCGGCCCCCATGCCGAAGATGATGCCGAAATTGACAGCCTTGGCCTGCCGCCGGGTGCAACCGAGACGCTGCATGACCAGGTCGTGATAGTCCCAGCCGTCCTCAAAAGCGGCAATCATCTTGGTATCGCCGGAGAGCGCCGCGAAGACACGCAGCTCCAGCTGGGAGTAGTCGACGTCGACCAGGACGCGACCCTCGGGAGCACAGAAGAACTCGCGGAACTCCGTCGGGATGTTCTGCAGGTTCGGATCGGTGCTGGTGTAGCGCCCGGTAACCGCCCCGCCGGCATGCAACTGACCATGCAGCCGCCCGTCGATGACATGGTCGGAAAACGCCGTACCGAACGTCGCCAGGCCGCGTACCTGCTCGGCCCGCGTATAGAGCGCCTCGACCAATCGCCGCTCGGCACCCTGCAAACGATCGGCCACGAGAACCGCAGCAAGGTCTTCACGACCGAACGCTAACCGCCGGGTCTTCTCCGTTTTCGGCCACGCCAGCAGCGCCGGCCGCCGATCCTTGTCGGGGTAGGATTCAAGCCGCTGCCGGAACAACAGATCGAGCTGCACGCCGGAAGCAATACAGGCAGGGGAGAGCGCCGGATCGCAGGTAGCAAGATGCGCTTCGATTGCCGCCACCGGCTCCTGCTTGCGAGCGATCCACGCCTGATGGGCAGTGACATCGAAGCCGATACCGGCGCGCTCCATGCGATGCGCCATGGCAGCGGAGAAGCGCATATCCTCATAGCCGGCAGCGATATCGACGCCGTACTGCTTGCTCTTACGATGCAGCTCGGCACGCAGGCCTCCCAAATACGATGCGTGACGATGGCGTCGTTGAGGGCATAAACGAGCTGCGACGCGGACAACGTCGGCGCCGCCCAGTCGGAGACCTGCTCGGACTTGTCGAGCGTCTCGTCGAGCACCATGGCAGCCAGCGCGGCGAGCGAGACACGGCCGCCGTTGCTGCGCTTGTCGCCCTTCGGCGAACGGGTCCCGCGGACCGCCGAGAAGAGGAGGATGGTATCGTCGAGGACAAGATCGATACCCGCCTGGTTGAGCCAGCTTGCCTCGAAGCGGGCGTTGTGGGCAACGACACGGCGACCGCGGAGGAAATCGGCCAATACAACCAGCGCGCGCGCCGGAACAGGGCGATCAAAGATCATTGCGGCGACACTCTCGCCGTCGGCGAACTGCACGGTGCGGACGCCGTCGCAGGCCGCCGTCAAGCCGGTGGTCTCGATGTCGAAGGCGAGGAAACGGTCGCGCGGAAAAGCGTCTTCGAGGCTATCAAGCGTGGCGGGAAAAAGACCGTCGAGGGCAGTCACACCCAACGCAATTTTTCTACGGACTATTTCAAAGTAAAATTCTTCACCACCCTCTAAAAATTTTACTTTCAAGAAGTCCGTAGGAAAAGTCGTTTTGGGTGTGACTGAATTAAGTAATTGATTGGGAATTTTTTCGGCTGATTTTCGAGGGGGGACGACGAGGGGTTTGGGTGTGCGTTGAATGTATCCGCGCCTCCGACACCCGCGACGTCTGCCACGTCCGCGACGTCCGCCACGTCCGCGACATCCGTCTGCGACGCCTCCTCGGCCAGCGCACACCCAAGCTCTGATCCCTGAATAGGTTCAGAATGGGGGTCCTGCCACTGATCTGGAGCCCGCCAAACACGCACCGTCTGTCCGTCCGGCAGACGCTTTTGTACCCGTCGCCAGTCGTTCCCACGGAGCCATGTCGTGCAGTACGCGATGTCCTTCTTGGACGCCCGGTCGAGCCCGTGACGTTTGACCGCCGCATACATCCCAAAGCATTTCCCGAAGAAGGCGTCGAGGTAGAGCTCGCTCAGAGGTTGTAGCCGTCGCTGCCATTTCCAGGCGAAGTCCTCCCGATTCGGCCGTGTCGTCAGCGGCTCCTCGACGACGAACCGCGCCAGGATGGCAAGGATCTCCAGCGCCGCCTCCGGCATGAACTTCTGCCGTTCGGGGACGATAAGGCGCTCCTCCTCCTCCGGCGCCGGCCAGTGCAACTCCCCGCTTCTCAGCCGCACCAGCGCCTCCGCCAGGAGCTGGTCGCGATCGCGACGCAGCGCCGCGATGTCGATCCGGTCACGAATCACGGAGACAACCCAGTAACGGCGGTTGCCGGTCGCGTCCTGCAGGAACTCGACGTCGTTGGTGGAGAAGGCGAGGCAGGTCCTTCGTGGATAGGAGCGCGTCTCATAGCCATAGGCGGGCCGGTCGCGGTCAACGCAGCGCGTCAATGCCGCCTTCTGCTCTTCGACGTCGGATTTGCGCCAGGCCGACATCTCGGCGGCGTGCGCGACGATTGCCCCGGCGATGCCACGGGCGAAGTCGGCCGGGTTCCTCCGCGGCGACGGAATGCCCTCACAGTAGTAAGGCGCAAACATCGCCTCAAATACGAGGTCCTTGCCGACCCCCTGGATGGCGGCGAAGACCAGCGAATAGTCGGCCTTGGCGCCAGGGTGGAGCGCCCGGTTGAGCGCCTGCATGACATATTTTGCGCCGATCAGCGCCAGATAGTCCGCCGCGTGCATCTCGGTGTCGGCGCCGGCATAGGTCGTCAGCCAGCCATCAAGGCGGGCGACGCCATCCCAGTCCGGCAGGGCGTCGATCCAGTCGTTCAGCTCGTCGAAGATGCGGGTTTCGGCCACCGCGTGGAGGGCGGCCCGGCTCGCTCCCATCGCACAGGCGCCAAAATCGTAGGTCTCGACGAGATAGTTGCCGAGCTCGGCTATGTCGGCGTCACGCAAGGCCCGGTGGCCGACAGGTGTCAGGTCCGCTGCCTCCCCTTCCCACCAGTCCGGGAGGCACCATGGCGTCTTGCGCCTGACCTCGACCCGGTGCCGGAAGTTGTTCCAGGCGAAGCAATCCTTGAGGCGTGGCTCGTAGCGCAGCGCCAGCGACATGTTGGGAATGTCACCACGGTAGCTGCAACCGGCATTCGGCCGCGCCAGCTTTAGGCGGCTGCGCCAGTCGAGTGCGTTGGCGTCAAACGGCGGCGCCGCATCGATCAGTTCATGCAGGAGCGCATCGGGGTGCACCTGCTTCGGTGCCCAGTCCGAGAGATCCTCCTTGGCGCCGAGTCCGGGCAGCTCCAGCCAGCGGACGTCGACGCCGGCCGGCGCAAACATCTTGGCGACGCGGATTCCGTGCTCGATGCCGGGACCATCGTTGTCGGGGCAAACAACAACCTTCCGGGCTCCCAGCTTGATTAATGTCTGGGTGTCTTCAACCCGCCACTTGCCGGCGCCATCGGCATTGGTGGTGGCGAGAGCCCCAAGTCCTCCCGCCGTGGTGACGTCTTTCTCCCCCTCGACGATCAGCAGGGGAGTTGTCGGATATGCGGCTAGCACGCTGGCCACCGCCGCCAGATTGAAAAGGAGCGGCATTCCCTCCGGCCTGCCGGTCGACCATTGTCCTGTGACCTCGTCCAGCACCTCGCAGCGGAAGCGTTTCTTGCCTGTCTTCGTGACGTACCTGGTTTTCGTCCAGGCGTAGCTGCCGTCGAGATGCTGATAGTTGTAGCGAATCTCTTTCTCCGCCCGGCTGCCGCCGACATGCGATCGCGGTAGGCCCCTTTTAATCAGATGGTCGCGGATGGCCTGAAAATGCTGCGCGTCGCAGTTCTGCGACCGGCAATGGAACAGGATGCGGCGCGCGTCGGTGATCGTCAGCAGCAGCGACGGATTGTGCGTGCCGCTCGCCTCGTGCACCGGACAGCGGCACAGGATGCTGCCGTCGCGTTCGATCGTGCCGCCGACCGCCTTGGCGACGTTCTCTGCGGTGATGTCCGCGATATCCATCCCAACCTCCAAGTAGAAAGAAGGCACGCCTGTGCTGACGGGCGTGCCTCATGTCGTGTCAGAGGGCCGGAGTTTCTTTCGTCTCGCGGCGCAGCCTGGCGCGCGACGCCGTCGGTCGGGTGATGATGTCCTCGTCGGAGAGGACGTTGGCCTCTCGCACTCGTTTGTCGGTGACGTAGCCGATCACGTTGAGCTTCGGGTTGTAGATCACCTTGTGGTGCTTGTTCTCATATGAGCTGGAGCCGAGCTCGATCACCGGGTGCACGATCTCGCCGAAGGCGGCGATCGCATGGGTGGCAGCTGTCGCCAGGGCGTCGACTGCTTTCCTGGCGCCCATTGAGGAGTGCTCGAACATGACATTGGCGCCGTCATCGAGCATGAGGCCGGCGAAGCCAAGCATGTAGGACGGGCCGTCGGTCTCCTTCTTGTAGGCGTTGGGCGACAGCGGCTTCGGCAGCATCTGCTCGGACATCGGCTCGTCGTGGTGAACGCCGAGCAGCTGCCGCCGTATCTTTTGCAGCGGGGACGAATTGGCCCACTCGATGTAGCCCTCGAACAGGCCGTGCTGCGGCACCAGGATATGGCCGAGACTTTTCGCGTCGACCATTTCCCGGTTGAGCTTCCACTCTCCGGTGGTGCCGTTGAAACCGAGATACACGGCGCCAGCGATGTCGCTGCCGGGCATCGCGGCGGCCATGCGTTGCAGGTTCTGAGTGGAGTTGCGGATGTAGTCCTCGATCGACATACCGTCGAGCGAGGTGGGGACTGAGTTTCTCAAAGCTGGTAAATGCATAACCGCGCTCCTTTCGCGCTTGGACTGACGATGTTTGGGAGAGCCCTCGGAGGGGCTTCGGACCTGGGGCCCGAGCGCGTTCCGCCGTTTCAAGCGGAGCGGATTTCGAGGACGGCAATGCCGTCTGTCGGTGTCTTCAGTTGCACGGCGTAGCCGTTACGCTTGACCTTGCTGGCGCCGCCGCTGGTGAGTGTGGCGATGATCTCGGCTTCCACCTCGGCGCGGGCGCGCGCTGCCTCTTCTTCGGCTTCGACGGCGCGCGCTCGAGCGGCGATGAGGCGATCGATGGAGCGCAGCGTCGTCTGGTCGAGGCCGCCGGTGCCGGCCGCCGGAATGGCGTGCGCCTGGGCGGCAGCGCAGCGGCTACGATAGGGACAGATCACACACTGCTTGGTAACGACGCCCTCGGCGGTCACCGCCGCTTGTCGGCGTCGAAGGCGGCCGCTGCCTTGCCGAGCATCTCGACGAAAACCGCCGGTCGCCGCTCGACGCGGTGCAGGGCAAGCCGGCTATAGTCCTCCGCCAGCCCGTAGACGATGATCGCATCCTCGGGTCGATGCGCGGTGGTCTCGTGGAACAGCTCGATATTCAGCTCGGCCTGACGGACGTGCATCTCGGACGGACCGCTGTCGTAGTTCTGCGCGGTGCCATGTGACTTCGCCTCGAGCACGGTCTCTGACCGGTCCGGCCATTCGATCAGCCCATCGGGTGTGCCGGCGAGGCGAAAGTCTGGCAGTATCAGTCGCTTCTGCTCGGCGCCGGCATAGAGGAGGCGTCCCTCGGCGCGCGCGAGGCCGGCGGCGAAATAGGTGTCGAGCCAATGCTCGAAGGCGTGGCCGCGGTCGAAGACGCCGTAGGGGTGATGGGTTTCGCCGGCGACGCCATGTTTGTCGTACCAGAGCCAGCGCGTGCATCGACCAGCCTCGGACGCATTGAGGAAGTCGGTGCGGTTATCACCTGCGGCGACACCGGACGGGAATGGTCGCTCAGCCGCCTCACTGCAGCGCGCCGCGATGATCATCTCCCGGATGGCGTCCAATCGCATCATGACGCCGCCCGCCATAGCTCGGTGAGGCCGTCCTGTTTGCGGCGCAGGGTTCGTAAAACTGCTTCATCAACGGAACGCCGAATCATCGGCCACGAGACCAGCACCGGGTTGCGCTGGCCGATGCGCACGGCGCGGGCGACCGCCTGGTGGTTGGTTCCCGGTGTCCAGGCCGGTTCGAGCATGATGATCCGGTTGGCGGCCTGCAGGTTGAGCGCGGACCCAGCCGCGTCGATCTGCAGGATTGCCGCCTCGACGCTGCCGTCCTGAATTCCCGCGACCACGGCGTTTCGTTCGGCGGCGGAGGTGTCGCCGTGGATGCGTCCGACCATGACGTCCTGGTTGCCCAGCAGCGCCTCCAGGCGATCGCCGGTCATGCGGTAGGTGTTGAAGACCAGCGTCGGCGTTCGCTCCTGGCTGCTGCCGCCGCGGCGGGACATCACCACATCCTCGACATAGGGCAATTTGGCCAGCCCGTAGGCGCGTCGGAGGTGCGCGAGCGCCTTGCCACCGCCAATCATTTCCATCAACCGTGTCATTTCACGATCGATGTCCGGCGCCGGTATGAGACCGTCGCGGATGGCCGCCGCCAACGTTTCGACGGAGCTCCGAATTTCCGCGTCCTCGATGTCGGCGGTTGCTGCCAGCTCGTCGAGCTCCACGTCCTCGCGGGCGATCGGCACCAGCTCGTGCCGTTCCGGGGGTAGTGTCGGGGCGATCGCGCGCAAGGTGACGTGCGCGACGTGGGGGTCTATTCGCTTGCGCAGCAGGCTGGAATTGCGCGATCCGACGATGACCTGTACTTCGCGGCCGCCGGCGACGCGACGCACGCCAAACGCGCAGAAGACCTTTTCAAAGATATGCCGGCGCATGATCCGACCGCGCTCGTCGACGAGCGCCGTCGGCGCGAGCGCGCGCAGGTGCGGATAGAGCTCGCCGTTGTGCGCCGGCGCCAGCGTGCCGGACATCGCCAGGACGAATGGCACCTCGTCAATGATTCCACCGGCGCCGTCGAGGGCGTCGCCGTAAACGGCCCGGGTGCGCGCCGCGGCCGCGGTCTTGTAGGCCACAGCCTCGTCAAGCACCACCAGCGATGGGCCCCAGTTGCGCAGCTGATCGCGGTGCGTGACGACCATCGTGGAATTCGCGACCAGCACCGTATCGACGTCGCCGGGGATGACATCGTTCCCATGCCGCAGCACGAATGTCCGATAGCCGTGATCGATGAACTCTTGCTCAAATTGTCCCAGCGCGGACTTTGGGCAGGTGTAGAGACATTTCATGGTGCGGCCGGCTTCGTGCTCGAGCAAGCGGCGCATCGCCAAGGCAACCAGGAACTTTCCGGTCCCTGTTTCGGAGGCGTTGAGCGAGCGTTTACGCTCGACGGCGAAGATCGCCTGCTCGATCTGATGCGGGAGGAGTCGGCGATCTTCCGAGAAGCGAGCTTGCGTCAGGAAATCTTCGCGGTTCATCGGAACGCACTCTCCTGGAATTGCTCACGTGGCACCCCGTCCGACGGTTGCTCATGGACGCGACAGAGGTGGGCATAGTCGGCTGCGACCTCGCGCAGGAACTGCTGCACTGCGGTCTCGAGTCGAGCGATGAGTTCATTGTCGCGGGGAAGGCGTACGATCTCGAGCGGGCAGCCCTCGCGATAGAAGGTGAGATCGGTCCATTCGTTCGGTGCAGGCGAGTTGCCACTGCGCCTGATAAATGTATTTGGTATCAACTGGAGCCTTAACCAGCATCTCGAACATGGCATTGGCCTCGGGGCACTTGACTTCCAGCACTCCATCCTCGCCGATGAGACCGTCAGGTGAGGCGCCGGCGTCCTTGATGCTGGGATGATTGACGAAGCCAACGAGTTTGACATCGACGCCCTTAGCGACGGCATAGGCGTTGCGGGCGGCGTCCTCCTTGGCAATGCCTTGCTGCATCGCCCAGGACATATAGCCGCTGTCCTGTGGCATATTGGTAAATCGCTCAAGCGCCAGCTCGCGGCGATAATTGCGTCGCGTTGTCGCCTCCTTTTTCTTGTCGGCGAGTTCGGCCATGACATCGTGCATACGCGAGCCGGTAGCCTTTCCGAGTCGTGCGTTGACCCATTCAGGTGTTCGTTGCAGCATCATCGCATTCCTGATGACTTGGTCCCGCACAGCGCGTTCATGACGCTCTCTGTGTAGAGACGTCAGGGCGTAGCAAGTCCCATCGCTCGAGCTGTTCGAGCGCCGCGTCGCGCCCGATCGCAGTAGCAACCGTTGCGCCAGCTGCGCGCATACGCGCCTGAGTTTCGATTTGGGTCCCAGTCAGGCTTCCGTGCGCGGTCTTGAGCTCCAAGGCGAAGACATGGCCGGCGCGGATGATGAGGATGTCGGGAATGCCGGCGACGACGCCGAGGCTTTTAAAGATTGCAGCTTCGACCGGGCTCCTCCAGCCCCCTGCAGGATAGTGAAACGCAAACACCCCCGGCGTGCTGCGCCGGGCAAGATGCTCCAGTACCGCCTTTTGCAATTCTTGCTCGAGGCGACGACGAGTCATTGCAGCCTCCACCCAGGACCGCCAGCAGCTCCGCGTTTGCAAATTTCAGCAAAGGCTTCGGACGCGCCGCGAATCCCCGGATCGAGGCCCAGAACTCTCATGGCGCACCCCTGCCGGGCGGCCGCGCGCCGATGGTTCTAGTGACGACAGCGGGATTGATGACCACGCCTGTGGTCGGTATAAGCACGGGAAGCAAATACCTTCTCCTTCGTGGTTCGGGGCCGGTGCCGTGGTGGGCGTCCGGCCCCTTCTACTGGGGCGGCCTAGGAGTGCGACGACGCGGTGTGCGCGCGCACTCTGGTTTTGGCGTTCTGCTCCGTGTCGGTGTTGAGGCTGTCGAGGGAATAAGTCTCGTTCGG
>Ga0066903_100003780_pt1 | contig 12518 bp, 7 predicted proteins | sample PanSoiMetaGPlot1_FD_67491 | JGI IMG/M metagenome (GOLD analysis project Ga0066903, IMG submission 67491) | Tropical forest soil microbial communities from Panama analyzed to predict greenhouse gas emissions - Panama Soil - Plot 1 (version 2) | ecosystem: Environmental > Terrestrial > Soil >...
TAGACGCCGCGGCTCGCCGCCAGGCCGCGCAGCTTGTGCGCTTCGTGCTGCGCCTCGGAGCTGCCGAACAGCGCACCCAGGGCGAACCCGACCGCCCGCGCCATGCGCGCCGCCGCCGGCGGCAGTCCGGAGAGATCGGGAGGGGGCGGCGGCGGCGGGCCCAGCACCATCGGCGCTTCCTTGGCGTTGTGCGCCGCGCGCCACTGCGCTCGCCTCGCCAGCTCATCGGCGGAGGGAGCGTCGGCGCCGGCGAGCAGGGCGCGCATCTCGTCCAGGCTCGCGTCGATGAAATGCGCGGCTTCGTGAATCCGTCCCTTTTTCGCCAGCCGGCGGCCGCCGGCGAGCGCCGCGCGTCGCATGAGGCCCGAGGCCCAGATGTCGCTGAACACGCCGCGCTCGTCGCGGATCGGATAAGTCAGCCGGGCTTCTTCGAGCAGCTCGTCGAAAGCGGCGCGCTTCGGCTCGGGCACCTTGGCGCGGACTTCCGCGATCTTCCCCTGCACCTCCGAAGCGTCCTTGCCCGGTCCCGCGACCGCGGCGCGAATCGCGCGGCGCAGCGCGTCGGGCAGCTCGAGGGCGCAGGGATTCGAGATGTCGAAGCCGTCCAGCAGCCGGTAGCCGACCAGGTCGAGATAGGCGGACACCGCCGGGCCGGTCTCGGGATCGGAGCGCAGGGTGTCGAGCACGCGGCCCGGCTCGTCGTCGGAATCGAGCAGCTGGCGGGCGCGCGGATTCTTCGCGACCACGGCGATCAGCCCGTGCAGCTGCTCGGAGGCGCCGGCCGACACGGGCGACGTGCCGCGCATCAGCGAGAGGAGATCGGCGGGGGGCAGGCCGGTCCATTCCCCCACGTGCACCAGGAAATCGCCGGTCGGCATGATGGCCGCGGCCGTGTGGCGCATGTGCTGGTAGAGCATCTCCTGATGGTGATCCCGGCAGCGCGTGAGGTGCGCCGCCAGATCCGCATCGGAGAGATGGTCGGGGTCGATGGATTGCAGGGCCTGGTGCGACCGGATCGAAGCCGGCTTGAAGTTCTCGTTCCAATCCCGCAGCTGGTCGCGCCAGAACTTCTTCTTGAAGACCTCTTCCGCCCGCTGGAGCCGCCGGGGAATCTCGCTTTCCGGCGCCGGCTTCACCCCCTTGTAGGCGAAGCCGTTGATGTAGGCCATCTCGAGCCCGTCGATCAGCAGCCCATAGAGCTCGGCGAACTCGTGCGTGCCACGCTTGAACGGCTCGGGATGAGTCTCGATCCAGTAGCGCGTGGCCGGGCGCGGGAAATGGACGGGATCCAGCTCCCACGTCCCCTGATCCGGCGGGTCGAAGCGGAGATCGGTCTTGCCACCTGCGGTAGTCACGGGAACTCCTTGAGTAGGTTGGGGCTCGGCGGGAAGCCGATGGCTCGAATCATACGCGCCAGGCAGGAATTTGCAAGGAGTTTCGGCTCTGCAAAAGCCTTGGACCGGGGGTTTCGGCTGGAGGAGGGTTGAGAGCTACTTCAGCTTGGGGCAGTCGGCGGCGTTGCCTTCGGCCCAATCGATGAGACTCTTGGCGATGTTCTTGTAGACCATGGTGGGCCGGTAGAGGACGATTTCGGTGCCGGAGCCGGCGCGCTTGAGGTCGGCGGCCATGATGTAAAGACCGCCGGGTCCCGTCTTTTCTCCGATTCCACGCGGGAAATGGACGACCTGGAGGGCGAATTCGGCCCGGTCGCGCCCCACCTTCTTCAGCGTGGGATTGTAGTCCGAGGAGCTGTGCTCCGTGTAGCCGACGTACGCCGTGCGCTCGACCTTGATGTCGAGGCAGGGCGTCATCCGGTCCTCGAGCGACCGGTAGACTTCGTCGAAGCTCCGCTCGACGGTGACCGTCTCCATCTTCGCGCCGCGCGTGCCGTCCGCGACGGCCTTCACGAACTCCTCGCGTGTCTGGGGCACATAGATGGCGCGGGCCGGCGGCGCGGTCAGGAGCAGCGTCGCGAAGGCGATCAGGACGGCAGGCAGCAGGGCGCGCGGTTTCATCACAAGGCTCCAATATGGGTTCCGCCCACCGCGCGTGCAAGCCCGTGAGGGTGGTTTCTAAATCCTTTGGATAGAATCGGTCCTGACCTGCCGATGGATGCAGGCGAGCCCAGTCTATCGACCTGTCACGGTCTCGCGTTGACCGGCACCTCGATTGTCACCAGACCCGTGGCGATGTTCCCGCTTCGATCCACGGCCCTGTATTCCAGCGAATAGACGCGGCCCGATCCCTTTCCATCACGCTCGGCCCTGAGCAGGACCTGCGTGTCGGGAGCGCCGACCTCGGCCCCCTGGATGTCGTGAGACGTCCTGCCGTCCTGGTTTCCGGGGGCGTCATCCGGCTCGCTGCTCGTCGCCGCCACAAGTTCCACCCTTACTTCCGTGCCGCAGCGATCCTGAGCCAACCAGCGCACGCCCACCGGGACCATCGTGTGATTGGGAGGCCACAGGGTCGTCGGCGCGGCGTAGAGACTGAAGGTCGGCGCTACGGTGTCCACGATCGAGATGGATCCCTGCGCCACATCCTGCGCACCGGCGTGATCGGTCACCCTCAAGGCGAGATGATGCTCGCCGAGGGACAGAATGATATCCAGAGTCTCCCCGGTGCCGAGAAGCCGCTGACTGGGGGATCCATAGTCCTCGAGCCACTCGAACGAAGCGATGTCGTCGTGCGTCCCGGAGCTGGAGTCGGGATCGGTCGAAGAGGAGCCGTCCAGCAGGACAGCGCCTCCCTCGGCGCTGCTGCACTCCTTGGCGCTCGGCCAGGCCGCCCGTGCCTGCGGCGGCGCATCGGCCACGAAAATCATCTCCGACTCGCCACGGTAGACAAAGGGCGCCGTGGCTGAGGCAGGCAGGGAGTCACCGTCGGTGAGATCGATCCCGAGGCGGTAGGAGGCGTGGGGGAGCAGCGAGGTGATGTCGACCGGCGCCGGGTTCGCAGCGTCGAACCCAATGGTGATGACCGGGTCGAGCCGCTGCGCATCGACGTGAAGGGCTGTATCGTCGGCGCTTGTGACGTGCAGCTCGAAGCCGCCCTCGTAGGTCCCGTAGCGGCGCACGCAGATCGGCCCCGCTCCGACGATGGAGAGAGCCAGCTTCGTGTCGTGGCGAGTGGTGGCATCGGCCGCCGCGCAAGAAATGGGCGCCATCCAGTAGTCGGGCTCCCCGTCGCTGCACTGATAGAGTCCGAACTCCGACGCGAGCGTGTCGAAATCGTAGAGGAACATCTCTCCGTCATAAGAGAAGTAACCCAAGCCTTGCCCTGACTGGCCGTCGAGGAACCAGCCCGTGCTGCAACTCGGGTTGTTCACCAAGTTCGGGATCTGCTGCTGCCTCTCGTCTTCGAAGATGCGAGCCGTGCCGACCAGGGGATCGCCGTTGGGATCGTGCGCCGCCCACGAGACTTCCAGGTCGTGACTTCCATTCTCGTCGATGGAAAGGATCGACAACGTGGGCTGGCAGGCATCCCCCGATCCGTCCTGGTTCGCGTCGGCCTGATCGGGATTGGCCGCCTGGCGGCAATTGTCGCAGGCATCGGGGATACCGTCGCCGTCGACGTCGGAGCCCTCCGGATCGAAGCGATTGGGGCAGCGGTCGACATTGCCGCACAGACCATCGCGGTCGAAATCGTTGAGGGGGTCATCGGGGCAGGGGTCGCACGCATCTCCCACCCCATCGCCGTCGCGGTCGGCCTGGGACGGGTTGGCAACAGAGGGACAATTGTCGAGCGGGCATGTGCTCGCGGGAAATCCCGGATCCCCTGCACCGTCGTGGTCGGTGTCGGTGCAGGGATCGTCGACGTTCGGCAGGCCGTCCCCGTCGGCATCGGCGGGCGGCCCCTGGTTGAGGAGCACGGCGATGGTGTGATAGGTGGGAACAGCCAGGTCGATGCGTCCGTCGCTGTCGAAATCGGCGGCCACGATGGAATAGGGTGCGTAGCCGCAACCGGCGCTGAATATCCGCTCGAGGCCTGGATCGAAACGCCCTCCATCGAGGAAGAGATGCACGTTGCAGAAACCTTCATTTGCAACCGCGATGTCCGGGACTCCATCCGAGTCGAAATCGCCGATGGCCACGGCCTCCGGCAAGTGCAGGGTCGAATCGGGCGGCTCCTCGGCATCGAAGCCGCCGTCGCCCCGCCCATGCAAAATGAGATACGTGCCGGAGCTGTCCGCCGACAGCGAGGTCGTCACCGTGGCCACCAGGTCGATCCGTCCATCCCGATCCAGATCCGCGGCTGCCAGATCGAGGAGCCGCAGGCTGAACGGCGAGACGGGCAGGCGCATGAAGCCTCCCCTCCCGTCGCCCAGGTAAATGCGCAGCTCCCAGGAGGTGTCGCCCGTGAATCCCACCGCCAGATCCGTATGACCGTCCGCATTGAAGTCGGCCGCGACGATGGCGGTCATGATCCCGACGCCAAGATCGGAATCGGAAAACAGCGGCGCTCCGAAGCTGCCGTCGGCGCTACCCGGAAGGACCTGCAGCGACGCCATCTGTCCCGACTGCCCGACGGCGACGTCGTCGAGGCCGTCTTCGTTCGCATCGAGGGCCGTGATCGCATCCAGGTTGGTTCCGGGCAGAAATGCACGCGCGGTGTCGAGCGAGCCATCTCCCCGGCCCAGGAGGAGCACCACACCGCCGGCTGGTGAATCGATTTGCGCGACCGAAAGGTCCAGGTGACCGTCTCCGTTGAAATCGCCCGCCGCCAGATCCATTGGGTGGGGCCCCTCCTCCTCGGCGAACCAGCCCCGGGTCTCGAAGGTACCGTCCCCTTTCCCCAGACGGACCTGCACTCCCCCGACGTAGAAATTGGAGATGGTGTGCGCCAGGTCGGGATGGCCGTCCTCATTGAAATCGCCGACCACGAGCGAGTTCGGCGGAAGATATGGATCAAGTCTGAGCGCATCTTCGACGCTGCCGTCACCGCGACCCGCCCGCAGCGACAGACTTCCCCCGGCGGAGGCCCAGAGATCGTCGACGCCGTCCAGATTGAAATCCGCCAGCTTTACGAGAAGGAAGGCGCTTGTCGTAGCTTTGCCCACTTGCTCGAACCGCCCGTCACCCAGACCGACCAGCAGGAACACGGCGGCCGGCGTGCCGAAGAGTGGATCTTCCAACGTGCTGACGGCGAGATCCACCACGCTGTCTCTATTCAGATTTCCGACGGCGAACCCCCGTGGGGTGTTCCCGAGCACGGTCTCCATGGGTGCCGCGAGCGTTCCGTCGCCCTGGTTCCGATACACGTGCAGCGCCGGAGGCGCCGACACCCCGGCAATCAGGTCGGGAGCCTGATCGCCATCGAGGTCGTGGATGGCAACGGCCAGCCCCTTCTCGGGGAGCGCTCCGGCGGGAGCGAGCGTCCCGTCGTTGCGACCGTGCCAGAGCGTGATGCCGCTCGTGGGGTTGGCGACCGCCAGATCATCCCGCCCATCGCGATCCAGATCCCCCACCGCCGCTGCCTCGCTTCCAAGCCCCACATCGAAAGAGAAGCCCTGCCCGAACGTGCCGTCGCCGTTGCCGAGGAGGAGCGTTCCTTTCGCCTCGTAGCGACTGATGGCCACCAGATCGAGCTTGCCATCACCGTTGAAATCCCCGATGGCAGGAGCCAAGCCAATCCTGACATGAAGCGTCTGACCCGCCGTGAAATCACCGCCGCCTCCCCCAAGGAGGATGACGATGCAGTCCGATTCGGTGGCGCCGTGTGATCCGACACGGATCAGCCCGTCGGCCACGGCCAGATCGAGCCTGCCGTCACCGTTGAAGTCTCCCGTCTCGACGCCGGTCGGAAAGTTTAGGCTTATGTTGATGATGGATCGGGAAAAGCTGCCGTCGCCCCGACCCGCATAGAGCCACACACCATCCTGTCTGACGACCAGGGCATCCAGGTACCCATCGCGATTGAAGTCTCCCATGGCGGGATAGCCGAACGCCTCCGGGCTGACCTCCGGGGAAGGGAACAGCGACCCAGCAGCTGCCTGGCCGCATACGCATACGCTCAACGCTGCGAGGGCCACGACGGAAAACAGAAGGCGTCGAAGTTTTCGGATGGGAAGAAGGGTAAGCAACGTGCCGTCGCATACCTGCGTTGGTCGAATGGCTGTGTTCGTCATGGGATACTCCTGTCTGCCTCGGACTTGGGATCGTCGAGTTGATACTCGCATCGCTGTGGATCTCTAGGGACGGTGTGTGGCGGGGACGGGCAACGCTCACGAATCGATGAGCGCCACGCATCGAGGGTGGCGGCCCTTGAACAGGACCTTGGAGCCAACTTCGAAAGTACATATTCACTCGGATCGCGCCATCGGCGCGGTCTTCCCAGCTGCCACTTCCCCGAAGCGAATGGCTGACGCCTACCAAATACCGCCACCCCTGTTCCGGGTGGGCGACTCTTCTGTGACTTCTTTGCGACAATCGGAGTGGAGCAATCAGGAAGGAGTCAGAACCACACCTTCTGCCACGTCACGTTGAGCGTGTCGAAATCCGAGCCTCGGCGGGTCGTCGCGCCGGAGCTGTACGAGAGCTTGATCGAGTGTCCGTGCGAGACGGGGATCGAGACCGTGGCTCCGAAGCGTGTGTTCCGCTGCAGGTCGGAGCTCTCCACACCGTCGACCTGCGTCTGGCCTCCCGCGAACCAGGTTCCATCGAGCGCTGCCCACAGGCCGGTCCGCCAGCTGTAGCTGACGTGGCTTTGCAGGGACACGAGGGGATCCTGAGATTTGCACGCATCGCCCGGGTAGGCTCGCGTGTTGTCCGTGTAGAGCCATACACCGGCGTAGCCATCGAAGGTCCAGTGCCCGAGTGGAACCGATACGCCGAGCTCGGGCTTGAAAGCCCAGCGGTTGTTGCCGACGTTGGCGACCTGTCCCGGCTCGTAGCGACCGAGCGGCGGCATGACCGTTAGGCTGGTCCCGACGATGGTGCGCCGGGGCGCGTGCGCGAACTCCTCGCGGGTCAGCGCCGGAGCGCCCCGCAGGGCGAGCGAGATCTTGATTCTGGGATCGGCCAGGCCGGCCAGGTCCTGAGATTGTGCCAGTTGCTGCACCTCGCCGGTGACCTCGCCCCAGGCGTAGGGAGCCACGGCCAATATCCGCGCTTGCCGACCCGCGACCGCGAAGGTGGTGCCGAATCCGAGCGTGACGAAGGTCAAGTCGGCCTCGACGTTCTCGGCCCCGATCGCGGGATCGAGAAGGATGTCGCCGGTCGAGCCCCCGAAACCGGCCAGAACGAAGCGGGTCCCGATGGGCGCCGGCGAATAGGCGCGCGGCTCCAGCTCCTGGGCGACGGCCGCGGCGCCGCCCAGGAGCACGAACGCGGGAAGCCACGCGAGCTTCGAGGGCAGACTGGTCAACGCGCGCCCACGGTCAGACAGTCGTACGCTGCCGTGCAGATGTCAACGCTGCGATGGTCGAAGCCGCCCGCCTCGACATGCCGGTTCATGACGAACGCGACGGTCATGTGCGCATCGAGGTCGTTGATTACCCACGAGCCGCCGGAGCCTCCCCAGAAGGCCACCCGACGGCCCGCCAGGCGACCGGCATAGGCCTTGTCGATGAGCGGCGTGCCGGTGCAATAGCCCATTCCCCAGCGCACCGGCAAGCAGAAGGAGAGGTCCGTGCCGTCGGTTTGCGGCTCGAGCGCGCGCGCGCAACCCGCGGACGACATGAGCCGCACGCCGCGGACGCTGCCCCCGCAGGAGAGGATTGACTGGACCAGCGCCACGGAGCGGGCGTTGCCGTGCCCGTTGCTCCCCCCCAGCTCGGCGCGCCGCCAGGGGATCGAGCTCCCAATCTGAGGCGTCACGAACGGGTTGAAGTAGACCCGATCGGGAATCGAGTCCGTCCCGGAGGGCTGGATGTAAGGGGATGATTGAATCATGGGCGAGACTCGTGCGTCGCACTCCCGGCCCGTGCCGATGTGGTAGTCGGCCTTCAGCGGACCAGCCACCTCCTCGGCGAAGAATCGACCCAGCGATTTGCCGGTGACGCGGCGGACGACTTCGCCGATGAGCGGGCCGAAAGTGATCGAGTGGTAGCCGGACCGAGTGCCGGGCTCCCACCAGGGCTCCTGGCGCGCCAGGCGGGAAGTGATCTTCGGAAGATCGTAGAGATCCTCGATGGTGGTCGGCTCGGTCCATCCGGCGAGTCCCGAGGCGTGCGCCAGGAGATGACGGACCAGGACGCGTCCCTTCCCAGCCGCCGCGAACTCGGGCCAGACCTTCGCCACGGGCGCGTCCAGATCGAGAGCACCGCGATCAGCGAGGATGAGCGCGCAAAGCGCCGTCATGGTTTTCGTGGTGGAGAAGTTGTTGACGATCGTGTCGCGCTCCCAGGGTCGGGTGCGCTCGGCGTCGACGTGACCGCCCCAGATGTCGACGACCGGATCGCCGTCGATGAACACCGCCGCCGAGGCTCCGATGTCCTCGCCGGCGTCGAGGTTCTTCGCCAGCGCCTCGACCACTCGCTCGAATTCGTTGTTCCAGCTCCCCTTGATGTCCGCCATACATCCTCCGCTTTGTCCCTGTTCGTTTGTGCCATCGGGGAGACCATCGCCCCGACGCTGGACAAGATGGCACGCAAGCCGGCGGGCCGGGAGTTATTTACGGTTACCGGGGAGGGGGTACGGAAGGCGGGAGCGGGTGCTAGACTGTCATTCCATGAATCAGGAAGCCATCCAGCGCCAGCTCGAGCGCCTGCTCGCCAGTCCTCAGTTCGCCCAGTCGGGGCGGCTGAGCCGCTTCCTGCGCCTGGTGGTCGAGGAGACGGCCCGGGGGAACGGGGCATCGCTGAAGGAATACCGAATCGGCGTGGAAGTGTTCGATCGCGGCCGGGATTTCGATCCTCGGATCGATCCCATCGTACGGGTCCAGGCGACGAAGCTGCGCGCCAAGCTCCTCGAATACTACACGGGTGCCGGCGCGCGGGATCCGGTCCTCATCGCCGTCCCGAAAGGGACCTATGCGCCCGACATCCAGCCGCGCGGCGCGACCGAAGCGCCGACGGCACCCCCGCCGGCCGGGCGCTCCCGCATCGCGGTCCTGCCGCTCGCGAACACGAGCGGCGATCCCGAGAACGAGCATTTCAGCGACGGCCTGACCGAGGAGCTGATCAACCGCCTGGCTCGCGTGCCGGGCCTGCAGGTCGTGGCGCGGACCTCGGTCTTCCGGTTCAAGGGAATTCACGAGGACGTGCGCGAGATCGGCGCCAGGCTGAACGTCGGTGTCGTGCTCGAAGGCAGTGTCCGGCGCTCGCGGAAGCAGGTCCGCGTCTCGGCGCAGCTCGTCGACGTGGAAAGCGGCTACCAGCTCTTCGCGAAGACCTATCAGCGCGAATACAAGGACATCTTTCAGCTCCAGGACGAGCTGGCGCAAGCGGTCGTGAGCGAGATCGTGCCGGAGCGCTCGGACGCTCCGCGATTCGCCACACCCGCGCTGGGCAGCCTGGAGGCCTACAACGCTTACCTGCGGGGGATGTTCGCGGTGGCGAACCGCTTCGCCAATCTCCACCAGAGCGTCGCGCACTTCAAGGAGGCGCTGGCGATCGAGCCCCGCTTCGCCCCGGCCTGGGCGGGACTGGCGCATGCCTACTGGGTGATGGCGTGGTTCCACATGATGCCCGCGACCCAGGCGCTGCCCCTTTCCAGGGAGGCGGCGCTGCGGACGCTCGAGATCGACCCCGACTCGGGGCTCGCCCACGCGTCTCTGGGCATCATCGAGAGCGGTTTGGAATGGCGGTGGGAGTCAGCCGTGATCCGGTTCAAGCGCGCCATCCAGCTGCAGCCGGGTCTGGCAATCATCTACCCCTTCTATGCGGTGATCTGTCTGATGCCCCAGAAGCGCCTCGACGAAGCGTGCGCCGCCGTGTCTCGAGGACTGGAGCTGGATCCTTTCAATCCTCTGTTCCATGCGATGGCCACGCTGGTCTACGCGGTCTCGGGTCGCGACGCGGAGGCGATCCGGCAGCATGCCTTGGGCCTCGAAGCGGCGCCGCGCTTTCCACCCATCCTCGCTGCCGGTGGGCTGGCTTACGAGCTGGCGGGGCGCATGGATGAAGCCATCGCGAATTACCAGATGGCCGTGGACCTCGCCGGCGACTTGCCGGTTGCGCTGTCCATGCTGGCGCACGCGCTGGCGGTCTCAGGGCAGGCCGACGAAGCCCGGCAGATTCTGCGGCGCTTGATGGCTCTGCCCCGGGAGCTCGACCTCGACCTCGCGCGCGTCCATCTCGGACTGAGGGATGCGGATGAGACCTTCCGCTGGCTTCACCTGGCCGTCGAGCGCCGGAATATCCACCTCCTGACCCTCACCACCGATAAGCGCTACGACTGGCTGCGAGCCGATCCACGCTTCGGGCGGATCCTCGAGCAGATGAGCCTGGCCGGCTAGCGGGCAGGGATGTGGCGGAGCCTGTGAAAGGCTCCGCCTGGGACTCTCGGATGGAGATGGATGGATTTGCGGATCAGGGTCCTGTCACGCTGACGAGCTGCGCGATCTCCTGGTCTCCGGTCAGGGCCAGCTCGAACACGATGCCGATCCCCGGGGCATAGACTTTCTGGTCGTACGAGCCGGGCTCGACCTGCGTGGCTTCGAGGGTCACCAGAGTGTTGCGCAGCTTTCCGTAAGGCACAGTGATCGTTCCCCCCACCTGGACCACCCAGGCGGTGTCCTCGGCCTCCCCGGCGAGGTACTCCTGCCGGTAGGCGTCGGGAATCTGAGGATTCGCCTCCATGATGATACCGGGCTCAGCGCCGCGCACGCCTGCCAGCCACGAGCCCGAGGTGTCGGTCTTGCCGTTGGCGAGAAAGGCGGTCGTGTCCTCGCCTAGATACCAGACGGTCCCCTGATTGTCCTGGGCGTAGTAGTCGAAGGTCTTCTCGAGAAGCGTGCCATCGGGGGTCTTGGCCACGTCGCTGACTACGGTGGCGGTGATCCCCAGGATGACTTTCGTCTGATTGGTCACGATGACGGTGTCGATCTGCGACTGCCCGTCCTTGACGCCCGTGTAGACCAGCGTTCGCCCGACCGGCAGCGGGAAGTATGGATTGTTGATCACGGCGACGAAATTGGCGGGATCGAGGACCGGATGATAATCGACGGTGCCGGCCGCTCTCGGGCCTGCATCCCACGCTCCATAACTGATCAAGGCGACGGCGGTCACGGCCAGCAAGCTGAGCCACTTCTTCGGCATCATGCACCTCCTCGTTGAGAACGGAAAAATCAAGCATAGACCTCCTTCCTCTTAGAGGCACGAACCGACCGCGATCCTTCGCACAAACATCCCGCTTTCTTGCCGCGTGCGCCTTTCGAGGCGCCGTCAACAAGCTGACACCCATCGCCTGATTCCCTCCGCTTCTGAGAACGGCACCGGCTGCCTTCACGCGATAGTCACCGAACCGGCTGCTTGTCGCCACCGCGCGCAGCAAGGATCTCATCGATTCGATGCTCAGGAGAATACGGCTTGCTGCGAGTGAGGAGTCATGAGGCCAAGGGGTTCTCGCGCTATCTGGAGGAGATCGCGCTGAGGCCGATCCTGACTCGCGAGCAGGAGCAGACGCTCCTCTTGCGTATGCGCCACGACCCCGATTCGGCCCGTCAGGAGCTGGTCAGCTCCCACCTCAGGCTCGTGGTCAAGGTGGCCAGGAGATACCGCCATTTGGGACTCCCCCTGGATGAGCTCGTGGCCGAAGGAAACATCGGCCTTCTGAGAGCTGCGCGGCGCTTCAATCCGGCGCGCGGCACGCGCTTCATGACCTGCGCCATCTGGTGGATCCGGAAATCGATCTTCGACGCCCTCGATCGCAACTCCTGCCTGGTACGGATTCCCGAACATCTTCTGAGGGGCCTGCGACGCGCGCAGGCGGACAGGCACCGTTGCGCCGGCCGCTCAGAGGCACCGATCGATACCTCGACAATCTCGCGCCGGCTGACACGGGTCGAGATCGAAGAGCTGCTGGAGATGAAGCGACATCCGCTGAGCCTGGACTTCCAGCCGGATGATCGCGCGAGCTCAGGGAGTCTCCTGTTTCGTTTGCCGGACGTTCGAACGCCCGGCCCCGTGGAAGTGCTCCTGCATCACGAGCGAAGAGCCTGGGTCCGAGGAGCGATGACGCGCTTGTCGGGGCGCGAGCTGACGGTTCTGCAATGCCGCTACGGCTTCGACGGCGCCGACTCGCGAACTCTGGATCAGACCGGCAGCAGGCTCGGCATCTCGGGCGCGCGCGTCCAGCAGATCGAAATCACGGCGAGGAAAAAGCTGCGCCGCTACTTCGAGGCTTCGCTGGCGCCACGAGGAGCCTCCGCAGACCCGCGCTCCGTAGCGCCGGCGACGCCTCAGCGTTCTGTATCACGCCTTCGACTGGTTCAACCGCCTGTCCTCACCAACCCCTAGCATCCCTGGCAGCTGACGTCCGGCGGACGCCTCTCTGAGCGGAACAAGATGCCGGAAGCTGGATCCGCCGGGCGCAGCGTGGCTGTTTTCTCCAGCCAGGTTGACGGAACGGCTGTCCATG
>Ga0066903_100003781_pt1 | contig 12518 bp, 9 predicted proteins | sample PanSoiMetaGPlot1_FD_67491 | JGI IMG/M metagenome (GOLD analysis project Ga0066903, IMG submission 67491) | Tropical forest soil microbial communities from Panama analyzed to predict greenhouse gas emissions - Panama Soil - Plot 1 (version 2) | ecosystem: Environmental > Terrestrial > Soil >...
GTGCTCAACGCGAGCTCCGGCGTCAACTACGCGACGCGCAACCGCTTCCCCAAGATCGTCCACGGCGACTACCTCGAGGGCGGCCTGACCGGCGAGCTGATGGCCAAGGACATCCGCCTCTACCTGCGCTACATGGCCCAGGTCGGCGTGCCGACGTTCAGCGGGCCGGGCTGCCTCGCAGCGTTCGAACTCGCGAACGCGATGGGCTATCGCGACCAGATCAGCAACCGGGTGGTCGACGGGATCGGGGACCTCGCCGGCGGCGTGCGGCTGTACGACGAGGAGTAGGTCAGGCGGCCGGCGCGCCGAGCGTGGTCGCCGCCCGGCCCAGGACGCGCAGCGCCTCGAGGTCTGGCTGCTCGTGCAGCGACAGCGCCGCCGTCGCGAGCACGTCGACCTCATCGGCAGGCAGCGCCAGCGCGGCGTTGGACCGGAACTTCGCGATCACGTCGTCGGCGCTCATCGGGTTCTTCGTCCCGCCCCGCTGATGGCGCAGCTCGGCTTCGAGCGTGCGGCCGTCGGTCGTCTGCACGCGCACGCCGCCCGGGAAGGCATCGGGCGCCGGCGCGTAGGCCTTCAGTTCGTAGCTGACCCGCGACGCGACGTCGAGGACCGCCGGGTCGCCGATCGCAGCGTCGTTGAACGAGCCGACATCGACGCGGCGGTGGACGAGCATCGTGCCGAGGCAGTACGGCAGGCTGAACTTGGCGTCGTAGACCGTGCGCGGGCGCAGCTTGTCGGCCAGCGGCTCGAGCACGAGCCCGACGCCGGTCTCGTCCGACACCGCGACGACCGACGCGACGTCGTCGGCGGACAGCGCGTGCTCGGCGATCACCGACGCCATCGCGTCGAGCGGAGCGTGGACGTAATGGCACGCCGGATAGGGCTTGAACGCGATGTTCGGGGTCTCCCAGCGGACGCCGAGATCGGCGACCTGGCCCTCGATGTCGGCGCGCTCGCCGTGCATGTAGGTGGCGAAGAAGCCGCGCTGCCCGTCGAGCACCGTGGCCGGGCCGGTCGCGCCGTGGACGGCGAGGCGCACGGCGTTGAGCGCGCAGTGCGCGGCCCATCCCGGATGCAGCGGCTTCGTCTTGGCGCCGTCGGCCAGGAACTCGAGCAACCCGCCTGCCATGCTGCCCGCGATCCCGAGCGCGTTGGCGGTCGTCGCGGCGTCGAGGCCGCGCAGGCGTGCGACGGTCGCGGTCGCGCCGAACACGCCGCAGACCCCCGTCGGATGAAAGCCGCGTGCGTGGAACCGGCCACCGGCCGCCATCCCGACGCGGGTCGAGATCTCGTTGCCGATCACGATCGCCGTGATCAGGTCGCGCCCGGTCGCGCCGGCGATCTCGCCCGCGGCGAGCCCTGCGGCGACCGTTGTTGCGCTGACGTGGACGACCGAGTCCGGGTGCGTGTCGTCGAAGTCCAGTGCGTGAAACAGCGTGCCGTTGGCCAGCGCGGCGCTGTCGGCGGGCAGGCCGTCGGCAAGGCCGATCGCGGTCGCCGGGCCCGAGCTGTCGATCTCGGTGACCGCGTCGAGGACGAACCGCGCCTCGTCCATCGCCAGCGCGGCGAGGCCACATCCCAGCGTGTCGAGCACATGCAGCGCCGCATCGGCGATCACGTCGGCGGGCAGGTCGTCGGTGTCGACGACGAACTCCGCGACGCGCTGGGCGGCGGTCTGGGGCGGGTCGGGCACCGCGACCTATGCTACGCCAGGTGGAGCTCACCGACGCGATGCGTTCGCAGCACGCCTGCCGGTACTTCCTGCCCGACGACGTGCCCGATCGCGTCCTCTACGCCGCCGTCGAGGCGGCCCGATTCGCGCCCAACGGCGGCAACCGCAACGCGGTGCGCTTCCTGATCGTCAAGGACGCGGACAAAAGGCGCCGGCTCGGCGAGTGGTACCTGCCGCTGTGGCGGGCGGTCTCGGAAGGTGCGCCCGACAGCGACTATCCGCAGCGGCTGGGCTTCTCCAACCTCGAGAAAGCCAAGCGCGACGGCGACCACTTCGCCGAGCACTTCGGGACCCACCCGGCGATCGTCGTCGTCTGCATCGACCCCCGCGAGGTGCACGCGACCGATGCAGAGCTCGACCGGCTCAGCATCGTCGGCGGCGCCTCGGTCTACCCGATGGCCCAGAACCTCTGCCTCGCGCTGCGCGACCAGGGCGTCGCCAGCTCGCTGACGACGCTGCTCGTCGCGCGCGAGCCGGACGTCAAGGCGATGCTCGGCATTCCCGAGCACCTCATCACCGCGTGCCACCTGGCGATCGGCTACCCGGCGAAGCCGTTCCCGACCAGGCTCCGGCGCCTACCGGTCGACGAGCTCGCGTTCGTCGATACGTTCGCGTCGCCGCTCACCGGCTAGCGACCCGGATCCCTTTTGTCTGACATGAGCGTTGTGGCCCGGGTAGCATGCCGCTTCGGTCCAACGATGGAGGTATGAGCGATGGCCACGGCAACGCCGCGTTTGGACGAGACCGCGGTACGGGGAGCGGTCGAGGCACTCGTCGCCGCGCTCGGCGACGACAACGTGATGCGGTCCTCGGAGGAGCTGGTCGACTACCGCGACCCGTACGACTTCAAGGGTTCCGACGAGTACACCGGCTCGGCGGTCGCGACGCCGAACTCGGTCGCCGACGTCCAGGAGATCGTTCGCATCGCCAACGAGTTCCGCGTTCCGCTGTGGACATTCGGTCAGGGCCGCAACTTCACCTACGGCGGCCCGGCACCGCGGGTCCGGGACTCGATCCAGGTCAGCTTCCGGCGCATGAACCGCGTGCTGGAGGTCGACGACGAGCTCGCCTACGCGGTCGTCGAGCCCGGCGTGAGCTTCTTCGACCTCTTCCACCACCTCCAGGACGGCAACCACCGGATGTGGCCGTCGATCCCCGACCTCGGCTGGGGAAGCGTCGTCGGCAACACGCTCGACTCGGGCCGCGGCTACACGGTCTACGGCGACCACCCGTCGACGCAGTGCGGGCTCGAGGTCGTGCTCGCCAACGGTGAGCTGCTGCGCACCGGGATGGGTGGGCTGAACAACAGCAAGGCGTGGCACGTGTTCCGCGAGTCCTACGGACCCAACCACGCCGGCCTGTTCCAGCAGTCGAACTTCGGCATCGTCACGAAGATGGGCGTCTGGCTGATGCGCAGGCCGGAGATCTACATCTCGGGGTGGGCGACGTGGCGCGACGAGGGCGTCATGGCTGCCGTGATCGACACGCTGCGCGAGCTGATGTTCGAGGGCCTGATCCGCAACCACCCGCTGGTCGGCTTCGGCGGCCCGACCGAGGCCGGGCGCGACCCCGGCGAGGGCGGCTGGATGGTGCGCTTCGCGCTCTACGGCCGCGAGTCGGTCATCGAGCCGCAGTTCGCGGCGATCCGCGACGCGCTGACCGGGCTCGGCGGGGTCAGTGTGGACCGGCGGGTCTACCGCGACGACGAGGACCGCACGCAGGCGACCTACCACGACGACAAGGTCCAGGGCGGCGTTCCCGGGCTCGAGCTGATCGAGATGTTCAAGGAAGCCAACGGCGAGGACGCCGGCCATCTCGACCTCTCGACGATCGGGCCGATGACGGGCGCCGACCTGATGGACACGATCCGCCACCGCCGCGAGATGTACGAGCGCCACGGGCTGCCGTACGCCGGTGGCATCGTCCTGCTCCAGCGCTGTGCCCTGCACATCACGCCGGTCATCTTCGACACCAACGACGAGCAGGCGACGCGCGCCGGCTACGCGGCGTACAACGCGATGGCGGTCGAGCTTGCGCAGGCCGGCTATCCGGTCTACCGCACGAACATCCAGAGCATGGACGTGATCGCCGAGCAGTTCGACTGGGGCGACCACGCCCAGCGGCGGCTCAACGAGCGGCTCAAGGACGCGCTCGATCCCAACGGGATCCTGTCGCCGGGCAAGCAGGGCATCTGGCCGCAGCACATGCGAAACGGCGCGTAGGAACCAGCTACAGCTCGATCGTCAGGCTTCCGAGCTCGCCGAACTGCGCGGCCTGGCCGGGCCGCACCACGACGACGGTGTCGGGCAGCTCGATCAGCAGCGGGCCCTCGAGCCGCTCACTCAGGCCGCCCTCGCGCAGCCGCAGGAGCGGCGTATCGACGAACGCACCCTGCTCGTACCAGTACACCGGGCGCGTGCTCCACTCGGGATCAGTGGCGGGCGGCGGGGCGGCGAGCCGCAGCGGCTCGGTGAGGCCGCGGGCACGGACGATCAGCGACGTGATCGCAATGCCGGCCTCGGGGTGTCCCGAGCCCTCGCCGTGGAGCACCTCGTAGAGGGCGGCGAACGCCGCGGCGATCGCGTCGCTGTCCAGCGACGCGTTCTCGGCGAGCGGGACCTCGACGTCGAACACCTGTGCGGCGTAGCGCATGCGCAGCGAGCGATGCAGCGCCACCCGATCGCCGGCGAACCCCTCGGCGCGCAGCACGTCGCGGCCCGTCCGCTCGAGCTCTCCGAACAGCTCGTGCAGCGTCGACGCCTCAACCGGCAGGATCAGCCGCTGCGGGCGCTGGTAGACGTGAACGACGTCGGCGACCGTCGATCCGAACGCCGACCACACCGGGGCGATGTGGGGCACGGGAACGACGAGCCGCCGCATCCCGACCTCGCGCGCGACCGCTGCGGCGTGAACCGGCCCCATGCCGCCGTAGGCGAAGCACGTGAACTCGCGCGGATCCAGCCCGCGCAGGACGCTCATCCGGCGCAGCAGGTCGGCCATCTTGCTGTCGACGATGCGGCAGATCCCCGCCGCCGCCTCGTTCACCGAGAGCCCGAGCGGATCGCCGACGCGCCGGATCGCCGCCTCGGCGGCGTCGCGGTCGAGCTGCGCCGCGCCGTGCAGGAAGTTGTCGGGGTCGATGATGCCGAGCACGACGTCGGCGTCGGTCACCGTCGGCTCGGTGCCGCCGCGGCCGTAGCACGCCGGCCCGGGGTCGGCACCGGCCGACTTCGGCCCCACCTGAAGGCCGCCCGACTCGTCGAGGTACGCGATGCTGCCCCCGCCCGCGCCGATCGAGTCGACGTAGACCATCGGCAGCGCGATCTCGAACCGCTCGAGGACCGACGCCTCGCGCAGATCCGGCGCGCCCGAGCGGATGACGCTGACGTCGAACGAGGTGCCGCCCATGTCGGTGACGATGACGTTGGGCTCGCCGATCGTGTCGCCCAGGAACACGCTGCCGAGCGTGCCCATGACGGGGCCGGAATGGACGGTGCGGATCGGGGCCTGCTGCGCCTCCTGCGCCGTGATCGATCCGCCGGCGCACTGCGCGTACATGATCCGCCCTCGGTAGCCGCGCTCGCGGGCGCCGGACTCGATCGCCTCGACGTAGGCGCTCACCAGCGGGCCGATGTAGGAATTGATGATCCCGCTCATCGTGCGCTCGTACTCGCCGACGTGGGCCGAGACCTCCGCTGCGGCGGTGACGAACAGCTCCGGATGAGATTCGCGCACGAGCGCCGCGACACGCTGTTCGTGAGCGTCGTTGCGCGGCGACCACAGCAGGCTCACGGTCACGGCGGTCGCGCCGTCGGCGACGAGCTGCTCGAGGCCCCGCTGCGCGGACGCCTCGTCGAGCGCCACCACGACGTCCCCCTCGAAGTCGATGCGCTCGGTGACCTCGGCGACCAGCGTGCGCGGCACGAGCGGCTCGGGCTTGTCGGTGTGCGGCAGGTCGAGCAGCACCTCCCCGTCGAGCCCGGCGAGCCGCCCGGCCCCCTTCATGATCGCGATCGCGTCGCCGTGGCCGGCCGTCGTCAGCAACCCGACGCGGGCGCCCTCCCGCGTGATCAGGGCGTTGGTCCCGGTCGTTGTGCCGTGGACGATCCGGTCGGCCTGTTCGAGCACCTGCTCGAGCGACAGCCCGAACCCGGCGGCCGCATCGGCGATCGCCTCGAAGAAGCTCGCCGCGCGATCGGCGGGGCGTGTCGGCACCTTCCCGGTCCGGATCGCGCCATCCGGGGCGACGATCGCGCAGTCGGTGAACGTGCCCCCGATGTCGACGCCGACGCAGTACCCGGGCGCGTTCACGACGGGCTCGCGTCCAGCTCGATGCGGAAGTCATGCCACGGCTCGTCGTCGGCGAGGCAGAACTCGTGCGCCAGCAGCGTGGCGCACGCCGGGCAGGCGTAGCGGCGCAGCAGCAGCTGCGTCGGCGAGAACTCGGTCGGGTCGGGGTACATGTGCGCGTCGACCGACTGTGGAGCCTGCTGCCACGAGCGGGCGCGGAGCTTGAAGTTCTCGCTCGCCGGGCCGAGGTTCTCGCCGCAGTGCGCGCAGGCCCAAACCGCCGTCCCGGCGACGCGCGCGATGTCGACGCTGCCGCCCGCGCCGCGCAGGACGACCGCGTCGTCGCCCACCGGGCCGGAGCGTTCTCCGTCTGCGCCGCCGAGTCGATCGGCGCGGATCTGCTCACGTCGGCGCTCGGTCGCCGGCCCGTCGACCGCGCCATCGTCGCCGACCATGACGCCGTAGTGGCGCTGCGCCGCGTCGCGCCCGACCTTCCCGTCGCGGACGTCGGCCGCGACCCGCTCGGGCTCGCGCAGCAGCGGGTCGCCGTAGCCGCCCGAGCCGTTGAACTCGATGACGACGCAGTCGCCGGGCGGCAGCGGGATCGTGATCGCCTTCGGGTGCAGGCGGGTCAGCTCGCCGGCCTCGCGCTCGATCGCCGCGCGGCTGCTCGGAACGGCGCCGCCCTGCAGCATCTCGCCGACCGCGCCGTTGCCGAGGCGCATGAAGTTGCCGCCCAGCCCGGGGAGCCCGCCGGCGAGCCCGACGACCGGGTTCGCGCTGGGGTCGGCCCAGTACATCGCGCTCGCCGCGATCGGGACCTTGTGGGGCGTCCACGCGCACACGAGGCTGTTGCCGCCTCGCCAGCGCCCGGGGGCGCCGCTGTCGGGATTCTCGGACCGGAACAGGATCAGCGTCACGCGCTGCTCCTCGCTCGTCTCGACGTTGCCGGCCGTCGAGCCGACCTGCCACCACGCGCCGCCGCTGTCGATGCCGTCGCGGAACGGGAACGCGCCGATCGCGCCGCCGAGCAGCGCCTCGCCAGCGCTCGACGGCGTCGACAGCAGCCGGCCGTCCTCATCGAGCCCGAACGCGACGTCGCCGAGCGGCAGCGACAACCCACCGCCAGCCGTCGCGCGGATCCGCAGGTCCTCGGGGGCGCAGAGGAGCATCTTGCTCGTGACCGCCGCGGCGAGGTCGAGCGTGAAGAACGTGCTCTGGTGGGCCGACACCGCCGCCGGCCATCGCGCCACGTTGCGGGTGCCCGGCACCGGGTCGAACGTGATGTGGTCGGCGACCCCGGCCGCGCAGCCGAGCTGATCCCACGCCAGCGCCGTGTTGACGGCGGCGACCACGGCGGCCCGAAGGAACCCGTACGTCGAGTTGCCCGCGCCGCCCTGCGGCGACGTGCCGGCGTTCGTGCACAACAGTCGGTCGCCGCGCTTGGTCAGCGTGATCACCTCCTGGTGGGTCGCCCCTTCCCCGGGCGACACCCCGGTGACGTAGAGGCGCTCGCTCCACGAGCCGTCGGGGATCCGCGCAAGCCGCTCGCCGACGAGGCGCGAGCAGTCGGCGATCGCCCGGCGCATCACGCCCTTGACGACCTCGGCCCCGTACGACTCGACCATCTCGAGCACCTGCTCGCGGATCGCGCGCAGCCCGGCCAGCGCGCTCTTGACGTTGAGCAGGATGCTGTCGGGCTCGCGGCTCGCGCGGACGAACGCCTCGGCGACGTCCCAGCGAATCGTGCCCTCCTCGACGACCTTCACGGGCGGGATCGCGATGCTCTCGTCGAAGAAGTCGCGCGCGTTGACCGCCCATCCACCCGGGTCGACCCCGCCGATATCGCCGACGTGCAGGGTGTTGAAGACCCAGCAGAACAACCGCTCGTCGCAGAAGATCGGGGCGTAGAAGGCGGTGTCGGATTGCTGGGCCGCGCCGATGTACGGGTCGTTCTGCATGAACACGTCGCCGTCACGGATCCCCGGGCTGGCGCTGCGGTTCTGCAGGGTCCACTTGACGATCGGGTCGGCGAGCACCGAGAAGAACTGGATCGTCGGGCTGACCACCACGACGTCGCCGTCCTCGGTACACAGCGCGGTCGCGTAGTCGCGCGAGTAGACGACCGGGACCGACCCCGACACGCGCTGGATGACGTCGCCGTGCTCGAGGTTCTTGTGCCACAGGCGCGAGCGCAGCACCTGGTAGGTGATCGGGTCGACGTCGAGCTGCGCCTCGCGGTGCAGCTCGATCGACGGGTCGATCGGCAGCGGCGTCGGCGGGATGTAGGAGCCCTCGCGGCCGTCCCAGACGTCGGACGCGATCGCCTCCGGGGTGGCCTGCGGGTGACGGAGGATGCCGTCGTCCATCAGTTGGTGACGTCGAGGTCGCGCAGCAGGTCGGAGTACACCTTCGTACCGCCGTGCGCCCACTCGCCGCCGTCGACGCTGATCTCGGCGCCGCTGATGTAGCTCGACTCGTCGGAGATGAGATACACGACGAGCGGTGCGATGTCGGCCGGTGTGCCGCCGCGACCGAGCGGGATCTCCTTCAGCGATGCCTCGAGGAAGGCGGGCGGCGCGGTGCGCACCATCGGCGTGTCGATGTATCCGGGGAGCAGGCAGTTGGAGCGGATGCCGCGGGGGCCGAACTCGAGGCTCGCCACGCGTGAGAGCCCTCGCAGCCCCCACTTCGCGGCCGTGTAGGCGGCCGTGAAGTGACCGGACAGGGCGGCGCGCGAGCTGATGTTGACGATCGAGCCGCCGCTCGTCATCAGCGGCACGACCGCCTGGATCCCGAGCATTGCGCTGGTCAGATTGGTCCTCAGCACGCGGTCCCAATCCTCGAGCCGCACCTCGTGCAGGCGCGCGCGCCAGGTGATCCCCGCGTTGTTGACGAGTCCGTGGACGATGCCGTACTCGGTGGCCAGCCACGCGGCGGTGTCGGCCCACTGCTCCGGGCTCGTGACGTCAAGGGGGCGGTGGACGACCCCGTCCGCAAGCGGCTCGAGCGGATCCTGGATGTCGGTGGCGACGACCGTCGCCCCTTCGCCGGCCAGCGCCGCGGCCTCCGCGGCGCCCTGGCCGCTCGCAGCGCCGGTGATGATCACGACCTTGCCGTCAACTCTGCCCATCGGCGCTCCTCTGTTCTGCGGTCGATGTCCCCAAGATTCCCGCCGCCCGGAGCTCGTCGACGCGCGCGTCGCTGTAGCCACACAGGGCGCGCAGCACATCGTCGGTGTGCTCGCCGAGCCGCGGCGCGGGCGCCGGCGGTGGCAGATCGCCACTCAGCCGTAGCGGGCTGGCCGGCTGGCGGACCTCGCCGAGCGTCGGGTGGTCGTAGCCGACGACCGCGCCGCGGGCGGTCGTGTGCGCGTCGGCAAGCGCCTGTCCGACGTCGTTGACCAGCCCCGCCGGCACGCCCGCGGCGACGAGCCGCTTCACCCAGTGCTCGGATGTCTGCTGCGCGAAGACCTGGTCGAGCTCATGGAGCAGCGGCTCGCGGTTGGCATCGCGCGAGGCGAAGTCGCGGTAGCGCGGGTCGGCGAGCAGGTCGGAGCGTTCGATCGCCTCGCACAGCCGCTCCCAGAAGTGCTGCTTGGCCGCGGCGACGGTGATGTGGCCGTCACGGGTCGCAAACGCCTGAAACGGCACGATCGACGGGTGGGCGCTGTTGCGGCGCCGCGGCGTGATGTAGCCGTGTGTCGCCGCCCACGCCCCGACGTACACGAGCTCGCTGAGCGCCGTCTCGAACAGCGACACGTCGGCGTCGCAGCCGACCCCATCGCGCCCCGCCCGGTGGACTCCGGCCAGCAGCGCCAGCGCGGCGACGTAGCCGCCGGACAGATCGACGAGCGACAGGCCGCTCTTCGTCGGCGCCGCATCGGGGTCGCCGGTCAGGCTCATCCAACCCGCCAGCCCCTGGACGATGTAGTCGTAGCCGGCCTCGGCGGCGCGCGGGCCGGTCATCCCGAAGCCGGACAGCGAGACGCAGACGATCGCCCGATTGACGTCGCACAGCGACGCGTACGTCAGGCCGAGCTTCGAGGGGCCGTCGCCGCGCAGGTTGCTGAAGACGGCGTCCGAGACGCGCACGAGATCGTGGAAGACCGTGAGCCCCTCGTCGGTGCGCAGGTCGAGCACGACGCTGCGCTTGCCACGGTTGAACGCCTCGAAGAACAGCGAGTCAGTGCCGGCCTGGTAGGGAGGGACGTAGCGTCCGACGTCGCCGCCACTGCGCGGATCCTCGATCTTGATCACGTCAGCTCCGAGGTCGGCGAGTTGCAGCGTCGCCCACGGGCCGGCCCCGAACTGCTCGACGGCGAGCACGCGGATGCCTTCCAGCGGCATGCCCATCGCGCCACACTACCGCCAAATGTCCGACATAGACACGCGGGCCGATCTAGAGTAGGACTCACAGGCATGTCCGGTCCAGAGCAGGTTGTGACGGAGATCAACGATGCGGTCATGAAGCGCGACTTCGCGCGGCTCGCCGCGCTGTTCGACGACGACCTGCGCTACGAGATCTGCGGCATCGAGATGCCCGGGGCCGGCGTCTTCGACAAGGACTCGATCCTCGAGAGCTTTCCCGAGGTCCTGAGCCTGTTCGAGGACGGAAGCCCGCGGATGACCGTCACCCGCCTGTTCCGCGATGGCGACTGGGTGATCGCCGAGAGCACCGGCGCCGGGCGCTTCCGCAACGGGACCGAGTGGGACAACCGGTACGTGATCGTCTACGAAATCGTCGACGGCCGCGTCCGTACCGTTCGCGAGTACATGGACACCCAACACGCCGCGAAGTTGTTCGCGGCGGCAGCCCAGTAAGCAGACGACCAACGAGGTGAGCACGTGGACCGGATCCTGACAACGCATGTGGGGAGCCTCATCCGGCCCCCTGAGCTGCTCGAGTTCCAGAAGCAGCAGCAGTCCGGCGGCGACATCGACTCCGAGGCCTACGAGGCGTGCCTGAAGCAGTCCGTGGTCGACATCGTCGACCGCCAGATCGAGGCCGGCATCGACATCATCGACGACGGCGAGATGGGCAAGGCCTCGTGGATCACGTACCTGTACGAGCGCATGGGCGGCCTTGAGCTGCGACCGATCCACGTCGAGGGCAGCGTGCTGCCGCCGAGCCGCGACCGCCAGGCATTCCCCGGTGCCTACGAGCGGCTCGACGCGCTCGACGAGGCCGCGAGCCGCGACAGCCTCGGCGGTGGCGAAGAGGAGGAGAGCGAGTTCAACGCCGTGAAGTGGGTCTGCACAGGCCCGTTGACATACGACCGCACGGCGATCGACCGCGACATCGCGAACCTCAAGGAGGCAACCGCGGGCAAGGACGTCGTCGACACCTTCCTGCCGGTCGTCGCGCCGGCCAGCGCCTACTGGCTGGAGAACGAGCACTACGGCACGGACGAGGAGTTCGTCTACGGGCTCGCCGACGCGCTGCACGAGGAGTACAAGGCGATCGTCGACGCCGGCATCCTGCTCCAGGTCGACGACGCCGTCCTCATGCACGAGGCCGACTCGATCATGTCGCTGGGCGGCTCGTGGGACGACTACCGCAAATGGGCGCAGCTGCGCGTCGACGCGCTCAACCACGCGCTCAAGGGTCTCCCCGAGGACCGCGTCCGCTACCACGTCTGCTGGGGCAGCTGGCATGGGCCACACGTCTATGACCCGCCGCTCGCCGACGTCGTCGACCTGATCTTGCAGGTCAACGCGAGCCAGTACGCGATGGAGCAGGCCAACCCGCGCCACGAGCACGAGTGGGCGGTGTGGCAGGACGTCAAGCTGCCCGACGGCAAGAAGCTCATCCCGGGCGTCGTCACCCACCACACCAACGTGGTCGAGCATCCGGACCTCGTCGCCCAGCGCCTCGTCCGCCTGGCGGGCGTGGTCGGCCGCGACAACGTCCTCGGCGGAACCGACTGCGGCTTCGCCCAGGGCTCGTTCCTGCAGCGCGTGCACCCGGAGATCCAGTGGGCGAAGCTCGAGGCACTGGCGGAGGGCGCGCGGATTGCCAGCAAGCAGCTGTGGGGGGCAGCGGCGGTCGCGTAGCCGGAGATCGCAGCGATGGACAGGCATACGCCGACGGGGCCGGTGACGCGGTCGCGGCGTGGGTCGTTCTGGGTCGGCACCGAGCAGATCCAGAGCGACACCGGCACCGTCGCGTTCGGGCAGATGTACGTCGAGTGGGAGGCGCCGCCGGAGGAACCCGGCGGCGTCCCCTGGGTGCTCGTCCACGGTGGCGGCGGCCAGGGAACCGACTACCTGACGACGCCCGACGGTCGCCTCGGATGGTCGCGGCTGCTCGTCGAGCGCGGCAAGACCGTCTACGTGCCGGACCGGCCGGGCCACGGCCGCTCGCCCCACCATCCCGACGTCCTGGGGCCGATGGCGCCGCAGATGTCGGCCGAATTCCTGCGGCCGATCTTCGTGCCGCCGCCCGACGGGCCGGACAGCAATCCGGTCGCGCACCTGCATACGCAGTGGCC
>Ga0066903_100003782_pt1 | contig 12515 bp, 8 predicted proteins | sample PanSoiMetaGPlot1_FD_67491 | JGI IMG/M metagenome (GOLD analysis project Ga0066903, IMG submission 67491) | Tropical forest soil microbial communities from Panama analyzed to predict greenhouse gas emissions - Panama Soil - Plot 1 (version 2) | ecosystem: Environmental > Terrestrial > Soil >...
GGCGAGCAGGATGTGCTCGCGCGTCTGCGGCATGGGGCCGTCGGCGGCCGAGACCACGAGGATCGCGCCGTCCATCTGGGCGGCGCCCGTGATCATGTTCTTGATGTAGTCGGCGTGCCCAGGACAGTCGACGTGGGCGTAGTGCCGGTTCGGCGTCTCGTACTCGACGTGCGCCGTGTTGATCGTGATGCCGCGCTGCTTCTCCTCGGGCGCCTTGTCGATCTCGTCGAAGGACATGACCGCCGTGTCGGTGCCCGACTCCGAGAGCACCTTCGTGATCGCGGCCGTCAGCGTTGTCTTTCCGTGGTCGATGTGGCCGATCGTGCCGACGTTGATGTGCGGCTTCGTGCGCTCGAACTTCTGCTTGCCCATTGCTTCCCTCCGGGCTCCTCTCTCGGTTACCTGGAACCGTCGCCTTCACTCGCCACGATCGTCTCCGCGATCGAGGCCGGTACTTCTTCGTAGCGGTCGAACTGCATGCTGAACGTCGCACGGCCCTGCGTCATCGAGCGCAGGTCGGTCGCGTAGCCGAACATCTCCGCGAGCGGCACGCTCGCCCGAATTGCCTGGGAACTGCTCAGCTGGGACCCGCCGACCGGCTCGATCTGCTCGACCCGGCCGCGACGGCCGTTCAGGTTACCAATGACGTCGCCGAGGTACTCCTCGGGCGTGACGACCTCCACGGCCATCACGGGTTCGAGGAGCTTCGGCCGTGCGCGCTTCATGGCCTCCTTGAAGGCCAGCGACCCGGCGATCTTGAACGCCCGCTCGCTCGAGTCGACCTCGTGGTACGAGCCGTCGACGAGCTCGACCTTGACGTCCACCACCGGGAAGCCGGCGAGGATGCCCGCGCTCATCGCCTCCTGGATTCCCTGGTCGGTCGGGGCGATGAACTCGCGCGGGATCTTCCCGCCGACGATGTTGTCGACGAACTCGTAGCCGGCCCCAGGCACCTGAGGCAGAAGGTTGATGACGACGTCGCCGTACTGTCCCGAGCCGCCGGTCTGCCGGACGAACCGCCCCTGGACCTTCTCCGCAGGGCGGGTGACGGTCTCGCGATAGGCGACCTGCGGGCGGCCGACGTTGCCCTCGACACGGAACTCCCGCTGCAGGCGGTCCACGATGATCTCGAGGTGGAGCTCGCCCATCCCGGAGATGATCGTCTGGCCCGTCTCCTCGTCCGACGACACACGGAAGGTCGGGTCCTCCTCCGCGAGGCGCCCGAGAGCCTGTGCGAGCTTGTCCTGGTCGCCCTTCGTCTTCGGCTCGATCGCGACCGAGATCACCGGCTCCGGAAAGGCCATCGACTCCAGCACGATCGGCGCCGAGTCGGTGGCGAGCGTGTCGCCCGTGGTCGTGACCTTGAGCCCGACCGCAGCCGCGATCTCGCCGGCGCCGATCTCCTCGCGCTCCTCGCGATGGTTCGCGTGCATCTGCAGGATCCGCCCGATGCGCTCGGTCTTGCCATTCGTCGTGTTGAGGACGCGGCCGCCGGCCTTGACCTGCCCGGAGTACACGCGGAAGTACGTGAGCTTGCCGACGAACGGGTCGGTCATCACCTTGAACGCGAGGGCCGAGAACGGCGCCTCGAGCTGTGGCGGCCGGGTCGTCTCCTCCGCGCTCTTCGGATCGACGCCCTGGACCGGGGGGACGTCGAGTGGGCTCGGCAGGTAGTCGACGATGGCGTCGAGCAGCGGCTGGACGCCCTTGTTCTTGAAGGCCGAGCCGGCGAGCACGGGTGTGATCTCGCCCGCCAGCGTCCCGGCGCGGAGCGCGCGGCGGATCATCTCCGACGTCACCGAGGACTCGTCCTCGAGGTAGGTCTCGGTCAGCTCGTCGTCGAACTCTGCGATCGCGTCGATCAGGGCGTGATGCCCGGCCTCGGAGCGCTCGACGAGCTCCGCGGGAATGTCCTCGAGCGCGAAATCCGTGCCGAGGGGGTTCGTGTAGATGATCGCTTTCATCTCGACGAGATCGACGATCCCCGAGAACCCGTCCTCGCGGCCGATCGGGATGTGGATGGGGACGGGCTTTGCCCCCAGCCGGTCGCGCATCGACTGCACGGCGGCGTCGAAGTCGGCGCCGGTGCGGTCCATCTTGTTGATGAACGCGATGCGCGGGACGCGGTACCGGTCGGCCTGACGCCAGACGGTCTCCGACTGCGGCTGTACACCCGCGACCGAGTCGAAGACGGCGACCGCGCCGTCGAGGACGCGTAAGCTGCGCTCGACCTCGACGGTAAAGTCCACGTGCCCGGGCGTATCGATAATGTTGATCCGGTAGTCGCGCCAGAACGCCGTCGTCGCCGCCGACGTGATGGTGATGCCGCGCTCCTGCTCTTGCGCCATCCAGTCCATCGTTGCGGCGCCCTCGTGGACCTCGCCCATCTTGTGGGTACGGCCCGTGTAGTAGAGGATCCGCTCGGTCGTCGTTGTCTTGCCGGCGTCGATGTGGGCCATGATCCCGATGTTGCGGACGCGGTCGAGCGCGACGGATGTGGCGACTGTCGTCATTCCGCTACCAGTGCCAGCCCTACCAGCGGTAGTGCGCGAAGGCCTTGTTCGCCTGCGCCATGCGGTAGATGTCGTCCTTCTTCTTGAACGCGCCGCCCTGCTGGTTGAGCGCATCGACGAGCTCGCCGGCCAGCTTCTCGGGCATGCCCTTTTCGCGCCGGTCGCGCGCGTTCTGCACGAGCCAGCGCAAAGCGAGCGTGCGCGCGCGGCGCTGTGGCACCTCCACGGGCACCTGGTAGTTCGCGCCGCCGACACGGCGTGAGCGGACTTCGAGCACCGGGGTGACGCTCTTCACCGCCTGCTCGAGCACCTCGAGCTCGGGCTTCCCGGCCTTCTGGGCCGCGATCTCCAGCGCGTCGTAGACGATCTGCTCGGCGACCGACTTCTTCCCGTTCAGCATGAGCCGGTTGACGAGCTGCGAGACCAGCACGGAGTCGTGCACCGGATCGGCGTCGGGAGTGCGGACCTGGATTTCGGCGCGGCGAGGCACGGCTTACCCCTTCTTGGCCCCGTACTTCGACCGGCCCTTGCGGCGTTCGGACACGCCGGACGTGTCGAGCCCACCGCGGATGACCTTGTACCGGTAGCCCGGGAGGTCGCGGACGCGCCCGCCGCGTACGAGCACGACCGAGTGCTCCTGCAGGTTGTGCCCCTCGCCGGGGATGTAGGCGCCGACTTCGATCCCGTTCGTGAGCCGCACGCGCGCGACTTTGCGCAACGCCGAGTTCGGCTTCTTCGGGGTCTGGGTCATGACCCGAGTGCAGACGCCGCGCTTCTGCGGCGCGCCGCGCAGCGCCGGGGTCTTCGTCCTCGACTTCGGATTCTCGCGTCCTTTGCGAACCAGCTGGTTGACGGTGGGCACGCTGCTCCTTGAATCTGCGTCGCTGCCACGCTCAGCTGGCACCGACTCGTTTTTCTTTTCCATAGAAACACCGGCAGGCACCTCGGCGCCCGCCGACCAGGGCCGGAGGATGGTAGCAAAGGCGCCTTCGCCGGGATCCCACCACCGCCTCCTGCGTCGTACAGTGCCGGAGGGCGGAAAATGGGCTCTGACCGATGCTGATCGGCGTTGCCGTCACCGCGCTGGCACTCGCGGTCGTGTTCGCGCTCCTCTCGTGGTTGGCCCTCGAGCGGAGCAGAGACCGGATCGTGCGTGCTGCCGTCGAGCTCGACGCGTCGCTCGCCGTCGTGAGCGACACCCTCCGCCGTGCGCTCGACGCGTCGCTGGCCGAGCGGCGGGCGGGGACCGCCGAGCTCGGACTCGTGCTCGACCTCGACGAGTTGCTCGCACTGCTGGCTCGAGAGGCGGCGCGGCGCGCCGAGACGGACGCGGCCGCTGTCCGGGTCGAAGGGCCGGCAGACGAGCCGGCGCTCGGTGTGTTCGGCCCGGACCGCGTCGGGAGACTTCTCGAATCGGCATCTCGAGCCGCCGGCGAGCGTCCGTTCCGCGCGCTGACCGTCGACTGGACGTTTCCGCCGCTGCTCGAGAGCAAGGAGGACGTCTTCCGCTCCGCGCTCCTCGTGCCCGTGCTCGAGGGCGGACGCGAGACGGGCGCGATCGGCGCCTACTCCCGGCGACCGCAGGCGTTTCGGCCCGAGCACGCGCACGCCCTCGAGGCCCTCGCGGCGGAAACGGCGGACGCGATCGCGACTGCACGCCGCTTCGCCGCCGTCTCCGGGCGAACCGCGACTACCCGCCGAGCCTCCTCGGTCGACGGCTCGAGCTGACGCCGAGGAGCCCGACGACATGTGCCTGATTCCCGCTCCCAGGGCGAGATTGCCACTGGTCAGCGTCCACCCCCCCGATTACAGTGGGACGGGGAATCTGGGAGGAGTGGTACTAGCGTGGCGACAACTGCGGTCATCGTCGTCGCGGCCGTGGGAGTCGCGGTCGCGCTGGCGATCGTGGTCTTGAGCCGCCGTAGCAGGCCCTCTGCCCGACAGCCCGACGACCAGCTGGTCCGCGCGGTCGACGAGATGCGAGTACGGATGGACTCGCTCGCCCACGATCTCTCGGAGGCGCTCGACCGCGCCGAACGCGAGAGCCGCCGTAACCGGCTCTTCGGCGAGCTCGGCGGAACCGTCGACCTCGAGGAGCTGATGGACCGCGTGCTCGACGCGGCGATGGAGATCCCTGGGATCGAGGCGGCGATGATGATCGTCGAGGCACAGGGGGGAAACCCCGCCGTTGCGACCCGCGGCATGACGGCGCAGGAGGCAGCGAAGCCACCGACGTCCGGCGTCGCCGGCGCGCTGCCTGGGACGATCACGGTCAGCTACCGCTACGGCCACGAGCGCGAGACGCCCGAGGAGGATCTGATTCGTGGCGGCCTCTTCATCCCGCTGATGGGGAGAGAGCTCCGTCCCATCGGGACGTTGTCGCTCTTCTGGCGCCGTCCGGACGCCGAGCCCGAGCAGGAGCAGGTCGAGCAGGCCGAGAGCCTCGCCGAGAGCGCCATCCCGGCGATCGAGAACGCCCGCCGCTACGGCGAGGCGCGCAAGCTTGCCGAGACGGACGCCCTGACGGGCCTCTACAACCAGCGCTACTTCCACGACACGCTCCGCCGCGAGGTCACGAGGGCGCACCGGTACGAGCGGAACCTCGCACTCATCGTCTTCGACCTCGACGACTTCAAGTCGGTGAACGACGACGTGGGGCACCTGGCCGGCGACCGCGTGCTCGCCCAGGCCGCGGATCGCCTACGCGAGGCGGTCCGCTCCGTCGACGTCGCCTGCCGCATCGGCGGCGACGAGTTCGCCGTCATCCTGCCCGAGTCTTCCGCCGAAGACGCCGACCAGCTGTACCGCCGCGTCCACAACTCCATGCGTGGCGTCGCGCTCGGGCCGGAGGGGCACAGCCTTCATCTCTCGGCCGGCATCGCCGAGCTCGAACACGGCGACACGGCCGCGAGCATCTTCGAGCGCGCCGACGCCGCCCTCTACCGCGCGAAGGACCACGGCAAGGACCGCGCGGACATCGCGCGCGCGCACGGCGAGACCTAGCTCGCCTGGTGGCTACGTCCTCGTCGCGAGAAGCTTCGGCTTCTGCGTCGGGGCGGCCGAGCCTCCCGCCGGCTCGACCGTGATGGCGACGATGCCGCCGGACGGGACGGGCTCCGTGAGCTTCACGACCTTGGTTCCGCCGGCGAAGAGCCCGGCCGCCTGCGGCGCCTTCACGTTCGGCCTGATCACCCAGGCCTCGTACGTCTTCCCGGCAGGCGGCTGCTGGACGTTGTTCAGCACGAGGACGCCGTAGCCCTTCGCGCCGACGACGAGGATGATCCGCCGGCCCGACCCCTGCAGCGGAATCGTCGTCGTCGACGGCTTCGAGATCAGCGACACGACCTGCGAGACGTTCTGCTCCGCAGCCGTCGTCGTCGCGGAGCTTCCGTTGTCGGAGACGCTCGACGCGACTCCCCAGGCGCCGAGCGCGATCGCGGCCAGGCCGGCCACCATCCCGAGCGCTGCGAGGGTTGCGCTCGAGAGCCGCCGCTTGCGCTTCGGCTCAGTCACGTCCTGTGCCTCCGACCCGACCGGCGCGCCGAACGCGGCAGCGGTGCGAGGTCCCGACTCGGACGCCTGGGCGACGTGAGCCGGGACTGCGTCCGGCGAGGCCGAGCCGTTGCCTCCATAGTGAGAGCCCGCTGGTGCCGGAGCCTCCATCGTGGCGACCACCATAGGCGGGGTCTCGGCCGGACCCTCCTCGATCGGCGTCGACGGCGCCGGCGGGGGCCGGTGCGGGGATTGGCCCGCGCCGAAAGGCTCGTGCGTCGGCCAGGCGTCGCGCCGAACCGACGTCCGCGCGCGCTCCTTCATCCGGTATGCGACCGCGGCCGCCGTGGCCGCGGTGAGGACAATCAGCCAGAACAGCCGCCGCCGCATCGCCTCTCCCGAGCCGGGCTACCTCCCCTCACGTCTTGTTGAGTGTGCCGACCGGTCGCCGCGATACTAATACGGTCCGGAGGCGGAGACCAGGGACACGGCGAGGATATGACGATCGCGATCTACGGAGCTGCGGCCGCGCTCGGCCTGCTCTGCATTCTCCTCTTCGTCCTCGCGGTCCGGCGCCTGTTCAGCCGGCAGGAGGAGCTGATCGGGACGATGCTCAACCGCTACGACGCACGCCTCGCGGAGTTCGCGCAGACGCTGAACGACGCGCTCAGCCAGCCCCTCCCGGCGCGCATCCTCGCGGCGATCGGCGAGCCCGACGGCAGCGGTGCGGGGGCGCCCTCCCTCGAGCACGGCGAGGTGATGCGCCTCCTCGAGGTCGCGCGCGACAGCACCTCCTCCGATGCGGCGGTCGCCGTCGTCGCCGAGCCGAATCGCGAGCCGATGCTCGCGACCGTCGGGCTCTCGGACACGGAGGCCGCACAGGTGGGACGGCTCGGCGTCCCCGACTACCGCGGCGCACGGGCGATCGAGGTCTCGTTCAACGGGGACGCCGCCCTCGGCGGCGGGGCGCCGCTGCGCTCGGGTCTGGCGGTGCCGCTGCTCGAGCCGCCGCACGAGCCCGGCATGCTCGCCGTTCTCTCCCGCTCACCCGACCGCCGGTTCGGCGATCCCGACATCGACTCGCTTGAGGACGCGGTGAACGGGACCAGGCCCGCACTCGAGACCTCCTTCGCGTTCCGCGAGCCCGACCCCGTGCCCGAGCTTGACCCTCTCACCGAGCTGTACGACCGCCGTGCCTTCCAGGCCCTGCTCGACCGCGAGATCGGGCGAGCGAGGCACGGGAGAGAGCAGCTGGCGCTGCTCATGCTGGACGTCGACCGGCTGACGACGCTGAATGCCCGCATCGGCCACCTGGCCGCCGACGACGTCCTCTCCGGCATCTCGTCGCGGCTCCGAGAAGCCGCCGGCCGAAGCGACTTCCCCTGCCGGATCGGCGGCGGGCGCTTCGGCGTCCTCATGCCGAGCTCCGACAGCCAGGACGCGGAGCATCTCTTCGAGCGAATGCGGAATGTCCTGGACGCCCATCCGGTCCCCGACGCGGGTGACATGACCGTCTCCGGAGGCGCCGCCGAGCTCCTCCCGGGCGATGATGCGGCAGCCCTGCTCGGGCGTGCGGATGCGGCTCTCGGGCTCGCGAAGGGCTCGGGACGCGACCGCCTGGTCGTCGCCGGGCGCACGATCGCGCGCGATCACCTCGGCTAGCGGCAGCTCGGCGCGGACGCCGCGAGCGGCGGACCGAAGTCAGACTCCTGAAGGAGCGCGAGGGCCCGGTTGGCCGGGCCCCCTGCAATCCCTTATTCCTCTTCGGTCGGCGTCTCGACCTCTGCCGGCTCGTTCCCGTCTCCGAGCCCGGTCTCGTCGAACTGCAGGCCGAGCGCGTCGAGATCGAACCCGTCGCCTTCCCCGATCTCCTCGAGCGCAGCGAGTAGCTCCGCCTCCGCCTCCGGGTGCCCGAATGTCACGGGCAGCGGCTCGGTGGGCTCGATCGCGATCTGCCGGTACTGCTTGAGACCGGTCGCGGCTGGGATGAGCTTGCCGATGATCACGTTCTCCTTGAGACCGTGCAGGCGGTCGACCTTGCCCTCGATCGCCGCGTCCGTGAGCACCTTCGTCGTCTCCTGGAACGAAGCGGCGGAGAGGAAGGACTCCGTCGCGAGCGACGCCTTCGTGATGCCGAGGATGATGGGCTCGTAGGTCGCCTTCTCGCCCTTCTCCTTCTTCACCCGCTCGTTCTCCCGCTCGAGGAGAACACGTTCGGCCAGCTGGCCCGGCAGCAGGTCGGTGTCGCCGTTCGTGTCGACGCGCACCTTCTTCAGCATCTGCCGGACGATGAGCTCGATGTGCTTGTCGTGGATCTCGACGCCCTGCGACTTGTAGACCTTCTGCACCTCGCCGACGAGGTACAGCTCAGTCGGCGTCGCGCCCTTGAGCAGGAGCAGCTCGGCGGGATTCAGCGAGCCCTCGTTCAGCGGGTCGCCGGCCTCGACGACTTGCCCGTGCTTCACGCGCAGGCGGGTGCGTCGCGGGAAGGAGTACTCCTTCGGATCCGGGAGCTCACCGTCAGCCCCGAGCTCCGTCGGCGTGACGGTCACCTTGATCGTGCGCTCGGAGTCGTCCACGGCGACCTTCCCCGGGAACTCCGCGAGCGTCGCCGCGCCCTTCGGGTTCCGCGCCTCGAAGATCTCGACGACGCGCGGGAGGCCGTGCGTGATGTCGGCTCCGGCGACACCGCCCGTGTGGAACGTCCGCATCGTCAGCTGCGTTCCAGGCTCGCCGATCGACTGTGCGGCGATGATGCCCACCGCGTCGCCGATCTCGGCCAGCCCGCCCGTGGCGAGGAAGGTTCCGTAGCAGAGCCGGCAGAGGCCGTACTCGCTCCGGCACTTGAGGACGGAGCGAACCGGGACCGTCGCGGACTCCGCGTACTCGCCGAACTCCTCGACGATGCGTCGGAGATCGCTCATCGTGATCTCGCCGCCCTGCTCGACGATGACCGTCTTGCCCGGCTTGCCGTCCTTCAGCGGCTTGCGGATGTCGACGGCCGCCGTTCGCCCGGCGACGCTCTTGTTCGGAGCGCCGTCGAGGATCAGCGGCAGCTCGATGTGCTCCTTCGTCCCGCAGTCGTCCTCGCGGACGATGACGTCCTGGGACACGTCGACAAGGCGCCGGGTCAGGTACCCCGAGTCCGCGGTGCGAAGGGCGGTGTCGGCGAGCCCCTTGCGTGCTCCGTGGGTCGAGATGAAGTACTCGAGGACGCTCAGGCCCTCCATGAAGTTGGCCTTGATCGGACGCTCGATGATCTCGCCCTTCGGGTTCGCCATGAGGCCGCGCATGCCCGCGAGCTGGCGGATCTGGTTGAAGGATCCGCGCGCCCCGGAGTTGGCCATCATGTAGATCGGGTTCACACGGGAGAGCGTCTCGTCCATCCGGTCCGCGACCTTGTCGGTCGCCTCCGTCCAGATGGCGACGATCCGCTCGTGCCGCTCCTCCTCCGTCATCAGGCCGCGGTCGTACTCGCGCTCGACGCTCGCGACGTCGTTCTCGAACTGCGCGAGGATCGACTCCTTGTCCTCCGGGATGACGATGTCGTTCTTCGAGATCGTGATCCCCGAGCGTGTTGCGAAGCGGAACGTGAGCGACTTGATGACGTCGAGCGCGGACGCGATCGTGTTCGGCCCGTAGTGCTCGACGAGGTCGCCGATGAACTGGTCGAGCTCCCGCTTCGAAAGCGTCCTGTTCAGGAACGCATGCTCGCCCACGTCCGGGACTCCCGCGTCGGTCAGGGCCCGCTCGACCTCGGCGTTGAAGATCACGCGACCAGGCGTCGTGAGCAGGAGCTCGCCGCGCCACAGGTACTCGATCGGGTCCTGGTAGTCGATGTCCTTCGACTCGAGCGCGAACTCGACGTCCTCCTCCGTGCGGAAGCGCTTGAAGCCCTTCACCCCGAGCTGCTTCGCGAGCTTTTCGGTCGTCGTCGCCGCGAGGTCGTGCTCCGTATAGGTCAGGAAGTACGCCCCCAGCACCATGTCCTGCGTCGGCGTCGCGAGCGGCCGCCCGCTCGCCGGCGAGAGGATGTTGTTCGCCGAGAGCATCAACACGCGCGCCTCGGCCTGCGCCTCCGCGGAGAGCGGCAGGTGGACCGCCATCTGGTCGCCGTCGAAGTCAGCGTTGAAGGCGTGGCAGACGAGCGGGTGGACCTGGATGGCCTTGCCTTCGACGAGCACCGGCTCGAACGCCTGGATGCCGAGGCGGTGGAGCGTCGGCGCCCGGTTCAGGAGCACCGGATGCTCGGCGATGACCTCCTCGAGGACGTCCCAGACCTCGGGGATCATCGACTCGACCATCTTCTTCGCCGCCTTGATGTTCTGGACGGCCTTGCGCTCGACGAGCCGGCTCATGATGAACGGCTTGAACAGTTCGAGCGCCATCAGCTTCGGCAGCCCGCACTGGTGCAGCTTGAGGTTCGGACCGGCCACGATGACCGAGCGGCCCGAGTAGTCGACGCGCTTGCCGAGGAGGTTCTGGCGGAACCGTCCCTGCTTCCCCTTGAGCATGTCGGAAAGCGACTTCAGGGGGCGGTTGCCGGGGCCCGTGACCGAGCGTCCGCGGCGGCCGTTGTCGAAGAGCGCGTCCACTGCCTCCTGGAGCATCCGCTTCTCGTTGTTGACGATGATCTCGGGCGCGCCGAGATCGAGCAGCCGCTTGAGCCGGTTGTTGCGGTTGATGACCCGGCGGTAGAGGTCGTTCAGGTCGCTCGTCGCGAAGCGGCCGCCGTCGAGCTGCACCATCGGTCGCAGCTCCGGCGGGATCACCGGCACCGCCTCGAGGATCATCCACTCGGGCTTGTTGCCCGACTTGATGAACGCCTCCACGACCTTGAGCCGCTTGATCGCGCGCTGCTGCTTCTGACCCTTCGAGGTCTTGATGACCTCGCGCAGCGTGCGCGACTCCTCGTCGAGGTCGAGATCGCGGAGCAGGTCGCGGATCGCCTCCGCTCCCATGCCGCCGCGGAAGTAGACACCGAACCCGTACGGCGAACCGAAGCGGTCCTTGAGCTCGCGGAAGATCTGCTCGTCGCCGACGATCATCTTCGTGTCGAGCTCCTTGAAGAGGAGCCACGTCTGCTCGAGGCGTCGCACGGCGTCGACCGCCGCCTCGCGGGTGTCCTCGCGGCGGGTGTCGATGTCCGCCACCATCTCGCGGATCTTCAGCGCCCACTGCGTGACCGCGTCGAGATCCTCCTTCTTCGTCCCCTCGACGAGGCACAGGTCGTAGGCGAGCTCGCGGACGGTCGCCGCATCCGCCTCGGGATCGGCAGCCGAGAGGACGTCGGCCAGCAGGCCGCTGCCGGCCTCGCGGGCCCGCTCGAGGTTCTTCTTGTCGACCGACTCGACGAGAGCCGCGTCCTCCTCTGACAGCTCGGAGCCGCCGAGGAGAGCGTCCTGGACGCGCTTCAGGTGCTTGGTGACGGCGCCCTTCTTCGAGCCGGAGGACTTCTCGATCTCCGTCCGCAGCGGCTCGAGCGCCGCTCCGACCTGAACCGCGGCCGCGGCCACGGACTCCACCTCGCGCGGAGCGAGGCGGCGGTCGTCCCGGGTCGCCGTCTGGCGGACGAGTTCGCGGACGCGCCGCGGATCCTCGTTCGTGATCGACTTCGCAAGCTGCTTGAAGACGCCTCCGCCGAGAGCGCGCACCTCTTCGAGCGGGGGCAGTCCTGCCTCCTCCGCCCAGTTCGAGAGCCCGCGGCCCCAGAAGTCGTCGTCCTCGTCGAAGTTCCGCTCCTTGCCGGCCGCGAAGTAGTCGCGCCGACGCGCGAGGCGGTCGTCGAGCGCAGAGAGCGCCTCGTCGCGGTCGAGGTAGATCCGCTCGGTTTCGCCGGCGACCTTGTCCTCGAGGTCGGCAACGTCCTCCTGTCGCTTCTCGCGGTCGACGGCGGTGACGATGGACGCGGCGAAGTAGAGGACCTTCTCGAGCTCGCGAGGGGCGATGTCGAGCAGGTAGCCGATACGGCTGGGAACGCCCTTGAAGAACCAGATGTGCGAGACGGGAGCGGCGAGGTCGATGTGGCCCATGCGCTCGCGGCGCACCTTCTGGCGGGTCACCTCGACGCCGCAGCGCTCGCAGATGATGCCCTTGTAGCGAACCCGCTTGTACTTGCCGCAGTAGCACTCCCAGTCCTTCGTCGGACCGAAGATGCGCTCGCAGAAGAGGCCGTCACGCTCGGGCTTGAGCGTGCGGTAGTTGATGGTCTCGGGCTTCGTGACCTCGCCCGACGACCAGTCGCGGATCTGCTTGCTCGACGCGAGCCCGATGCGGATCGCGTCGAAATCGTTGATGTCGATCACGTGCTAGCGCCTCTTTTCTCTTCGCAAGTCCCGGTTGGTCGTCTCAGTCCTCTACCTCGACGTCGGCGATCTCCTCGAGGGCGACCTCGAGAGGCGCCTCCTCGCCGTCCACGTCGCCGAGCTGCTCGTCGGCTGCGACGACCAGCTCGCCCTCCTCGTCTCCTCGCTCGCCGCCCTCCTCGACCTCCTCCGCCGTCGGCTGCCG
>Ga0066903_100003783_pt1 | contig 12514 bp, 7 predicted proteins | sample PanSoiMetaGPlot1_FD_67491 | JGI IMG/M metagenome (GOLD analysis project Ga0066903, IMG submission 67491) | Tropical forest soil microbial communities from Panama analyzed to predict greenhouse gas emissions - Panama Soil - Plot 1 (version 2) | ecosystem: Environmental > Terrestrial > Soil >...
CCCCGTTGGGGCAGATGCCTTCCGGCTCCGCGGTAGAGAGCGACGACATCCGACTGCGCCTGATCCTGCGAGCCGCACTGCCGGTGCGCCCGCAACTCTCCATGCTCGGCCTGAACGTCCTCGCGATCCGGCAGGAAAGAGACCGGCTGCAGACTCGGGAGAGCAATGGAATGCCGGATCAGGAATTTTCCATCGATGGCGACCGGCTGAGGTTCGGCAGGGGAGTCGCCGCCCCGAAACTCATCGTCAATGCTGGCACCAGGAAGGCAACCTGGAATCGCCGCGAGCGCCTGGACGACGCCGGACCGGGCGATCCCGTCTTCTTGCTCGACACTGCCACCGGCATCATCAGCTTCGGCAACGGCGTGAACGGGAAAATCCCGCCGCGGGGCGCGCTGATCAGCTGCTCCTCTCGAGAATGCGCGGGAAAGGCGGGCAACCTTCCAAGCGATCTCAGCTGGCGCGTGGCAGGACTGGCCAAGCCGTTCCGGAACCTGCTGCCGATGCGGGGCGGTGCCGACCGCATCGATCTGCTCGAGTTGCGGCGGCAAGCGCGCCGGCAGGTGCGCGACACGCGTCCGCTGGTCACCGATGCGGATCTCGAAACGGCGGCGCTCGCCTTCGCCGATCTGCGAGTCGCGCGCGCCCACGTGATTGCCGGCTTCGATGCGAGGCACCAAACCCACGGCGGGACCGGCCGCACCCTGGTCGTCGTCGCGCAGTCAAGCTGCGAGCCTGACGAACTCATCGCCGAGAGCGCCGCCTGGCTGCGGCTGCTGCGGCGGCGCTTGTTGCCGCGCGTCCCGCTTGGCGACCGCGTACGCATTGTCGGCCCGCGTTATCTCGCGATCCGGCTGCGGGCAAAGTTGATCACGGCACCCGGTCGCAACCCGAACGCGATTCTCGCTCAGGCCAAGCGCATGCTGCAGTCGCGGCTCGCCGCCGTCGCGCCGTGTCCGGCCGATCCGGTTTGGCCGCTCGGCCGGGACGTCGCGCCGCGCGACCTGAAAGGCTGGCTGCGGCGGATCCCCGGCGTGGTCGCAGTGCCCGAGGCGCGCATCGCCGGCGGCGACGGACCGCTCACGGAGCAGGCGGTCAGACTGCCGCCCGACGGCTTGCCGCTCCTGCGGCTGGACGAGAGCGACATAGGCGCACAGCCGCTGCCTCAGGGAGGACGGGCGTGAGCGCCGAGCGACTCAAAAGCTACCGATTCGCCACGCCGGCACAGTGGCAAAGCGGTCTGTTCCGTCGCGGAGAAGCGGGCAAGCTCGGATTCCATCCCTTCGGCCGGTTGGCAGACAAAGGATCGCGGGAATGGCAAGGCGATGCGCGCACCCCCGCCATCACCCGCCAGGGCACCGTGTTTTGGGTCGGCGGCGGCCGCCTGCATTGGCAGGATGCCGGGGCAGAGGGGTCGTGCGCGGTCAGCGCGCCTGATGGCGTCATGCACGCGCGCCGGCTGATCGCTTGGGGCAAATGGTTGTGGACGCTGAACATCGGGCGAGCCCATGTCGCCACGGAAGGCTTCGTCGCACGGTATTTCGCCCATAACTTGCAGGAGGCGGAACGCATTCCGCTGGCGGACGTGTGGGGCGCGGCTCCGCAGCGCTCGCGCAACGCGTGGTGCGACATCACATCGGACGGGCACGACGGCGTCTGGGTGCTGATCGGCTCGCGGCAACGCGCCTACCGGCTGCAGCCGGGACGCAAGGACGCGAGCGCGTCGATCGACAGCCCAGAAGGCGCGACGCAGCTCAGCACGCAAGCACGCGGCGAGATCATCGTCTTCCTGGTTCAGGAGCGCGGACATGCGCGGCTGAGCTTCCATCGAAGCGACGGCTCTCATAGCAGCGTGATCCTTTCCGAGCTCGTGCGCAGCTTCAATCCGATCCTGCTGGGCGGCAACGGCGACGACCGACTCCTGATCGTGGGCGATGCCGAGAACCTGCCGAACGACGATGAGCCCGCGCCTGCGTTCGTACGCAAGCGCCTGTACCGGCTGCTGCTCGTGCTCGACAGCAGCGGCGGCCTTGTCGATTATCTGCAGATCGAGAGGCCGGTGGATGGGTCCGGGCCGAATGGAATTGCGGGTTCTCGCACCGATAGGAATGCGGGTTTTTGCCCCGATGTCTGGATCGCCGACGGTCGCGGATTGACGCGTTACGCTGTGGGCGGTGTATCCGGCACGCGGATCGTTCAAGGCGAGTTTGTCACGCCGGCCTTGCTCTCGCCGGAGGGACGCGAACGCGGCTGGCTGCGCGCCGAGCTCACCGCTAACCTGCCGGCAGGCGACACCATCAGCGTGCAGTATGCGTCGACGCGGGACGACGGCCTGAAAGCGCGTCTCGAGACGATTGCCAACGACGCATCGGTGCCCGGCAGCACGCGTCTGCGCCGCGTGGTCGGCGGACTCGACTGGAGCGAGCCGGTGACGTTCCGCGGGGCCGCGACCACGTCGGGGCCGTACGATCAGGACAGCGAAATTCCGGCTCCGGCCTTGATCGTGCCGCTGCACCCGGCCGCCGGCCGTTGGCTGTGGCTGCGGATCATCGTGCGCGGCAGCGGCGAGGGCGCGCCGGCGGTGAGCGAGCTGCGTGTGTGCTATCCGGATCTGTCGCTGACGCGGCACCTGCCGGCGATCTACCGTGGCAAGGGTGACGTCGATGGATTCCTGCGCCGGATCGTCGCGGTGCTGGAGGCGACGACGCAGGACCTCGACCAGCGCATCGAGCGGATCGCCGCTCTGATGGATCCCGCCGAGGCGCCAGCCGAGTGGCTCCATTTTATGGCCGGCTGGCTGGGATTGCCGTGGCATGAGGCGCTCGCCGAGCCGATGAAGCGGGCGCTGCTGCGCGCCGCCGGCCGACTGCACGCATCGCGCGGAACGCGCGCCGGCATCCTGGACCTGCTGCGTGCCCTGCTGCCCGGCCGCCGCGTACGCATCCTCGACCCGGCGGTCGATCTGGCGCCCGCGATGGTCGGCGCGGCAGCCAGCGGCGGCACGCGCCTGCCGGTCGTGCTGCTCGCGCGCCCGCATCGCTCGGCGTGGCTCGGCGAAACCCATGCCGTGCTCGGCCGCCTGCGACTCCCGTTCAAAGACGACGTCGCGCGCCCGTTCGACGCCCTTGCGGGGCCGCTGCGCATCGAGATCGCCGCCAGCGAGCCAGAGCGCCGCCACCTGTCGCCGATCCTGCTCGGCCTGTTGCGCGACTTCGTGCCCGCCGGGGCGCACGTGATCCTTCGGTGGCGGCCGCAGGCGGGGCTCGGAACCGGCCGACGGCTCGACGGCGACTTTGTGCTCGCCGGGCCGCAGCCCACGACGCTCGGCCGCGACGCCGTGGTCGGACGCGACATCCTCGCGCGCGAAGGCGCCGGCCGGCTCCGGCCGGACGGGCTTTCCACGGGATTTGACCTGCAGTGAGCGACCGGAACGGAGATCGATCATGAACGTGATGCACCGCGACAAGCAATGGCACTCCCCGGATGCCGGCGACTGGCACGATTGCACGACCGGCAGCCGCAATCGCTACTTCCGGCGCAAGGTGATGACCGCGGCCGATTTCGCCGCGGAGCAGGCCTACATGATCCGGCGCCGGCGGCTGCTCAACCGGGCGCTGTACGGCTGGGGTGTGGTCTACGGACTCGGGCTGAAGCTGGAGGACAAAGGGGCGCTCTCGCTCGCCTGCGGGCTCGCCCTCGACCGCTACGGGCGCGAGATCATCGTGCCGGCGGATTACCGCCTCTGCGGCCACGATTTTTTCGTCGTGTCACCGGACGGAACACATCAGCGCGGCGCGCGACCGGAGCTGAGGCCCGGCTGGTGGTTGCTGGCGGCGCATTATGTCGAGCGCTGGATTGACGGCGTGCGGCTCGCGGACGCGTGCGGGTGCGGCGAGGAGGAACGCAATCGCATTTGCGAGACGGTGATGTTTTCCCTCCGGCCACTCACTGGAGAACGATGCCCACCGGCGGCCGACACCGGTTGCCCAGCGGATTGCGGCTGCCCGCCGGCAGAGAAGGAGACCGAGCAGGAGAAATCGAAGCAACCCGAGCCTCCGTCGCAGCCTGTTCACCCGCGCGGCGATTTCACCCTGTGCTGCTGGGCGCGCAAGGCGGACGTGAAGTGCGAGGACGGCGGTCTGTGCGAGTGGCGAGACGGATTGTGGCTTGACCCTTCCACTCCTGTGGCGCTTGCGTGCGTGAAGGTGTTGGGCGTCGATGAATGCGGCGAGCCGATTTTCGGCGAGATCAAGGAATGCACGCCGCGGCGCTTCGTCAAGAGAAACGACGTTTTGTTCGACCTGATCCGCGGCTGCGACCTTACCACGATCAAGAACTTGAGCTGGTGGGAGTGGACGCAGAGGCCGAGGGAGGGGGAGCTAAGAGACTATGTCGAATGGCAGGAATTCGTCGACTACTTCCCGATCGATGACAACGCGCCTGACGCGCGCTGCAAAACCGGTTTCAAGATCACTTTCAGCGGACCGGTGCACGCGAGCACGCTGCGGGCACAGGCGATCACCATGCGCGCCGTGTTCCTCGATCGTGACGGCTGGCATTTCGAGTTGCGCGTGCCTGTTGTCGGCTTCGACTTTACGGCAGACCAGCAAGGGCATGTCCGCGAAGCGTCCGTCCTTGTCGCTCGCGAATGGGTGAAGGATGAGATCCGCTTGAAGACCAGGCAGTTCAAATTCGATCCGGAAGAATCAGAGTTCCTGCCGTTTTTGGAAATCGAGATTCACGGCGAGTTGATTCTCGATTGTCGCGGCCAGCCAATCGACGCCAACTCGGTCGGGCCGCTCATTTTGCCGACCGGAAACGGCACGCCGGGTGGAATCTGCCGCACCGTGTTCCGGGTTCATCCGCGACCGCCCACCCACCGGCCACGAAGCGACGCAAGCTGAGGAGTTGAGCCATGTCCACCAAGCTACGAGAGTCGATCAAGTACCAAGGCTCGCTGGTGCGGCCGCGGTTCGCGCCCGGCATCTTGCTGCTCGACGAGGATCTCACCGCCACGGTCGAGCACACGCGCGCGCTCAGCCGGCTGCTGTTCCGCTCGCTGTTCGGCTGCGGAGTGGTGTGCGGCTTCAAGGTCGGAGCAGAGATCAAATGCGGTGACCTGCGGGTGACCGTCGACGCCGGAGTCGCGCTCGATGCCTGCGGCGATCCGATCGAAATGTGCGCGACGCAGACGCTGGGAAAGCATTGCGCGGAAAAGTGGGTCGGGAAGCCGATCTGGGTGGTGATCCGCCGGGCGCAGAGGGACCATTGGTGCGCGCCGCGCGACGTTGTCTGTCCCTCGGACGAAGAAGGCAGCCCGTACGAAGCGACCAGGATCAAGGATTGCTTCGAGCTCGCGCTCGTTCAAGGCGATCAACCGCCCGACCATCCCTGCCGGTGCGCCCAACCTGCCCAGTCACCGCTGGCCGAAGGGGCCGTCAAAGACGAGACGAGCGCCGCTCCGGAGAAATCCGAACAATCGGAGTCGACCGCTCGGATTGCGGCGGATCCATGGGTCGAAGAATACGACTGGGGTTGCCACCGCGGCCATTACTGCGGCGAGTGCCCGGGCTGTGGCTGCGATGGTGATTGCGGCTGTGTTGGCGAGGGCTGGGTCCTGCTCGCCCGTATCACGATCGAAACGAAGGACGCCCGCCTCGAGACCAATGTGGAGCACAACGTGCGACGCTTCATTCGGCCGCGTTTGGCAGCCGATCCGCTTGTCAGGAAAAACGCCAAGCTGCAGGAGCGATGCAAGCAGCAGGCCGCGGGAAATCAGCAGCAGCATTGAGCCGATTCGAGGTGTGCCATGGCGCCTCGCCACGCAGCGCCACGCCGCGAACCGGCGGCCGGCGAGCGGCGGGGAACGGCTGCGGCAGTACGGAGCGCTGCGCCCGCACCGTCGCCAGGCGTAGCAAGTCTCCTGCAACGGCGTCTCGGCAACCAGGGCACCCAGGCCGCACTAGCTGGGCGGTTATCGCCTGCCGGCGCTGCGGCGGCGCGAACCGCTGTCGAGGCCCAGCCGACCGCGCGCGTGTATGGCACGGCTGCGTCGCAAGCACCCGCGCGTGCCTCCGCCGCAGCCGTGGCGCCCGCAGCCCCACAACCCCGATCCGAGCCGCCGACTGCTACAAGCGAAACGACTCCGCCAGAAACGGCGGCTGAAGCACGCTCGGTCGTCGCCGGCGCAGCCGAAGCAGCGCCGGCCGGCCCGCGCGAGGTCGCGGCGCCTTCCGCACCCACCGGAGCGGAGGCGCCCGGCGCGCCCGGGATGGGTAAAGAGCCGGGGCCGGCGCCTCGATCTGAGGCGGCAGCCGCGGCGGGGCCACCGGTGCAAGCAGATGACGCGGCCGCGCTGCTGGCGTCGCTGGCCCAGGTTCCAGCCAGTCAGTTCGGCAAATTCGTCGAACAGGCCAAGGTCGCCGCCGAGGTGATTCAAGTCCAACAGAAAGCGGAACTCGAGGCCAGCCTCCCGGAAACCGAGCGACCGACCGGACTGCCTCGCGCAGCGGAGCGCGTCGTGCCGGCGCCGACGGTGCTGCCGCGCGGCACGGCTCCGGAAATGCCCGGTGGCGGCCCGCGCCAAGGACAAGTGCCAGATGATGCCATCGAGACCGGGCCTATTCCGTTTGCGGAAAGCACTATGTCCGTCGAAGAGCCCGCGGGCGAGGTCGAGGGCGGCTGGTGGAATTGGCTCGTGGGACGGGTGCGCCAGTTCCTGGGCGGTATCCCGACAAGCGATCCGGGCCTCTCCACGTCCGCAGGCCCCCGTCCGCGGCTCGACCTTGGCGGCGAGGCCGATCCCAGCAGAATTGCAGCGCATCAGCAAATCTCACGCGAAGTCGTGGGTGGGCACCGCGCGCTTGCCGACGCGGCGGTCAGCGCCGATTTCGGCGAAAGCGCGATCTATCCGACGGTGCCCGCCGGGACCGTGCGGTCGTCCTACAAAGTAACGCCGCCCAACAAGCCGAGCAGTAGGCCGGCGACGCCGGTGCTGCCGACCGATTTGCGCACTGCTTTCGATGAGAGCGCGGCCGACGCCGTGCGCGCGCGCGTAACCAATGTGGTCGCGCAGTATCGCACCGAGGAGGCCGCGTACCAGGAACAGTCGCAGCAAGCGCGGCAGGACGTTCAACTTCAGCTCGAGGAAGCGAGCTCCGGCGTCCGCGCCGAACAGCAAGCGATCCAACAACAGGCGCGCAGCGAGGTCGACGGTGGGCGCGTGCGCTGGCGCGTAGAGAATGCGCAGATCGATCAGCGGTTTGCCGCGCAGGCGGACGCCACCCGGGCGCAAACCGACGCGCAGATCGAAACCACCGCGCGGGCGACCGAGGAAAAGGTCGAGACCACCCTGACCGAGGCTGAGACCAAGGCCGCTGCGGTGCGCGCCGACGCGGAACGGCGCGCGACCGAACAGAAGCGAGAAGTGGAAGCGCGCCCGCGCAGCTGGTGGGACCGGGTCAAAGGTTTCATCAACGACGTGTTCGACCGGGTCAAAACAGCGGTTGCGGAGACCTTCAAAGCGGCGCGCTCGGCGGTCAGGCAGGCGATCGAGGGAGCGAAGCGCATCGGCCGCGCGATCATCGAAACTGCCCGTCTTGCCGTCGTTGGGCTGGTGCGGGCACTTGGCGTCGCCCTCAAAGGCTTGGTCACGATCGTCCTGATGGCATTTCCGGACACCGCCGCGCGCGCGCGCAAATGGATCGATGGCAAAGTCGATGGCGCCGTCGCGGCCGTGAACAAGGCCGCCGACTGGCTCAAGAAGAAGTACGAGGAGCTGTACGACTGGTTTGGGCGCATCCTCGACAGCCTGCTGAACATCCTGCAGATCGCCTGCAATGTCGGCCTGGAGCTGCTGCGGCTGTTCGCCACCGGTGAAATCTATGAGCTGATGAAGAAGATCCACACGCTGGCAGGCGCCCTGTGGGACGGCCTCGGTATGGTGGAGGGAGAGATCTATCGCGAACTGCTCGGATTCGACCTGACCAAGAATCTCGGGCCGCAGCTGATGGGGGGCGGCGAAGAAGCCAATATCGCGCACGAGACGGAAGGCGGCGATCCCGCCAATATCCGTTTACTGCTGCAGGATCGTATTCGCGACGACCAGGTCGAAGTGTCGCCTGTGCCCGAACTGGAGGTCGACGAAAAACTGCTTGAGCAGTTCGATCTGGGCGACGGTGATGCCCGACTGCTGGACCTGAGCAACGATCCGGAGCGCGGCGTGGAGGCCGCGATCCGCGAGCTGCTCGAACCGCTGGCGGAGAGCGAGAGTGCGCCGAAGAGCGGGACTGCTTCTCCGGCGCCCGATCCGCTCGATAAGGAAGTGGCGGCTCTCGATGCCGAAATGGCAACGATCGTTGCGCGCGCCGGCACCGCAGCGACTCGCGGCGAGCGCCTCGCTGTGGTCCGCGATCTCATGTGGGCCGGTCTCAAGAAGTATTACCGGGAGACGCTTCGGCCGAATCTTTGGTGGGTGATCCCGACGGTGCTCGTTGCCATAGCCGGGATCGTTGCGCTGCAGATCGTGACGGCCGGCGCGATCACGGCGGCGCTGCCGCAAATCCTGGCGATCGTGGCCGGTGCATTCCTCGCTGCCGATCTGGCCCGCATGGCTGGGCCGATGGGAGCCTATCTCGAGAAAGGGATGGCGGGCGATCGGCGCGGCGCCGCGCAGGCGTTCGCACGCGGTCTGGCGGTCGGACTGCTTGCCGTGCTCATGCTAGCGGGACAGGCCTTCAAGGTCGCCGGCAAGCTGTTCGCGCGTGCCGCCCGCGCCACCGCCCAAGGGGCCAAGATCGTCGGCAAAGGCGTGGTCGTCGGGGCACGGGCGCTGGTGAAAGGCGTGCTGTACGTCGGACAGCTCGCGGTGCACGCCAGTAAGATCGCGGGCCGGATCGTCGCCCGGACCGGACGGTTCGTCCTCGAGCGCGGCAAGTTGTTCTTTAAAGGCATCGAGAGCGCGTTAGGCCGCGGACTAAAGAGCGTTAAAACACTTTACGAACGCCTGGCCGGTTGGTTTCGGCGATTCACCGGTTTCTCTTTCGAGATTCAGGGCGATTGGATTGTAGTATACGCGAATTTTAATCCGAAAATTCCAATTCTTCGGCTGAAACGACCGCGGTCTCTGCTCGCTTTGAATATTCCTCCCCAGGGGAGCGAAGAGTTTGTGACTTGGTTCGATCGGGTGTCACTCAAGGACTTCCTCAAACATTGGCATGATGTTGGCACTGCGAAGCAGATCGGCGCGAAGGAAGTGATTGAACGGAATATCCGCCATCCTGGCGGGCGGCACGAGTGGCTCAAGGTAAATCAGGCGCCCAAGCTGAAGGAATGGGGCGTTTCGATGAAAACGATTCATGAGGCAAGAACTCCCACTATGGAAATGGCGAAGAAAGGATTTCCGCACGGCTCTTGGACTTTGCATAATCAACTCGATGAGCTGTTCGACAGTGCAAAAACATACGATGATTTTCTGATAAAGCTCAACAATTGGGCCGACCAGAGACTTACCAAAGGTCGACTCGACCTACCTCCGATCCTGCAAAGGTAAATGTCATGTCTTTGGACGATGGAATTAAATGATGGAAACCTGGCAAGATCTTCTCGGTGCCAAGCATCCCAAGTCCTCGCAAGAATTTGGGCCAGAAACGGCGGCTGCTCTGAATGCGTATGCAGTGCTGTCAAATACGGAGTGGCTGACTCGCGTGGGGATGACGATTTCAGTGCCCTCCATAATCCAAGTTAGCTCTTGGGATGAAGCCTTCGCAGAGTTTGAAGGCGACGCTAAACACTACGATTGGGCGGGTCAACTTCTCCAACCAAGCATGCTCATTCAAGAAGCCTTAACTGCAGCCGATCGGCGCCAATGGTGGGAACGCGCTGTTTCGGAGTCCTATGATTACTATGCGATTGAGCCATACTTGACCGCGCTTTCCGCTGATCGAAGCTCTTGGCTAAGTGAATATCTGTATCAATACATTTCCAATCTGCTGGCCGAAATCGTGTGCGCTAACGCGCTTGAATGCACCTACTTCCGCGAGCTGCTGCCCTGGTTCCATCATGGCCACTTCCCCTGCGGCTGGGTAGGTTCTTGGCCCGCTGGCCAACTCCGCGTGTTCTGACGGGTCGTTGCAGGCCACGATCAAGCGCAGGCGGGCGTCCAGCGAGCTGTTCGCCTTGAGAATTGCCAGGGGTGTGTTTCATGGCAGTTCGATATGTAGCGCCGAGTCCATCCTTAGCCGCCGGGAGGCGCCCGGCAATCGCGGCGCGAAAGGCACCAGATCGGACCCTGGTCCGACCTACCTCCTGCAGCGCCGGATCGGGAACATCACATTCGCGCCCGAGATGTGGCGATATCCTCCCCCCGCAAAAGTTGAACTGCGGCGAAAGCTGGGGTAGGCTCTGCTGATTGCACTACTCAGTCCCCTAATACCAAAACTCGCAGACCCTGACTCATCCTGCCGGCGTCCTACCGGAACATCCATTGCAAAAACGTACGGAGGTCCAATGAGATATTGGCGCCGCGCTCGGCGCAGCCGATAGCGCCGATGAGTCAACGTCTCCGCAGGCTGGTATAAGAGGGTCGGGGTTGAGTGATGCGTATTGTCATCTTGGCACCCGTCCGGCTGTTCGGTGAAGGTCTCGTCCACTGCTTGCACGGCCGGCAGGGGATCGTGGTTGATGCGTTGGTGACCGACTTTGGCGCGCTGCGCGGCGCGGTGTCGCGGGTTACCGAAATGGTCCTGATCGACGTCACCGCCGGTTTCGACGCCGAGGAGGTGCGCGCTCTCGCGGTGGAGCGCCCCGACCTGAAGCTAGTTGCGCTCGGGCTGCGCGAGCAACGCGACGAGGTCGTAAGCTGCGGGCGCGCCGGTTTCGCTGCCTACGTTCCGCGCGAGGCCTCGCTCGACACGCTGTGCAACGCGTTGCTGGCGACGGTGGCCGGGCGGCTTACCTGTTCTCCGGAGATCGCCGGGTGCTTGATGCGTGCGCTCTTCAGTTCGGCAATGACATCGCCCGATGCTACCAACGATAACGAACTGACGCGGCGTGAAGGAGACGTGCTACGGCTGCTCGGCCGCGGTCTTTCCAACAAGGAGATCGCGCGCGATCTCGACGTAAGCGTCGGCACCGTCAAACACCACGTCCACAGCATCCTGGGCAAGCTTGGGGTAGCGCGGCGCGCTCAAGCAATGCGCAAATTCCGCGAGGCACCCTGGATCACTGTATTCCCAGTCGTCGTGCAACACGGGCTCGGCGAGCCGGAAGAACTCCTCCACGCGCTCGTCGTCCTTCTTATGCCCGTTTTGTAGACCGACGGTCAGGACCCCGAAGGCCGGGTTTTCGTCAAGCGGTTTTTTCTTCAGCGACTCGTATCTCACCACCATTGCGGCGCCGCGTATCTAGGCGATCGTGTTTGCACGCTTGTGTTCCCGTTCATCTTCATTGCCGCGCGTCGCCCGGGTGTCAATCTTCGGGTGACGCTGGTCGTCGATTCGCGCGGGTACCTGGAAATCCCAGCTTCTTTTCGGCAATATCGTCGGGCCGCTTCGCCTTAACCGTCGTTGGGTTATCGCGAAACGCGCGAATGTATCCCTTAGCTGCTTCAAATCGCGATCGAGGAACTGAAAATCCTTCTCTCGGACGATATATCCGCCTTCAACCTCGGTCCTGATCCATTCGATCAGCGCAATGTCGTCTTGTGACATGCCCGCTGGGCCATGCGCAAGACTGCATGTCGCGTGGAACGAAGCGTCGCTGAGACGGCGTCGGCCTTTCTTGCTTTGCCAGCGCAACCTGCACCCGATTCCATCAAGCCCCCGGAATTTTACGTGGCTGAAGATGTTGCGGTACCAATGCACGATGCACCTTTGCCGGGCGGCCTCTGGAAAGAACTCTGCGACGCTCTCGGTAAGCCCAATGCAGGCATCAAAGGTGATCAGCCGGACCCCCTTCAACTCGACGCCTCGAGCTGCGTTGATCGTCGCAATCGACAGGGGGGTTCGAATCGCCGGCGCGAAAAATTCTCGGCCGGGCCAGGAGCACCCCCTCCGCATACGGTTTGCGAATTTTTCACCGGGGCGGGGGTTCCGAAAAGCAAATTTCGACGGCGCCCAAGTAACCCGGTCCGGGACAATTAAGCGATCGGAATATGCGTGACAATTTTGCTTAATCTAGTGACTCCCCAAATCATGGCATCGAGCCGGTTGGGCGACCCATCAACGGAGCGATCCCAGTCGCGGCTGAACGCCATCATTTCCGCTTCTAGCTGGTCGAGGCCTCGCCGGTGCAAGACTCTTTGCTTCTCATATAAGAGGCTCACCGGTTCCGCACGCATTGCTTTGCCGCGTGACGCCGACACCTCTTTGATGCGGATCAAGTTCGTCTCGCGTCGGCCTTGCTGGTGTGCCCGCTCCGCGGCTTGCTTCACGACCTCGGTAGCCATATCGCCACCGAAGTTTACTTCGACCACGACGTCGTCGGCGTCAAAATCATCGTGGCATTTCACCGCCGC
>Ga0066903_100003784_pt1 | contig 12514 bp, 9 predicted proteins | sample PanSoiMetaGPlot1_FD_67491 | JGI IMG/M metagenome (GOLD analysis project Ga0066903, IMG submission 67491) | Tropical forest soil microbial communities from Panama analyzed to predict greenhouse gas emissions - Panama Soil - Plot 1 (version 2) | ecosystem: Environmental > Terrestrial > Soil >...
GCCGAGCGCACCGATTGCACGCGGATCTGCTCGCGCGTGATGTCGAAGTCCTTCGGCTCCGTCCAGCCTTCGCGGACCACGGTGATCGTCACCTTGGTGCCCGGCTTGCCCCGCATACGCTTGACGGCGTCGGGCAGCTGCATGTCCTTCGTGACGAGGCCGTCGATCTTCACGATGCGATCGCCGGTCTGCAATCCGGCCCGGAACGCGGGCGTGCCCTCGATCGGCGAGACGACCGTGAGCACGTCGTCGCGCAGCGTGATCTCGATGCCGAGCCCGCCGAAGCTCCCACTGGTCTCGACCTGCATCTCCTTGTAGCTGTCGGGGTCGAGGAACGAGCTGTGCGGGTCGTTGTAGGGCGGCGCCGACAGGCCACGCAGCGTGCCCTTGATAGCGCTGTAGACGAGGTCCTTCGGCGGTACTTCTTCGACGTACTGGTTCTGGACGATGGAGAGGACTTCGGTGAAGAGCTTCAGCTGCTCGTATGTCGCGCTCTGATCCGCGCTCTTGCTGGCGACGGATCCACCGAGCGATAGCGTAAGCACCACCAACAGCGAGCTGATCACGAAGGCCTTCTTCATAGACGTCCTCTCATCGCTCTAGCTTGTCACTAGCCACCCTGGCGAAGCCACTGCTCCGGGTCTTGCGGCTTGCCCTGGTAGCGCACCTCGAAATAGAGCCGGGGGCCGGCGAGAGATCCTGTATCGCCCACCGTGCCGATCCGCTGTCCCTGACGCACGTCATCGCCTTCCTTCGCCTCGATCTCGGCGATGTGGGCGTAGAGCGTGTAGTACTCGTTGCCGTGGTCCACAATGATCAGGTTACCGTATCCTTTAAACCAACCCGTATAGATGACATGGCCGGCATGCACCGCCAGGACATCCCGGCCAACCGCCGCTTCAATATCGACTCCATTCCGGAATGTCCGGGTGCCGAATCGCGGATGCACCTGCGCGCCGTACCCCGTGACGATCCGCCCCTCGGTCGGCCACGGTAAACGCCCCTTGAGCGCCCCGAAACCCACCGCGGGAGGCTCGATCCCGCCCTTGGGCGGGGGGATCTTCGCCAGCTTCCGTTGCTTGGCCTGCAGCTCGCGAATGAACGCTTCGAGCCGGTTCGACGCTTCCGTCAATTCGCCTACCATGCGTTCGTGGTAGGCGCGCTCGTCACGCACTTTCGCGAGGATCACACGCCGTTTCGCGACCTCGCGGTCGACTTCCGCCTGCTCGCGCTTGGCGTCTTCGTGGAGGCCGGCCAGCTCTTGCTGCTGCGCTTCCTCCCGAGCTTTCCGATCCGCAAGCCGGTCAGAGGTTCCACGATACTCTTGAATCAAGCGGGCGTCTAGGGCCGCCAGGCTCGCGAGATGGCGGACGGCGACGGCGCGCGTCACCGGATCGTCGCCGCTCAAGATCACCGGCAGCGCGCCGCCCTGCGCGTGGACGCGATACATCACGCGCAAGCGTCCCGCGAGCGCGTTGGTCTGGCCGGCGCGCTGCCTCTCGAGCTTCGAGATCTCGCCGCGGAACACCTGCACATCGCTCTGCGCCTTCTTGATTCGCGCCTCCAGACGCGCGACGTCGCCCTTCTTCGCAGCGAGCCGCCGCTCGATCTCCTCGAGCTCGGCCAGGAGCGATGTCTCGCGCGCGCGCGCCGCGGCCGCGCGCTCCCGCTCTTCCTTGAGCTGCTTCTGCGTCTGCTGCAGTTTGCGCTGCTCGGCTTGCAGCGGGTCGTCGCGCTTCGACTGCGCCGCCACCGGCGCGACCAGGAGCACCACCAGTGCCGCCGCGAGGGCCGTGCGGCTCACGGCTCACGACCCGCGCGCGCGAGCCAGCCGCCGAGGCCGCCCAGGATCGTCCCGACCGCCAGCAGCGCCGCCACGCCGAACGGGGTGAAGAAGACGAGCTGCGAGAGACCGAGCGTCAGGCTGACGAGCGGCTCGAGACGCGGCGCCACGAGGGAATACGTCAGCACGAGCGCGCCCAGCGCGAGCACCGCGCCCGCGAGACCTTGCATCATGCCCTGCAGCAGCAGCGGCAGTCGGATCGTCACTTCGGATGCGCCGACGAGCCGCATGATCTCCGTCTCGTGGCGCCGCGCGTGCAGCACGAGCGTCGTCGCGGTCGTCACCGTCAGGATCGCGGCGATCGCGAGCACGGCGCCCACGCCGAGCCCGATCGTCGCCAGCAGGCGCTGCCAATGCGAGAGCTGCTCGACCCAGTCGACGCTGCCGGCGACCTCGTCGGCCTCGGGCAGCGCCGCCAGGCGCGCGACCAGCTCGCGGGCGCCCTCCGGTGTGGCGGCGGTGGCCGATGGGGTGACCTCGAGCGAGGCGGGCAGCGGATTGGCGGGCAGCTGATCGACAACGCTTGCGTCCTTGCCGAGGACCTGTTTGAGACCTCGCAGCGCCTCCGCCTTGCCGATAAACGTCACGCCGGCCACGCCCGGCATCGCGCGGACTCGCTCCAGGAGCGCCGCGGCGTCGGCGGACGACGGCTCGCGCTTGAGATAGACGACGATGCGGACCCGGTCGCGCCACTGCGCGACCGCCCGATCGAGATTGGACGATACGAGCCAGAAGCCGCCGAGCGCGGCGAGCGAGAGCGTGATCAGGACGATCGCGCTGACGGCGACGCGTCCCGCTCTCCTGAGGTCGCGGAGCGCCTCGCCGACCAGGAATCCGACCACGCGCTAGCCCTCGTCCTTCACGACGTGGCCGCCGTCGAGCGTCAGGGTGCGGCGCTTGAGCGCCGACGCCAGCCGCGCCTGATGGGTGGCCAGCACGATGGTGGTGCCTCCCGATCCAATCCCCTTGAGTGCCTCGAGGATCTCGGCCGCCATCGACTCGTCGAGATTGCCGGTCGGCTCGTCGGCCAGGAGCAGTGGCGGCCGCCGCACAATGGCCCGCGCCAGCGCGGCCCGCTGCGCCTCGCCCTGGGAGAGCTGGGCCGGATACGCCTGGGCGCGCGAGGACATGCCGACGGTGCGGAGGGCATCGAAGACGCGCTCCGTGATCTCGCGCCGCGGGGTGCCGAGCACGCGCAGCACGAAGGCGACGTTCTCGTAGACCGTCCGCACGGGCAGGAGCTTGGCGTCCTGGAAGACGACGCCGATCGACCGGCGGAGCGCCCCGACCTGCGAGCGGCGCATCGGGACCAGATCGTAGCCGAGGACTTCGATGTCGCCCTCGGAGGGCAGATCGTCGCGATAGAGGAGCCGGAGCAAGGTCGTCTTGCCGGCGCCACTCGCCCCTGTCAGAACGACGAACTCACCCTTGGCAATCCTGAAGGACACTTCGCGCAGCGCAGGGACCTTCACGGGCCCGACCGAGTACACCTTCGAAACCCGGTGAACCTCAATCATGGCGGGCGGTTCGATTATAGCCGTGGATCGCGGCCGCGGGCTTCAGGTTTGCGCGAGCTTGGCCTCCAGGAGCCGGTTCACGAGCGCGGGGTTCGCCTTGCCCCGTGTGGCCTTCATGACCTGCCCCACGAGCGCCCCTTTGGCTTCCTTCTTGCCCCGGCGGTAATCCTCGATCGCCTTCGGATTGGCGGCCATCACCGACTCGATCACGTGCCCGAGGGCGCCTTCGTCGGCCACCTGCGTGAGGCCGTCGCGCTCCACGATGGTCCTGGCGTCCTCACCCGAATCGAACATCTTCTGGAAGACGTCCTTCGCGATCTTGCCGCTGATCGTCGAGTTCTCGATCAGCTCGAGCAGGCCGACCAGGCGTCGCGGCGGTATCGGTGAGCTCTGGATAGCCCGCTCGTCGTCGCCGGACAGGACCCGGAGGAGCTCCGACATGATCCAGTTGGAGAGGATCTTCGGACGCTCGGTCCCAGCTCCCGCGGCCCCGCCCCACTCGCGCAGCGCGGTCTCGTAGTAATCCACCAGGGCTCGCGACTGGGTCAGCACTTCGGCGTCATAGGCCGGAAGCCCGTACTGCGCGACCGCCCGCTGTCTCCAGGCGCGCGGCAGTTCGGGAAGGCTGGCACGAATCTCCTCGACCCAGCGGCGGTCGATCCGGAGTGGAACCAGATCGGGCTCGGGGAAGTAGCGGTAGTCGTGCGCGAACTCTTTCGAGCGCATCGAGCGCGTGTAGCCGCGGTCGGCTTCCCAGAGGCGCGTCTCCTGCACGATGCGCTCGCCCGAGTCGAGTGCCTGCGCCTGGCGTCGCACCTCGAACTCGAGCGCGCGCTGGACGTTCCTGAACGAGTTCAGGTTCTTGATCTCGACCTTCGTCCCGAGCGTCGTGCTGCCGCGGGGCCGGATCGAGACGTTCGCGTCGCACCGGAGCGACCCCTCCTCCATGTTGCCGTCGCAGACACCCAGGAAGATCAACACGGACCGGAAGGCTCGCAGGTAGGCGGCCGCCTCCTCCGGCGATTGAAGATCAGGGCGTGAGACCGTCTCCATCAGCGGCACGCCGGAGCGGTTGAAATCCACCAGGCTCGCCTGGGCGGTCTCGAGCGTTCCCTCGTGGAGGAGCTTGCCGACGTCCTCCTCGAGGTGCAGGCGCTGGATCCCGATCGCGCGGGTGCCGCCCTCCAAATCGATCTCGAGGAACCCGTCCTCGGCCAGCGGCTCCTCGTACTGGCTGATCTGGTAGTTCTTCGGCATGTCCGGGTAGTAGTAGTGCTTGCGCGCGAAGCGACATGATTCGTTGACGCGGCAGCCGAACGCGAGCGCCGTCCGGATACCGAACTCGACGGCGCGTCGATTCACCACCGGCAGCACGCCCGGCATCCCGAGACAGACCGGGCACGTCTGGGTGTTGGGCCGCGCGCCGAACGTCGCCGGGCAGCCGCAGAACATCTTCGAGCGCGTCAGGAGCTGCGCGTGCACTTCGAGGCCGATGACCGTCTCGTAGGTGGTGGCCACGGCGCTCACGCGAGTTCCGGACGGCGCGAGCGCCACGACGTCGCCTGCTCGTACGCGTACGCCGCGCGCAGCACACGCGCCTCGTCGAGCGGGCGGCCGAGCACCTGCAGGCCGATCGGCAGCCCCGCCGTGCTGAAGCCGCACGGCACGGACACGCCGGGAATGCCCGACAGGTTGCCCGGGATCGTGAACACGTCGTTGAGATACATCGACAGCGGATCTTCCTTCTCGCCGTGCTTGAAGGCGATGTTCGGCGTCGTCGGGGCGACGATCAGGTCGACCTTGGCGAAGGCGGCTGCGAACTCGCGCCGCACGAGCGTCCGGACGCTCTGGGCCTTGCCGTAGTAGGCGTCGTAGTACCCGGCCGACAGCGCATACGTCCCGAGCATGATCCGCCGCTTGACCTCGGCGCCGAAGCCCGCCGAGCGGGTTCGGCTCTCCATGTCGACCAGGTCGCGCCCGGCGACGCGCAGCCCGTACTTGACGCCGTCGTAACGCGCGAGGTTCGACGACGCCTCGGCCGGCAGGATCACGTAGTAGGCCGCCAGCGAGTGCCGCGTGGTCGGCAAGGAGACGCGCTCGATCTTGGCGCCGAGCCCTTTCAGGACCTCGATCGCCTGGCGGACGGCGCGCTCGATATCCGGATCCATGCCGTCGATGAAATATTCGTCGGGCAATCCGAGCGTGAGGCCGGCGACGCCCTTCGGGAGCTCCGCCGTGTAGTCGGGCACGGGCGCGTCGATCGACGTCGAGTCGCGCGGGTCGTGACCCGCGACCGCGCCGAGCAGGAGCGCCGTGTCGGTAACGTCTTGCGCGAAGGGCCCGATCTGGTCGAGCGAGGAGGCGAGCGCGATCAGCCCATAGCGCGACACCCGGCCGTAGGTCGGCTTCATGCCGACGACGCCGCAGAACGCGGCCGGCTGCCGGATCGAGCCGCCGGTGTCGCTGCCGTAGGAGCCGGCTGCGAGCCCGCCGGCCACCGCCGCGGCGGAGCCCCCGGACGATCCGCCGGGCACGCGCGTCAGGTCCCATGGGTTGTGGGTCGGATGATAGGCCGAGTGCTCCGTGGAGGAGCCCATCGCGAACTCGTCCATGTTGGTCTTGCCGAGGAGCACGGCGCCGGCGGCCCGGAGGCGCTCGACGGTCGTCGCGTCGTACGGCGGCACGAAGCGCTCGAGCATCTTCGAGCCGCACGTCGTGCGCACGCCCGCCGTGCAGAGGACATCCTTGACCGCGATCGGGGCGCCGTCGAGCGGACCACGCGGCGAGCCACTGCGCCAGCGCTGCTCGGACTCGCGCGCGGCGTCCAGCGCGTGCTCGCGCATGACCGTGAGGTACGCGCCGACCTTGCCGTCGAGTGCGCCGATACGCGCGAGGTAGTCCTCGGCGACCGCCGTCGGCTTCAGATCGCCCCGTCGGTAGGCGTCGGTCAGCTCGTGGATCGGCCGGTGCATCACTCCTCGATGATCCTCGGCACGCGAAAGAACTCGCCGCTCCGATCCGGTGCGTTGGCGAGGGCGTTGTCCTGCGACAGGCACGGCCCGACCTCGTCCTCGCGCATCACGTTGACGAGGTCCACCGCGTGCGACGTCGGCTCGACGCCCTCGGTCGGCACGGCTCGCAGCGTGTCGAGGTGAGCGAGGATCGAGTTCAGCTGCTCGCGCATCCGCTCGAGCTCCGCGTCGGTCAGGGCCAGGCGCGTCAGTCGCGCGACGTGCTCGACGTCCTTGCGCTCGATCATTGCCTCAGAGCTCCTCGAGATGCGCGTACTGGACCGAGAGCCGCTTGCGGCCCACGCTGGCGAACCCCACCGTCACGACGTAGTCCGACCCGTCGCGCTCGATGCCAACCACCAGGCCCTCGCCGAAGCGCGCGTGCCGGACGCGGGATCCGACGCGGAACGGCAGATCCTCGCCGACCGTATCGGCGGCGGCAGCATACGCGGCGGCGTCCTGGGCCCATCCCTGGGGCGCCTCGCGCCGGGTGTTGAGCGACATCAGCTGGCTCTCCGGCATCTCGCGCAGGAAGCGTGACGGCTCGCCGACCCCGTAACCGTGAATCCTGCGATGGAGCGCGTACGAGAGATACAGGCGCTCGCGCGCCCGCGTGACGCCGACGTAGCAGAGCCGGCGCTCCTCCTCGATCTCGTCCTCGTCGTTCATCGAGCGGGCGTGCGGAAACACGCCTTCCTCCAGCCCGGTCAGGAACACTGCCTGGAACTCGAGCCCCTTGGCCGAGTGAAGGGTCATCATCGTCACGCGGGCGCCCTCGTCCTTGAGCTCGTCGATATCGGCCATGAGCGCGACGCCGTCGAGGAAGCCCTCGAGCGTCGGCGCCGCATCCGCATGCGTGTAGTCCTCGGCGGCCGCGACCAGCTCCTCTAGGTTCTCCAGACGGGCCTCGGCCTCCGGCGAGCGCTCCACGCGCAGCGCGTCGCGATAGCCGCTCGCCTCCAGCAGATGGTCGATGAACGCCGGCGGCGTCATCTCGCCGCGCCGCTCGGCCAACCCGCGAATCGTCGCCGCGAATTCCGCGAGCGATCTCCGCGCCTTGCCGGTGATCGCCGCGGGCGGCTCGGCGGCGACCGCGAGGAGCCCGCGACCTGCGCGCGCCTCCTCCAGCCGCGCGAGTGTCGCCGGTCCGATGCCGCGAGAGGGCGTCTGGATCGCGCGGCGGAACGCGACATCGTCCGCCGGATTCACGGCGAGGCGCACGTACGCCAGGACGTCCCTGATCTCTTTCCGCTCGTAGAATCGGACGCCCCCGACGATCCCGTACGGGATGCGGGCGCGGCGCAGCGCGTCCTCGAGCACGCGCGACTGCGCGTTGGTGCGGTAGAAGACCGCGATGCCGTTCCACGGCACGCCCTCGCCCCGAACGCCAAGGATCGTCTGGGCGACGAAGTTCGCCTCTTCGTGCTCGTCCCAGCCACGGTAGAGCTTCGGCGGATCGCCTTCGGCGTTCTCGGTCCAGAGCGTCTTGTCCTTGCGCTGCCGGTTGTTGTCGATGACCGCCGAGGCCAGCGCCAGGATGCGCCGGGTCGACCGGTAGTTCTGCTCGAGCTTGATGACCCGCGTGCCCGGATAGTCATTCTCGAAATCGAGGATGTTGCGGATGTCGGCGCCGCGCCACGCGTACACGCTCTGATCGGGATCACCCACGACACAGATATTGCGATGCTCGCCGGTCAGCAGACGGATGATCCGGTACTGCGCGCGGTTCGTGTCCTGATATTCGTCGACCAGCACGTGGCGCCAGAGTCCGCGATACCACGCGACCGCCTCCGGCACGTCCTGGAAGAGCTGCACCGTTTTCAGCAAGAGGTCATCGAAGTCGACGGCGCCGACCGCGCGCAGACGTTCCTCGTACTGCGCGTAGACCCGCGTGATCTTCGCTTCCCACGGCCCGCGCGCCGAATGCCGGGCGCTCTCGACGCCCATCATGTGGTTCTTCCAGTAGCTGATGCGCTGGGTGACCGATCCGGGCGTCGTGGCGCGGTCGCCGAGCTCGATCTCCTTCATGCACTCCTTGACCAGGCTCTCGCGGTCGTCCTCGTCGTAGATGATGAAGTGCGGCGGCAGGCCGATGTACTTGCCGTGCTGGCGCAGAATCCGCACGCACGCCGAGTGGAACGTGGCAATGAGCGGCGCCTTGAGCCCCACCGGCACGAGGAGCGATTCGACCCGGCGGGCCATCTCTCCGGCGGCCTTGTTCGTGAAGGTGACGGCCAGGAGATTGCGCGGCGAGACGCCGGACTCGCCGGTGAGCCAGGCGATCCGGTAGGCGATGACGCGCGTCTTGCCGCTGCCGGCGCCGGCGAGGACGAGGAGCGGTCCATCGCCCGCCGTGACCGCCTCACGCTGGGGAGGGTTCAGATCGTCGAGGAGACGCTTGAGCTCGGCAGGCACCGGTCGATTGTACCGGGCGATCGGGGCCTCGCCAATACGCACGCCGGGCGGCGAGGGTCACTCGGCGCCGGGGCGGGGTCTCGGAGACTACTCGACCGTGACGCTCTTGGCGAGGTTTCGCGGCTGATCCACGTCGCAGCCCAGGCGCACCGCGATGTGGTACGCGAGCAGCTGGAGCGGGATCACCGTGATCAGCGGCGCCAGCAGATCGGCGCACGCGGGTACCTCGATCACGTGCTGCGCCTTGGAGGCGACCGCCCGGTCGCCGGCGTGGACGACCGCGATCACCTGCCCGTCGCGCGCACGCACTTCCTCGATGTTGCCGAGCATGCGCTCGTAGGAGCCGTCGCGCGGCGCCAGGGCCACCACCGGCAGGCGGTCGGCGATGAGCGCGATCGGTCCGTGCTTCATCTCGCCGCCGGCATAGCCCTCGGCGTGGATGTACGACAGCTCCTTCAGCTTCAGGGCGCCCTCGAGCGCAATCGGATACTGGACGCCACGGCCGAGATAGAGAAAGTCGCGGGCGCCGACCAGCTCGCGGGCCATCGCGGCGATCTGGGTATCGAGCTCGAGCGTCTTCTCGACGAGCCGAGGAATCTCGACGAGGTCGTGGATCCGCTTCTTCACGTCCTCGGCGGTGATGGTACCGCGCTGCCGTCCGAGCCAGAGGCCGAGGAGGTACGTGGCCACGATCATCGTGGAGAACGCCTTGGTGGAGGCGACGCCGATCTCCGGGCCAGCGTGCATGTAGAGGACGCCGGTCGCCTCGCGCGCCAGGGCCGAGCCCACGACGTTGGTGATCGCGAGGATCGGGCAGCCCTTGAGTCGGGCGGCCTTGACGGCACCGAGCGTGTCAGCGGTCTCACCCGATTGCGAGATCGCCACCACGAGGGTCTCGGGACCGATCAGAGCGTCGCGATACCGGAACTCGCTGCCGAGGTCGATCTCCGCCGGGATCCCGGCGAGCTTCTCGAGCATGGTGCGACCGAGCATCGCGGCGTGATACGCGGTGCCGCAGGCGACCAGCACCACCCGCTCGATTCCGCGCGCGGTGTCCGGCGCCAGGCTCACGTCGGGCAGGATCACGTTGCCGGTCTCGGGCGCGATTCGCCCGCGGAAGGTATCGGTGATCGCGCGCGGCTGCTCGTGCATCTCCTTGAGCATGAAGTGCCGGTAGCCGCCCTTTTCGGCCATGATCGGATCCCAGGAGATCCGGACGGACGCTCGATGGATCGGCTCGCCGTCGAGGGTCGACAGCTCGACCGAATCGGCGGTGACCACGGCCACCTCGTTGTCCTCGAGCACGACGATGTCGCGGGTGTGGGACAGGATTGCCGGGATGTCGGACGCGACGAACATCTCGCCCTGGCCGAGCCCGACGACCACGCTGCCGGCGCCCTGCTTGGCAGCCACGAGGCGGTCGGGGGCCGCGGCGCAGACGACGCCGAGGGCATAGGAGCCGCGGACCTCTTTCAGCGCGGCCTTCACCGCGCGGTCGAGCCGTCCGGAGCTCTTCAGGTGGTGTTCGATCAGGTGCGCAATGACCTCGGTGTCGGTCTCCGACTTGAAGCGGTGGCCCTCGGCCAGAAGGTGATCCTTGATCTCTAGATAATTCTCGATGATGCCGTTGTGGACGACGACGAGCGAGCCGTCACAGTCAGTGTGGGGATGGGCGTTCTCCTCCGACGGCCGGCCGTGAGTCGCCCAGCGCGTGTGACCGATCCCGAGCGAGCCAGCCAACGGCCGCTCACCGAGGACGCCTTCGAGCATCTTGAGCCGGCCGGCCGCGCGGCGCACGTGCAGAGTCCCGTCGTTGAGCACGGCGATGCCCGCGGAGTCGTAGCCGCGATACTCGAGCCGCTTCAGTCCTTCGACGATGATGCCGACCGCACTCTTGTCCCCGACATAGCCGACGATTCCACACATAGCTGACCTCAGTGCGCCTCGCGCTGCTTGGCCTTGCGGGCCGCCCAACCTTCCTTGACGAACTGCTGAGCGCGTCCCACCGCCAGGGCTCCCGGCGGCACGTCCTTGGTGATCGTGGAGCCGGCGCCGACGTAGGCGCCCTCGCCCACCGTGATGGGGGCGACGAGACTCGTGTTCGTGCCGATGAACGCACGATCGCCGATCTTGGTCTCGTGCTTGTTGACCCCGTCGTAGTTGCAGGTGATCGTGCCGGCGCCGACGTTGACCCCCTCGCCCACCGTCGCGTCCCCGACGTAGGAGAGGTGCGGCACTTTCGACCCGCGGCCGATGGTCGACTTCTTGAGCTCGACGAAGTTGCCGATCTTCGCCTTCGGTCCGACGTGCGCCAGCGGCCGCAGATGGCAGAATGGACCGAGCGTCGCGGCTTCTTCGATCACTGACTCGCGGATCACGCAGTAGGGCAGCAATGTGACCTGCTCGGCGATGCGGGACCAGCTCACGTGGCAGCCGACGCCGATGACGCACTCGCCGCCGATGCTCGACGGCCCCTCGATCGTCACCTGGGGATAGATCGTCGTGTCGGGCTCGATCGTCACGGTGTCCTCGATATACGTGCTGGCCGGATCGAGAATGGTGACGCCGCTCTCCATCAGCCGGTCGAGAATCCGGCGGCGCTGGACGGCCGCCACTGCGGCCAGCTGCTTGCGGTCGTTCACGCCGGCGGCTTCGCCGGGATCCGTGGTCACGAGCGCCTCGACGCGCGCGCCGGCGCGCGCGAGAATGCCGATCACATCGGTCAGGTAGTACTCGCCCTGATCGTTGTCGGCGCGAACCTTGCCGAGCGCCTGCCAGAGCTTCGAGGCCGCGAAGCAGTACACGGAGGTATTGATCTCGCCGATCTTCTTCTCGGCGGCGGTCGCGTCCCGATCCTCGACGATCCGCTTGACGCGCCCGCCCCGGCGCACGACGCGCCCGTAGCCCTGCGGGGCGGCGACGACGGCGGTCAGGACCGTCGCCGCGGCGCGGCTCTTCCGGTGATGGTCGACCAGACGGCCGATCGTCTCCACGGACAGGAGCGGCATATCTCCCGGCAGCACCAGAACCGTGCCCTCACCGCATTCGCCGTGCGCCTGCTGGACGGCATGCCCGCTGCCGAGCCGCTCGCGCTGCACGACCGTCCGGACGTCTGAACCCGCGAATTCGACGACGGCATCGGCGTTCGGTCCCACGACCATGACGATGCGATCGGCGAGTGCTCGAGCTGTGCGGAGGGGATACGCGATGAGAGGACGACCACAGAGCGGATGGAGCACCTTGGGCTGCCGCGAGCGCATGCGCTTGCCCTCGCCGGCAGCGAGAATGACAGCGGTCACCTGGCTCATCGGGTAAGAAACATTCTACCCCGGACCACCTGACTCACAATCAGGGTTTACCCCAGAAATGCGTCAGGCCCGCCCCTGGCCGAGGCGAAGATGCGACACCAGGCGCTCGATCCGCTCCGGGATCGGCGCCATACATTCGACCGCTTTCCGGAAGACCGGATGGACGAACGCGAGCGCCGCCGCGTGGAGGGCGTAGCCGTCGATCGGGATCGGCGAGCGCGCACGCGGCTTTCCGTAGACCGAGTCGCCGACAACCGGGTGACCGAGGGATGCCAGGTGCACGCGGATCTGATGCGTACGGCCGGTCTCGAGGCGGGCCTCCAGGAACGTGAACTGGGCGAAGCGCTCGAGCACGCGATAGCGCGTGACCGCGCGCTTGCCGCGCCCCGCCGGCCGGATCGCCATCTTGACGCGATCGGT
>Ga0066903_100003785_pt1 | contig 12510 bp, 10 predicted proteins | sample PanSoiMetaGPlot1_FD_67491 | JGI IMG/M metagenome (GOLD analysis project Ga0066903, IMG submission 67491) | Tropical forest soil microbial communities from Panama analyzed to predict greenhouse gas emissions - Panama Soil - Plot 1 (version 2) | ecosystem: Environmental > Terrestrial > Soil >...
AGGCCGAGGAGGACGAGGGCCACGAACCCGCGGTTGATCCGGCGCATGCCGGGGTCCTCGTAGAGATCGGGCGCGTACCGCCGCCACTCCGCCCGGCCGTGCTCCGTCAAGAGCCAGCCCATGTGCGCGTGCCAGAGCCCACGGAGGACACCCGCCACCCCGTCGCCGTGTCCCACGTGCGGGCTGTGCGGGTCGCCCTCGACGTCGGTGTGGGCGTGATGCTTGCGATGGTCGGCGACCCACGCGATCACGGGCCCCTGGACAGCCATCGAGCCGAGCGCGGCGAACGCGTACTCGGTCGGCTTATGGGTGCGGAAGGAGCGGTGGGTCAGCATCCGGTGGAAGCCCACCGTGATCCCGGCGGCGGTCAGCAGATACATCGCCGCGAGCAGCGCGAGGTCGTGCCAGCCGACCAGGCGGTCCCAGAGCAGCACGATCGCCGCCAGGGTGGCGATGAACGGCAGGACGACTGCCCCGAGGTTGGTGAGCTTTCCGGCGCGGGTCACGCTGCGTGACGGTACGCGCCCGCCCTGTCAAAGAGTTAGGCTGAATCCCAACTTCTGAGCCCAGTTTTTGTAAGAGGGATGACAAAAAAGACCCCACCTGAGCCTTGGCGCGCGCTGCCGCCGGAGCTGGCCGGCGCGATCGAGCCGGAGCTGGCGGCCGCGGCCGAGGAGATCGTCGCGACCATCGCGCTCGAGGTGCCCGAATACGCCCGTCCCCTGGAGGGGGCCTTCGGGGTAGCGATCCGGACCGGGGTGAGTGAGGCTCTGCGCCAGTTCGTCGCCCTGATCCGTGACCCGGAAGCCGGGCGTGAGCCGGGCCGCGACGTCTACGTCGTGCTGGGCCGCGGCGAGTTCCGCGAAGGACGGACCCTCGACTCGCTGCAGTCGGCCTACCGCGTCGGCGCCCGCGTCGCCTGGCGGCGGGTCTCCGCCGCGGCCCGCCGTCAGGACGTGGGGGCCGAGGAGCTCGGCCTGCTGGCCGAGGCGATCTTCGCCTACATCGACGAGCTCTCCGCCGACTCGGTCGAGGGCTACGCGCAGGCGCAGCGCGAGCAGGAGGGGGAGAGGCAGCGGCGGCGCCGCGAGCTGCTCACCACGCTGCTCCGCGACCCGCCGGCCGCCGACGACGAGCTCCGCACCGCGGCTCAGTCCGCCGGCTGGCGGCTGCCGCGGACCGCCGCCCCGCTCGCGGTGGCCGAAGGCGGGCTGGCGCGGGTCGGACGCCGGCTCTCGGCGGATGCGCTCGTCGCGGTCGTCGACGGGGTCGGCTGCGCCCTCGTCCCCGGGGCGGGCGATCGAAGCCGGAGGACGGAGCTCGCGCGGGCGGCTCGTGAGGCGACCGCCGCGCTCGGGCCCACCGTCGCGACTGAGGAGCTGGCGGGATCCTGGTCGATTGCCTCCGCCGCGCTGCGCGCAGCTGAGGGCGGCGCGATCGACGCCGACGGCCTGATCGAGGCGGACGAGCATCTGCCCGAGCTGCTGCTGCTCGAGTCCGGCGGGCTCGCGGATCGCCTGGCCCGGCGGCGGCTCGCTCCGCTCGAGGACCTCACCCCCGCGGCGCGGGCCCGGATGGAGGAGACGGCGCTGGCCTTCGTCCAGCACGGCGGCAACGCAGCGGCGATGGCGCGGGCCCTCCACCTCCATCCGCAGACGATCCGCTACCGGCTGGGACGCCTCCGCGAGCTCTTCGGCGACGCGCTGACGGATCCGGACGGGCGCTTCGAGCTCGAGCTGGCGCTCAGATCGGCGCGGGTCGCCGGCTAGGTCGATCCCGAGAGCGAAGGCGAGGGGTCGCCGTCGATCGTGGGCAGCATCAGGCTGACCACCGCGCCGCCCCCGTTTGCGTTCGCGGCCGTCGCCGTGCCGCCGTGCTCATCGGCCACCCGCTGCACGATCGCCAGGCCGAGCCCGGACCCCGGCTTGCCGCGGGCGTCGTCGGCGCGCCAGAACCGGTCGAAGACCCTGTCCACGCCGTCGGGTGGGAAGCCCGGACCATGATCCCGGACGGTGACGGTCCCCTGATCGACGCCCACCTCGATCTCGCCGCCCGGAGGGCTCCACTTGCAGGCGTTGTCGAGCATGTTCGAGATGGCCCGGCCCAGGCGCTGGGAGTCGGCGTGGACCAGGGTGGGGCGCAGGTCGGTCCGGAACCTCATGTCCCGGGCCCGGCGCTCCGCGCGCTCGATCGCGTCGCGGGTGAGCTCGTCCAGCGCCACCTCCTGACGGGCGATCGCGTCCTGGCCCGGGGCCCTCGCCAGCTCGACCACGTCGCCGACCAGCTCGCCCATCTCCTCGAGCTCCTGCGAGAGATCGTCGACCAGCCGCCCGCGCTCGTCGGGATCGAGGTTCTCGCTGCGCCCCAGGGTCTCGATGTTGGTCCGCAGGGTGGCGAGGGGTGTGCGGAGCTCGTGCGACGCATCGGCGACGAGCCTCCGCTGGGCGGCCTCGGAGCGCTCGAGCGCGGCCATCATCTCGTTGAAGCTCGCGGCGAGCCGGCCGAGCTCGTCGTCGCCGCGGACCTCGATCCGGTGGGTCAGGTCGTGGGTTCTCGCGACCTCCTCGGCCGCGTCGGAGACCTCCCCGGCCGGGGCGAGCGCGGTCCTCGCCACCACTGGTCCCAGGGCCGCGGCGAGGGCGATGCCCCCGGCGCTGACCGCCGCCAGGATGATGATCAGCGTATTGAGCGTGTGGTTCGTGTCCTCCAGGGAGCGCGCGACCTGGATCGCCCCACCCATCGGCAGGGGCTGGGTCAGGACCCGGAGGTCGGTGTCCGCGACGGTGACGTCGTTGAAGGAGGGGCTCCCGCCGCCGGCCGCGAGTTCCCGGTTCGCCGCGGAGACCGGGATCTGGAGGTTCTCTCCGGCGCTGGTGACCACCGCACCGTTGGGCCCGATCAGCTGGGCGAGCGAGGGTGGCGCCCCCGGGCCTTGCGGAGGGACGGCGCGCTGCAGGTAGACCCCCTCGCCGGCCTCACCCGTCTTCGCCCCCTTGCTCCGTTTGCCGCCGGTGCCGAAGGCCGGCGGCGGCAGCGGCCCTCCGGTCTTGGCAGCGCTCACACCCGGGCCTGGGCCCGGCGCCAGGGACCCGGGCGCAGGGCCAACCCCGGCGGTCGCCACGCTTCCAGCCGAGCCGACGATCCCGGGCGCGACGGCGCTCACCCGCTGCACGGCGACGTCCGCCTGATGGCGAAGGTCGTTGTCGACGTCCGCGCGCAGGCGGTCGCGAACGAGCGTGTAGACGAGCGCCGAGGCAAGCAGAACCGCGAACGCGACCGCGAGCGCGGAGAGCAGGGCGAGCCTGCGGCGCAGGCTCACTTCTCACGCAGCGAGTACCCGACCCCGCGGACCGTCTGGATCAGCCTGGGCTCGCCGCCCTCCTCCGTCTTGCGGCGCAAGTAGCCGATGTAGACCTCGAGCGAGTTCGACCGCGGGCCGAAGTCGTAGCCCCAGACCGCCTCGAAGAGCTGGGAGCGGGTGAGCACCAGGCGCGGATTCCGCATGAGGTGCTCGAGCAGCGAGAACTCGGTCTTCGTCAGCTCGATCGGGCGGTCGGCTCGCCTCACCTCGCGGGTCGCCGGATCCAGCGAGAGATCCGCGTAGCTCAGCTGATCGCTCGGCTCGCCGTTCGTCCGGCGAAGCAGCGCCCGGAGGCGAGCGAGGAGCTCCTCGAGCGCGAACGGCTTGACGACGTAGTCGTCGGCGCCGGCGTCGAGCCCGTCGACACGGTCCTGGACCGCGTCCCGCGCGGTCAGCATCAGGATCGGGGTCCGGTCGCCGCGCGCCCGCAGCTCACGGCAAACCTCGAGGCCATCGCGCTTCGGCATCAGCACGTCGAGGAGGATCGCGTCGAGGGAGGGGGAATCCCCGACGGAGGTGAGAGCCTCCTCGCCGTCCGCGGCCAGATAGACGTCGTAGCCCTCGAGCTTCAGCGCGCGCTCGAGCGCCCGGCGCAGTTGCGGCTCGTCGTCTACGACCAATACGCGCACGGGCCCATGCTGGCGCGCTCGCCTAAGAACTTCCTGAGATCTACTGCGTGCAGGCTTGGATCTTCGAGACGTCGGTGCCCGCCTGCTGGATGCAGTTGGCGATCTCCTGCGGCGTCTTGCCGTTCGGGGCCGTCACGCCTCCGCTGCCGGAGGCCGAGCTGCCGGATCCCGACGTCGAGCCGCCCCCGCCCGAGCCGGAGCCTGCGACTGCTCCGAGGGGAGAGGTGACGTTCGACCCGTCGGGCTCGGCGTTGTAGACGAGCCCGGTGCGGCCGTTGCCCTCGGCGTTGATCGTCCACTTGAGCTGCCCGTCGACCGGGCTCTTCTCGAGGGTCATCACGGTGATCTTGATGTCGCTGATCCCGCTCACGGACTTGACGCCCGAGACGACCTTGTCGATCGCCGCGACGTAGGTCTCCTCGAGGGGAAAGTCCTGGCCATTGAGGGAGCCCGGGCCGATCACGTCGACCGTCTCGTCGTGCAGGTCGCCGCCCGTGTAGACGAAGCCGGTTGCCTGCTCGCCGTCGCGCAGCTTGAACTCCGCGCCGCCTTCGGTGATCTGGATCTGGAGCGCGGGCTTGCCGCCCGACTTCTCCTTGACCGCGTCGTAGGCCTTCTGGAATCCGGCCGATGTGAACAGCTCGCTGTTGCCGTTGGTCGACGTGCCGCCGCTGCTGCCGCCGCAGGCGGCCAGAGCCACGGAGCTCGCCGCGATCCCGATGAGCACTCCCCATTTCCAGGCCTTCAACTGGTTCCTCCTCCGTGAGTCGAGACTGCGGGAGCATATGCGCTCCGGCGGAGGCAAAGCCAGGCCACGCTCAGAAGAGCCGGTAGCTGGCGCGCGAGAGGAAGAAGCCGTGCCCCGTCGCGGTGTTCCGGCAGGTGATGCCGGCGACCCGGCTGATGCAGAGCAGCGTGCCGCGCTGGGCGGAGCCTCGGTACGGCAAGATCGCCGGTCCGCCGAGGACCGTGTCCCCGGCGCAGGCGAACTCGGCGCGGTCGGGGCCCACGACGAGTCCCTGACCGTAGTCGAGCCCGATCTTGATGCAGGACTTGGGCTCCGGCGGTGGCGACCAGGTCCGGGCCCGGATGTCGCAGCGGGCGTCGTGGGCGCTGACGAAGCAGCCGATGTTTCGAGAAGGCGTCATGAAGTAGTGCGGACCGTGGTTGCCCGCTGGGACGACCGCCGCCTTCGAGGCGGTGGCCGTGGTGCCCGGCGTCGCAGCGCTCTGGGCGGCGGAGGGCGCGGTGCTCTGGGCGGCCCCCTGCGTCTGGGTCTCGGTCACGGTGGTGGTGTCGCCCCCGCAGCCGGCGAGCGCGAGGGCTGCGAGCACGACGGCGCAGGCGAGCCGGGGCATGCGTGCGACCCTACATCAGTCCAGATCAGGCGCCCAAGGCTTGGACAGCGGTCCAATTCCGCCGATAGATGGCTCATGCGTTGGCTGAAGCGCCTCGTCTCGCTCCTGCTGCTGGCCGCGGCGGTCGGTGTGGCGCTGACGACCGCGCTCAGCGATCACTCCGACGACTACGGGCAGGTGCCCCTCCCGCAGGGCGGCGTCGTTCAGCTGCCGAAGGGCACGGTGACCGTCTACTACACGCAGCTGGGCGATGGCTCGGACCCGATCCAGCAGCTCACCGGGCCCCTCACCTTCCAGGCCGTGCCCGTGGGGGGCGGCGCGCCGGTCCCGATGTCCTCGTTCGGCGGGACCGCGCCCGGCGTCGCGGTCGAGCGCAGCGAGACCATTGGTGAGCTGGGCGCCGTGGCCAAGCTCGACGTGCCCTCCAGCGGCAGCTACATGGTCAGCGGCAGCACGAACCTCCCCCCGGGGGCGTCCTTCCTCAAGCTCGGCACCAACGCCGGCGCCGCCGTGCTGGCCAAATGGCGACTGCTCGCCGGTCTCCTGCTCGGCGCGTTCCTGGTCGCCCTGATCCCGGTGCCGCGCTCGAAGCGGCGCTGGGAGGACGAAGCCGGCGCTCCTAAGGGCTGGTCCTCGGATCCGCGCGCCCCCTACGCGGGGTAGGGCCCCCGGGCGGAAGAGCCCAGAGCACGCGCAGGAACCCGCGCCGCCCGCGGGCCCGCAGCAGCGCCCGACGCAGATCGCGGCGCTCGCGTGCGCCCGGCGGCGTCGCGGCCGGGTGACTGTAGAGGCGGTCCCTGAGCCTCGCCGCGTAGTCCGCGGCGCTGGGGCCGGCCAGGGCCCCGAGGGCCGCCTCGGCACTGAGTAGGGTCGCCCCCGGCTCGAGCGGCGTGCCGATCCGCTCGAGTGCGCTCTCCAGCTCGACCACCTCGGCGGCCACCAGCCGATCGGGATCCAGGTGGCGGCGGCGCCGGACGCGAAGGCCGTAGGCGCCGAGGCCCACCAGCGCCAGAGCGGCGACGGCTGCCCCCAGCGGCGGCAGGGCACTGGGGCCAGAGTGGTGGGCGGCGGACACCGGCGCCCCGCCGGTCCTGTGCGGCTGCGGGACGAAGTTCGCCGGAGAGTGCGGGAACGCGGGCCCGGTGCTCCTCTGGGCCGGCTGTGGCGACTTGGTCACCCCGAGCGCGTTGTCGTCGAGCTGCGTGGCGGCGGGGGCGGCGGCCGGCGTGGGGTCGAAGGTGACCCAGCCGATCGAGGGGAAGAAGACCTCGACCCAGTCGTGGGCGTCGGTGTCGTCGACCAGGAAGTTGTTGCTCTCCGGATCACGACCGCCGGGCGCGAAGCCGCTCGCGACCCGGCTCGGGATGCCGAGCATCCGCAGCATCAGCGCCATGGTGCCCGAGAATTGCTGGCAGTACCCGGCTCGGTCGTGGGAGAGGAAGGCGGGGAGGGGGTAGGGATGGGCCGGGACGTTCTGCTGATAGCGGTAGTTGTCGCGGAGATAGACCTCGACCCTCCGCACGGCGTCGTACGGGGTCGGCGCCTGCGACGCAAGGCTGCGGGCGAGCGCGTACATCCTCACGTAGGCCGTGCCGTGGACCCGGGCGCCGAGCGGGGGCGGCCCGGTGGAGCTCCAGAGCGGGGGGTCCAGGGTGCGAGTTCCCCCGGCTCCACCCGACAGGGTGAACGCGGTGTAGCGGCGAGCCGGCGTCGGATAGACCGTCCCGGCGGAGCGCATCACCGAGGCGCTCGGTTGCGGGTCGTAGATCAGGGCGGTGTAGGAGGTCCCGGGTTTGAGCTGATGATTCATGTCCCAGACCGCGTCGGAGGTCGGTCGCGCCGAGATCCCGCGGAGGGCCAGCACCGTCCCGGCGCCGATCGCGAACTCGCTGCTCAGCCCCTGATCCCTGATGTTGATCCGGTCGACATACTCGGGGTCGGGACGGGGTGGAACGGCCTTGGGGTGGAACTTGAGTGGCTCCCCCAGCGCGGGCTGGCTCCCGGCGACGGAGGAGCGCACCCAGCCGGTGCCGTTGAAGGTGTTGAGGTTGGTCGCCTTCCAGTAGTGCGTGTGCTCGCTCGAGATCTCGAGGAGCTGCGTTCCCTTCTGCGGCCAGTTCAGCGGGCCATAGGTCTGGTCCCACTTGAAGCTCTGGCCGTTGGCGCTCAGCAGTCCCCAGTTCCGGTAGTCGATCAGGCCCCTGCCCGTCTCGATCGCCGCCGCCGCGGGAAGCGCGACGACGACGGCGGCGGCCACGGCGAAGCCCGCCGCAACGCGGTTTCGCGGCGCCACTCCGGGAAGCCAGAGCCAGGCGGAGGCGAGCAGCAGGAGCAGTGCGCCACCCGCCAGCTGACGGCCCGGGCGCGCCCAGGCGACCGCCACCAGGTAGAGCGCCAGCAGCAGGGCCAGGGCGCAGATGCGCCCTGCCGTTCGACGGCGCGTCGGCCAGAACGCGGCGAAGGCGGCCAATCCCGCGGTGAGCGGACCCGCGAGGATGATCACCAGCCGCGTCCAGACGTCGGCGCCCGCGTATGGAACGGGAATGTCGGCCAGACCGTCGAGACTCTGGCTGAGGTTGGATCCGAGCTCGTCCCAGTGGGCCGGGAGCAGGAGCCGCGCCGGCAGGCCCACCACGATCATCCCCAGGCAGATCGCCGCGGCGGTCGCCGCGGCCGCGAGGGCCCAGCGGGCGCGGCGCGGCCGGGGAAGCCGGGCGATCGCCGCCAATGTCGCGCCGGCCGCTGTGGCGAGGAGGACCGCCACGATCACCCGCCCGGCGGGAGGATGCGCGACCAGCGAGCTCCATTGCAGGCAGGCGACGGCGGCGAGGGCGGCGAAGCAGACCAGCTCGATCCGGATCCGGCGGTCCTGGGCGAGGGCGCTCATGCCGCCACCCTCCCGGAGGGCGTGGGCCGCTCCGCCGCGGCGCCCGCCGGATAGGCGAAGCAACCCGAGACGCGGAACGCCGCGGCGCGACGCGAGCCGACCGGGGTGATCAGGAAGCTGCCCGAGCGCAGCCGGCGGAGGGAGGCCGGCAGGGCCCGTCCGGCAGTCACCCAGAGGACTGGAGCGCTGCGCATCCCCGGCGGCATCGCCGGTCCCGCCCTCGGATCGGAGGTGGCGATCCGGACGTGCGCCTCGGGCCAGGCGCGCAGGGCGGGGTCGATCGGGAGCGTTCTGCGCTCGCCCGGCAGCAGCAGCTCGCAGCCGCCGGATCGCGCCAGCTCCACGCAGAGCGACGCGGCCGCCCGCATCGCCCGCTCGCGATCTGCGGGCTCGGAGCCACCGCGAGGATCGAGGACCACCAGCGGCCGAGGCTCGCCCCCGGCGACGAGCCTCCGTTCGATCATCTGGCCCGTGCGCGCCACCGCAGGCCAATGGATCCGTGAGGCGGGGCTGCCGTCACGGTAGGGCCGCAAGCCGTCGACCTCGAACTGGGCGAGAACGCCGCGCGGCGAGGCTGCATCGGCGGCGCTGCCCGACCCGGTGGTGACGCGCCGCGGCTCGGCGCCCGGCCCGCTCCAGCGGACGTGATCGATTCGGGGCAGCACCACGAGCTCGCCGCTCCGCCCCGAATCGAGCTCCCTTCGCCACAACCCGAGTGGATCGCGGACGACGAGGGTCGTGGGTGGAAGCGGGTGCCGTCCGGGGCGCTCCAGCCAGATCTCGCGCACGAGGCGACGGTGCCACCGCGGCCCGACGGGCACGCTCCGATCGAGGAGGGGATCGGTCAGCTCGCCGCCCGGCGGCGGCAGCACCGTTCCCCGGAGCTCGATGCTGAGCCGATACGGCTCGCTCTCCTCCAGGCGACCGGGTCCGGGTTCGCGCTCGAGTCTCCCCCTCGCCGTGGCGAGCTCCACCCAGGCGACGGCGCCCAGCGCCATCGCCAGTAGCCCGATCCCGCACACCAGGGCGGCGACGAGGCCGAACAGGAGCCCGCAGAGGGTGAGGATCGCGCCGAGCGCTGCGGTGACCGGCGCCCTCGGCCAATCCGGCTCCCGCGCGCCGCTCATCTCACAGCGCCGGGACCCTGTCGATCGCATCGCGGACGACCGACTGACGCTGATCACCGTCGACCTCGAAGGAGAGCAGCAGCCGGTGGGAGAGCACCGACGGCGCGAGCGCCTGGACGTCGTCCGGAAGCACGTGATCGCGCCCCTCGAGCGCGGCGAGCGCCTTCGAGGCTCGGAAGAGCATCAGCCCGGCCCGCGGGCTCGCGCCGAGCTCGACCCGCTCGTCCCCGCGGGTCGCCTCGCAGATGGCGACCACGTAGCGGCGGAGGGCTTCGGTTCCCTCGATCTCGGCAAGTCCCGCCTGGGCGGCCCGGATCGCGCTGATGTCCGCGATCGGGCGCAGGTCCTCCACGGGGTCGTCGTCGGCGTGCTCCGCCAGCATCGCCGCTTCGGAGTCGGCCGCCGGGTATCCGAGCGTGACCCGGACCATGAAGCGATCGAGCTCCGCCTCGGGCAGCGGATAGGTGCCCTCGTACTCGGTGGGATTCTGCGTGGCCAAGACGACGAACGGCCGCGCCAGCTCGTGCTTGGTCCCGTCGATCGTGATCTGCCTTTCCTGCATGCACTCCAGCAGCCCGGACTGGGTCTTCGGCGAGGCGCGGTTGATCTCGTCGACCAGGACGACGTTCGCGAACACCGGGCCGGGGTGGAACTCAAAGCTCGAGCTGCGCTGGTTGAAGACATTGGTGCCGACCAGGTCGGCCGGCAGCAGATCGGAGGTGCACTGCACCCGCGCGTACTCCGCTTCGAGCGAGCGCGCCAGGGCCCGGGCGAGCGCGGTCTTGCCGACGCCCGGAGCGTCCTCGATCAAGACGTGTCCCTCGGCGAGCAGAGCGACGATCAGGTCCCGCACAACGCGGTCCGGGGCCTTCACGGCCAGCGCGATGTTCTCCGCCAGCCGTGTGCCGATCTCCGCCACCTCGGTCGGATTCAGCCTCGGCGCCGTGGCCATCGGTTCATGGTACGCAGGGCGCGGCGCCGCGGATTGGCCTCAGTCCTCCAGGCCCAATTCCCGGGCGGTTTCGGGCGTGTAGTCGCGGGCACCGAGCCGGTACGCCTTCCGCTCCCGGGATGGCCGATCAGGCGGGCGTCTGCGGCTAGGCGGCCGACTCGCCGCCGGGTCCGAGGCGCAGCCGGTCGCGCAGCTGGGCGGGTGACCACTGGAACGGCTGGGTCCCCTCGATGAAGTCGGTCAGCTCGCTGACCAGCCGGCCGGGATCGTCGAGCATCGGCCAGTGGCCGGCGCCCTCGAACTCGACGTAACGGCTGTGGCCGACGATCCGATGGGCGCGGCGGCCGTGCTCGACCGGGATGATCGGGTCGCTCGATCCCCAGACGATCAGCGTCGGGACCTGGTCGGCCAGGTAGAGGCGGTCCAAGGCGGAGACGCGCTGCCCCTCGTGATCGATGACGTTCCGCATCGTGTGGACGAACGCGTCGCTGGCCCCCTCCTCAGTGAGTGACGCGTAGCCGCGGGCGAACTCGGCCAGATCAGGCCCTGCTTCGAGGCCGAGCTTGCCGGCGACGTCCCGAACCGCCTCGCCGGCCTTGACCGGCCACTCCCGCGCCAGCAGCGGCAGCACCCACTCGGAGCCTGGCAGCGCCGCCGCTCTGAGCATCGGGTGAACCTCCCGCACCAGGCCGCCCGAGCTGATCAGCGCCATTCGCTCGACGTACTCGGGGAAGAGGTAGGCGAACTGCATCGCGATGCCGCCCCCGAACGAATGCCCCGCGACCGAGACACGCTCGAAGCCGAGCACCGCCAGCAGGTCGCGGACTCCCGCGGCGTAGGCGCCCAGGGAATAGTCGCCTCGCGGCTTGGCCGAGCGGCCGTGGCCGATCATGTCGGGGGCGACCACGGTGTAGCGCTCGCTCAGGCGGGGCATCACCTCGCGCCATGCCTCGGCGGTGGAAGTGATCCCGTGCAAGAGGACGAGCGGCGGTCCTGAGCCGGCTGCCTGGTAGCCGACCCGATGCCCGTGCAGCTCGATCTCCTCGTACGAGCCGAGCGTGGGCTCCGCCTCGAGGACGGTCACTGGATCTGCACGCCGCTGATCGCGCGGGAGATCACCAGCCGCTGGATCTCCGAGGTCCCCTCGAAGATCGTCCAGATCTTGGCGTCGCGGTGCATCCGCTCGACCGGAAACTCGCGCGAGTAGCCGTTGCCTCCGAGGATCTGCATGGCGCGCTCCGTCGCCCACACCGCGACCTCGCCGGCCTTCAGCTTGGACATCGACCCCTCGGCGGCATCGAACTCCTTCCCCGTCTTGCCCATCCAGGCGGCGCGGTGGACCAGCAGCCTGGCGGCGTCGATCTCCATCTTCATGTTGGCCAGGTCGAAGGCGATCGCCTGGTTCTCGATGATCTTGCGGCCGAAGGCCTCGCGCTCCTTGGCGTAGGCGAGGGAGTACTCATACGCCGCCCGGGCGATGCCGACGGCCTGCGCGCCGACCGTGGGGCGGGAGAGCTCGAAGGTTCGCATCGCGGCCTGGCCCTTGGAGCTCTTGCCCTCGCGGGCGTTGGCCAGGCGCTCGTCGAGCTTCTCCTTGGTGCCGAGCAGGCAGGAGCCGGGGACGCGGCAGTCGTCGAGGTGGACGTCCGCCGTGTGGCTGGCGCGGATCCCGTGCTTCTTCGCCTTGGCCCCCTGCTCGCAGCCCTTGGCGCCAGGCGGAATGACGAAGGCGGCATGGCCTCGCGAGCCGAGCTCGCGATCGACGGAGGCGATCACCACGTGGACGTTCGCGATGCCGCCGTTCGTTGCCCAGGCCTTCTGGCCGTTGATCACCCACTCGTCGTTGGCCTCGTCGTACTTCGCCGTGGTGCGGTAGCCCGAGACGTCCGATCCCGCGTCCGGTTCCGAGGCGCAGAATGCCCCGACCTTGACGTCTTCGGGTGTGCCGAAGCACTGCGGGACCCACTCGACCAGCTGCTCAGGCGTACCCGAGCCGTAGATGCCGGCGACCGCCAGGGTGGTGCCGAAGATCGACATGCCGATGCCGGCGTCCCCCCAGAAGAGCTCCTCGTTGACGATCGGGAAGGTGAGGCCGGAGGGGTCCGCCCAGAACTGGGCGATGGCCTCGAACCCGTAGAGGCCGATCTTGGCGGCCTCCTGGACGACCGGCCAGGGAAACTCCTCCCTCTCGTCCCA
>Ga0066903_100003786_pt1 | contig 12510 bp, 7 predicted proteins | sample PanSoiMetaGPlot1_FD_67491 | JGI IMG/M metagenome (GOLD analysis project Ga0066903, IMG submission 67491) | Tropical forest soil microbial communities from Panama analyzed to predict greenhouse gas emissions - Panama Soil - Plot 1 (version 2) | ecosystem: Environmental > Terrestrial > Soil >...
GACTCTACATCTCGCCGCTCAGCGCGGGTTCCCCCAGTGGTGGATCGACTACTGGGACACCGTCTCCGAGGGCAGGGGGACATGCGGAACCACCTTGAAGCGAAGGGAACGCGTCATCGTTGAAGACGTGGAGAAGACAACGCTCTTCACGCCCGCCGACTTGGACATGCAACGGAAGGCGGGCGTGCGGGCGGTGCAGTCGACGCCGCTGGTATCCCGATCGGGGCAACTGATCGGCATGCTTTCGACGCACTTCAAACACCCAGGTCGGCCGGCCGAGCACACGCTGCGTTTGTTGGATCGCCTCGCGCGCGAAGCCGCGGACATCATCGCATACGCCCAGGCGGAGACGGAGCTGAAGCGGCGGGCCGCGCTGCTGGACCTGGCGCATGACAGCATCTTCGTCCGCGATCGCGAGGGCCGCATTTCGTATTGGAACGATGGAGCGACGCGGTGTTACGGCTGGAGTAAGGAAGAAGCCGTCGGAAGCGTGTCGAAGGAACTGCTGCAGACGCAGTACCCGGTGCCGCAGGAACAGATCCTCGATATCGTGGTGCGCTCAGGCTATTGGGAAGGCGAGCTCGTCCAAATTTGTCGTGATGGAAGACAAATCGTCGTCAACAGCCGCTGGGCGCTCCAGTCGGATGCCGACGGCGACGATGTGCGCATCCTCGAAATCAACAGCGACATCACTGAGCGCAAGAGGCTGGAGCAGGAACGTGCGGACGACTCCCGGCGAAAAGACGAGTTTCTCGCAGTCATGGGCCACGAGCTCAGAAACCCGCTCGCCGCGATTCATACGGCAATCGGCGTGCTGTCGGGTGATGCCCCTGCGCCGCAGCGAGCCCGAATGGAGGAGATCATTCGCCGGCAAACGGCGATGATGCGGCGGCTCGTCGACGATCTCCTCGAACTCGAACGCATCACACATGGTCAGATCGAACTGCAGCTGGATCGCGTCGACCTCGCGGAGTTGCTGCAACGCGCCGCCGGCTCCGCGCAGTCAACCGTCGACAATCGGATGCAGACGCTGGTCCTTCGACTGCCTTCAGAGCCAGTGGAGTTCATGGCCGATCGCACGCGGCTGGATCAGATTGTGGGGAATCTGCTGACGAACGCCTCGAAGTACACCGCCGAACGCGGCCGCATCGAACTGGAAGGCGCCAAGGAAGGGCCCGACGTCGTCATCCGCTGCAGGGACAACGGGCAAGGCATCTTGCCAGAGGACCAGCAGAAAATCTTCGACCCGTTCGTCAGAGGACCAAAGACGGCACTCGGCTACGGCGAGGCAAGCATTGGTCTCGGACTGGCGCTCGTGAAGAAACTGACGGAGCTGCACGGCGGCACGGTCTCGGTCGAAAGCGGTGGGCCAGGCCTCGGCAGCGAATTCACAGTGCGTCTGCCACTGGTGACGCCGTCACACGCCGAAGCGCCGGAGCCGGCGCCCACGTCCGGACGAACGCGGTCGATCGTCGTCGTCGAAGACAATCCCAGCGTGGGCGAGGCACTTCAGACCGCGCTCGAGCTCGAGGGACACTCGGTGCACCTGTTCCCGGATGGACCATCCACGCTGGCCGGGATATCCACACTGAAGCCGGATGTCGTGCTGATCGACATCGGGCTGCCGGGGATGGACGGGTACGAGTTGGCGGCGAAGTTGAAGACGCTCAGTGCCACGAAGGATGCCCTCTTGGTCGCGTTGTCGGGCTTCAAGCGTCGCGAACAACCCGAGGCCGGCGACGCGTTCGCGCGCTACTTCAGTAAGCCGGTCGATGTCCCGACGCTACTCGCTCTCCTCGACGAACTGTGACAGGTCGATTCGGTCACGCCGCATAGTGCGTGCGTACGACCAGAGGTCAGAGTTGGACTGCGGCGAAACCGCCTCGCCACAACGCGGCCTCGGAATGGCGGCGCTGAACCAGCCCGGGTACGGCCGTCGGACCGGGCCCCCACAGCCGCGCCATCGCATCAATTTGATCGGCAACCGCGTCGACGCTGCCGGCGCTCAGCAGGTCGCGAATCTTCCGCATCTCCAGCCGATCCTGTCGTGTGGGATCTTTGTCGGTGAGTCGAGGTCCGCGGTTGTAGACGATGCTGACGAGCGCGGTTCGTCGGGCTTCGTTCAGCGTGTCGATCTGCGTGTAGATCGAACGTGTCTGGTCCAAGTACTGCTGCAGACTTCGTGTCGCGAACACGCTCATCGCGGCGTTCAGTGGCACCTGCAGATCCCTCAACGCCGTCAACAGGGCTTGTGTGCCGACAACGCCCACGCAGCCCGCGATCCGATCGAGAGCGGCGTTCGGCAATTTGCCTGTCCAGTCGGCAAAGAGCTGGTCGCGCGTGACGAATTGGCAGTCGTATCCGATGCCGATGGTGATGCCGCTCGTGGCACTCGGCAGACAGGGCTCTGGGTGCTGCTTGTACTGCTTCGCGCTGCCGACCTCCGCACGCGCGATGAACGTCACCCCTGACGTCGTCAACGGCGGAAACAAGTCCGGAACGCTCGCCAACGCGGTCTGAAACGTGTCGTCCACGTCGACAGGGCCAGGCATGCCCAGCGCCTCCCGTGCGGTTATGACGGCATCGGACGTGGAGGGGCCGAACTGGCCGTCGAGCAGCAGCATCGAGCCGAGATTGTTCAGCGTTCGCTGGAGCTCTTTCACCGAGCTGCCGGAATCGCCTGGCCGGATCATGATGGACGTCCTCGTCTGCTCGTAATCGCGAGCCTCAGTGATGAATGGCAACGAGCAGCGGAGCGACGTCAATCGACACCGCCACGCGGCTCTGAAATTCCTTACTGGCGCGGTAGCGGCTCACGCTGTTGCCGAAGTCCGCCGCGCTCCAGGTGCCGCCGAAGTACGCGCTCTCGTACTGCAGGTGCACGATACGCGATAGGCCGCCCGCGGCGCCGGAAAATTTCATGAAGCCGAGCGGGGTGAACGTCAACCGAATCGCCGGAGCGGTGCGCCACCCGGTCGCGGCCACGTAAACCGTGGACGGCGTCGCGGGCGCGTCGGTGGAGAGCCGCACCCACTGGATCGCGCCGCCGACGTCGACGATGGAATTCAGGCGCTGCATGTAGGCAATCTCGTACGTCGCTTGCTGAACTTTTCGGATGTCGTTCGGGTCGTCCGCGAACAACTGCTTGCCGCCGTTGTCGGCGAAGGAGAAGTTGAACATGAAGATGCCGCGCACGCGCGACGGGTTGTCCGTGTAGCACGCCCAGAACTGGCTCCTCACGCTGTCGCCCTTTGCGGCCGCGCTCGGGAGACAGGCGACCCGGATGTCGGCGCCCGTGAACTTGACCACGTACGGTCCCGGGCCACTCCAACCTTCGATGTACTCGAGAATCGGCGAGTCTGCGCGCGCGACGCTCGATACGGTCAGTAGCGCAACCACAACGGCGAACGTGAGTCGTCTCATGGCGTCGTTTCCTTTTCGGGGTGCATCAGTGGACGGCTGAATATGCTTTCCGAAATGCCCGGTCGCTGCGCCGCCGGATCGTCGCGCGCAATCTTCCGGTTTCGTGGCGGACTCGAGTCCGGGCAGTGAATGAGCGATTCGCTCGCGGATTGCCCGAGGAGATAGCAGCGCTCGCCGGCATAGTCGACGCGGTCGAAGGTGTTTTCGAACATCAGCCGAAACGGCAGCACGCCCATCGCGATGAACAGGATCAGCGGAATCGCTGCCAGCAGCAGTGGTCCGGCGCCGCGGCCATTCGGATGACGCGCGCGGATGCGCGCCACTCGGTACGTGCAAAATCCGAATGACAGTATCAACGCCGCCATCACGACGCGGTAACTTGTCGTGTCCTCACGATGCCCCGCTTGAAGGGGAAGGATCCGTTCCAGCGGCATCGTGCTGATGTTGCGCGTCATCACCGCCTCGATGACATTCCAATAGCGCCAGCACACGATGCCAAGAGCGATGGTGCCAAGCGCCGCACACGCTTGTGCGAAGCGCAGCGGATCATCGAAGCCGAGGCGCGAGCTCAGGTCGCGCGTCCGCTTTTCGCCGCTCGTCAGCAGCTGGTCCACGCGCCTCGACAGCCGCATCGCAGAGAGCGCGAACTTTCCCGCCCGGAGGACAAACACGATGAGGAGTGCATACACGAGCAGCGGGACGACCGACTTGCGCCCGACGTCCAGCCATACTCTCGGCGATTCGTGATCGAACGGTGCCGTCCGGCCCAGTGTTTCGTTGAAGATCCCGGTCTCGAGGTAACCGAGGAACCACACGAACAGAACCGCAGCGGCGAGTATTCCGAGGGCGCGCAACGCCTTCCGTCGCCATGAACGGCGTGCCGGAAGCGCGCGGCCGACCGGCGCCACTCCGTACGTCACGCCAAGAGTGGCGAGCGCTTCCTCGAACTCGGCCGCCGTCTGGTATCGCTCGTCGGGATCGACGGACAACGCCTTCGCGATCACGTCGCCGACGTCGGCCGGCACGTCGGGATTGTCTTCGTCCGGCCGCAACAGACGCCGGCTGACGAGGACGATGAGCTCGAGCGGATCGGTCGACGCAAACGGACGATGCCCCGCGGTCATCTCGTACAGCACGACGCCCAGGCTGTAGATGTCCGATCGATGATCGACGTGGCCGCCGTGCAGCTGCTCCGGCGACATGTAGGCCGGCGTTCCCGGCTGAGCGACGCCTCGTGTTCGTGTGTTCGACGGATCGGACGTCGCGGCGGTGGCGTCGCTCGTTAACAGCGAAATCGCTTGCGCGACGCCGAAGTCGAGCACCTTCGCCGACCCATCGCTCATCACTTGGATGTTCGCCGGCTTCAAGTCGCGATGCACGACGCCCTTCGCGTGAGCGGCGCCGAGCGCCGACGCGAGCTCCCGGCCGATCGTCAACGTCTTCTGCAGCGGCATGCGCTCGCGCCGCAGTTCTTTCGCGAGGTTGTCGCCCTCGACGTACTCCATGACGAGGTACGTCCGCGCGTCGTGGTCCACGACGTCGTAGATGGTGGCGATGTTCGGATGGTTGATGCGGCTGGCGGCGCGCGCTTCGTCGAGCAGCTTCCGCCGCAGGTCGTGTTCCGGCTCGCGCGCCGTGAGGCATTTGATCGCGACCTTGCGGTGCAGCGCGGTGTCCGTCGCGAGGTAGACCTTGCCCATCCCGCCCTGGCCGAGCGGTTCGAGGATCACATACCGATCGACAAGCGAGCCGGGAATTAATTCAGCGTTGTCGGCCTCGTCGTGCGTACTCTCGCCAGGAACCGTCGTGAGCGATCGAAGGAACTCGTCGTCCGACTGGTTGAGGAGTGCGTTGACTTCGCGCCTCAGCACCGGATCGGGACAGTGCTCGTCGAGATACGCCTGCTGAGCCGCAACCGGGAGATCAAGCACTTCGGTCAGGACCGCCTTGGCTTGTCTCCATACTTCAGCGTCCATCGACACCACCGCTGGCCTAACCTTATACGCGCAGGCGGTCGCCCGGTCAGCTCACCGTCGGTCGTACGGAGTGTCCGCCTTCAGGTGGACCGGAAAAGTCCGGCTAAAGCCGGACACTACGTACAACCCCAGGAACTAGAACGAACAATTACCCGGACTTGGAAGATCCGACCGTGACGCGACGCCGATTGGCAACCCGATGAACGTCGCGTACGCCTCGTAGTCGACCGAGCCCTCGTTCCGAGCGAAGTGGACGTGACCGGGCTCCTCGAGAAACACCTGGCCTGCGCTGACGCGCGTGGGCGCGCACGCCGGATCGTCGCCGTCGTAGAGCGTGATCTCGCCCTTCAGGACCGCGACGATCCCATAACCAGGGTGCGAGTGCCAGCCGCTGTATCCACCGGGTTTTGCCACCACGCTCTGAACCTGGACGTCGCTCAGTTCGTGCGGGTGCGTCTGGAACTTGATCCTCGCCGACGACATGGAACGCACGAGCGGCGAGGACGTGAACTGGGAGCCGGCGGTCGCCGACGCCAGAGTCGCCAGGGCGACGGCGAGAATCGCGGACAGGGTGATGGTCTTCCACGTTTTCGACAGTCTCGACATAGAGCCTCCTACCAGAGAGGAAACGGTTGTGTGTGGCGTCCGTCGCTCGAACGACGCGACGCGGTCCCACGATGGCCGCGCCCGGTTGGCTGGGCAACACGCATTCAGCCGCAGGGAAGGGATGCCGCTCTTTGCCGCGGAATGCCGTTCCGTTGCCGGTCGGTCGAGGGCCCGCTAAGATCCGGCAATCTGGTCATGACGCCGTCCGACGATCGCCTCGACTCCTGGAAGGAAATCGCGGCCTACCTCAAGCGCGACATCAGCACCGTGCAGCGATGGGAGCGGCGCGAGGGCATGCCCGTCCATCGCCAGCTCCACGAGAAGCTGGGTTCCGTCTTCGCTTTCCGGAGTGAGCTGGACGTGTGGGCGACCGAGCGGGCCCAAGGTGGCGCGCAAGAGCCCGAAAAAGTCGGCGACCTGGCTGCGGTCGCGCTGGCGCAGGCGCCGCGACGTCGAAATGGATTCGTGTGGTCTGGACTCGCCGCCGCAGTTCTCCTCGCCGTTCTGGCCACTTTGTACGCGCTCGATCGAAGGGAGTACTTCTGGAAGAGTCCGGTTTCGAGTGCGCAATTCACGCCGCTGACCGACTTCGAAGGGGACGAGGCGGCCGCGGTCGTCTCACCCGATGGGAAGTTCGTCGCTTTTCTCTCGGACCGCGACGGTCAGATGGACGTGTGGATCACTCAGGTCGGCACCGGACAGTTCCATAACCTGACCCTGGGCAGCGCGCCAGATCTGGTCAACCCGGCCGTCCGCTCGCTAGGTTTCTCGCCGGACGGAACGCTGGTCACGTTCTGGGCCCGCAGGCCAGGCGCAACAAACGCCAACATCGACATCTGGTCCGTACCGGTTCTCGGTGGGCCGCGGAGGCCGTACTTGGAGGGCGTCGCGGAGTTCGACTGGTCACCAGATAAATCCTTGCTCGTCTACCACACGCCCGATCCCGGCGACCCGATGTTCGTCACGCCTTCCACTGCGACGATACCCGGCCGGCAGATTTTCGTCGCGCCCCCAGGAGTGCACGCGCACTTTCCGCTCTGGTCGCGTGACGGTGCATTCATTTACTTCGTTCAAGGTTCGGTTCCTGACAACATGGACCTCTGGCGGATGAGCGCGTCGGGAAGGTCTGCCGAGCGCCTCACTTTTCATAACTCCCGAGTCAGCCATCCGGTGCTCATCGACGATCGCACGATGCTCTATCTCGCGACCGCTGCCGACGGATCGGGGCCCTGGCTTCACAGCATCGATCTCCAGCGGCGCGTGCCGCATCGTCTCAGCCGCGGCGTCGAGCGGTACACCTCGCTGGCGGCAAGCGCGGACGGGAAGCGCCTCGTCGCGACGGTGGCGAGTCCAAAAGCAACGCTCTGGCGTCTGCCGATCACGGACAAACCCGTCGGGACGTCCGTTGCCCGCCGAATCAATCTACCGACCGGCGGAGGATCGTCTCCGCGACTCGGACCGAACTACATGCTCTACGTTTCGAAAAAGGCGTCCGGCGAAAGCCTCTGGAAACTTGCGGACGGCGCAGTGACAGAGTTGTGGAGCGGCGCCGGTGCGCGGATTACCGGTGGTCCGGCCATTTCGATGGACGGACGCAGCCTGGCTGTGTCCATCGAGCAGCAAGGCAAAACGAGGTTGCACGTGATGAACGCCGACGGCACCGACGCGCGCGTCGTGAGCGACTCGCTCGAGTTGCGCGGCGGTCCAGCCTGGGCGCCGGGCGGCGACTCGATCGCGATCGCGGCGCTCGAAGGCGACACTCCGCGGCTGATCCGGATCTTCCTGGATGGCCGGAGCCCGATCCCTCTGACGACGGAATACTCCGTTGATCCAGTCTGGTCCCGAGACGGTCAACGTCTCGTCTACTCCGGCGCGGATGTCGGGACGAGGTTTCCGGTGAAGATGCTGACGGCCGCCGGAAGCGCGCTCGCCCCGGCGGCGTTGAACCTGGCGCGAGGCGCCAGGCGTGTGTGCTTCCTGCCAGGAAGCCGTGCGGTTGTCGTGTTGAAAGGCGAAATCGAGCACAAAAACTTCTGGCTCGTCGATCTCGAGTCGGGCGCGGAACGGCAGTTGACCGACTTTGGCCGCGATTTCATCGTGCGCGACTTCGATCTCTCGGCGGACGGCAACGAAATCGTCGTCGATCGGGTGCAGGACAACTCGGATATCGTGCTGCTCGATTACTGAAGACAACTTACCGGCGCGAACCGAAGCTATTGTCGTTGTTCGAGGCTAGCAGCTATTGGGGGACGCTTGACATCTGTTTGCTGTAGCAACAGCGGATACGCCAATTGTCCGCCCAATGAATCTGGCAGGTTGTCATCGGTGCCGTACGCCGACGGCCAGTGTGCCGGCAGATAGTACGTGCCGAAGATTCGGTCCATCCAAGGCAGCATGGATGCGTAATTGCGATCTCTCGGTTGGGCCAGCGTGTGATGCCAATGATGAAACGCTGGAGTCGCGATCAAATGTTCCAAAGGACCGAGTCTCCAACGCACGTTCGAATGAATGAAAAACCCCCAAATCGTGGCCACCAGCACGATGACGGCGGGGACGAGACTGCCGGTTGGCGTCAAGGGACTTGCGACACCCAGTACATAAGCGGGAATCAGACCACACAGCCGGGTGAACACGCTGTCGATAGGATGCGCGCGCGCGCTGGTGAGAAAGTAGACGTGTTCGGCGCTGTGATGGATGGAGTGAAAGCGCCACAAAACCGGGATTTCATGTGTCCAACGGTGGCCCCAATAAAAGCCAATCTCGCCGACAACGACTCCCGCGACGACGCGTTGCCACAGCGGCCTTGACGCAACTGCCGCTTGCAGCGTTTGAGGCACCAGTGCGTGGACGCCGAACGCCAACATCGACAGCGGGACGGTCAGCAGAAAACCGGGCACCAAACCGCTGATGAAGTAGTACCCGAGATCCTGAAAAAGCGCTTTACGAAAGAACTTCTGTGGATGCAACGCGAACAGACGTTCAATTGGCAGAAACGTCAACGCGAGTAGCAGCAGCCAGGCGCACAGCCTCGCGAGTTCCACTAGGAAAGACAAAACGTGTCGCGAGTCCAGGAATGATGGCAACGATTTGCTCAGGGCAGATCGCTGTGGGGCGTCTCGCCGACGCCCCACAGCGGTCTTTCGAACTATTTGGAATCCTGCTTCCGCCGCCGTGCGGCACGGTAAGCGCCCGCAAGCCCAAGACCGAACAGAGTAAGGGTGGCCGGTTCGGGCACCGCGTTGAGACCAGCTGGCGAGTTGACGCCGGCCAGGAAGACAATCGGCGGAAGGTTCACGTTGTTGCCGTTGTCGCCCCATGCCAGGAAACTCAAGAGCTCCGTCGGCGCATGAGCCGTGAGATCGACGGAAACGAACTGCCAATCGGTCATACCAGCTGATGGCGTCGTCATCAGCGGCGTTGCCGCAATGCTCGCTTGAGGATCCGCGTTCGAGTACGTGCCGTCATGACCGCCGTAGTACGCGTCGGCCGGCCCGCACCCAGAGCAGAGCGTCAACCCGGACGTGCCGAGCGACACGATCCACTGCTCGGTGGTGTTCAGGCCGTTGGCAAATCCAGTCTGCTGACTGCCCGCTTGATAAAAGCTGAGCGTGTAGGTCTGACCGGGGGTCAGGCCGGTGACGAGGTAGTTGAAGCCGCTCTCGAAGTCGGGATTCCCGTCAGCTTCGACGTAGTTGTAGCCGCCCGGAATAGCAAGCGTGCTTGGGCAACCATACGTTTGCAGGTAGGTCGGGCCGCATGCTGTCGTCGGATCCGCCTTCGACGTCCCCGGAGCATCGATGAAAATCAGGCCACTTCCACCAGTCCACCCGACGGGATTCACGGTCGTGAATCCATTTTTCGGCGCTGAGCCGGTGTACTGCAGGAAGTTGAGATTCGTCAGGTTTGGCAGAAACGGGTTCGCTAGGGCCGATTGGGCCAATAGCGACACGCTCGCAGCCATCATACCGATGACGAAAGAGCGGCGTAACACGCTGGGCATGGCGTTCTCCTTAGGGCAGAGTTGTGCGACGGACGGAACGCCGCGCAAAGTGCAAGAGCTCGGCCGTATCTGCCCGTGAGAATTCTCCTGAAATTCTTCCGTCTTCAGTCAGATCGATCCGGAATGGCTGACTTTAGTCGGAATGACCTATTTGAGCGCGAGACTTTGTGCGGCGCGCACATCAACTTTCCTACGAGGTTCGAATTCAGTTGAGTGTCGCTAATGTCTTCTTGGCTTCTTCAAGCCCGTCGAACGACGCCTTGGCCGCGACCGCCCTTTGCAGTGCCTCGCGGGCTTTCACCCACGAGCCGTCGCGGTAATACGCCATTCCGAGGTGATACTCAATGTCCGCCGCGCCAGGATCCTGACGGATACCGCTCTCGAAGTACGGTATCGCGGTGTGATACGCGGCCCGCTGGTAGTAGACCCACCCCAAGGTGTCGTTAAAGTGAGGATCGTCGGGTGACTGCCGCACGGCCGTCTGCGCCAGCTGCAGCGCGTCGTCGAGTTGTTGATGCCGCTCGGCATAAATCCACGCGAGGTTGTTCGACGCCACCGCGGCTTCGCTGTCGAGTGCGAGCACTGTCCTGTACTGCCGTTCGGCGTCGGTCAGCTTTCCCTCAATTTCAAACAGCATCCCGAGCATGGTATTGGCCGACACCGATCGCGGGGCGCGCTGCACATTCAGCTGCAACTCCTTTTGCGCCTCATCGAGACGTCCTTGCGCGGTGAGCAACTGCCCAAGCAACGCGTAATTGGAAAGGCGCGACGGCGCAAGTTGGATCGCGCGCTCGAGCGTGCGTTCCGCTTTCTCATAATTCCTGGCGACGATGTAGGTCTGTGCTGCGAGGACAAACCACTCTTCGGAAGGCGACGTCTGCTTGAGGCCGTCGTCAGCTCGCGCGACGGCGTCCGCGGTTTTGCCGGACGCCAAGTCGAGCCGGATGAGACCTGTGGCCGCTTCGACATCGTGTGGCGAAAGCGAGACTGCACGCAGGTACGAGGCACGCGCGCTGTCCGGCTGGTTGCTGGAAAGCTGCTGCGCCGCGACGAGATCGAGCACGGTCGGAGAATTCGGAAACTGTTTGCGAAGAGCGCCAAGTTCCATGTTGGCTTGATCGGTCTTGCCTTGCGCGAGCCAAACGCGAACCATCAACGACCGTACAGTCGGATTCTTCGGCTCGAGCACGACCGCTTGCTGGACGTACGTCGCGGCCTTGTCGATGGCGCCGACTGCGAGGTTGAGCCTTGTCAGCCCTACGAGAGCGCCAAATGGTTTCGCTTGACGCGTCAGGACTTGCTCGTACGCCTTCACGGCGCTCGCCGACTCCCCTCGGTCCGATTCGAGGGCAGCGACCAGCATCAGTGCGCCCACCGCATCGGCGGACGCCGGAGCCTCTGTTTGAATCGATCGGGCGACCGTCAGGGCGTCGTCTGGTTTTCCGTCCTCCGACAGCAATTGCGCCATCAAGAGGCGTGCGGATGTGTCCTTCGGAAACTTCTCGAGAACCTGTCGCGTTTTCTCGAGACCCGCCGCCAGTAGGCCCTCGCCTGCATCGATGGCCGCAAGGCGTAAGGTCGCAAGAGCGTACGTCTGATCCTTTGCCGCCAAATCCCGTAGCACGCGTCGCGCATCATCCAGTCGTCGAGTGAAGCGGTAGTAGTCCGCGAGCGTCAGCGCACCATTGGGTGAATGGCTTTTCTTGGCGATTGTTTGAAAAAGCGGCTCCGCTTCTTTCGCGCGATGTGATCCGAGGTAGAGGAAACCCAGAGCCCGATTTGCCCCTATGTCGTCCGGCGACAGAGCGAGCGCCTCTTTCAAGGCTTGCTCGGCATCAGTAATACGACCAGTCGTCCACAGGAAGCTTGCCAGCGCCTCGCGTGCCGATAACGACGCTGGAGCCACGGCAACGGCTTTGCGGAAATTTGCCTCCGCGTCCTCTCGGGCGCCACGCGTCTTCTGTAGCGTGGCAAGGTTCTCATAGGCGGCCAATTCCTCGCCGTTGTTGAGCGCAATCGCATTCTGGTAGTCGGTGATCGCTCCGTCGAAATCCTTCAACCCTGCGGCGATGTTGCCCAGAAGGATGAGCCCTTCGGGATCGCGGGGGTTCAGCGCGATCGCTTTTTCGGCGCGGGCTTTGGCGTCGACGAACGCACGGGCCGCCAGCAGCAGACGGCCGGCGCGGAGTTGCGCCCCGACGTCATTGGGAACAAGATCTGCCGCCCTCACCGCTTCGCCGACCATGTCTTGCTCGCCAATGACTTCGTACGCTTTTGACAGACGCGTGTGAATCTCCGCGCGTTTAGGAGCAAGTTGTACGGCGACGCGATATTCGACGATAGCTTCGCGCGTGTGACCCTGGGCGAGCAACGCATCGCCTCGCTTGAGATGGGCGTCCGCATTCGGTTTGGAACACGCGACGAATCCGATCAACGCAAGGAGACACGGGCGTAGACGCATGATTCGAGTGCGATGAGCAAGACGCATTCCGAAAGCCAACACGC
>Ga0066903_100003787_pt1 | contig 12510 bp, 9 predicted proteins | sample PanSoiMetaGPlot1_FD_67491 | JGI IMG/M metagenome (GOLD analysis project Ga0066903, IMG submission 67491) | Tropical forest soil microbial communities from Panama analyzed to predict greenhouse gas emissions - Panama Soil - Plot 1 (version 2) | ecosystem: Environmental > Terrestrial > Soil >...
CCGTCAGCTTAGGGATGGCATCCTGAACTGGAGTCGGAGGAGACTTCCGCCCGCCCGGACGACACCTGACGGGCGCGGCATTGGATGACTGAAGTTGATGATCTCGTCCTGTCGCCGTTAAGGCGGGCCCGAGAGGGAATCAGGATGGGGCCGGGAGTCCGTGAATAGTCTGACGAGAGGGCACGCGAATTCGGCGATGCTCGACCGCCAGGCTTAAGGAGCCACTGTTATGCGCGATCGCGCTCAAGTCACCCCAGCTGTCCGGAAGCGGCAATGAAGCAGCGCCTCATCTTAATTGGCGCCGGGGCGCTGATGCTCGTGGTGGTGGCGCGGCTTGTCATGTCGCGGACTGCGAGCGGCGGAGACGTCGCGGTTGACACCACCGGTGCCAGCGCCCAGGCCGGCGGGACGATCCGCGCCACGCCAGGCGCGGCGGGCGGCGCCCAGACGTCGGTTCCCAGGGTGGACGGGACGCCGGGGGCGGTGGTCGTGTCGAAACCCACCGGTCCGACTCCAACACCTGTTGTGGTCCAGATTCAGGGCACGGCGGTCTCGATAGAAGCCAAACCGCTACTGTTGCTCAATCCGAGTACTGTGCGGCAGGGATCCAGTGTCGGCGTGACGGGCAGCGGCTTCGATCCGGGTACCACCGTCGACATCTTCGTCAAGCAGCACGAGTCTGATGATGTCGATCCACTCACATTTGTGCAGGTTGACAAAAGCGGTGGCTTCGGTGGCGTGACATTCGCCGTGCCGGACTCGTTGCCCCGCGGCAGCTTCATCGTGATGGCTAACCAGCGTCAAAGCGAGCACGTAGCGGTGGCGACCGCGGTCGTCGCGGGCGGCTCACCGCAGGTCAAGCTCGGCACACAGGCAGCCAAGTCAGGCGATACGGTCCAACTATCAGCCGCCGGTTTCGGGCAGGATGAGGACATCAACGTCTACTGGAACGATCTCTCGGGTGACGTCATTGGAACGATTCACACCGACGACGCGGGGGGCGTGCGCCAGGGTGCAGTACGCGTGCCGTTCGGCGCCGTTGGCAACAACGGATTCATCTTCGTGGGCCAGAAAAGCCAATCACCGGTGACGGTTCCATTCCAGATGTTGAATCTGTACCCGAGCGTGGACCTGTCGAGTTACGCCATCAAGCCCGACAACGTGCTCAGCTTCTCAGGCAAGGACTTCGGCCCTGGCGAACAGGTGACCGTCTTCCTCAACAGCCCGTATGCACCGCCGCTCACCACGATCCAGACCGACGAAAGTGGCGGATTCACCAATGCTGGCGGATTCCTTGTTCCGTTTGGGCTGCAGGGAAAGCAGACGCTCATCTTCGTGGGGAGAGAAAGCAAGGCACCGACAACGGCCAGTTTCGATACCTTGCCGTACACCCCCAGCGCTCAGCCGAGCACCTACGGAGGTCGACCTGGTACAACGCTGACCTTTTACGCCATCGGCTTTGCCCGTAACGAGATCGTGCATGCGCTGGTTGGTCGCACGCAGGATAGCGCGGGCACCGAGGTGAGCTGCTTCCGCACGGACGCGCAGGGTAATGCGGCATCCGGCGGATCGTACGTTGTTCCAGGCGATGCCACGCCAGGCCAGCTGATATTCAGCCTGATCGGCAGCCGGAGCCAGTCAGTGGCGACGGCGGCATTAGAAGTGATTGCTTCAGACGTCCCCGTCCAGGTGCCGCCACAGACTCCATTTCAGTGCGATCTGACGGACGGACCAGACGCGCCCCAGGTGGTGGGTGTGGTGGAGGGTCCACCGGCACTGGCGAACGATTCGACCGCGAACGTGTCGCCGGATGGAAGTCCGACCGCGGCGCCCAGAGCCAACGCCACACCGAACGCGAGTCCGACGGCAGCGGCCACGGCTAACGCCACACCGAAGACAAGCGCGACTCCTGCCGCCAAGGCGAGTCCCACTCCGAATGCAAGTGCCACCGCCAGAGCAGGCGCCACGCCGAAGGCAACTCCAATTGGCGCGGCCAAGGCAACTCCAACTGGCGCGGCCAAGGCAGCTCCGACCGGCCAACCGAAGGCCAGTCCAACTGCCCCACCAAACGACGCGACGCCAGCGCCGACCTCAACCGCGAGCCCGGTGCAGCCGCCCGCCACTCCAGCTCCGGCACCACCAGCAGCCGCCGCGCCGGCCCGGACGTACACCGTACAGTCCGGCGACACGCTGCCGGCCATCGCCAACCAGGTATATGGCGATGCCAACAAGTGGACGGTGATCTACGACGCGAACCGCGCAACCATCGGCGACGATCCCAATCTGATCCAGGTGGGCACGCAGCTGACCATTCCCTCAGAGGCTCCACGAGTATGAATCGTCATCAACCTCTCGCAACCGCGATTGCGCTGCTAGCCGTACTCGTCGGAGCACCGACTCCGGTGGCAGCACAAACCACGGACCTGGACACAGCCCAGGTGGCCCTCCAGGCCGCGGATGTGACGCCCGATGGGCGTTTGACCTTCTCCGGCCACGGGTTCGTCGCCAACGAACCGGCGTCCGTCACCGTCGAGGACGACCAGGGCGGCATTCAGGCTCGGCTCGAGCCTGTCAACGTGGACCCTGACGGTCAGATCAACACTGTCTCGGTTTCCGTTCCAAGCGGACTGGTCCCAGGCCTGCACACGTTGCGCGTCGTCGGACTCACCAGCGGACGCTTCGGGCGCGCCGCGTTCCAGCTCCAATGGCAGCCGCCGACGGTCCATCTCAACGCGTACACCGGCAAGCCGACGCACACCTTTGGTTTCTCGGCTAGCGGCTTCGTTCCTGGCGAGCCGGTCGACGTCTACCTTGGCTCTCAGGTCACCGATCCGCTGACAACCCTCACCGCTGACGGCCGGGGTGAGGTCACTGGCCACGACATGCCCATTCCGCTCATCAACCCCGGCGATTACAGTCTGGCGTTCGTCGGACGCAGTTCGCACACGCCGGTCACGGTCGGCTTCAACGTGCAGGGTTTCCATCCGTGGGTGGTGCTCGACAGCTACTACATCCCCCCGCGGACGGATGTCGGATTCGAGGGAGATGACTTTGTCCCCGGCGAGAGTGTCCAGGTGTATCTGAACAGTCGCCTGAGTCAGCCAGTCGCACAGGTTACGGCTGATGTCGATGGCCACTTCACCGTCAGGAATGCTTTCGGTTTGCCGGACCTCAGCGGCACTAACGAACTCATCTTCGTCGGGCAGCAGAGCCAGACCGAGGTCACCGCCACGTTCGCGGCCGCAACCACCATGCCGCCATCTACTCGCAATTGAAGGATTTGAAGTACATGTTTGGTCCGCGCACGCATCTGTTTCGCCAGCCACTACTGGCGACCGCCATCCTGGCACTGGTGGCTCTCATCGGGTGCCAGGCCCGATCGCCGGTCCAGAACCCACAGCCAACGGCGGATGTTCCGGCTACGACGGACGCCGCGGTGGCTGCAACCGACCCACCCAGCCTGCCGGATCAGGTGACGGTCAGCGTTGCGGCGCCAATCGATCCCACCCCTGACATTTCCCCGACACCACCGCCGACTCCGACTCCACGCCCTACGCCTCGTCCTTTGCCAACGCCGGTTCCGCCGAGCCAGGCATTGGACCCAGCTGCCACGTCGCTCGAGACCAAACTCAGCGCGTTCCGCGCCGCTCTGAAAGCTCAAGATGTGACAGGCTCCTTGCGGCTTCAACGCGAGCTGCTCACCTCAGCCAGTGACGCCGAATCCGCCATCAAGAACGACAAGTCGCCTCAAGCTCAATCGGTGCGAGGCGCCATCGCCGAGGTGCGCGCCGGGATCGCTGGCGACCACAATCGACTGGACCACGCAGACGCCGCGCTGCGCCAGGTGATTGGCGGCTCGAGTGGCACTCTGGGCGTCACGCTGACGTCTGATTCGTCGACTGACTCCGTTGGCGACCTGCATACCCTGAATATGGACCTGCACAGTTTCAGACAGGCAATCCAGAGCAAAAACACGAGCGACGCGCTGCGACTCCAGGGTCAACTTGTGCAGGAGGTTGGCGCTGCGCAAAAGCTTGCTGCCAGCGACCAGTCCGACCAGAGCAAAGCCCTGGGCGATGCCCTGGCAGCGCTGGCGAAGGGCCTCGACGGCGATTCCACCGCGCTGGCCACCGCCGCGGCTGCCCTGGACAAGCTCGACACGGGGCCCACCCAGGCGCAGGTCGCACCTGATTACGCCGGCCTGGCTGCTTCGCTGGCTGCAAAAATGGACGCGTTCCAGACGGCGACAGCCACCGCCAGCCAGTCTGACGTGTTGCGCCTTCAACAGGAGATCCTGACTGAGGCTGCGCAGGACGAGGCTGCGCTGGGGTCCGACCAGTCGCCTCAAGCCGCCGCGCTGCGGAATGCCATCAAGGGAGCGCGCGCGAGCGCTTCCGGCGACCTCACCAGAGTGGATACCGCCCGCGCCGATCTTGGCAGAGTTTCCGGCCAGGCGGCTGCCTCCGGTGGCTCCACAGCCAAACCGATCACTGACATCAAAGGATTCGCCGGCGACCTTGACAACACGGTTGCGTCCTTCCAGGACGCCTTGCGAAGAAACGACACCGGCTCGTTGCTGCGCCTCCAGAAGTCGCTCGCCGACCAGGCCGACCAGGCTGACGCGAGTCTCAAGGGCGTCCAGAGTCAGCCCGCCCAGGAAGTTCTGGGGGCGGTCGCTTCCATCCGCTCCGCCTTTGCTGGCGACACGTCCAAGCTGGCCGATGCGCGAGTCCAGCTCCGGATGGTCAGTGGCGCTGGCTCGGCGTCAGCGAGCCCGACCGTGAGAGCCACACCGGACGGTGGCGGAGGCGGAGGCGGATACGACTCTCAGGCAATCGCCGGTGGAGTACGCGACAGGCTGACCAGCTTGAGTGATGCACTCCACGACCCGCATCAGTCGCCCGACGAGATTGCCAAACGGCGGGATGCGCTGAATGCCGAAGCTCTCAAAGCCGAGGCCGCCCTGAAGGGGGTGACCGATCCACGCGCCGACCGGTTGCGAGCGGCGCTGACGACGGCGCGGGAAGCGGCCGCCGGCGATGACGCCAAGGCTCGAAACGCCCTGAGCGGACTGCAGGCAGCATTGAGCGGCCCATAGGAATGCGACTGCTACGTGCTCCACTCCTCGCGATTATTGTGGTCATCCTGGCTGGAGCGGGAGTGGTCATCGCCACCACTGGCGGGCTGCGGTTCGCCAGCGCGGCGCCGACCCCGTTCGATCCACTCAGGCCGCTGGTCGCGGCGGCGACCAGCGTGCCCACCCGGACGGCCGCGTTGGCATCGCCAGCGGCTTCACCAGCGGCACTCGCTGCGGCGTCACCGGTGGCCTCGCCGGTCGCCGCCGCGCCCGAAATCGTCGCCGTGGCCAGCCAGACCGACCGCAAAATGACACTCATCGACCCCGCCACTGGCAAGGCGTCTCATTCCATCGATCTTGGCGGCCCGCCTCGAACGATGGCCCTCGCGCAGAACGGCCAGACCGCCTGGGTCTTCAGCAGCAAACCAGGTGAGACCGACTTTGATATTGTCGATTTGCTGAAGGGCGAACGTAAGGACAGCAAACGCCTGCACGACAACCCGAGTGTGGCGGCGTTTTCGACAGACGGTCGCCGAGCGTACGTGGCACTCGGCGGTGGCAACGAATCGCCACCGACGCCGAACACGATCGTGTTTCTTGATACCCGTAACAACGAAGAATTCGGGCACATTGATGTTGGCGAGCAGAGCCCGGGTGTCCAGATTTCGCGGCGACTGGCTGCCCTCCTCGTCGCGCCAGGCGCGAACGGCGACGTGCTGTACGCGGCCGGTCAGGCGAGTGGCACGGTCTGGGCCTTCGATGGCGGCTCTGGACAGCTCGTCCAGCGAATCGAGGTCGGCGGTGGTCCGATCGTCATGCTCTCGGACGCGGCACACCAGCGCGTGTATATCGTCGCTGACACCGTCAACGAGCTGGTCGCCGTCGACACAGCGACGCAAACCATCGTCGATCGCCTCGCGCTACCCGGGCGTCCTACCGCCGGAGCCATCGCTCCAGACGGCATGCTGTACATCGCCGGCGGAGACGCCGGCCAACTGTGGCCGGTGCCCCCCGACATGACCCAGGTCGGTCAGCCGATCCCGGTCGGCGATCAACCCGCCGCGGTTGGTGTCAGTCTTGACGGAGCCCGAGTCTACGTCGCAACTCGCGGTGACAACTCACTGGCCGTCATCGATTCAGGTCGCAAGCAAGTCAGCTCGCGGATTCCGGTCGGCAAAGATCCTGTCGCCATCCTTGTAGCCCGAGGTCGAGCGCCGGCAGGCGGTACCCCAACACCGACCAGTGCTCCTGCCGCCCACCCGACCGCGACGCCGACGATTGTACCAACGCCCACGCCTTTGCCTGAGGGAGTGGCTCCGCCGGAGCACATGCCAGATGGAGCCGTCAGCGACACATTCGTGCCTGATGCCGCGTTTCCGGTGGCGATGGCATTCGCCCCGGACGGGAAGCTCTTCTACAACGAGCTGAAGACCGGGAAGATCCGCATCGTTCAGAATGGTCAACTTCTACCTGAACCCTTCTATCAATTTGCCGTGGCCGGCCAACCGGAAACAGGCCTCATCGGTCTGACACTCGATCCGAACTTTGCGCAAAACCACTACGTGTACGTCTTCTACACATCCGTGCCCGAGGGGCAAGAGACCGGCGGCCCGAACGGGCCCAACCAGGTGGTGCGCCTGACCGACGTGGCCAGTAAAGGAACCGACCTGACACCCATCCTGCGTGACCTTCCCTCAGCGCCGATCCATAACTCGGGTACCTTGCGGTTCGGTCCTGACGGGAAGCTGTATGTCTCGCTTGGCGACAACGACCAGGGTTCCAATGCCCAGGACCTCGGAACACTCGCGGGCAAGATCCTGCGAGTGGACTCGGATGGATCCATTCCCAACGACAACCCCTTTGTCGGGCAGGACGGAAAGCAGCCCGCGATCTGGGCGTATGGCCTACGCAATCCGTATACGTTTGACTTCGATCCCGTGAGCCACGGGCTGCTCGCGACGGAGAATGGGCCGGGCGACAATGACGAGCTTGATGTGATTGTCAAAGGCGGCAACTACGGCTGGCCGCCGAGCGGTTACCAGTACAAGCCCGGCCTGGTCGATCCGATTGCCGTCATGAATCCGCCCATTGCCCCGACAGGCATGACCTTCTACGTGTCCGATCAGATCCCGGCCTGGAAGGACGACTGGTTCTACTGCAACTTCCATCAGGGCCAGTTGCGGCGCGTGCGGTTGGCGCCAGAAAGTCGCGACCGCGTCGTGTTCGAGGAGATCGTCAAGAACGGGTGTACCCTGAACGTCGCGAACGGGCCCGACGGTGCTCTGTACTATTCGGGTCCGAAGGCGATCTACCGTATCCACAGCGCCACCGCGGCGAACCTGTTACCGGCGGTGACTTCCGGAGTGGCCAAGGCCGAAGCCACGCCGACGCCTACCGAGGAGGCCTTGCCCGTGGGCACACGCGCCGAGGATCGCGACGTCAACATCAGCCTCTCCGAGTGGAAGCTGCAGCCGTCGCGCGCCAGGGTGCCAGCCGGCCAAATCCGCTTCCTGTCCGAGGACACCGGCGCCACCAAACACGCGTTTCGGATTGTCGGACAGGGCATGGACGTGAGTACGGACGACTTTGGGCCTGGTGATTCACGCAGCATCAGCATGGTGCTGCCAGCCGGCAAGTACCAGCTGATATGTCCCATCCCGGGCCACGAACAGCAGGGCATGACCGCCACGCTCACCGTTGTCGGCCCATGAACCGAACTGAGGAAGGGGCGACGGATCCTTCCGGTTTGCGTACAGGAATCCACACGCGAGCGTCGACTCCGAATCCAGCCTTCCGAGCCACCATGAGATCGGGCTCGCGAATCGCGTTATCCGAGCCACGTTATTGGCGAGAGGCACGTATGGCTACGACAATTGGTGAGCTGGCCGCCGCTATCGGAGAACTGCCGCGGCATTGGTGGGTGGTCGCGCTGCGCGGCCTGGCCGCGATCGTGTTCGGCATCCTGGCGTTTGTCTGGCCCGGGATCACGCTCGCAGTCCTCGTGCTGCTGTTCGGCGCGTACGCCATCGTCGATGGTGTGCTGGCCCTGTACGCGGCAGTGCGGTCTGGTGGAAAGGGCGTGTGGGCGCCGCTGTTCGAAGGCATCGTAGGCATTGCGGCTGGTCTGGTGGCGTTCTTCTTGCCCGGCCTGACTGCACTGGCGTTGTTGTTCGTCATCGCCACGTGGGCCATTTTGACTGGGGTCATGGAGGTGATCACGGCGGTACGTCTGCGGCAGGTCATCAACAACGAATGGGCCTTGATTCTTTCTGGTGTGCTATCGGTGATCTTTGGCCTGGTGCTGGTGGCGCAACCTGGCGCTGGCGCACTCGCTGTGGTCTGGATCATCGGCATCTACGCGATAGTGTTCGGAGTGGCTCTGCTCGCACTCGCGTGGCGACTGCGCGGCGTCCTGGACGACATGCCCGAGATCTCGTCAGGCGCGCCACAGGCCAGACCAGCGTAGTTCAGGCGTATGAATGTACTCGCGGTAGATGAGTGCACCGCGCTGACGTCGCCAGCGTCTGACGGGCTGCGCGACCTGATCATCCACGACATCCGTACTCCACTGTCTATCATCAGCGGCCACGCTCAATTGCTGCGCCGCAGACTCGCCAGGCCTGAGCCGAAACCGCCTGAGCTGCTGCAGGCAATGCTGCTGATTGAACGAGCAGCAACACGGATCGAACAATTGCTCGACGAGCTGGCCGACCTGGCGCCTCCCGCCAACGCCTCACGGGAGTCGCTCCGCCGCCAGCCCGTCGACCTCCTCGGGCTTACGCGCCGAATGGTGGACCAGACCTGTTGGGCAATGCCTTGAAGTACAGCCCAGCAGAATGGGGCATCGTCGTCACGCTGCGACGCGTAGATGACTGGGCAGAGCTGGCGGTAGCTGATCAGGGCGTGGGTATTCCAGCCGCCGAGCTTGCGCGTGTGCTGGAGCGCGGATACCGCGGCAGTAACGTGGCCAAACAGGTGCCGGGTACGGGCCTGGGCCTCAGTCGTGGACGTACACGAGCGTCCCCGGCGCCGCGAACTTGTAGAGAAAGACTGCCGAGTCCAACGCGACGCCTAGACAACCGTGAGAGGATGGCACTCCGAGGCTGATCGCATCGAGGTCCCACGTCCGGGCGTGTATCGCTTCGCCATCGGGAAGGAAGTAGCTGATCCATTGCACGCCCCGCACGTAATAGCCGGGCCCGGACATGTCCTGGACCGGCACCTGATAGCGCACCAGGTGCTTGCCACGAGTCGTCTCGAATCCGGGCCTGCCGGGCGACGTCGGGAACAGCCCGCGGACCGTCTGCCCTTCATAGGCAGTAATGATGTTGTGGGTCAGGTTGACGTCTAACCAGGTACCGCTCCAGGTGAAGCTCTCTGCCGGCGGCCTGGGAGGAGTCTGCGGCGGCCGCGGTCGTACAGCGCTGCCGTACACATAGCCACGCCCGTCAGCCAGCCGACCCCACGTGATCAGGGTTGGGTAGACCTCTGTCCCGGCCACCCAGCGGTCGATGTCGACCGCGTCTCCTGGCTGTAACTCCACAACCACATCACCCAGCGCCGACGGTGCGATGCGGACGTTCGCGCCCGATTCCTTGACAGTGCCGCGCCAGACGGCGCCGTCTGCTGAGACGACGTCGGTGGGCGCGCCGAGGTCGTCGGCTTGGGCAACGGGGCCCGCTGCCAGAGAAGCGCAGAGTGAGACGGCCGAACCAGCCAGGACCGTACGAAGAAACCCGCGACGGAGCATGTCACCGTCAGCCTGGGCGTCACCGGCCAAACGACAGTCGGACCTCCCGCGAGCAGTCCTGGAGGAAACCTGCACGTAACGGGAGTGCGATCTCGTGAGCCACTCACGGGTGTTGCGTATAGGGCGTGTTCAGTAAGCAGTCTGTCTGGTCAAGGGTGCATCCGGAGTGCCGCACCTACGCTGTACTCAGGTGGGCCAATTTCGATGACCTCTGCGCCGCTCCTGACGATTCAGCTCTTCGAGCCGTTGCGCGTGCAGGTCGGCGATCGCCCACCGATTGACGAGTATTACCCGCGTCGAAAAGCGAAGGCCCTCTTCGTGTATCTCTTTCTGAACCGCGGCCACCATATCTCGAAGTACCAGCTCCTGGCGGATCTCTGGCCGGAGGCCGAGCATGCGGATCCAGGTCGAGTCAAACACACCGTTCAGGTGTTGCGGGCCGCGCTGGAAGGACATCGACCGGCGGGCGGCTGGCACTTTATTCAGGAACGCGGCGGCTCCTACTCCTTCAACATCGCTGCCGAGCGCTATTGCGATGCGGAGGATTTCGAGGATCAGCTCTGGAAAGCGCATCGTGCTCGGCAGGCTGGCGACACCGGAGTCGCGCTGGAGCATTACCGCCGTGGCATCGAATTGCACACGGGTGCGTTCCTGGCCGAGTTTCGGTATGACGACTGGGCCGCGGTCGAGATCGCACGTCAGGGCGAGCTCTTCCTGCAAGCGCTGGAGGAGGGCGCTCGAGTCGAGGGCTCCGAGGGCAACTACAGTCGAGCGATCGATTTCCTGCGGCGGGCCATCCTCGAAGACCCACTGCATGAAAGCAGCTACGTCGAGCTCATGCGCTTCCAGTGGGTGGAAGGTCGGCGGACCGAAGCACTTCGAACCTACCATCGTCTGCGCGACGTGCTGGCGCGCCGTCTGGAAGTGGAGCCTCAGGCTCAAACCACGCGGCTGTACGAAGCTATCCGCCGCGACCAGGCGATCGCCGTATGACGGAAGCCGCTGAACGGCCCGTGCGTAGAACTCCCGGGCGCACGCGCACTCAGTGTATTGACGAGTGCGCCTGTCCTGGCAGTTCTCTGCCACAATGCGTTCCGTGCGAGTGAGACGTGAGTCAAGCGACGCTATGCGAAGGCTCTCGTCAGTCTCTCACCAACTGTGAAGGGACTGAGACAAATGCGGCGCTGGTTGAAGACGATCGTGGGAATCGTGTTTGTGGCGTTGGGCGTTGTGTGGATCCTCCAGGGGCTCAACGTGCTGCAGGGCTCCGTCATGTCGGGGCAGAGCATGTGGCTCGTAATAGGCGTCATTCTGGCCCTGCTCGGAGCGTGGCTCCTGTGGTCGCTCAGGGCCGGCCGAGGCAAGGTGAGTGTGAGCTAGAGGTCTCGCCGCCGGCGGCCTGGCGACGCGCGCCGCGGTGGTGGTCAGTCGTACCTGTCCGACTCCCGAACCAGCCCCCGGTCCCCCCGGCCGGGGCGACGCCGTGCCCGTCCAAGCGCGCAACCACGCCCGCTCGACCCCCGTCGAGGACACACCGCCTTGCTGATTCAGTGAGGAGCCAAGCATATCAAAGTGCCAGACGCTCGGACGAGCCATGTGGTGGAAAACCGGTGGAGAATGACCAGGGAGGAAGGAAGCCTCGAGGATCATGCGCCTCGCCCGCCGAGGCGACGGACGTGGCGGTGGTCGATTTCGAGTACCGCAGACCGCTGCACGATCTCGAGCAAGAGGCGCACTCGTCCGGCTGGGTCCAGCCATCGATCGAAGATCGCCTCGACGTGGCGGAACGGGCCGCTGGTAATGCTCACCCGATCGCCCTTGTGCAGGCGCCAATCGTCGCTCGATGCACGGATGCGGATCGCCTCCACCACGTCGTCGCGGACCCAGACTGGCGGGCCTGCTTGCGGCAGCACGTAGGCGACTCCGGCCGCTGAACGGACACGTGGCAGGTCGTCTCCCGCCGCGTTTACCCGCGCGAAGAGATAGCCCGGGAACAGGGGCGCCGCAGAGCCGCCACCCGGTTCGGCCTGCACGAGTGGCAAGTACGCCTCGACACCTCGGGCGGCGATTGCCTGCGCCGCCTGCGACTCGCGCCACGGCTGCGCTTTGAGCACCACCCACCGCAAGTCGGGCTCCGCCGGGCCAGCGGCCGGATGCGGTCTGCCTGGCTCGGCTTCGGCGCTGTTGCTGGCGGGCGCGTGCTCGGCCGTAGCCGATGCTCGGGCCGAATAGGCGGAGGCGGCGAGTTGGTAGCCGACGCCCGGGATGGCGCTCAACCCGTGTTCCCGGTCGGCGTTGAGGCCGAGTTTCTTGCGCAGGTGGTAGATGTGGCTTTTGAGCAGGCCGGACGCGCCTTCATCTGTGTAGCCCCAGGCATAGGCGATGAGCCTGGAGTAGGGCACCACGCGACCCCGGTTCTGGACCAGGAGGTCCAGAATGCTGTACTCGAGTCGGGTAATCGGGATCGGCCGTCCGCGCATGGTCACCATGAAGGTGGCGGGGTCAACGACGAGGTCTCCCGCCCGCATCTGGCCGTTGCACTCGAACTCACCGCCGAGCCGTGCGCGTCGCAGCACGGAGCGCACGCGAGCCAGCAGCTCAGCGACGCTGCGCGGTTCGGCCACGAAGTCGTCCGCGCCACTGTCGAGCGCCTGGACGACTTCCTCCTCTGAGGCGGCATCGG
>Ga0066903_100003788_pt1 | contig 12509 bp, 11 predicted proteins | sample PanSoiMetaGPlot1_FD_67491 | JGI IMG/M metagenome (GOLD analysis project Ga0066903, IMG submission 67491) | Tropical forest soil microbial communities from Panama analyzed to predict greenhouse gas emissions - Panama Soil - Plot 1 (version 2) | ecosystem: Environmental > Terrestrial > Soil >...
GGCGCGGCAATCGCCTCGGCGTACTCACGTTCGGTGACAGCGAGCCGCTCACCCTCCCGGTGCGCCAGGGACGGCTCGGGCTCGTCGGCCTGCTCTCCGCGCTCCGCGAGGAGCCGGAGCCCACACCGGGACGTGTCGGCGCCACCTCGCTCGGCGGAGCACTCCGCCGCGTAGACGCACTCGCCCGGCAGCGTTCGCTGATCGTCGCCGTCTCCGACTTTCGCGGCCCCCGCGACTGGCGCAAGCCGCTCCTCCAGCTCGCCGGACGTCACGACGTGATCGCGATCGAGATCCGGGATCCGCGCGAGCAGGCGCTGCCGAATGCCGGCGAGCTGTGGCTGGTCGACCCGGAAACGGGCCGCCAGCTCCGGGTCGACACCCGCAGCGAGAAGCTGCGTGCACGCTTCGCCGCAGCTGCCGAGGCCGAGCGCCGCGAGGTCGCCAGCGAGTTCTCGTCGGTGGGTGTGCGCCACGCCGTCCTCAGTACATCCGGTGACTGGCTGCGGCCGCTGGTCTCGTTCCTGCGCAGGTCGAGATGACGTTCTCGTCGCCCTGGTCGCTGTTGTGGCTGCTCGCGATCCCCGGGCTACTCCTGCTCTACGTCTTCCATCAGCGGCGCCGCCTGAAGTACGCGGAGCGGTGGGCGTCCCCGAGCCTCGTTCCGAACCTGGTCGACCGCTTCCCGGGGCGTCGCCGCTACATCCCGATCGCGATCCTCTTCGCCGCCCTCGCAGCGCTGATTGTCGGCGTTGCCAGGCCGCATGCGACCGTGACAGTTCCGCGGGAGGAGGCGACTGTGATGCTCGCGGTCGATACCTCCCGGTCGATGGGCGCAACCGACGTCAGCCCAAGCCGGCTCGCCGCCGCCCAGAGCGCGGCGAACCGCTTGGTCGACCTCGTTCCGAAGAAGTTCCGGATCGGCGTCGTCTCGTTCTCGTCGCGGGCGCAACTCGCACTCGCGCCGACAAGCGACCGGGCGCTCGTACGCGAGGCGATCGGCACCCTGCGTCCGCGCGAGGGGACGGCGATCGGCGATGCGGTGGCCCTTTCGGTCCGGCTCGGACTCAAACAGCGGACGAGTGACGGCGTCACCCCGCCTACGACCGTGCTGATGATCTCGGACGGCGCACGGGACGGCGGCCGAACGGCGCCGCGGGTCGCCGCGCAGCGTGCGCGCGCGAGCCACATCCCCGTCTACACCGTGCTCGTCGGAACGCCGAACGGGGTGGTACAGCACGACCTTCCCAACGGATACCGGGAAACGATCCGTGTCCCGACCAGCCCGGAAACACTCCAGCTGATCGCGAACACGACCGGCGGCCAGTTCTTCCGCGCCGCGTCGAACCAACAGCTCCGCGACGTGTACGAGAACCTCGGCTCACGCCTCGGCCACAAGCGCGACTCGCGCGAGGTCACCGACCTCTTCGCCGGTGGAGCCGGGATTCTGCTCCTGATCGGCGCCGGCCTGTCGGCGCTATGGTTCCGGAGGGTGGCGTGAGGGGTCCACTCATCGTTGCCGGCGGCCTAGCGACACTTGCCGCGCTCACCATCGCGCCGGCGGCCGGCGCGACGAACGAATGCCGAGGGCTCAACCCGTGCGTTCCCGTCGCAGGCCCGTGGGTCGTCGTCCCGACGAACCGGAGCGTCCCGCGACCCCAGGTGCAGTACCAGCTCACCTGCCCGCGTAACTTCATCGTCGGCGGGATGGACGCGGAGCTGACCGATCCGTCGATCGACGTCGCCTTCCTCGGCTCGTCCGGAGCTCCCGTCTCGCCCGGCGTCAGCACCTCGCGCGCCGTCGTCTTCGTCGCGGCGTACGTGGGAGATCGACCCAGCGCGCCGACCTTCCGTCCACACATCGGCTGCATTCCGGCGACGGGCGGCGGGACGCGGACGCCGACGGGAGTCCGCAAGGTGACCCCGCCCGGCCATCCCACTACGCGTCGGGTCGTCACCGGACGGGTTCGGGGTCAGTCCACCTTCGCTGCCGTCTGCCGGGCCGACGAGCAGATGGTCGGCTGGTACTCGGCGAAGGGGTTCGGATCGGCGGCGCCGCCCGACGCTCCCATGATCGCGAGCGTCCGCACGAAGACCACCGTGGGCAAGCGGTCGGTCAGCGTCGTCGCCAGGGCCGGGCGGGGCCAGGGAATCATCCAGGTGGGCGCGATCTGCGCAGGTGGTGGCAGATGACCTTCGGGCACCCACTGTTGCTGCTCACGCTGCTCGTCCTGCCGCTCGCGGTCGCTGTGTACCTCTGGCTCGACCGGCGCCGGGCCAAGTACGCGATGACGTTCACAAACGTCGACGTACTCGCGAGCGTCGTGCGCGGCCGCTCGTGGCGCCGCTACATCCCGCCGGCACTCGCGTTGCTGGCTTTGGCCTCACTGTGCATCGCGCTCGCCCGACCGCACCGGAGCACGCTCGTCGCCTCCGACCAGGCCACGGTCGTGCTCGTCATCGACGTTTCCGGCTCGATGCATGCGACCGACATCAAGCCGTCGCGCATGGCCGCCGCCCAGGCCGCCCTGCGCACGTTCCTCGACAGAGTGCCCCACAACGTCCGGGTCGGGCTGATCGCCTTTGCCGGCGACCCCCAGGTCGCGGCTCCGCCCACCACCGATCTCGACGTCGTCCGCCAGGGCCTGGACAGCCTCAGCTACTTCTACTCGGGCTACGGCGGAACGGCGATCGGCGACGCGATCGCGGCCGCGGTCGACCTCGTCCGGCCGACGAACCCGAACGGCTCGCAGACGATCGCGTACACGCCGGTCGCGACCGCGAAGAAGAGTCCGGTCTCCATCCTCTTCCTCTCCGACGGGCACCAGACGCGAGGTCTGCTCCAGCCGCTCGACGGCGCTGCCCGCGCCAAGGCCGCGGGTATCCCCGTGTACACGATCGCGCTCGGGACACCGAACGGGACGCTCAACCGGGCGCCGGGCGGCTTCGGCGGCGGGGGCCCGTTCGGGGGCGGCGGTCAGACGCGGATTCCGGTTCCGCCCGACCCGGCGACCCTGCGGCAGATCGCGACCACGACAGGTGGACAGTTCTTCGACGCCCGTTCGGCCAAGGCGGTCGAGTCGGCCTACTCGCACCTCGGCTCGGTCGTCGCCCACGTCAAGTCCAAGCGGGAGGCGACCAACGAGTTCGTCGGACTCGCGGCGATCCTGCTCGTCATCGCAGGAGTCTTCTCCGCACTGATCGCACCACGGCTGCCCTGACCTTCGGACGCCTCGACGGCTAGGCGACACCGCGCCGGCGGGACGCCATCCTGATCAGGCGCCCGACGATCAGCCCGCCGCCGATCGAAACGACGAGCCAGGCGACGATTGCCAGCGCCATCAGGATGATCCACTGCGGCACGCCGAACCAAGGTAGGCGCCGCCCCGGACGGATAACGTGCGAAACCGCACGTTCGGCCCCCCACGTAGACTCGAACAGAATGGCGGCGGTCTCGCCCCGACGGCAGCATGCCCAGGCGTTGTTCGCCCCACTCGGGCCGACGTACGACCGCTACGCGGCGCTCCTCTCGTTCGGGCAAGACCCTCGCTGGCGCCGGTTCCTCGTCTCCAGAACGAGGGCGACCCCGGACGACACGGTGCTGGACGTCGCCACTGGAACCGGCGCGGTCGCCGCGGAGCTGATCCGGCGCACCGGCTGCGCGGTGGTCGGCCTCGACCAGAGCCGGGACATGCTCGCGGAGGCAAGACGGCGGCTTCCCCAGGGCGTGGAGCTCGTGGAGGGGGATGCCGACCATCTGCCCTTCCCGGACGGGTCGTTCGCGGCGCTCACCTTCACGTACCTCATGCGCTACGTGGACGACCCTGCCGCGACTCTCCACGAGCTGGCGCGCGTCGTCAGACCCGGCGGCACGATCGCCGGCCTGGAGTTCGGCGTGCCGCCGAACCCGGCTGCCCGCGCGCTGTGGCAGTTCTACGTCGGCGTGGGCCTGCCGCTCGCCGGCCGGTTGATCTCGCCGGGCTGGCGGGCGGTCGGCGAGTTTCTCGGCCCTAGCATCGAGCAGCTCTGGGAGCGTCTTCCGCTCGATCGCCTGCTCGGCCTCTGGCAGGAGGCCGGGATCGAGGACGTCTCCTTCCGCCGGCTCAGCCTCGGCGGCGGGATCGTCATCTGGGGACGCCGCGCGTGAGCGCCGAGGCCCGGCCGGCCTTCTACGCGCTCTCGCCGGGAAGCTGGCGCGACTACATCACGCTGCTTCACCCGCCCTACACCGCCTGGCATCTGAGCTACGTCGTGATCGGGGCAGCGCTGGCGCCCCAATGGTTCCCGGGTCGGCTCGGTGCCGCGCTCGCGGCGTTCTTCCTCGCGGTCGGCATCGGTGCGCACGCGCTCGACGAGCTCCACGGACGTCCGCTCTCGACGCGGATTCCCGCCGGTGTCCTAACCGTTCTGGCCGGCGTCTCGATCGTCGGCGCCGTCGCGATCGGGATCGCCGGCGCCGTCGAGGTCGACCCGTGGCTGCTCGTGTTCGTCGGCATCGGGGCGTTCATCGTCTGCGCATACAACCTCGAGCTCTTCGGCGGCCGCTTCCACTCGGATGTCTGGTTCGCGGTCGACTGGGGCGCCTTTCCGCTCCTGACCGCCTACTTCGCGTGCGCAGGAACGATCCGGGTCGAGGCGCTGCTCGCAGCAGCGTTCGCGGGCCTCTCGAGCTATGCGCAGCGACGGCTGTCGAGCCCGGTTCGGCGGCTGCGGCGCGAGGTGGCGTCCGTCTCCGGTTCGATCGAGCTCGGCGACGGCAGCCGCGAAGCGATCACCCGTGGGACGTTGATCGCAGCGAACGAAGCCGCGCTCCGCGCGTTCTCGCTGGGCATGGTCGCGCTCGCAATCGCGCTCGTCGTCCTGCGCGTCCGATGACAAGCGGCGGCTGAGGGCGTAGGCTGCCGCCATGAAGGGAGCTGACAAGCAGAAGAAACTGGCGAAGAAGCCTGCGCAGCGGTCTCTGAAGGAAAAGCGTCAGGAGAAACGCGCGGCGAAGAAGCTGGGCTAGCAGTCCCAGGTCGGCGACGACCTCGCTACCATTCGCCCCCTTGGCACGGGGAGAGGTGACCGGAACAGGCACGCGCGCCCTGCGGTGGCTGGTCGCCGCGATCCTCCTTTCAGGCCTCGCCTTGCTGTCAGCGCCGGGCTCGACCGCTGCCGACGCGCAGCCGAAAATCCGGCCGGCACAGCTTCCGCTTGCGTTCCCGCTCGGGCGCGCACCCGGCGTCCCTGCGAGAGGAACGCAGGCGTCCCAGTGCGGAGTCAGCCCGGGGCTCCTCTGCTCCACCGTCGTCGTCCCGCTCGACCGGACGGGACAGGTGCCCGGGACGATCCCCCTGCACGTCGAGGTCGTTCCCGCGCTCGGAACGCCGAAGGGAGCCGTTTTCCTGATCGCCGGCGGACCGGGCCAGGGCTCCGCGCACGTGTTCGGACTCGGCAACGAACAGGCCGTGAGCATCTTCCGTTTCCTTTTCCCCGGCTACACGCTCGTCGCCTACGACGACCGTGGGACCGGGGACTCGGGCCTGCTCGACTGTCCCGCGGTGCAGACCGCGATCACGGCCGACCAGCAGCGGACTGCGGCCGCCTCGTGCGCCACCGCCATCGGCCCGACGCGGTCGTTTTACAGCACACACGAACACGCGGAGGATCTCGAGGCGGTACGACAGGCGCTCGGCTTCGACAAGATCGCCCTCTACGGCGTCTCGTACGGGACCAAGCTCGCGATGGCCTACGCGCTCGCCCACCCCGACCACGTCGAGCGAATCGCACTCGTCTCGGTAGTGCCGCCCGAAGGCAAGGACCCGTACGGCGCGGATGTGCTGCGCGACCTTCCGGGGACTCTGACCGCCTTCTGCTCGGACGGAGGCTGCCGCGCTGCGACGAACGACTACGCCGGCGACGTGGCCACGGTTGCGAACAGGCTGGCGGCGAAGCCCGCGGTCGGCAAGGTGCTGACAGCGAACGGCAAGACCGTCACCAAGCGGGTGGACGGCCTCGCCCTGCTGAGCACATTGCTCGACGCCGACCTCAACCCCGGCCTGGCAGCCCAGTTGCCCGCAGTCATCCACGCAGCCCGGCTCGGGAACATGCAGCCGTTGCTCAGGACGGTCTACCTGCACGACCTGGGCTCGGTCACGCCCTCGATCGACCTGAGCTTCGCGCTCTATGCCGCAACCGTTTGCCGTGACGGGCCGTTCCCGTGGTCACCCGACACACCGGTCGAGGCTCGGCAGGGGATCCTCAACGCTGCGGTGGCCGCGCTCCCAGCCGGAACGTTCGGCCCGTTCGGGAACTGGGCCTACCGCTTCGGCAATGCCGATTTCTGCGTCGGCTGGCCGAGCCCGTCTGGTGGAGCGGCGCTCGAGCCGGGACCGTTGCCCAACGTTCCCATGCTCGCGGTCAGCGGTGGCTTCGACATGCGTACGCCGACCGACGGCGCTGCCGCGGTCGTCTCGCGCTTCCCGCAGGGAAAGCTGGTGGTCGTCCCAGGCGTCGGCCACGACCCGGTGGATGCCGACTTCTCCCTGTGCGCGTTCCAGGCCGTCCGCCTCTGGATGTCCGGGGGGACGCCGGCGTCCCAGTGTGCTCGAGGGGCGCCGTTGGTCCGCCCGATTCCCGCACTGCCCGCCGGTGCCAAACGGAAGACCCCGTGGAACGCAACCGCTACCTACGGGATCGCAGCGAAGACGATCGCCGAGGCGGAGGCGACCTGGATCGGCGCGAGCTCGGCAACCGTGCCCGGGCTCTACGGCGGGAAGCTCACCGCCGGACAGCGCGAGTTCACGCTGACCCGCTACACGATCGCGCCCGGCGTGACGGTCAGCGGGAAGATCCGCCTGACGAGCACCACCCTTCCATTCGGGTTCCAGGGAACCGTGACCGTCGGTGGGAAGTCGGCGGCCAACGGGATTCTCGGCCTCAACGGCACCAGCCTGCGCGGCACGCTCGGCGGCCGGATCGTCGGCAAGTAGGCGCTACGTAACTCTCGCGCTAAAGGGCCGGGTCACACGCGTGCCCTGGACCGTCAGCGTGATCGTGCCGCGGATGATCCGCCCTTTCGCCGTCTTCGGAATCCGCCAGAGGCAGGTTGCCACGCCGTTCGAGACCACGTGACGGACGGCGACCACGCGCGTGCCCGCGAGCGACGCAGTGCACACAACGGTGCCTGAGCCGACCGGACCGCCGGTGTCGTTCTGCGTCGCGGCCAGCGATACCGAGAACGGCCGCCCGGCCTTCGCCGGCTTCGGCGACGTCGTGAACGCCGTCACCGTCAGGACCAGCTTCGTGAGCACCTTGTAGGCGTAGGTGCCGTGATTGATGTCAGGCGCGTAGTCCCGGTGGATCTGCTCGGGCGGCACGGGGTTCCCTGAGGCGTCGATCGCGCCGGAGGCGGCAACAGCCCAGAAATTGATCCCCTTCGTCTTGCCGAGATCAGCCGCGGAGACCCGGATCGTCGCACCGGAGGAGTAGGCGAAGGTCAACGACGTCTGCGAGGGCGCGAGAACGAAGTCGGAGCCGTTCCACTGGAACAGATTCACCGAGCCGGACTCGAGATCGATGGCGTATTCGGCGCCGAGGAAATCGGCTGCTCCCGTCGTCGGCTTCTGGTCGGTGTCCAGGAAGATGACGACGAACATGTCCGGCGTCAGTGCCGGGCGGTTGGGGATGTTCACCTGAAAGGTGATCAAGCCGGCATCGTCGTTCGACACGGCGATGTTCGTGATGTCGGGCGCGCTCGCGTCTTCACCGACCGAGTCGGCGAACGTCTGCGAGTTCGCGGCGGCATGCGTCGAGCCGCCGAGCGCGGCGGGAACCCCGACGACCAGCGCGGCGAGCACGAGCAGGACCCCGAGCCTCGATCTCATCGGCGCAAGCCTAGCGGCCAGTCTCGTCGGCGTCGAACGACACGGGCTCAGGGTCTGCCCCGAGCTGGATCTCGGTGCGTGCCCCGTAGCGCCGGCGGCCGGAATGAGTGACGATCCTCACGTGCGCACGACCGTCCTGATCGTGGACGACCACGCACCTTTCCGCGCGGCAGCGAGGCGAATGCTCGAGGCGGACGGCTTCGAGGTCGTCGGAGAGGCAGGCGACGCTGCCTCGGGCCTCCGACTCGCCCGCGATCTCTCCCCCGACCTCGTCCTGCTCGACGTCGTCCTCCCGGATCTGAGCGGCTTCGAGGTCGCCGATCGGCTTGCCGACGAGCCGCCGGCGGTTGTCCTCGTCTCCAGCCGTGACCGGGCGGACTTCGGGCGGCGGCTGCGCGACAGCCCGGCTCTGGGCTTCGTCAGCAAGGACAGGCTTTCCGGACGCCGGCTTCGTGCGCTGCAGGCGCGGTCGAGATGAGGCCGATCTTCCTCGCGCTGGTACCGGCCGGGGCGGCGCTCACGGTGCTCGCGTGGGAGGTGGAGATGGACAGCCTCCACACCGCGGACGGTCGCCTTTTCGTCCAGGTCGCAGCGGCGGCGTCGTTCCTGGGGTGCGGGCTTCTCGCCTGGTGGCGCCGGCCGACGAACCGCCTCGGCCCTCTGATGGTCGCAACCGGATTTGCGCTTCTGATGCGGCACCTCCGTTACAGCCACGACGCCCTTGCGTTCACGCTGTTCTTCCTGTTCGGCGAACTCGGCTTCGCCCTTGTCCTGCACTCATCGCTGGCGTATCCGGCCGGTCGGACGAGGGATCAGGCGGAGCGATGGCTCGTGCGCGCCGGGTACGCGATCGCATTCGCGCTTCCGATCGCGATCCTGATGCTCCACGACGTCCGCGACCCCTTGATCCAGTTCGGATCGCTGCACCGGAAGAGCGACATCCTCGTCTCCCGCGAGGCGCACGCGGTGGAGCTGCTCCAGAAGTCGTTCGCCGTCGCCTTCTACGGAGTTCTCGCAGCGATCTTCGTCGCGCTCGTCGTCCGCAGGGTGGCCGCTTCGAAGCCGGGCTTGCGCCCGATCCTTGCTCCACTGACCGTGGCCGCTGCGGCGGTCGGACTCTGGGGTGCGCACGAGTGCGTCCTCACGTTCGCAGACGGGTCGCGTGCTGAGACCCCGCTCTTCTGGGCGCAGGCGGTCGCCTTGCTCCTGCTCCCGACAGCCCTGCTCGCCGGACTGCTCCGTGCACGGCGCGCGCGGCCGAGCGTCGGTGACCTGGTCGTGGAGCTCGAGCGCACGCCTCCGCAAGGGCTCCGTGACGCGCTGAGCCGCGGGCTCGGCGATCCGAAACTCGAGCTCGGCTTCTGGCTTCCCGAACGGCGAGCGTTCGCAGACTTCCACGGCCGGCCCTTTACGCTTCCGGACTCCGAATCCGATCGGGCGATGACTCGACTCGAGCACGACGGCGAGCCGCTGGCGGTTCTCGTCCATGACCCTTCTCTGCTCGACGAGCCGGACGTGATCGAGGCGGCCGCCGCCGCAGCGCGCCTGGCGCTCGAGAATGCACGCCTTGGTGCCGAGCTGCACGCCCAGCTGGACAAGGTCAAGGAGTCGCGTGCCCGGATCGTCGCCGCCACCGACGCGGAGCGGCGAAGGATCGAGCGTGACATCCACGACGGCGCCCAGCAGCGGCTCGTCGCGCTGGCTCTCGAGCTTCGCTCGGCCCAGCTCCGGCTCGCGCCGGCGAACCCGGAGGTGGAGCAGGTGCTGGCGGCCGCCGTGGACGATCTGCAGGCCGCCGTGGACGAACTGCGCGAGCTCGCCCGCGGCGTCCACCCGGCGATCCTGACCGAGGAGGGGCTGGCAGCGGCGTTGGAATCACTTGTGATCCGCGCACCGCTTCCAGTCACGCTCGAGGACGCGCCCGAGCAGCGGCTCGCAACCGAGGTCGAGGCGGCCGCTTACTTCGTCGCCTGCGAGGGACTGGCCAACGTCGCGAAGCATGCCGATGCGAACGCCGCCACCGTGTCCGCCCGGATCGAGGGCGCGACGCTCGTCGTGGTCGTTGTGGACAACGGCGTCGGCAACGCGCGAGCCAATGGAGGCTCCGGGCTCCGCGGCCTCGCCGACCGTGTCGAGGCCGTGGGCGGCCGCCTCAGCGTCGACAGCCCGACGACCGGTGGAACCCGGATCGAGGCGAGGATTCCGTGCGGATCGTGATCGCGGACGATTCGGTGCTCTTCCGGGAAGGGCTCGCGCGCATCCTCGCAGAGGGCGACTTCGAGGTAGTCGCGCAGGCCGGCGACGCAGAGGAGCTGCGCGAGGCGGTCCGGCGCAAGAAGCCTGACCTCGCCGTCGTCGACGTCCGCATGCCGCCGACGCAGACCGACGAGGGGACTCGGGTCGCCCGGGAGCTCCGCGCGGAGCAGCCCGACGTTGCCGTGGTCGTCCTGTCGCAGACGATCGAGGTGCGCCACGCCTTCGAGCTCTTCAGCGAGCAGCCCGAAGGGTTCGGCTACCTGCTCAAGGACCGCGTTCTCGACGTCGAGGAGTTCTACGAGTCGCTCCGGCGCGTCGGCCGGGGCGGAACCGTCGTCGATCCGCAGGTCGTCGCCCAACTGATCGGCCGGCGGCGACAGCACGATCCACTCGAGGAGCTGACCAAGCGAGAGCGCGAGGTGCTCGAGCTGATGGCCGAAGGGCTCTCGAACCAGGGCATCTGCCGCAGACTCTTCCTGAGCCCGAAGACGGTCGAGACCCACGTGCACTCGATCTTCGGGAAACTCGGTCTACCCCAGGAGCCAGACGAGCACCGCCGCGTCCTGGCCGTGCTCGCCTTCCTACGCGCCTGAGCGGGCGTCACGAGTTCGCCGGCGGAACCCAGTGAGGCCCGCCCCAGGTCGTTGGTCGGCATCGATCGTCGAAACGGGCTCGTCCTCCATCTGGGGGACTGTTGGCCGGGCCGATAACGCCGCGCTAAAACAGTGGGACAATCGGCACATGGAGTTCCTGCTCCTCGGCCCGTTCGAGGTGCGCGACGGCGACGCGACTGTTCCTCTGCCCCGGAAGAAGCACCGGGCTCTGCTCGCCCTACTCGTCCTCCGTGCGGGCGAGATCGTCTCCGCCGACACGCTCGTGGAGGAGCTCTGGGGTGAGCGGCCGCCGAAGACCGCGCTCGCAGCGCTCCGCAACTACGTCTCGCAGTTGCGCACGCAGCTCGGCGCGGACCTGATCGAGACGCGCGGCAACAGCTACGTCGCGCACGTGCAGCCCGAGGACGTCGACGTGGCGCGCTTGGAGCGGCTGTCGGCAAGGGCGCGTGAGGCAACGACGGCCGAGAGTCGGGCATCCGAGCTTCGAGCCGCACTCGGCCTCTGGCGCGGGACGGCGCTGGCCGATCTCGCCTACGAACCGTTCGGAGCCGCCGAGTCCGCCCGCCTGGAGGAGTTGCGCCTCACCACCCGCGAGGATCTGGTCGACGCCGAGCTCGAGCTCGGACGACACAGCGACCTGATCCCCGAGATCGAGTCGCTGATCGCCGAGCACCCGTTCCGCGAACGCCTGCGCGGCCAGCTCATGCTTGCGCTCTACCGTGCCGGGCGGCAGGCCGATGCGCTCGAGGTCTACCGGGCCTCGCGCACCTTCCTGCTCGACGAGCTCGGACTCGAGCCCGGCGTCCGACTGCGCGAGCTCGAACAGGCGATCCTCCGACAGGATCCGGCGCTGGATGTGCCCGCCGTCCTGCCATCGGTCGACGAGCGCCTGAAGATCGTCACGGTGCTCCTCTGCGAGCTCGTACCGTCACTGCCCGACCTCGATCCCGAACGCCTGCGGCGCAGCACGGTGCAGGCTCTGAGCGCAGCGCGGGCTGCGATCGAACGCCATGGCGGCTCGGTCGAGATGCGGGCTGGCGACGACCTCCTGGGCGTGTTCGGCGTCCCGACCGTGCACGAGGACGACGCGCTCCGCGCCGTACGCGCAGCGGCGGAACTGCGCGAGGCGGTGCCCGAGCTGCGATTCGGCATCGACACGGGCGAGGTGCTCGTCGGGCACGGCTTCGTCAGCGGCGCTGTCGTCGCGGGTGCCAAACGCCTCCAGCGTGATGCCTCGCCCGGGGAGGCCCTCATCGGCGCCGCGACCCGCGCGCTGTGCGGCCGCGGAGTCATCGTCGAGGACCGCGACGGCGTTTTCCGTTTGGTGCAAGTGGACAAGAGCGCCCAGCCGATCGACCGCCGATACGCCGCGCTCGTCGGCAGAGATCGAGAGCTCGACCTGCTCGGCGAGGTCTACGAAGGCGTGGTCACCGAGGGGCACTGCCGGCTGGTCACGATCGTCGGCGAACCCGGGATCGGCAAGACCCGTCTCGCGACCGAGCTCGTTCGCGGGCTGGAGGGTGAGGCGACGGTTCTGGTGGGCCGTTGCGCTCCGTACGGCGTCGGCGCCACCTGGATGCCACTGCGTGAGGTTCTCGCGCAGGTCGACAAGCAGCTCGACCCCGTCCTCGAGAGTGCCGGAGCTCCGGGCGAGGTCTTCCTGGCCACGCGCCGCATCTTCGAGCAGGTCGCGGCCGAGAAACCGCTGGTGCTCGGATTCGACGACGTCCACTGGGCGGCTCCGACGCTCCTCGATCTGGTCGAGTATCTGGCC
>Ga0066903_100003789_pt1 | contig 12508 bp, 6 predicted proteins | sample PanSoiMetaGPlot1_FD_67491 | JGI IMG/M metagenome (GOLD analysis project Ga0066903, IMG submission 67491) | Tropical forest soil microbial communities from Panama analyzed to predict greenhouse gas emissions - Panama Soil - Plot 1 (version 2) | ecosystem: Environmental > Terrestrial > Soil >...
GCTCTTTGATCTCGCTGAGAATCTGGGCATCGGCCGCAGCTAGTGCTGCTTTGTCATCGCCATCGGCCCGAACGAGAGTTCCCCTTCCAGCGAACCCAAGCCCGATCATCAGCAGGCCCGCCACGCTCAGACACAACACCACTCGACGTGAATTCATCCCTTCTCCTTCATCTCACTGGAACAGATTTCTCTGGGCTTTCGTGATGTCGCCAGCGTTCCACCGTCTACCGACCTTCGCCAGCTGCCTCGCGCTCTTCGACTGTCCTATAGACGTACCCTACCGGTTGCGGCGTTTCGCGGTCCGCCCCTGTTTCCGGTTGCCGGTCCCAGACGCGCCTTTCCTGCCGGGACGCGCCGGTTGGCACTGCGGACAGAAGTGGCTGCTTCGCCCTGCGACGATGATGCGGTGGATCGGCGTACGGCAGCGATAACACGGCAGGCCGTCGCGGCCATAAACGCGATGGCGGTGCTGGTAGTCTCCCGGCTCGCCTGCAGCATCAAGGAAGTTGGATATGGAGGAGCCACGCATTTTGATGGCATGGCGAAGGATGTCCTGGAGCGCATGGCGAAGCTTGGTTGTTTCCTCGAGAGCGAGCGAGGAACCGAGACGAGCGGGATGGATCCCGGCGCGCCAGAGACTTTCATCGGCATAGATATTGCCGACGCCACGAAGAACGGTTTGGTCGAGGAGGAGAGCCTTGATGCGAGCGCGTCGCGAGCGGATACGCGTAGCGAATTCTTCGACATCGATTTCGAGAGGCTCGGCTCCAAATCGCAAGAGCTCGGCGCGCAGCGACTCCCCAGCGAGATAAGCCATGCGGCCGAAACGGCGAGGGTCTGTATAGCGGAGTTCCCGGCCATCGTCGAGCTCGAAGAAGACGTGAGTGTGCTTGCCGTAGGGCTCGGTGGCGGTTTGCGGAGCAAGGTGACCGGTCATACCGAGGTGAACGAGAAGAGCGGTCTGCTCGGTTCCGTTTGCAGACGGGGCTTCGCCATTGGAAATGGGAGGCGAAAGGCGAAGCAACATGAACTTGCCGAAACGTTCGACCGACTCGATGCAACGACCAGGGAGATGCTGTTCGAGTGCAACGGGATCGTCGATGAAATCGGTTTTGCCGAGACGGACGGAGAGAATGCGGCGGCCGGGAATTGTCGTGGCCAGGCCGCGAGCAACGGTTTCGACTTCGGGAAGTTCGGGCACGGTCGTAGGTGGTTAAGTTTAGCGCATCGGCCACCAGTATTTTGGGGTGAAGGCCGAGCCCATCGGTTGCAGTCGGGTTAGGTAGGATGTCAGCGGTCCGCCTCAGAAAGCGGACCCTACACGATTCCGAACACGCGAAATGGAGCTGCCGATTGAGAAAACCCTCGCCCTGCCTGCGGCAGGCAGGCCTGCCGGGGCGAGCTAGAGCGTGCAGCCATCCCGGAATGGTTGACGTTGGCGGCGGTTCGTGGTCATCATTTCGCGGCGTTGTGCGGTCCGTTAGTGCTGCCCGCACGCGATCCCCTCGAAAAAGGCGGACTTGTGAAGACTCGAACTTTCTGTTTGCGGATACTCGTTGCACAGATTCCGCGTGGGGCGGCGATTCTCGGTCTGGTGATGGCGCTACTTTCTGTGACGCCGAGCGCTCGCGCGCAACTGAAGCCGGAAGTGCAGCAACTGCTGAATCGCTTCTACAACACCGAAGAATTCACGCCAAAGACGTTCGGCCCGGCACAATGGCTGGAAAACGGTGACGCGTATACGACGGTGGAGGATTCCGCTACGGTGAGAGATGCGCGAGAGATTGTGCGGTACGAGACGGCAACCGGGAAGCGCAGCGTGCTGGTGAGCGCGGCGCAGTTGACGCCGGCGGGTGCAAAAGGGCCGCTAGCGATCGTGGACTATGCGTGGTCGAGTGACATGTCGAAGCTGCTTGTTTACACGAATGCGAAACGGGTATGGCGGGCGCCGACGCGCGGGGATTATTGGGTGCTGGACCGCAAATCGGGTGAACTGAAGAAGCTGGGTGGTAATGCCGCGGAGTCGACGCTCATGTTTGCGAAGTTCTCGCCGGACGGCAGCAAAGTGGGCTACGTGCGCGAGAACAATGTTTACGTGGAGGACGTTGCGAGTGGAGCGATTATCGCGCTAACCCGCGATGGCTCGGCGACGATCATCAACGGCACTTCGGACTGGGTTTATGAAGAAGAGTTGTTCCTACGTGACGCGTTTCGCTGGAGCCCGGACGGGAAGAGCATTGCCTACTGGCAATTCGACACCAGCGGCGTGGGGATCTTTCCGCTTATTTACAACTTGGGCCCACCAAAGCAGATAGTGACCGGATTTCCGTATCCAGGCCTGGCGCCTTATCCCGCGCGACTGGACATCCCCTACCCGATTCCAGGCACACGGAACTCCGCAGTGCGCGTGGGTGTGGTGAGCGTGAATGGCGGCGAGACGCGCTGGCTGAACGTGCCTGGAGATCCGCGAGACAACTACATCGCGCGCATCGGTTGGTGCCCGAAGACGAATCAACTGGTGATCGAGCACTTGAATCGCGCACAAAACACGAACGACATCCTGGTCGCGGACGCCACGACGAGTGAAGTCAAGCCGCTATTCCAAGATAAGGACGATGCTTGGGTCGACGCGATCTACAAGTTCGATTGGCTCAACGACGGCAAGGAGTTCCTGTTCCCGAGCGAACGAAGCGGATGGCGGCACATCTATCGTGTCTCGCGGGAGAACGGAGGAGCGAGGGCGGTTACGCACGGCGATTTCGATGTGATTGAAATTGCCGGGATGAACGAGAAGGAAGGATGGCTGTACTTTACGGCATCGCCACAGAATGCCACGCAGCGCTATCTGTATCGCAACAGGCTGGATGGATCCGGAACGCCGGAACGGCTCACACCGGCGAGTGCACCGGGCACGCACGAGTACGACGTCTCTCCCGATGGGCTGTGGGCGTTTCATACTTACTCGACCGCCGACACACCTCCCCGAGTCGACCTCATTCGCTTGCCGACCCACGGATCGCCGATGCGCACGCTAGTGGACAATGCGGAGTTGCGCGCAAAAGTGGAGCCTATCGTGGCCGCGACGCCGAAAGAGTTCTTCAAGGTAGACATAGGCGATGGTGTGAGTCTGGACGGCTTCTTGATTCGGCCGAAGAACTTCGACGCCACAAAAAAATATCCAGTGTTCGTTTACGTTTATGGAGAACCGGCGGCGCAGACGGTGCTGGACGCCTGGTCGGAACAGGCATGGGCGTTTTTGCGAACGGCCGCCGCAGAAGGCTACATCGTAGTGAGCTTCGACAATCGCGGCACACCGGCGCCGAAAGGACGGACGTGGCGGAAGCAAGTGCACGGCGCGATTCATCCTGTGATCGTGCACGATCAGACCGCCGCGTTGCAGGCGTTGCTGCGGGCGCGACCCTATATGGACGGTTCGCGTGTGGCGGTGCAAGGATGGAGCGGCGGCGGGTCGAGCACATTGAGCTTGATGTTCCGCTCACCGGATGTGTACAAGGTGGGGATGGCTGGAGCGCCGGTACCGGAGTTGCGACTCTACGACACGATCTATCAGGAGCGGTACATGGGATTGCCGCTGGAAAATGTGGAAGGATACAAAACCAGTTCGGCGATCAACTACGCCGACGGATTGAAGGGGCGGCTGCTGATCGTTCACGGATCAGGGGACGACAATGTGCACTATGCGGGAACCGAGTTGCTGATGAACCGGCTGATCGAGCTGGGCAAGCCCTTCGACTTCATGGAATATCCGAATCGTTCGCACTGCGCCTGCGAAGGCAAGGGCGTGAGGTATCACTTGAACAGTCTGTTCTTGCGGTATCTGGAGCAGAATTTGCCGGCCGGGCCAGTGAACCAATAGGCGTTAGCAAGGCTGCACGGACGATTGAGGACGGATTACGCAGCGGCCTGCTTCCCTTCCCGCGTTAAGGCAGCCACTTCGCAGTTCAGGGTAAATAGAAGGCGGGCTCTACAACTTCTCAGCGCTCGGCAGGGTCGTTTGCTTTGCGTAGAGTTCGGCGACACGTTCCAGCGTGTCGATTTCCGCCACAAGCTTGTCTGGGCGAAAACGCACGATGCGCGGAAAGCGTAGTGCGTAACCGCTCGAGTGGCGGCCGGACTTCTGCATGTTGTTGAACGCAACCTCGATCACCACCGTAGGTTCGACGATGCGGCGAAAGCCTTGATCTTCCGTAGTGTGCTGCAAAAAATAGTTGGTGTACTTGGCGATTTCTGCGTCCGTGAGACCGGAATAGGCTTTGCCGATATTGAGCAACTGTTGGCCGCTCCGCACCGCGAACGTATAGTCAGAGAGCACGCCGTGGCGCTTGCCGTGGCCATATTCGACGGCGGTGACGACGACATCGAGCGTAGCGAAGGGCTCCTTGAGCTTGAACCAATTGCCACCGCGGCGGCCGGGCGTGTAAAGCGATTGCGGGTCCTTGGCCACAATGCCTTCGTGGCCGGCGGCTAGGGACTTGCGGAAGGCAGCTTCGACGGATTCCGCGGAATTGCAGAGCTGCGCGGACGCGAGTTGCATCGCCGGTGAAGTGCGCCGAGCAGAGAAAAGATCGGCGAGTTGCGCGCGGCGCTCGGTGAGCTGTGCGTCGAGGTAGAGCCTGCCGTCGCGATGGAGAAGATCGAAGGCCATGAAGCGCACGGGAACCTCGTGCTGCTCCCAAAGGGAGATCTGGGCGGACTTGCGACCGAGCCGCTTTTGCAACTCCGTGAAGGGAAGGGGCCGCGCGCCCTGCCAGCCGAGGATTTCGCCGTCGAGGATGAATTCGCCGGGGAGTTCGAGGGCGGGAGCGCCGAGCTCGGGGAACTCGGTGATTTCGTCCAGCGTGCGTGTAAAGAGTTTGACGCGGTCGCCCCGTTTGTGAATTTGCGCGCGGATGCCGTCGTATTTTTCTTCGACTAGGAAGCGGGATTGTTCGTTGTCGAAGAGGTCCGCGGCGGTCTCGACTGGAGTGGCGAGCATGAAGCTGATCGGATGGAAAACTGCGATGGTGGCTGTGGCGAGTTGGTCGCCGGCGGCGAGGCGAAGCGCCTTGCCGATGTCGCCGGTTAGCATGTTGGCGCGGCGGACGGCGTCAGCGGGGCGGTCAAAAGCTTTGGCGACAGCCTCTTCGACGAGATTTTCCTTCAGGCCGATACGAAGGTCGCCGGTGATGATTTTCGCGATGTATTTGACGGCGCCCGGAGAGGCTTTTTCGAGGAGAGTCTTGAGGAGTTCGTATTTCTGCGCTTGGCCGCGCACGGTGGCGATTTGCTCGAATGCCTGCGCGACTGCGGCGAGGGCGAGTTCGCGTCCAGCCTTGCGTGCGTGCTGGCGAGTGGTGAGCGCTTCTTCGGCAACATTGCCAAGATCGCCGTGCTTGCGGTAGAGGGCAGAGAGTTCGTCGGCGGACTTGCCGCTGAGTTCGACGACGAGACGATAGAGAGCCGAGCCGCCGATGCCAAGAACGCGCTCTTCATGGCGCGGGAAGGCGCGCCCGGTGAGGAAGACGGCGGCGTGGGCAGCGTCGTCAAGCGGCAACGATTTGAGGAGGTCCGCGATCAAGCGGACCTTCTCGAGCTTTTTCGTGGTAGCGGCGACAGCGTCGGCGGCTTCGACGAACGAGTGCATACGAATCAGCGAGCAGCGGTGGTGATGGATTGTGCTGATTGACAGCGCGGGCACCAATACGTTGTGCGGGCGCCGGGGCCTTGCCGGTACGAGTCGATCGGAGTGGCACAATGACGGCAGGGCTGGCCAGCGCGATCATAGACCCAGAGACGAGCATCGAGTGCGAGCCGATCGGTGGTGCGTCGGAAGCCGCGGTAGGTCACCGTGCTGGCGTCGGCCAGGTCCGCGACGTTGGCCTGCAGAAACTTGCGCGCTGTGGCCACAAGAGCGGCGAGTTCGGCGTCGGTGAGCGACTGGACAAGGCGGAACGGATGGACGTTCGCGGCGAAGCAGATTTCGGATTTGAAGACGTTTCCGACGCCGGCGAGCAAGGATTGCGTCATGAGTGCGGAGCCGATTTCGAGTTCCGGACGGGAGCGCAAGCGGGCAACGGCTTTGGCAGCATCGAATTGCGGCGCAAGGAGAGACGGGCCGAGCGTAGTGAGGCCAGCACGGCGCTCCAGGGAGGTGGCAGTGTGGAATTCGGCGACCTGTACATTGAAGGCGATAGCGAGGATGCGCTCGGTGTGCAGGACGATGCGCATATGGATGCGTCCGCGCTGCCAGCGTTCTCCGGGGCGGTAGATGTGCCAACTGCCGCTCATGAGCATGTGCGTCAGGAGGGCGAGATCGCCAGAAAGATGGATGAGCAACCACTTCCCGCGGGCTTCGACGTTATCGATGGTCCGACCGGTGATCGGCGAATCAATCTCGACACGGGCCAGATGCGGGAGCACCGTCTCGAATTGGGTGACACGCTGACCGGTGAGCGCACGATGGAGCGTATGCGCGGTGCGAAAGATAGTGTCGCCTTCGGGCATCGTCAGGCGGTCTCCGAGATGTTTTCGTCGTCGCCTTCGTCGGGCTCGGACGTCGCGAGAAGGGAAGGCTGAAACGGAGTGACGCGGCGCATCTGAAAGCCGAGTGTGGTGTTGACGAAACCGGCTTCTTCGAGGAATGGCGCGAGGAGGTGGTCCCGGGCGGGCGCTCGATTGATTTCGCCGATGAGCAAACCCGTGCGACGCCCCTGGCGGCGAATGGCGAGTTCGGCGAGTTTTTTCGCGAGCTCATGAGCGAAGTGGCTGCGCTCGGGTTCGGAATCGGGCAAAAACACCTGAATCGAGGTGTTGCGTCGGCGGAAGAAAGCCGTGAGCTGGCCGTTGACGAGAATCACGGAAGCACCGCTAGTGCGCGACATGCCGTGATGCTCAGGCGAATCCTGCGCTGAGGGCGATTCGAAGCGCGGCCACGGAAGGATAGCGCCGTAAGGATTCGCGGGATCGGTCGCGGCGAGCGCCACCGCTTCGGGAGTCGTGGGCTCGTTGCGGAGATTGCGCAGCATGTCTACTGCGGCGGGCATGGCGAACTGGGCAGCACCGAGGGCTGCGACGAACATGCCGCGGCGAATCCAGCCACTTTCTTCCATTGTCTTCAGCGCAGGGTAGAGCGTGCTGTAGGCACCGGCAATGGATTCGGCGACTGCCGTGTCGCGCATGACGATCCCGTGACGGGTAAGCAGCTGCTGCGCGATGTTGGCGCTCCATTGCGTGGGTGTGAGCGCCGTGGCGAGGCGCTGATGTACGAGCGACCAGCGGCCCTGCGGAGACGCACCTGCAGACGTTCGCGAGCGAATGCGACGCAGGAGTTCGGGTGAGCCTGGCGGAGCGCCACCGAGAAGCGGCTTGCGTTCACGTTCTTCGCTACGCGAGGCGATGAGCGTGCGAATAGGGTGGAACGTGTCGTTCGTGATTTGGCTGGACCAGACAAGTTCCCAGAGAGCGTCGAGCGTTTCACGCGGATAGCCGCTGCCCGCCGCTGCGTGGATGGAGCCGAAGAAGGAAGCCCCGCTACGCGCGAGGAATTCGAGGATGCGTTGCGCGCGGTCGGAGAGTGGCCGGCTGTTGCCTTGCAACTCCTTGGGAGGAAGAAGGACAGGCAAGGACTCTGTGAGATAGAGAGCTAGACGGCCGTCGCGATCGCCGATGGGTTCGAAGCCGACCCAGACGACTTCGCCGGCGGCGATGAGCGTGTCGAGATCACCGTGGCGATAATCGGCGATGCGGGCAGGAAGAATGTCGCGTTCGAGATCGGTAGCGAGCAGAGCAGCGCCTTGCAGTGTTTCAACGATATCGAGTAGGGCGTCGAGTCCGCGGCGTGGCGTGACTACTCCGTGCCAGCGTGTGAGAAAGCGCGTGAAGGTGTGCTGTTCGACGGGCTCGACTTCGCGGCGCAACCGGGCGAGGCTCTTGCGCCGGATTTGCTGCAGGATTTCCGGATCGCACCACTCGCGATGCGCACCGCGAGGGCGGAATTCGCCTTCGAGCAGTTTGCCTTGGGCGTGGAGCGCGTGAAGCACCGGTTCGATAGCGGATGTCTGGAGCCCGTAGCGATGTGCGACCTCGAGAGTGGTGAACGGGCCGTGCGTACGCGTATAACGGTGCACCACGTTGGTCAAAGGATCCGCTACGCGTTCGACAAAGACTTCGGCCAAGCCCGGCGGAAGCGGGACTCCGAAGGCATCGCGATAACGCGCTGCATACTCGACAGGAATGAAACGATGCTCGCCGGCAAGAGCGACGCGAACCGCGCGGCGCGCCTCAACCAATTCGTGAATCGTACTTGCGACGTCCAAGTTGGTGCACCGCGCGCGAACCTCAGATTCAGAGAGATCGCCTAGCCTGAGCAGCAAATCGTGAAGGCCGTCGCTGTGACGGACGTGGTATTCCGGATCGAGGCATTGCAGGCGGGCTTCGACTTCGTCGAGCGCGGCGGGGTCCAGGAGTTCGCGAAAGTCGGAGTCACCAAGAAGTTCCTCGAGTTGAGATTGGTCAATGGAAAGAGCCTGTGCGCGGCGTTCGGCGAGCGGCGCATCACCGTCGTAGAGGAAGTTCGCAACGTAGGAAAACAGGAGCGATGCGGCAAAGGGAGAAGGCTTGTCAGAAGCCAAGCGCGTGACCCGGATTTCGCCGCGCTCAATCTTCAAAAGGATGGCGGTGGCGCTCGCGAGATCGAACGTATCGCGGACGCATTCGCGATAAGCTTCCAGTAGAATCGGAAAGCGGGAATAGTGCGCGGCAACACCAAGCAGATCGGCAGCCCGTTTGCGCTGCTGCCAAAGCGGAAAGCGGCCACCTGCGCGGCGCCGCGGGAGAAGCAGCGCGCGGCCGGCTGCTTCACGAAACTTTGCAGCAAAGAGCGAAGTGGAACCAAGCTGGTGGAGCACTAGCTCCTTAAATTCAGTGGCTGACGGAACCAGAAGCGAAGTATCGACTGGTGCTTCGTTTTCCGGGAGGCGGATGACAAAGCCGTCGTCGGACCAGAGCGATTCCACTTCCCAACCGTGCTCGGCGCGGAGTTTGGCGACCGCGGCCATACACCAAGGCGCGTGGACCCGTGACCCGAACGGTGTGAGCACACACAGGCGGCGATCGCCGAGCTCATCGCGGACTTCCTCGATAACGACGTCTTCGGCGCTCGGGACGCGTTGTGTGGCGGCGCGCTGGTCTTCGAGATACCGAAGAAGATTTTCGGCGGCGTTGGCATCCAGGCTGTGCTCTTCAATGAGCTTGGTGTAGGCGACGGGGCGTGGAAGGCGCAGGAGTTCCGTGGCCAACGCGCCAATCTTCTCGCCGAATTCAGCGGGACGGCCAAGCTTGTCGCCTTTCCAAAACGGCATTTGGCCGGGCTCGCCGGGTGCGGGCGAAACGATCACCCGATCGTGATGAATCTCTTCGATACGCCAAGTTGTTGCGCCGAGAACGATGGTCTGCCCCTCGTGGGCCTCGAACACCATTTCCTCATCGAGTTCCCCGACGCGAGCACCTTTTGTTGCACCGGCGAGAAACACACCGTACAGACCACGATCCGGAATGGTGCCACCGTTGACGATAGCGACGCGCCGCGCGCCTTGCCGGGCCGTGAGCTTGCCGGTGATGCGATCCCAGGTGAGCCGCGGGCGCAGTTCGCCGAATTCCTCCGATGGATAGCGGCCGGAGAGCATGTCGAGTATGCCTTCGAAGATGGACCGGGTTAGCGCGGCGTAAGGAGCGGCGCTGCGGACCACTTGGAACAAGTCGTCGACCTTCCAATTGTCCATCCCGACCATCGCCACGATCTGTTGCGCAAGGACATCGAGCGGATTTCGTGGATAGTGCGTCGATTCGACGGCGCCTTCGGACATTGCCCGGGACACGGCGGCGCACGCGAGCAGATCGCCGCGATACTTCGGGAAAATGGTGGCGGTGCTGACCGCGCCGACATGATGGCTAGCGCGACCGACACGCTGCATACCGCTGGCGACGGAAGGCGGCGACTCAATCTGCACGACCAGGTCGATGGCGCCCATGTCGATGCCGAGTTCCAAAGAGGATGTTGCTACGAGGGCGCGAAGTGTTCCGAGCTTGAGACGATCCTCGATCTCTTTGCGTTGGTCGACAGCTACGCTGCCGTGGTGCGCGCGCACGAGTGTTTCGCCAGCCAATTCGTTAACCGCTCCTGCGATACGTTCGGCGAGGCGGCGCGCATTGACGAAAATAAGCGTGGAGCGGTGCGCACGGATCAGCTCCAGGAGCTTTGGATGGATGGCTGACCAGATTGACGTGCGGCGAGGGCCTTGCGATGCGGGGCCGCTCGGCAGCGGGTCGATCTCGTCGAGGCGGGCCATATCTTCAACCGGGACTTCAACGCGGAGCGCGAATTTCTTTTTTTCGCTGGCGTCGATGATGGTCACGGGCCGGAAAACTGGAGTGGCGGCAGGAGACTCGAATTCACTGAGCGGTTCTTCGGAAGCGGCCTCGGCCGTAGATGTCGCCGCCGGACTTGGGTTGCTTACCTTCGTGCCAGCCTGGAAGCTGGCATTTCCAGGAAATGCACCGCCGAGAAAATGAGCGATTTCGTCGAGCGGGCGTTGCGTGGCGGAGAGGCCGATGCGTTGCAACCGGTGGCCGCAGAGATGCTCGAGACGTTCGAGTGAGAGGGCCAGATGGGAGCCTCGTTTGGTGGGAGCGAGCGCATGGATTTCATCGAGGATGACCGCTTCGACGGAACGCAAGGCGTCACGCGCGTTCGAAGTGAGCAAGAGGTAGAGAGATTCCGGCGTGGTGACCAGAATGTCAGTTGGATGGCGAAAGAAGCGAGCGCGTTCGGCAGCAGGCGTGTCACCCGTTCGAACGGCGACGGCGGGTTGATGGGATTCGATTCCCAAGCGTTGCGCCGAGTGGGCGATGCCGATGAGCGGGGATTGAAGATTGCGGTCGACATCGACGGCAAGCGCTTTGATCGGTGAAATATAGAGGATGCGGCAACGATGCGCTTCTGCCGGAACCGGAGAAAACATCATGCGGTCAATGGACCAGAGGAACGCGGCGAGCGTTTTGCCAGTGCCTGTGGGAGCAAGAATCAGCGTCGATTCGCCGCGCGCGATGGGCGGCCAGCCAACGAGCTGCGGGCGCGTGGGAGCGGGAAAGACGGCCGTGAACCAGTCGCGTACTGCGGGATGAAAGAGGGCCAGCCCTTCTTCCTTCGTGGAAGGTGATGACGAAGGTGACGGAATCGACGAGTTTGGGCGGGTCGACATAGAGTAAGAGGCGCTATGCAATTGGATGCGCAAGATCCAAGGCGGTAAAGGAAACGGGGTGGTTAGGATAACACCGAAAGCCTTGACAGCGCAGTGGGAGAAGAGCAGAATCCTTAATAGGCGAACAAAAAGCGAATTAATATACATCTTCCGTCCTCCCCTACTCCTTTTTTCGCCTCCTTTCGTATGGCTACGAAATCCGCATTAGCGGTCCGCTTGGCCGTCGAGTCGGCGCTGGCCGGACGCGTTATTGCCCCGTTTCAATATCGCGACCGGCGAGTGCTGGAGGCCGCACCGACCGGCGTGGCCGCAGTGGATGCTCTAACGGGCGGGCTGCCGCGCGGCGGGTTGACGGAAATTTCCGGACCAGCAGGAGCAGGAAAAACCAGCTTGCTGACGGCGGCGCTCGCGGCGCGAACGCAAGCTGCGGAGGTCTGCGCGCTGGTGGATGCGCGGGATGCGTTCGATCCGGAAACGGCGGAAACGGCAGGCGTACGTCTGGAACGGCTGCTCTGGGTGCGCTGCCGGGAAGTTACGCAAGCGATGCGCGTGACCGATCTGCTGCTGCAAGGCGGCGGCTTCGGAATGGTCGCCGTGGATATGAGCGACGTCGCGCCGCGTCTGGTTCGGCGCGTGCCGCTGAATGTGTGGTTCCGGTGGCGGAGAGCGGTGGAAAACACGCAGACGATTCTGGTGGTGCTGGGGCAGGAATCGAATGCAAAAACCTGCGCGTCGCTCGTCCTGCGGATGGAAAGCGAAACGGCACAGTGGCTTTCGACGGCGGGAGAGCCTCAACAGGCGGAAGCACTGCTGCTGGAAGGATTCGCGATCGGTGTGGAGCGTGGACGCATGCGAAGGCGTGAAGAAATCTTGATGAAACAGTTTGATGAGAGAGAAGAACGAACGGTGTTTGTGGCGCAAGTTGCAAACAAATACGGAAGAAAAAGATAACGCAGAGGCCTGCTGCGTCAGGCAGGCGCTGAGTGCACAGAGAGAAGAACAGGACGAATGTTTGCGGGAATCTATATCGAGAATTTTCTGGTGCAGGCGGCGGTGCGGGTTGAGCCGGAATTGCGCGAACGCGCATTGGTGATTGTGGAAGGCGTGGGACCGCTGACGAAAGTGGTGGCTCTAAATGCAACGGCCCGGCAAGCGGGAGTCCAAATCGGGATGTTGAAGACAACAGTGACGCAATTCCTGGGCGTGGAGATACGCATGCGGTCTTTGGCGCTGGAAAAGAACACGCATGC
>Ga0066903_100003790_pt1 | contig 12506 bp, 6 predicted proteins | sample PanSoiMetaGPlot1_FD_67491 | JGI IMG/M metagenome (GOLD analysis project Ga0066903, IMG submission 67491) | Tropical forest soil microbial communities from Panama analyzed to predict greenhouse gas emissions - Panama Soil - Plot 1 (version 2) | ecosystem: Environmental > Terrestrial > Soil >...
TGGGCCAACTGCTCGAGCTTACTGTCCTGCAAGTTGCCCATGCCGTAGCCGAGGACGGTGAGGTACACCCCCGTATTCCGCTTCTCCTCGATGAGTCGGACCAGCTCGGCGTCGTTCGACACCCCGACATTAAAATCGCCGTCGGTGGCCAGGATCACGCGGTTGATGCCGTCCTTGAGGAACGATTTCTCGGCCTGGTCGTAGGCCGCCTTGATGCCCCCCTCGCCGTTCGTCGATCCGCCGGCCGACAGGGCCAGGATCTCCTGGACGATGCGCTCCTTCTGATCCCCCGGCGTGGGCGGGAGAAGCAGGCCGGCGGTGCCGGCGTAGGTGACGATGCTCACCCGATCGCGGCCGGTGAGCTGCTCGGTCAGGAGTTTGAGGGACTCCTGCACCAGCGGCAGTCGGTTGGGCGACTCCATCGACCCGGATGTATCAACAAGGAAAACCAGGTTGCGGGCCGGCATCTGGTCCTTGTCGATCACCTTGGCCTTCAAGCCGACGCGGAGCAGGTGGTGCTTGGGCTGCCACGGGCACGGGGCCAGTTCCAGCTTGAACGCGACCGGATCGGCGTTCTGGGGTGTCGCATAGTCGTACGGGAAATAGTTGACGAAGTCGGCGATGCGGACCGCGTCCTTGGCCGGCAACTGGCCCTCGTTGATGCGGGCCCGGACGTTGGAGTAGGAGGCGGTGTCGACGGCCGTCGAGATGGTCGACAGGGCGTCCTCCCCGCGAACGACTTTGAACGGGTTGTCCTCGAACCGCTGGTACTGCTCGGCGGACATGTCTTGCTGCAACGGTGTGGCGTCAGCCACGAGTGCGTTCACAGCGCCTTGTTGATCAGCAAGAGCCCCCTGTCCGCCTCCCGCTCGCAAGAGCTTGTCGCGGGTGGCGCCGGACCGTCCGCGGAGTCCCGTCCGGCTCTCTGGAACCGCTGCCAGTCTCACCAGGCCAAGTTGTTTCACCGATTCTGTGATCGATGCACGCTCGCTTTTCAACACGTCCCGTTCTTCGCGCCGTCCGTTCGTTTCTGCCGCAAGCTTTGGATCAGACCCAACGTCCTCATTCGTTAACTTCTTTGACTCTTCGACCGGCGTGGGCGCTTCCACCACAGCCGGCGGATCCTCATTCCTCCCGCACCCGATCAAGATGCTGATCAACCCCACGATGAGAAGCCAAGAACCCCAGCGGACGAACGGCAAACGAATTGGCCGCGTTGCCATGAGAGAACCTCCGGGAACGGTGGGCGGTCGAGACGTGAAAAACAGACCGCAACTGTAAGACGAACATACCAGTCCGAAATTCCGCTGGGCAACGTAACGACCCCGCCGCCAGCGACTTAAGTCTTGCCCAGATAGGTTCTTAGCAGATGCCTCGATTTCGTTGTACGGTTCGGTGCCGCCGGCGCGATTCGTTTCATAGGGGTCTATTCCGCATGAAACGATTTCATTTGCCTGCAACAGCCGAACTCGACCTGATTCTGCCGCGGCGATCGCCTATAAAAATGGCTCGCAGGCCAGGGAGCGTCGCTGTGAAAGTTGCCGTCGTCGGGACCGGTTACGTTGGACTCGTCACTGCCACCTGTCTGGCAGAGAGCGGGAACGAAGTCACCGGCGTGGACAAGGACGTTCGCAAGATCGAAACGCTGAGCGCGGGCAAGATCCCGATCTACGAACCCGGCTTGCTGGAGCTGGTCCAGCGCAATCGCCGCGAAGGTCGGCTGCAGTTCACCACCGATCTCGGCCCCGCCGTCAAAGGGGCGCGGCTCGTCTTCATCGCGGTCGGCACGCCACAAAGCACGAATGGCGACGCAGACCTCTCGGCGATCTGGTCGGTCGCGGACGAGATCGCGCGTCACGTCAAGGACGCGCCGCCTGGTCCGCCCGGCTCGCGCGTCGTCATCATCAAGAGCACCGTCCCCGTCGGCACCAACACCAGGTTGCATGAACGGCTCAAGGCTGCGGGGTGTGCCCATCTGGACGTCGCGAGTAACCCGGAGTTCCTCAAGGAGGGGGCAGCGCTCGACGACTTCATGAAGCCGGACCGCGTCGTCGTCGGCGTTCGTCGTCCGGAAGTCGCGGAGGTGTTGCACGAACTGTACGCCCCGTTCCTCCGCACCGAGCAGCCATTCCTGGTCATGTCGCCCGAGAGCGCGGAGATGACCAAGTACGCGGCCAACGCGATGCTGGCGACCAAGATCAGTTACATCAACGAAATGGCCAACCTGTGCGACCGCCTCGGCGCGGACATCAACGACGTCCGGCGAGGCATCGGTCACGACGCCCGCATTGGCTTCCAGTTCCTCCACCCCGGCCCTGGCTACGGCGGCAGTTGCTTCCCGAAAGACGTGCAGGCGATCCTCGGCATGGGCCGGCACCTCGGACTGCCGCTCTATTTGTCGGAAGCCGTGGACCGGGTGAACCAGCGGCAGAAACAGGTGCTCTTTGAGAAAATCGCCCACCACTACGGCGACTTGAAGGGAAAGACGCTGGCGGTTTGGGGCCTGGCGTTCAAGCCGCGGACGGACGACATCCGCGAGTCGCCGGCGCTAGCGCTCATCGACAATCTGCTCGCCGCGGGGGCGGCGGTTCGAACGCACGATCCAGAAGCGATGGCCAATGTCCGGGCCGAATATGGCGACAAGCTGGTCTATGCCGATCGCCCCTACGGCGCGCTGGAGGGCGCGGACGGACTGGCCGTGGTGACCGAATGGCAGGAGTTCCGCAACCCGGACTTCGAGGTGATGCGCCGGCTGCTCAAGGAGCGCGTCATCTTCGACGGCCGCAACCTGTACGACCCGAAGCTGATGAAGTCCTACGGGTTCACCTATTACGGCATCGGCCGCGGGGACAATCCCGCGCGAGGGACTTGAAAGGCGTTTGCCGGGCGCGATAATTCGGGTGTCACCTGCCGAGGTGGCGGAATTGGCAGACGCGCCAGGTTGAGGGCCTGGTTCCCGTTAAGGGAGTGCAGGTTCAAGTCCTGTCCTCGGCATCCACCAGGGCGAGGGATTCCTCGCCTTGTTCCATTTCGGGACATTTCTAGCCCACTGCTTCCAAACCGGTCAGCGTCCCCGTGCTCGAGCCGAACTTGTCTGCCTCGATCCCCATCCGCTGCAGCATGCTGACGTAAAGGTTGCAGAGCGGGGGCCCGCTCTTCTGATCAAACGCGAGATGCTGACCGTGCTTGAACCCGCCGCCGGCGAGGAGGACGGGCAGGTTCTTGCACGAGTGGTTGCTCGCATTGCCGAGGTTGCTGCTGAAGAACACCGAGGTGCGGTCGAGCAGCGTTGCTCCTTCTTCCTTGGTCTGCTTCAACTTGGTTAACAGGTCGCGGAAGACCTTGAGCTTTTCGATCTCGACAATCTTGAGCTGGGCGATTTTGGCCGGGTCCTGCCCGTGATGGGACAGATCATGGTGCGCCATCGTCACGCCCGGGATCGGTGGGACGGTGCTGGCGCCGCCGAGCAGGATTGTGATCAGTCGCGTTGAATCCGTCTGAATCGCCAGGTGCGTCAGTTCGAACAGCAACCGCGTTCGGCCGATCAGGTCACCGGGGTTGGGAATGTCTTGCGGCTGCTTGGCGTCCACCTTCGGTTTCGGCTTCTTGGACCATTCCTCGGACTTGGCGAGCCGCTGTTCTAATTCGCGGACGCTGGTGAAGTACTCGTCGAGTTTATCGCGGTCGGCGGCACTGGCGTCTGTTTTCAGCTTACTCGCCTGCTCGCCGACCGCGTCGAGGATGCTCTGGCCGTCGCGAAGTTTTCGGGCCTGCGCCGCCACCTCGTCCGGCTTTCCTTCGATGAATAGCTTCGCGAAGACATGCGACGGGGACCACTCGGACGGAACCAGCGCCCCGCTCCGCGTCCACGACAGGCTGAAACCCTCGCCAGCGAGGCAAAGACTTGGGAATCGCGTTTGCGTGCCGATGCGCTCGGCAGCGAACTGGTCAAGGGAGATCGTGTTGCGGAACCCGACGCGGCGCTCCGGGTGCGGGGCCGCGGTCAGGAAGCTGAAGATGGAATCGTGGCTGTTATCGATGTCCGGGTGCGCCAGGCCGGACATGACGGTGAAGTCATCGCGGAAGTCCTTCACCACTTCGAGATAGGGAGTCAGCGCGTAGTCCTTGCCGGGTTTCTCCGGGAAGAACGACTGCGGGTGCAGGCTGAGCGGGGTGCAGATGCAGACCATGCGCCGCGGCGCGGCCGTGCCGGCGATCGCCCGCGACTCCAGCCACGGAAGCGCCAACGAGACCCCGGCGGCCCGGAGAAACGTGCGGCGAGTGATATTCATCGAAGGACCCCTCACTTGCTTTGAAACATTCGGCTCTGCATCAACTCGTGGATCAGTGTGCGCAGTCCGTACTCTTTTTCCCTGACCTTCGCCACAACGGCATCGATCTCAGGCTTATCCGCCGGCGCCGGCGCTGCGCCCGTGGCATAGGTCAAGAGCCTCTCGGTCAAGGCGCGGGCGAGTTGATCCTTATCACTCAAGAGCAATTGCTTCAGTTCGTCGATGTCCTTGAACTTGCGGCCGTCGGGAAGCACATCGGCGGGGTCCACTTTCCGACCCTGCAAGTACGACATTCGTCGCCCGTCGATCATGACCGGCTTGCCGTTGCCGACGCTGCGGTAGTTCTCGCGCCAACCGCCAATGACGTCGAAGCTCTCAAGCGCGAAGCCGGCCGGATCTATCTTCGCGTGACAGGTGGCGCACGACGCGATTTGCCGGTGCTTCGCGAGCTGCTCGCGGATTGTCGTCGCGCCCCGAATGTCCGGTTCGACCGCGGGGACGCCCGAGGGGGGTGGCGCCGGCGGCGTCCCGACGATCCGATCCAGCACCCACGCCCCGCGAATCACCGGCGAAGTGTTCGTTCCGTTGGCGGTCACCTTGAGCACGCTCGCCATGGTCAACACGCCGCCGCGATGACTCTCCAGCGGCAGCTTCACTTTGCGGAACTGATGCCCCTCCACGCCCACGATGCCGTAGTGCTTCGCCAGTCGCTCATTGAGCATCGTGAAATCGGATGCGACCAGGTTCGTCAGGCTGAGGTCATTCTTCAGCAATTCGTCGAAGAAAAGGTGTGTCTCCTTGACCATCGCGGTCTTGAGCATCTCGTCGAATTCCGGGTAGAGCCGGATGTCTGGTGAAGTGAAGTCGATGTCACGCAAGCCGAGCCATTGGCCGAGAAAGTTCTCGGTGAACGCCGCGGCTTTCGGGTGTTTGAGCATCCGCTCGACCTGCCCGCGGAGCGTGTCCGGGTCGCTCAGCTTCTTCTGGCTCGCCAGAGACAGCAGTTCGTCATCGGGCATCCTGCTCCAGAGGAAGTACGACAATCGGCTGGCCAGCGCAAAGTCGTCGAGCTTCCCAGGCTTCTCGCGCAGGAACAGGAATTCCGTCGAGGCCATGATCGCCTGCAGGCCGACGCGGACGGCCGACTCAAACGAGCGTTTCTGCTCCAGTTTGGCTTTGACGAGATCGACGATCGGTTTGATGTCGTCGTCCGTCACCGTTCGCCGGAAGGCGCGGCGAGCGAAGTCGCGGAGAATGCGCCGGGCATCCGCCTCGGGGTCCTTGGAGACAACCTCCAAGCGGTTGCGGTTACCGGGTACGGCAACTGTCGCCCGCTCCAGGTCACCGAAGATCCGGCGATGACTTGGCGGCGGCCAGGTGTCGTGGAGCGGGCCTTCGACTTCGATCCATTCCACCGCCAGACCCGGTCCCTCGTATTTGTCCGCGCCGACCTTGTTCACGGTCTGCGCACTGGCCAATCCATAGGGGGAGATACGGATGTGGTTCCGCGCCTCGAAATGATCGATGAACTCGATCACCGTCGGTTTCTCGGGCGGTACGTCGTAATAGTCCACCAGGTGGTTCTTCGTCCCCATCAGCATCGGCCCGGCATCGACGCGGAAGGTGACCGGCTTGCCGGAGCTTTGCAAGCCATATGCGGAGATTCGGATCCGGTATCGGCCCCGGTCGGGCGGATAGAACTGGCCGACCGTAATCGCGTTCCATGCGGACGAGCTGAACATGACCACGGTATCGTCAAGCTGGCGATACACGCTCTCGGTCGTCGTCTTGACAAGCCGCTCCTCTTTCAGCGTGTAGCGCTTCTTGACGAGAGGCGGCCGCGGCCCGTTGGCAATCGCAACATTCAGTGCCGCGTCCGCTGCTTCCAGGTAGCGTTCCATGAGGAAGGAAGAGGTATGCAGTGCCTCGCCGATGTTGTCGAACCCGTGGGCCGAAGTGTCCTGGGGGAGCATTTCCTTCAACTCAATTTCGACCCCCAACAGTTCACGGACGGTGTTTTCGTACTCAACGCGGTTGAGCCTTCGGAGGACGACTCGACCTTCGGAATCGCGCTTGGCCGTGGCCGCGGTGGTTCGGTCGTTGATCCATTCGACAACGAGTTTGACGTCCTTATCCACAGGCCGTGGTTTGGCTTTCGGCGGCATTTCGCCGGAATTAAGGCGCTTGAGCACGGTCTGCCACTTGTCGCGATTCGCTGATTCAGCGAAGTCGGAAGTCAGCCGATCGAGCCGGAGGTCCCCCTTCGCCTTTTTCGTGCCGTGACATTCGAGACAGTGACGGGCCAGAAATGGTCGGACTTGATCGCTAAAGGACTTGTCGGCGCGCTCGGGCTCCCCGACGACCGCGGGCGGCGCGGTCAGGATCAAGACAATCGCGAAGAGACGCCAGATCGATCTCATGTGAATGTAAATCGTGCCACGGCGGGGAAGCGGCGACCAAGAGACATTGCGAATGAGCAATGCCGGCGGGCCAGGCAGGTGGGACAACAGACTATTATGCCTTTTCCCTTTGGACTATGCCTCATTTTTCTTGAGCCGCGATGGCCCGGCGCCCGTTCTTGCCCAGTCCGAGTCGCGTGAGTATCGTGGACGGTCGTGGACGAGATCACTCGCATTCTGTACGCGATCGAGAAGGGTGAGCGCGTCGGCGCGGACCAACTCCTGCCGCTGGTCTACGACGACCTGCGGAAGCTCGCGGCGGTGCGCCTGGCTCGCGAATCGCCCGGACACACCCTGGATGCGACTGCACTCGTCCACGAAGCCTATTTGCGCATCATCGGACCGCGCGATTCGGCAGGATGGGAGGGGCGGGGCCATTTCTTTGCGGCGGCCGCAGAGGCGATGCGTCGCATCCTGGTCGAGAACGCCCGCCGCAAGCGGACGGAGAAGCACGGGGGTAATCGGGTTCGCCGGGACCTAGATCTGGCAGCCCCTGCCGTGCCGGAGGACTCGGACGACTTGCTGGCACTCGACGAGGCTTTGAACAAGCTCAATGCCGCGGATCCATCGGCCGCCCGCCTCGTCACATTGCGCTATTTCACCGGCTTGACGATCCCGCAAGCGGCCGAAATGCTCCAGGTCTCGCCGCGCTCCGCCGACCGTTTATGGGCCTACGCGCGGGCATTCTTGCACGCGGAGATTTACGAAAAAGACCAGTGACCAATCGGCTGGTCACTGGTCATTTGGACTTGATCTTCCGCAAAGGTTCAGGACTTCTTCTTGCACTCGACGACCTTTCCGGCCGAGTTCTTGGTGCTCATCTCCGTCTTGGAGATCTTGGTGATGGTGATCGTGTCCTTGTGCTCGTTGTCGCCTTCCTTGATGACGAAGGTGAATGCGTCCCCCTCGACCTTGTAGGTTCCTTCCATTGCGACGTCCTTGTCGTCCTTCTTGCCCGTCAGCTTGATCTTGCCGTCATCGGTGAAGATGACGATTGTACCGACGGGGACCGTGCCTTCGTCGGCCTTGGTGATCTCCCACTTCCCGACAATCATCTTGGCGTAGTCGGGTTTGTCCTCCGCGCGGGCCGCGCCGCTCAGGACGCAGACAACCGCTCCAACTGCCAACCATCGCAAGGTGCTCATGATCCTCTCCTGGTGCGTGATGGTTTTGGCGGCGTGAGGGGCCGCCGAGGACATAATGGCCGTCCGGCTGGCGGAAAGCCAATGAAAAAACCAGAATTGGTGGCGTGGTTACAAACGTCGTGTCGCATGAAGGTGCGGAAGCTCTCTTTAGTCGTTCGGAGCCCGCGGCCATGACCGAACGCTCCATATTTCTTGAAGCACTCGACATCCCCGGCCCGGCCCAGCGGGCCCGGTACCTGGACGCGGTGTGCGGCGAGGACGCGGCCCTGCGCGAACGGGTGAACAAATTGCTCGCCGCGCACGAAGCCGCCGGCGGCATCCTCGACCGGCCGGCCACGGACGAATTGCCGACCGACATGTACCGGCCGATTTCCGAAACGCCCGGTACACTCATCGGTCCTTACAAGCTGCTGCAACAAATCGGAGAGGGAGGATTCGGAGTTGTCTACATGGCAGAGCAGCAGGCGCCGGTTCGCCGAATGATCGCGCTCAAGATCATCAAGCCAGGCATGGACACCCGCGAGGTGATCGCCCGATTCGAAGCCGAGAGACAGGCCCTCGCTGTCATGGACCACCCCAACATCGCCAAGGTGCTCGACGCGGCCGCGACCGAATCCGGTCGACCGTATTTCGTCATGGAGTTGGTCAAAGGCGTCCCAATCACTGAATTCTGCGACCAGAACCACATGCCCGCCGCCGATCGGCTGAAGCTCTTCGTCACAGTCTGCCACGCCATTCAGCATGCCCATCAGAAGGGGGTCATTCACCGCGACATCAAACCGTCCAACGTCATGGTGACACTCCACGACGGCATGCCCGTTCCCAAGGTGATCGATTTCGGCGTCGCCAAGGCGACTGCGCTGAGGCTAACTGAGAAGACTCTGTTCACCGCCTACGGGCAGATGGTCGGCACGCCCGCGTACATGAGCCCGGAACAAGCGGAGATGAGCGGCCTCGACATCGACACGAGAAGCGACATCTACTCACTGGGCGTGCTCCTCTACGAACTGCTGACGGGGACGACGCCGATCGACAGCAAGCGCCTGCGTACAGCCGGCTACGCCGAGATGCAGCGGCTGATCCGCGAGGCGGAAGCGCCGCGACCTAGCACACGGCTCAGCTCTCTCGGCGGCGAAGCGACGATCCTCGCCGGCAATCGCGGAACCGATCCCCGGCGGCTCGTGCAACTCCTCGCCGGCGACCTCGACTGGATCGCGATGAAGGCGCTCGAGAAGGACCGCAATCGCCGCTACAGTTCCCCCGGCAGCTTTGCGGACGACGTGGGGCGGTATTTGCGCGGCGAAGTGATCGAGGCCCGGCCGCCGTCCACTGCGTATCGGCTCCGAAAGTTCGTCCGCAGAAATCGAGTCGCCGCGACCGTGGTTGCAGTGTTGGTCGTGTCGTTAGTCCTCGGAGTCGCCGGCATGAGCCTTGGGCTAGTGACCAGCATCGAAGCGGAGCGACGGGCTCGATACGACGAGGTTCGCGCCCGCCATGCCGAGGAACTCGCCGAAGCACGCTTGGTCGACGTCGGCCTGGAGCGCGACGCGGCAAACGCGGCCAGGGCGGAGGTGATGACCAAGGCCGGATTACTCAAATTGGCAGTCGCCGAAGAGGAGAGCCGCCGGCTATCGACGCACGCGCTCGCCGTGCGACCGGGCAACCCGGGCCAGGCTCTGCTTTTGGCGATCGCTGGAGCAGAAAAGTCACCCGCCCGGTCGGCGTCGCACAACAATGCACTGCTTGCCGCCCTGCGCGAGTGTCGCGAGGTGCGGACAATCTTCGCGCCGCCGTTCCAGACCGCCGAAGGCCGGACGGGTCGAACGGCGTTTGTGGCCCTCCAGGTCACACCGGACGGGACTCGCGCCGTCGTCGTCGGCCAGCGCGATCACGATCCAATTGGGGATTTCTACCTGGCCCGGTCCAAGGATGACAGCGCGCAAGTTTACGACCTGCGGACTGGACAGATTATTGCCGCCATGAAGCTTCCAGGCCTGCGTTTCGCGACAATCGCAGTCAACCCGGACGGTTCCGTCCTGGCTGCCGCCACCGACCAGGGGGCGGTCATTCGGTACGCGGACGGCCAGACGGTCGCTTACACGGATAACACAATTCGTCTTTGGGACATGCAAACTGGAAAAGAGCTGAAGGTCTTGAAGGGTCATACGGACCGTGTGTCGTCCCTCTGTTTCGACGCCAAGGGAGAGCGCGTGCTCTCGGCTTCTTGGGATAAAACCGCTCGAATTTGGGACATTGCAACAGGCCGGGCGATTCATGTGCTTGAAGACGGGTCATTGTCCCTGGCCGTCGCCGAGTTCAGCCCGGACGGCCGCCGAGTGCTGACGGTGACGACGCCCGGTGAAATGCAGAGTGACAAGGTTGCGGAAGTGATTGGCGAAAGGGCCCGCCAACATGGAGTCCGATCGGACGAGGTGCTCATCGACCCACCTGTGCGAGCGGACGCGGTGATCCGCTGGCTCGAATCGTTAACCGCAACTACGACCCGGAGCGGCAATGTCGAGGCTCCCAAGTTGTGGGATGCCGCGACCGGCAAGCGGCTGGCCGTGCTCGATCGTAAGGAGGAAGGCCGGGGATCGCTGACTGGCACTGTGGCTGCCGCGTTCTCGGCCGACAGCACGCGCGTGTTGACATCGAGTTTCAACAGGAAGGATGTATGGAACGCGGAAGATGGCAAGCTCGTACCGAGTACCGAGCCACTTGGCGACGTCCCCGGCCGGCCCATCAAGGACGGGGATCGCATGTTCCGAGCCGTTCTGGATTCCACCGGACAGTACAGCGGCACCTCACACCTGCTCGTCTGGCAGTCCGACAAGGATCGCCACGAATGGCACAGCGCTCCTGCCGCGATCCGGGTTGCCAGAGTCGGGTTCTGGCGCGAAGAGCGGACGGGGCCTCTCTTCCTCGATGCTAACCGAGTCGGTCCACCCATCATGGCCCGGGCAGCCGGGGACACCGTCTCTGTTCATAACCTGGTCACCGGCGATCTGGTGGCCGTCCTTCGCGGACACGAAGATCGGGTGACGGCGGGTGCATTCCTGCCAGGCGGCCGGCAATTCCTGACCGCTGCGATCGACGGCACGATCCGAATCTGGAACGTCGAGCCCGTTCGCGATCCGGTCGTTGAACTCAAACGCCCGGGCGGCCCTGCAGCCGGGTTCGCCTTGTTTCGCCCGGGCACGGACCAGGTACTGACCGCACCGTCCCGAAACGAGTGGGACCAGTTTGACGGCAAATCGGTATCCCTGTGGGACGCGAGTCGCCGCGCTCTTGTGGCCGATGTTGCCGAAGATGCGGCACTGGCAACCACACCGCTTCACAAGGAACTGTTGGGCGACTTGCGCGACTTGCATTTCAGCGCCGACGGCGAACGGCTCGTGACCGTACACCTGGACTCCAACCCGTGCACGAATCGAGAAGAGGAGCCGAAACCGTCGCCCTTGTACACCCCGGTTCGCGTTTGGGATCTCGGCTCCGGCAAGCTGCTATTCGCCCTCACGGGCCTGAAACGGAGCATGGCGACCGCCCGGTTCAGTCCGGACGGGGCACGACTCCTTACCTTATCCGACGGGACTCGCCGGTACGCGATCCTGCGCGATGGGAAAGCGTGGGGCCGCGGCAGCGGCGGCGAAACTCGCGCCCGCGTCGACGTGTGGGATGCCCGAACGGGCGCGCATGTCCGTTGTCTCGTCCCGGAGTCGCTGGGAGGGGGCGATTTCGCCGAATGGAGTCCCGACGGCACGCGGGTATTGACCAACGTAGCCGGGCGCTTGAACAAAGTCGCTGCGTCGGTCATCGACTCCGACACCGGTGATCGGGTGAGCCAGCTCCAGTACCGCTCAGGAGATGAAATCGATCGCGCCGCGTTCAGTCGGGACGGTAAGCTCGTCCTGGGATACCGCGTCCAGTTCCTGAGTCGCAAGACGGAAGTGGATGTGTGGGACGCCGCCACGGGTGAGAAACGCGCGACTCTCCGCGGACACTCTGGTGACGTCACGTCGGCCGTTTTCAGCCCGGACAGTCGCTCGATCTTGACCACGTCCACCGATGGCACAGCGCGCCTCTGGGACGTAGCCACTGGCGAAACGCGACGAATTCTTCGCGGCCACCGGCACGTCGTCCGCACCGGCCGGTTCAGTCCGGACGGCAAGTGGGTTGTCACGGCCTCGAAAGATGGCACCACCCGGATCTGGAGCGCCGAAACCGGCCAGGAGTGGATGACGCTCTCTGCCGCGCTGGGAGAGATGGTCAGCACCGAAATTAGCTCCGACAGCCAGCGGGTGTTGACAGTCTCGACCGACGGCGTGGCCCGCATCTGGCCAGTCGATCCGCTGCCAGTCGCCGCAACGCGGAAGCCGCGTGAGCTGACCGCGGATGAGCGGGCGCGATTCCTGATCGAGTGAGCCGCACCGCGGTTGAGGGCTGGCCTGCATTCCCGTATCGTGACTTGAGGAGGTACGGAATGGCCGGCGGGCGTTTCATCCTGATCCCGGGCCGCACCAGCAAGCAGGGCCAGCAGATCAACGTCGGCAAGGACAACGCCGAGTATGAAGCGATCGTCAACACGCTGACGATGAACGCCGAGGATATGA
>Ga0066903_100003793_pt1 | contig 12504 bp, 11 predicted proteins | sample PanSoiMetaGPlot1_FD_67491 | JGI IMG/M metagenome (GOLD analysis project Ga0066903, IMG submission 67491) | Tropical forest soil microbial communities from Panama analyzed to predict greenhouse gas emissions - Panama Soil - Plot 1 (version 2) | ecosystem: Environmental > Terrestrial > Soil >...
AAGCCGCTGACGTCCGAGTGGCTGAAGCGCCGGATCGGCGAGGTCTTCACCGAGCACGACATGCTCGCCGACGAGTTCATCGTCTCGCACGGCGCGCAGTCCGCCGTAGGCCACGACATGGGCACGGGACAGATCCAGACCGGCGAGCCGATCGTGATCGACCTCTGGCCGCGCGACCGCGAGACCGGGTGCTTCGCCGACATGACCCGGACGTACGTGGTCGGAGATCCGCCCACGCCACTCGTCGAGTTCCACCGGCTCGTCCTCGAGGCGCTCGAGAAGGGGATCGCGGACATCAAGGCCGGCGTGCAGGGCCGCGAGGTCTTCGTCGGAACGTGCGAGTTCTTCCAGCAGCACGGCTACCGCACTCCTCTGAGCAAGGAGCCGGGCGAGGTGCTCGAGGACGGGTTCATCCACGGCCTCGGCCACGGCGTCGGGCTCGAGGTGCACGAGGAGCCGGGTATGGGCATGGCGAGCCGCGACCCGCTGGTGGCCGGAGACGTCGTCACCGTCGAGCCCGGTCTCTACAACCCGGGCTTCGGCGGCTGCCGCCTCGAGGATCTCGTGCTCGTCACCGAGAACGGCGCCGAGAACCTCACGGACTACCCGTACGACCTCGAGCCTTGAGCCAGATCGACACGCTGCTCGGCGAGGAGCGGCGTTATCCGCCGCCCCCGGAGTTCACCGCCCAGGCCAACGTCGGCGCGGAGGTCTACGAGCAGGATTTCGAGGACCTTTGGCGCGCCGAGGCCGGCCGGCTGACGTGGTTCGCGCCGTGGGAGACGCTCTGCGAGTGGGAGTTGCCCCACGCGAAGTGGTACGTGGGCGGGAAGCTCAACGCCTGCTTCAACTGCGTCGACCGGCACGTCGAGGCGGGGCTCGGCGAACGGGTCGCCTACCACTGGGAAGGCGAGCCCGGCGACACGCAGACGATCACCTACGCCGACCTCCAGCGCCGCGTCGTGCGCTTCGCGAACGCGCTCAAGGCGCTCGGCGTGACCAGGGGCACGCCCGTCGCGATCTACCTCGGCATGGTCCCCGAGCTGCCCGTGGCCATGCTCGCGTGCACGCGACTCGGGGCGCCGCATACGGTCGTCTTCGGCGGCTTCTCGGCCGACTCGCTCTCGAGCCGGATGAACGACATGGGGTGCGAGGTTCTCGTCACCCAGGACGAGGCCTGGAGGCGCGGCGCAACCGTGCCGCTCAAGCGCACGGCCGATGACGCCATGGACGATGCGCCCGGAATCCGCGCCTGCCTGGTCGTCGAGCGGACGGGCAACGAGGTGCCGATGGCCGAAGGTCGCGACCGCTGGCTGGGCGACCTCGGCGAGCTCTCGGACGATCCTGCGACCTGTCCCTGCGAGCCGATGGACTCCGAGGACCTGCTCTTCCTCATGTACACGAGCGGCACGACCGCGGCGCCGAAGGGGATCATGCACACGACGGGCGGCTACCTCGTCGGCGTCTCGACGACGCACGACTACATCTTCGACCTCAAGCCCGATCGCGACGTCTACTGGTGCGCAGCGGACATCGGCTGGATCACCGGCCACTCGTACATCGTCTACGGGCCGCTCGCGAACGCGTCCACGAGCGTGATCTACGAGGGCACGCCCGACTTCCCGGACAAGGAGCGCTGGTGGGCGATTGCCGAGCGCTACGGCGTCACGATCCTGTACACGGCGCCGACCGCGATCCGGGCGCACATGAAGTGGGGGCCCGAACATGCGGCCGCGCGCGACCTCTCCAGGCTCCGTCTACTCGGCTCCGTCGGGGAGCCGATCAATCCCGAGGCCTGGGTCTGGTACCACGAGAACATCGGCGAGGGCCGCTGCCCCATCGTCGACACGTGGTGGCAGACCGAGACGGGCATGGTGATGATCACGCCGCTTCCGGGCGTGACCACGCTCAAGCCGGGCTCGGCGACGAAGCCCTTCCCGGGCGTCGACGCCGCGGTTTACGACGAGGCCGGCAACGAGGTCGGGCCCGGCGGAGGCGGCTACCTCGTCCTGCGACGCCCCTGGCCCTCCATGACCCGGGGGATCTTCGGCGACCCCGAGCGCTTCCGTCAGACGTACTGGTCGCGCTATCCGGGCGTCTACTTCGCTGGCGACGGCGCGCGGATCGACGAGGACGGCGACTTCTGGCTGCTCGGACGCGTCGACGACGTGATGAACGTCTCCGGCCACCGGATCTCGACGATCGAGGTCGAGAGTGCGCTCGTCGACCACCCGGCCGTGGCCGAGGCGGCCGTCTGCGGCCGGAACGACGCGCTCACGGGACAGGCGATCGTCGCGTTCGTCACGTTGAAGGGGACGCAGGAGGGCTCGGTGGAGATGCTCGACGAGTTGCGCAACCACGTGTCCGAGGTGATCGGGCCGATCGCCAAGCCGGCGAACATCCTCTTCACCCCCGAGCTGCCGAAGACCCGCAGCGGCAAGATCATGCGCCGGCTGCTCCGCGACGTGGCCGAGAACCGGCCGCTCGGGGACACGACCACACTGGCCGACCCGGCCGTGGTCGAGGAGATCCGCGAGCGCTCCGTCGCGCCGGCAGAGGAATAGCGCTCTCTACGGCGAACGGTTCAAGCCACGCTTGCATCCGTCCGATGAGGATGGGAGACTCGCTACCTCGCGTCCGGGTCGAAAGCACTCTGACGGGCGGTGCCGGAAGGTGCTAGGAAACGGCCCGCCGACCAGGGACGCCAGGGAGTCTTAGCGGCGGAACCCCTCGGGGTTCCGGCCCGCGCCCGAAAGCTCAGTTACCGGCCGTCCGGAACTTGCGAGCAAGGACGAAGCACGTTCCGGCGACGAAGAACGCCGCGATGCCGCCCATGATCGCCCAGTCGACCCAGACGGCATGGGAGAAGCTGTCGCCGTACTGGGCGAGGAGCGGAGGCCCGAGCTTCGAGCCTCCCTGGCCGAACAGATGGTTGAGCCCGAGATCCTTCCCGAGCCCCTCGAACGCCCAGCGCGTCGAGATCGGGTAGCTCAGAACCTTGCCGATCCCCGTCATCAGCGGTACCGCGAGGATGGCGCCCGAGAAGAGGACGGCGGGGAAGCAGAGCATAGGCAGCACCAGCGTGGCCTGCGTGGGGTCGGTCACGGCGGCCGAGCCGAGCAGCCCGAGCGCGAGCCCGACCGCGGCGTCGAGGAAAAGCGTGAACGTCAGCGAGCTGTACCTGCCGAAGCCTGCCGCCGGCAGCCGATCCGTCGCCCGCAGGACGCCCAGCATGAGCAGGATCACGAGCAGGAGCAACGGCATCAGCACCGTGACCTTCGAGAGCACGTAGGGAACGACGCCGAGGTTGACGAACCGCTCGCGACGCACGATCGGAAGCTCGGTGGCGATCTGGAGCAGCCCGTAGGTGAGCCCGAAGAAGAAGCCGCCGAATGCAACCCAGAAGAGAATCTGCAGCGTCGTGCTCGGGCTCGGATCGGCGAAGTCGAACGCTCCCGGCTGGAAGAGCACTGCGAGCATCGCGACGACGAGGATCGGCGAACCGAGGACGATCGCCAGCGTGAGTCGGTTGCGGACGAGGATCTCGAGGTTCCGACGCGTGAGGGTCCGCCACTGCGAGAACGCTCCGGCGCTCGGGCGCGGCTCGGGCGGCGCGACGGCCTCTGCGGCCGGCGCCTCCGACCCGTCGAGCTCGCGGACGGCGGCGAAGCGCCGCGCCCATTCCGCCGGTGTGGCCTCCGTCGCGAGCCTCTCGTAGACCTCTTCGAAGCCGTCGACGTCGAAGTAGCGTCTCGCTTCCTCCGGCGTGCCGACGAAGGCCAGATGCCCGTCGCGGGCGAGGAAGACGACCTTGTCGCAGATGGCGATGTCGTCGGGAGTGTGGGTGGTGAGTACGACCGTCCGGCCCGTGTCCGACAGCCGCCGCAGCTGTCGCATCAGCTCCGCGCCGGTCGCCGGGTCGAGGCCGGAGGTCGGCTCGTCGAGGAAGAACACTCGCGGCCGCGTCAACAGCTCGGCCGCGATGCTCGCGCGCTTTCGCTGGCCCCCGGAGAGCGCACCGACGCGAATCGCGGTTCTCTCGGTCAGGTCGAGCGCTTCGAGCGCCTCGGTCACCGCCTGTTCCACGTCGGCGCGCGGGGTGCCCGGCGGTAGGCGGAGCCAGGCCGAGTAGCGCAGCGTCGAGGCGAGCCGCAGCTCGCGGTGGATGATGTCGTCCTGGGGGACGTACCCCAGCGACGAGCGGTACGCAGCGACGTTGTCGTAGTAGTCGACGCCGTCGTAGACGACCGTGCCCTCGTCCGCCGGCCGGACGCCGGCGATCGCGTCGAGGAGCGTCGACTTACCGGCGCCGCTGCCCCCGACGATGGCGACGAGCTCGCCCGCGTCGATCGAGAAGCCGATCTCGTGCAGGACTTGCCGGCCTCCGCGGACGCGCTTCGACAGTCCGTGCAGCTCGATTCGGACGCCTTGCTCCATCGGGACCGTCTCGACGGGTGCGTCGGCTCCGGGCCGCAACTGCTGGAGCGCCAGGTCGAGCGAGTGGTCCTGCTCGCGCGCCTCCGCGAGTTCGGCCGCCTCGAGCACCCACAGCTCGCACGCAGACTCCGCCGTCGCCGTCGTCCGAAACTCCGGCCCGCCCCAGAGCACGGCGTCACCGAAGGTGTTGCCCGGACCGAGCGTCTCGACCGCGGCTCCTGCCCTGCTCACCTCACCCGATTCGATCAGGAAGAACCGTGTCGCGGGCTCGCCCTGGCGGTACAGGACCGTTTCCGCCTCGACGGCGAGCGGATGCAAGAGCGGTGCGAGCGCACGCAGGTGCTCGGGGCGGAGCCCTCGCAGCATCGGTGCGCCGCGAAGAAGCCGGACCCGCCGGCCGAGCTCACGCCAGTCCTCGCCGGGCCCGGCGTCCTCAGCCGGAACGGGATCTGCAGATGTCGTCACTGCCGAATGCCTACCGCGGCGGAGCGTACGAGGCCTCGGCCGGGCCTGCAAGCGGCTCGTTCGCCCTCTCGTTTACCGGCGCCGTCTACTGGGTCGACCCGACTTCCGGCCGACGATGCGGAGCGAGGCGGTCGCGCGACCGCCGTGGCCGTCAATCACGACGACGCGCAGCACGTGCCGGCCGGGCGGGACGGCCGGCGTCACCCGGCGCCCGGTCGCCGGGAGGGCATGTCCGTCGAGGCTCCAGCGGTACGCGAGCCTGTCGCCGTCCCGGTCCTTCGCCAGTGCGGCGTACGTCCTCTGGCCGGCAAGAATCGAGACGCGCGGGGCCGAGTTCGGGACAGTGACGCGCCCTGCGAGCGGGGCTGACTGCGCCCACTCGTCGGCGTTCACCGCCGTGTAGTCGTACGTGTGGTGACCGGGCGGCGCGAGGATGCTGCACGTTCCGGGAAGCCGGCAGATGACGCGTCCTTCCAGCGAGACGGTGGTGCTCGCGATGCGCGTGTCCGGGCCGGCGTCGACGGCGATGACGAGCCGCCCGTTGACGAGCCGCGCCGTGACCGATCGCGGCGGCGCGGGGCGTCCGAGATCGTCGAGCACGTTGCGCATGAACTGCTGCAGGCCGGGAAGGACCGCGTTCGGCACGCCGGTCGAGTCCGGTGGGTAGTCGTCGAGCCCCCACGCGAACTGCATCGACCCCGAGCTGAAGACGCGTGCGCCCGACGGCGCTGTATAGCGCACCGAATCGGCGTTCGCCGGTCCACCCTCGTAATGGAAGAGCCGCACGGCGCCCGGGACGGAGCACGACTGCGTGTCCCACTCCGGGCCGACGAGGCCGGGAAGGACGCTTCCTGTCGCGAGTCCCGTACCGGCGAGCCAGGGATCGGTCGAAGGCGCGACGACCGTGTACGACCTCGGGGCATCGCCGAACGACTTGAGCCCGCCCTCCCACTGCACGCCGACGAGGTTGCACTCGGGTCGCGGGGGCGTGAGCTGGCGGAACTGGACCGTCTGCTGCGTCGGGTCCGTGATCGGGTCGGCCGTCGACTTGTAGGAGACGATCGTGCTCTCCGCGTTCTCGTAGCGGATCTGCCAGTAGCCGACGTTGGCGCCCATGAAGGCGAGGTTGGTGCCGGCGTCGCGCGCGGCGTCGACCGCGTCCCGCAGCCGGCTCGTCCAGTACTCGTCGTGCCCGGCGACGACGACGAGCCGGTGCGCGTCCAGGCTCGCCGGATCGCGCTGAGTATCGACGTCGGTCTGGTAGGAGGCGTCGTAGCCCTCGCGCTCGAGGAAGCGGATCAGCTGGATCTCCCACTCGAAGGTCTGGAGATACCCCGGGGCATACGGCCGTAGGAACGAGACGCGGTTCGCGCGTCCGAGGGTGCTCGTCGAGTCGTACAGGCTGTGGCCGCCCCAGCCGTTGTAGGCCTGCCAGGTGTTGACCGGCACCTGGACGAGCAGCTGAGAGCGCCGGCTCGGCGGCGCCCGCACGACGACGATCGTCTGCCCGGCCCGGCCGGCGTCTGGCCCGTCGAGGAGCAGGAGCCGGACGAGGTAGTAGCCGCTGACCGCGTCTGCCGCGATCGGGACCGAGTCGGTGACGGGCCAGCCGGCGCCGTTCTCGTCCGCGGTCCGCGGCCGCGGAGCACCCTGGTTCCGCACCGTCGCGACGAGCCGCCCGCCCGTGCCGCCGTACCAGCCCAGGCGGTAGACCTGCACCTCGTAAACCGCCGCCGGATCGGTGGAGACGTGCAGGTGGATCGTCTCGCCGGGAAGGACGCTGACCTCGGAGGCGTAGCCCTCGATCGCAGCGCCCTCTTCCTCGTGCCCCTGCCAGGCCGTCGTGCCGGCGCGGCGGTTCTCGACCGCGACCGGGTTGTCCGCGGCATGCGCAACGAGAGCGGCCGGCTGAGCCGGCGGGGCGAGCAGGGCCACTGTGACCGCTAGGAAAGCAGGTTCGTGAAGCGGTCGGCGTCGTCGAACGGGCCGATCAGGGCCAGCCGCAATGCATCCTCGCGGATCAGGTCCTGCGCGACCCGGAGCACATCCTCGGCCGTGACCTTGTCCAGTTCGGCGAGCACCTCGGCCGGCTCGGTCGCCTGCCCCTCGAGCACCTCACGGCGGAGGCCGAACATGTTCGTTCCCTGAGGGCTCTCGAGCGAGAGGACGAAGCGCCCCTTTGCGTATGAACGGGCCTTCTCGAGCTCCTCGGCCGGCACCGGCTCCGCGGCGATCTTGCGCAGCTCCGCCAGGATCGTCGTCACCGCCTCGTCGACTCGCTTCAGGTCGACGCCGGCCTGCGAGTAGAGGGTGCCCGAGTCGGTGTACGTCTGGTTGAGGGTGAAGACGTAGTAGGCGAGCCCGCGGCGCTCGCGCACTTCGCTGAACAGGCGCGAGGACATCCCCCCGCCGAGCACCGTGCGCAGGAGCTCGAGCACGTACCGATCCGGATGCGTGATCTCGTAGCCCCCGACGCCGAGGCAGAGATGGGCCTGGTCGGACACCTTCTCGTGGACCTTCACGCGGCTGTTGTCCGCGAATGCCGACGGCGGCGGTTCGCCCGTCGGCGATGCCGGGAGGTCGCCGAGCAGCTCGGCGATCTTCTCCACCGGCGCATGGCCGAGGTTCCCCGCGAGCCCGACGACGATCCGGCCGGGCGTGTACCACTGGCCGATGTAGTCCCGGAACGTCTCGCGCTTGGCGGCCTGGATCGTGTCCTTCGTCCCGAGGATGTTCCGGCCCAGGGGATGGTTGTCGTAGACGAGCTGGTCGTAGACGCGCGAGATGTAGTCACGCGGCGTGTCCACGTACATGTTCATCTCCTCGAGGATCACGCCCTTCTCGCGCTCGATCTCCTCGGGGTCGAACTTCGCGTGCCGGAGCATGTCGACGAGCACGTCGAGTGCGACGTCGCGGTAGTCCGTCGCGCAGCGGATGTAGTAGGCCGTGTACTCCTTGCCGGTGAACGCGTTGAACTCGCCGCCGATCGCATCGACCTCGGCCGAGATCTCCCGCGCGGTCGGCCGGCGCTCCGTGCCCTTGAAGAACATGTGCTCGGAGAAGTGCGCGATGCCCTGCGCCTCCGGCAACTCGTAGCGGGATCCGGCCGCGAGCATGATGAAACAAGACACCGACTGAGCGTGCGGCATCGACGCCGTGAGCACCCGCAGCCCGTTGTCGAGCGTCTGTCGTTCGAACGTCGCCACCTCGGGCGATGGTATAGACAGGCTCATGGCACCCGGGGAGAAGACCCGCAAAGCGATGGCGGCTCAGCCCGAGTGGCTTGCGCGGGTACCGACCGACCGCCGTTTCCCGCCCGTGCGCGTCCTGTACACGGGTTGCGGTACCTCGTATCACGCCGCGCAGACCGGCGGTGAAGCAGTGCAGGCGCTCGAGCTCGTGCTCCGCCCGCAACGCGAGGTCGACCTGCTCGTGTGCGTCAGCCACGAGGGAACGACGCCGATGACGCGAGAAGCGGCCGAGGCGTGGGAAGGGCCGATGTGGCTCGTCACCGGTACGCCCGAGAGTCCGCTCGCCGAGCTCGCCGAGCAAGTGATCGTCTGCGCGCCGGAGATCGAGGCGAGCTGGTGCCACACGGCGAGCTACACAGCGGCGGTCGGAGCGCTTGCGGCGCTGCGCGGGGAGGACATCTCCTGGATGGCGGACGCCGTCGCCGTCGCGCTGGCCGGGCCGCGCTTCCCGGTCTCCGACCACGAGCGCTGGCTCGTCGCGGGCGCCGGCCGCGACTGGCCAACCGCCCAGGAAGCGGTGCTGAAGCTCCGCGAAGGTGCGCACGTCGCCGCCGAGCAGTGGGAGACCGAACAGCTCCTCCACGGCTATCTCGTCGCAGTGGACGAGGACGTCCGCTGCTTCGTGCTCGAGGGCGAGGGCCGGGCTGCGGAGCGCGCGATCGAGACGGTGGCCGCGCTCGAGGTTCTCGGCGCCCCCGTGACGCTCGTCCCGACGCGCCATCCCGTCGTCGACATTGTCCCCTTCCAGCTCCTGACACTCGACCTTGCCGCCGCGCGCGGCATCGACCCGGATCCGATCCGAAGAGACGACCCTCGCTGGGAACGCGCCCGCGAGGCCTACGCGTGAAGCTCGAGCAGGCGCAGGCGATCGTCCGGCACGTCGTCGAGTCGGCGCACGGCCCGGTCTCGGTCTACGTCGCCGACGACCACGGCGAGCTCGTCGCCGCGGCGACCATGGACGGTGCAGCGCCGGACACGCGTCTGAACGCGGAGCGCAAGGCCTACACCGCGGCGCGGAGCGACGCGGAGACGACGAGCGCGCTGGCCGAGAAGGTGCGCGGTGATCCGGCCGAGCTGGCCAGCTTCGACCCGAGGTTCACGTTTTTCAAGGGCGGCGTCGCCGCGTTCGAGGACGGCCGTCGCGCCGGCGCCGTCGGCGTCAGCGGCCTGCCGGGCGACGAGGACGAGGAGCTCGTCGTCGCGGCGATACGCGCCGCCGGGCTCACACCCGGCGGCGCGTAGACGGTCCCCGGGGCTCAGGCCGCTTGCGCGGCCGCCTCGACGTCCTTGTGCACGCCCCGGATCGAAAAGGCGATCAGGAAGTGCGTGATCCCGCGCAGGAGCGCAAACGCCCCCAGCCACGCCGTGAGCAGGATCGCCTTGCGATCGAAGTCGCCGGACGCCCAGAAACCGAGTCCGACGCAGACGATTCCGACGATCAGCCGTATCCACCACACGCCGACCCGGTTCGAGAGGGCGACGATGATGTCGAGGATCCCGACGAACAGGAACATGAACCCGGTGATGGATGCGATCGCCACGAATGTGTTCTCGGGGTGGATGAACGACAGAATCCCGCCCACGACGAGCAGCACGGCAAGGATCGCGTTCACCGCCTTCCACCAGCCGCTCCTGACGACGAAGATCATCAGGAACTCGAACAGGCCGGCGATCAGGAAGATGATCCCGGCGAGCACGCCGATCGACTTCGCCGACGTGATGTCGAAGCGGAACAGGATCAGTGCGAAGAACAGCCACGCCGTCCCGGTGATGAGGAAGATCCACCATCGACTTCCGTAGTCGTCGTTGTAGACCTCCTCGTCTGCAGCCATCGTTGACACGTACCCGCCTCCTTCGCCTCGTGTTGCGCCGGGCCGTTGCTCGGCTCGCGCGAGACTAACAACGGCTCGTGACGGATCTCTCGAGCCCCTCAGCGCGGCCGGTCGGAGCGGCGGTAGACGAAGCGGAGCGCCTGCCAGTCATCGTCCACCGAGCAGCTCTTGTTGTCCACGAGGCCGTTCGCGAGGCCGATCTCTTGCACCGCTTCGAAGGTCAGGTCGGAGTCGATCGCGGAAGCCTTCTTCGGCCAGGCGACCCAGAGACCGTCAGCAGGCGCGAGCGTCGACTTCAGCTCGAGAAAGCGCCGCTCGAGCTCGCTGCGGCTCGTCGTGAAGAACATCGTTACCGCTGCGCCGGCCTTGGCGCCGAGCTTGCGCGATAGCGGTGTGGCGGAGTAGTCCTTCGACGCCACGGCTACTCCAGCCGGGCAAGCTCCTCGAGGAGCCGGTCGACCTCGTCGAGCCTGTTGTAGTGCACGAGGCCGACGCGGACGGCGCCACCGTCCTCGAGCCCGAGCCGCTTCATGATCTCGAGCGCGTAGTAGTTGCCGTGCCAGACCGCGAAGCCGCGCTCGCCGAGCCGCGACGCGACTTCGCCCGTCGGGAGACCGTCGACCGTGAACGCGAACGTCGGGACGCGCCCCTCCATCGTCGGCAGACCGTGCAGCCGGCATCCGTCGGGCAGCCCCGAGAGGAACCGCTCGCCGAGCGTTCGCTCCCAGCCCAGGATGGCCGGCCAGCCGATCGAGTCCACGTACTCGATCGCCGCGATCATCCCGGCCAGCAGCTCGTACGCCTGCGTTCCGGTCTCGAAACGGTGGCCGAAAGGTTCGCTCGATTGAGGCCGTACCTTGTACGGCCGCCAGCTCTCGGCGGTCGTGCGGCGAACAAACGCCATGCCGAGGTGGGGCCCGAACCACTTGTAGGCGGAGCAGAGGAGCACGTCGAGCCCGAGCGCCTCGACGTCGATTTGCCCGTGCGGTCCGTAGTGCACTGCGTCGGCCCAGGACAGCGCGCCGGCCTGACGTGCCAGCGCGGTGATCCGCTTCGCGTCGGTGAGCGTGCCGACGGCGTTCGAGGCCAGGGGGAACGCGACCACGCGCGTGCGGTTAGTGAGCTGCCGCTCGAGGTCGTTCATGTCCAGGCTGCAGTCTTCGTGGATGTCCACGAACCGAACGACCAGGTCCCTGTCGCTCGCGAGCTCGAGCCAGGGGGCGACGTTGCCGTCGTGGTCGAGACGCGTGACCAGGATCTCGTCACCCGGTTGGAACGTGCGGCCGACCGTCCGCGAGAGGGCAAAGTTGAGCGTCGTCATGTTCGGCCCGAAGACCACCTCCTCGTGCGAGCAGCCGAGGAACCGCGCCGCTGTCGCGCGGGCGTTGTCGAACAGCACCTCTGTCCGGCGGCTCGTCTCGTAGGGGCCGCTCACGTTCGCGTTCGATTCGCGCAGGTACGCGCCGATGGCGTCGATGACCGAGTCCGGGACCTGCGTTCCGCCAGGCCCGTCGAAGAAGACGAGGTCGCGCTGGAGCGCCGAGAAACGGGCACGGGCGCCTTCGAGATCGAACGGCGGGGCGACGGTTGTGCTCATGCCTCGTTCCCGTTCACACGCCACGCATACCGCACCGGGGCGACGAAGGAGGCGCCGACGAAGCAATCGCGCTCGGCCTTGGACAGAACTGCCTGCTGCGTCTCCGCGTCGGGCGCCGGTGCGAGTTCGACGTCGAGGCTGCAGTCGAACTCGACGAAGGCGTAGCGGCCGTCAGCCTCGCGCCGGGTGACCTTCCCGGATGCTGCGGCCGAGGACGAGGCGACCTTCATCCCGGCGCGGTTCGCGTGGTAGGCGAGGCTCGTCAGCGTGCACCGAACGAGCCCCGTGAGAAGGAGATGCTCGGGCGCGAAATCACGCGGAAGCTGCTGCGCGTCGCCGCCGTCCGCCGCGACTCGATAGCGCTTGTCGAGCGTGATCGAGTAGTCGAGGACCTTGGCGCGCTGCTCGCTCATCTCGGGCAACCCTATGTCATCCGGTCCCGCCACTACCGTGCCCGCATGGACAGGCTCCGGCCGCTCAGCGAGAGCGACTGCTACACCCGCCTCTACGGCCAGCGCGACCCGACCGTGACCATCATCGCCCGCCGACCCCGCACTCAACCCTGGCGCTCGGTGGCCGGCGAGGAGCTGCGTCAGGCGTTCAACGACCGGCTCGACGCGCGCGAGCCCCTGAATCCGTTCGAGGCCGAAGCGGCGTAGTGGCGACCGCCCGAATCTGCGCTCGCTGGAAGCGCCGAACCGTGCTGGTCCGAAACGGCCGCGTTCGTCCCCGAGTAGCGTGGAGGTGTGCCTCCGTCGCCTCGGTCCGCAGACGCTGAGCCGGCCGTTTCGGCCGTGCCGGACGTCCTCGGGCCAGGCCTGAAGGTCGTCTTCTGCGGGATCAACCCCGGCCGGGTGTCCGCAGCCGCGGCCGCGCACTTCGCCAATCCGCGGAACGACTTCTGGCGGCTCCTGTACGCCGC
>Ga0066903_100003794_pt1 | contig 12501 bp, 11 predicted proteins | sample PanSoiMetaGPlot1_FD_67491 | JGI IMG/M metagenome (GOLD analysis project Ga0066903, IMG submission 67491) | Tropical forest soil microbial communities from Panama analyzed to predict greenhouse gas emissions - Panama Soil - Plot 1 (version 2) | ecosystem: Environmental > Terrestrial > Soil >...
CCGGTTACCCTCTGCGGCGATGAAGCTCCACGTGCGCGAATGGGGGACCGGCGACCGGGTGGCCGTGCTGATCCACGGCATCACGTCCGATTCGACCGGCTGGCGCCGGATGGGTCCCGACCTGGCCGCGCGCGGCTATCGGGTCCTCGCGCCAGACCTCCGCGGCCACGGCCTCAGCGACCGGGGCGAGTACAGCCCCGAGACCTGGGCAAACGACGTCGTCGAGTCCGTGCCCGCGCACCCCGAGCTGGCGCTGGGCCACTCGCTCGGCGGCATCGTGCTGGCGCTGGCAGTGGACCGCCTGCGGCCGGCTCGCGCGGTCTTCGAGGACCCGGCCTGGCTGGAGCCGCCCGAGCGGCACCAGGCGACCGCCGCCGCCTTCGTCGCCCGCAAGCGCTGGAGTCGCGAGGACGCCGCGACGAGCAACCCGCGGTGGTCGGCCGAGGACATCGACGGCAAGCTGGTCGAGCTGGAGCGCTGGGACCCCGCGACCGTGAACGCCCTGCTTCACGGTGGCTTCTGGGACTACACCCCGGCCACGCCGGTCGTGCCCTCGCTGGTGCTCCTGGCCGACCCGAGCGACCTCGTCCCGCGCGAGCGGGCCGAACGGCTGCGGGCCGCCGGCTTCGAGGTCCGGGTCGTGCCCGGGGCCGGCCACTCCATCCATCGCGACGACTACGAGGGGTTCGTCAGCGGCCTGGACGGGTGGATCTGAGCGCCGTATAATCCCGTCCACTATGCGCCGCCTGGATCACGCCGCAGACGTAGCGGACGTAGCCCGGCCGGCGCACGCCCGCTAGCTCAGCACGCAGCGCGCGCCGGCTCCACCGAACCCGACCGGAGGGAACCGCACGCGCACATGAGCCAACACCATTCGATGGACACGGCGTACGACCCGCGGTCCGTGGAGGACCGCTGGTACACGCTCTGGGAAGAGGCCGGCCTCTTCCACGCCGACCCGCGCAGTGCAAAACCGAAGTACAGCATCGCCGTCCCGCCCCCCAACGTCACGGGCGAGCTGCACATGGGCCACGCGCTCAACGGCACGCTCCAGGACATGTGGTCGCGATACCGGCGGATGACCGGTCACGAGGTGCTCTGGCTGCCCGGCACCGACCACGCCGCCATCGCCACCCAGAACGTGATCGAACGCCAGCTTGCGGACGAGGGCATGACCAAAGAGGAGCTGGGCCGGGCCGCGTTCGAGGCGCGCGTCGAGGAGTGGTACCTCAGCGTGGGCGAGACCATCATCAGCCAGTTCCGCGAGCTCGGCGCGTCCCTGGACTGGACGCGCACCCGGTTCACGATGGACCCGGCCTACGTGCGGTCCGTGCGGACGGCGTTCGTGCGCTTCTGGGAGCGCGGCTGGCTGTACCGCGGTCCCCGGATCGTGAACTGGTGCCCGCGCTGCCAGTCAGCCATCTCCGACCTGGAGGTGGACTGGCAGAAGCAGCAGGACACGCTCTATTTCATTCGCTACCCGATCGAGGGCGTGACGCACGAGGGCATCGTGGTCGCGACCGTGCGGCCCGAGACGATGCTCGCGGACACAGCCGTGGCCGTGCATCCCGCCGACGAGCGCTATCGCCACCTGGTGGGTCATGACGCCATCCTTCCCCTGGTGGGCCGCCGGCTGCCGATCCTGACGGACGCCGCCGTGGAGCGCGACTTCGGCACCGGTGCGTTGAAGGTGACGCCGGGCCACGACCCCATGGACTGGGAAATCGGCCAGCGCCACGGGCTCGCGGTCATCAACGGCATGCACCCGGACGGCCGCATGAACGTGCCGGACCTGCCGACCTACGACGGCCTGCCGGCGGCGGCAGCGCGGGCGATGGTGGTGCGCGACCTGGAGGCGGGCGGCTTCCTGGTGAAGACCGAGCCATACGAGCACGAGGTGGGCCACTGCGACCGCTGCGGCACCGTGATCGAGCCGCTGATCTCGGAGCAGTGGTTCCTCAAGATGGGCCCGATGGCGGAGGCCGCGATCGCCGCCAGCGAGCGCGGCGAGGTGCGCTGGCACCCCGAACGCTACGAGCGCACGTACCTGGACTGGCTGCGCGGCATCCGCGACTGGAACGTGAGCCGTCAGCTGTGGCTGGGCCATCGCATTCCCGTGTACACGTGCGACAACGCCCACCGGTTCGCCTCCGTTGCGGAGCCGGCCGCGTGCCCTGAGTGCGGCAGCGCGCGGCTGGAGCAGGACCCGGACGTGCTCGACACGTGGTTCTCGTCCGCGCTGTGGCCGTTCGCGACGCTGGGCTGGCCGGACGACACCGAGGACCTGCGCGCCTTCTACCCCACCAGCCTGAACTCCACGGCCCGCGAGATCATCAACCTGTGGGTGAGCCGGATGATCATGACCGGCATCGAGTTCATGGGCCGCGTGCCGTTCAGCGACGTGGCCATCCACTGCGTGGTGCAGACGGCCGACGGCCAGCGCATGAGCAAGTCCAAGGGCAACGTGATCGACCCGCGCGTCATCATCCGCAGATACGGGGCGGACGCCCTGCGGGCGTGGGCCGCGTCGGTGGCGATGTCCAGCCAGGACGTGCGCTTCGACGAGACCCGGATCGAGGGCTTCAAGCGCTTCGCCAACAAGCTCTGGAACGCGACCCGGCTGGTCCTCAACGGCCTGGGCGAGGACCCGGTGGGCGTGCCGGCGCCCGACGCAAACCTGTACCTGGCGGACCGGTGGATCCTGTCCCGCCTGGAGGGCGCGATCGAGTCGACCACTCGCGGCATCGAGGACTACGCCCCCCAGGCGGCCATCGGCGCGCTCTACGAGTTCGCCTGGCACGACTACTGCGACCGGTACCTCGAGGCCATCAAGCCTCGTCTGCGGGACGGCGACCCCGCGGCTCGCGCGGTGGCGCTGCGGGTGCTCGACGTGCTCTTCCGCCTCCTGCACCCGTTCATGCCGTTCGTGACCGAGGAGCTGTGGCACCGCCTGCCGGGCGACCGCGACTTCCTGATGCGGAACCCGTGGCCCGAGCGAGACGACCGCTTCCAGGACCCCGAGGCCGAGTCGCGCGTGGACCGTGTCATCGCGCTCGTGGAGGAGATCCGGCGGGCTCGGCAGACTGCGGGGGCGCCCCGCCGGGGAGGCCGCCTGCGGTTCGAGCAGCCCGTGGACAGCGACCTGGCCGACCTGGCCACCGAGCTGGCGGCCGTGGAGCAGGTCGCCGAGATCGCTGGGGCCGGCGTGCCGCTGGCCGAGCTGCCGGCGCGCCTGGAGCTGCCGGCGGCCGAGGTGGACCCGTCGGCCGACGCGGGGACACGTGAGCGCCTGATCCGTGAGCTCGAGCGGGCGCGGACCAAGCTGTCCAACCAGGAATTCCTCGCCCGGGCGCCGGCGGCCGTGGTCGAGAAGGAGCGCGCCCGTCTCGCCGAGGTGGAGGAGGCGCTCGAGCGCCTGGGGCCGGAGCCGCGCCTGTCAAGCGTATGAATTGACAGTCCCCCAGGCCTCTGCTAGCTTCCAAGCCGCTCGATAGGCGCCGGCAGAGCGCCGGCCCGCAGGGTCGTCAGTGGGGGAGAACTGAATATGCGAAGAGGCGTTCGTGCCGTGCTGCTCGCGTCGATCAGCGCGGCGGGTCTCGCGCTGGGTGTCGGGCCGGTCGGAGCATCCGCGGCCGCGCCCACGCCGGTCACGAACATGGTCAGGTCGTGCGCCGCGGCGAAACCGGGCTTCGCCTCGTGCCTCGCGCTGCGGCGCACCGACCTGGTCCAGGCGTCCCGCGTCGTCGCGGCGGCCTCTGCCAGCGCGCTGCCGTCCGGGTTCGGTCCGGCCGACCTGCAGAGCGCCTACAAGCTGGCCAGCATCAGCCAGTCGGGCGGCTCGGGCGTCACGGTCGCCATCGTCGACGCGTTCGACAACCCGAACGTCGCGTCCGACCTCGCCACGTACCGGTCGACGTTCGGCCTGGCCCCCGCCAGCTTCAGGAAGGTGAACCAGAACGGCCAGGCCAGCCCGCTGCCGAGCACCGACGTGGGCTGGGGCGAGGAGGAGTCGCTCGACGTCGACATGGTGTCGGCGATCTGCCCGAACTGCAGCATCCTGCTCGTCGAGGCCAACGACAACAGCCTCGCCAACCTGGGCGCATCGGTGAACACGGCGGTGGCGCTGGGCGCCAGGTTCGTCTCGAACAGCTACGGCGGCAGCGAGTCGTCCGGCGAGACGAGCAGCGACACGCAGTTCTACGAGCACTCCGGCGTCGCGGTCACCGCCAGCTCCGGCGACAGCGGCTTCGGCGTGGAGTACCCGGCAGCCTCGCAGTTCGTCACCGCGGTCGGCGGCACGTCGCTCTCGCGATCGAACAACAGCCGCGGCTGGAGCGAGACGGCATGGAGCGGCGCGGGGTCCGGCTGCTCGGCCTTCGAGGCGAAGCCGGCGTTCCAGACAAACGTCACCACGAGCTGCACGCGGCGGGCCGAGGCGGACGTCTCGGCGGTCGCCGACCCGAACACCGGTGTAGCCGTCGCGGACACGTTCGGAACCGGCGGCACCTTCTTCGTCTTCGGAGGGACCAGCGTCGCCTCGCCGATCGTCGCGTCGGTGTTCGCCCTGGCCGGAACGCCGGCGGCGGGCACCTTCCCGAACTCGTACCCGTACGCGCACCCGTCGAACCTCTTCGACGTCACGAGCGGGAGCAACTCCCGGCGCTGCCGGAGCGTCCTCTGCCGGGCCGGCGCCGGCTGGGATGGGCCGACCGGCTTCGGCACGCCCAACGGCACGGGCGCGTTCCACGCATAGTCGAGGCATCACGTCGTCCCAGGGTGGTGGGCCGCGCCCTCGGGCCGCGGTCCCACCGCCTGCGGGCAGCTCATCCACGTGCTCCCGGGCCCGGCCGCACAGTCGGCGCCCAGAGGCGAGCCGGCGCAGCGCTGCTGGACCACTTCGCCGGCCACCTCGCCGGGGGCCGCATCGACACGGGACGACGCGGCCAGCGCACCGAGCATGACCCCGTAACGGACTTCCGCCGCGTACCACTAAGCTAGGCCGGCGATGCCGCCGGCGACGACGCTCCTCCTCGTGCCACCCGCGCTGCTGGTCCTCGCGGCGCTGCTCGGAATGTGCCTGCGGGCCGCGGCGCCGGACGCCGGGCGGCCGGCGGCCGCGGGCGCGGCGTGGCTCGCGCTCGCCGTGCTGGTCGCGGCCTGGTTCGGCGGCGGCCGCCCGGCGCAGGACCTGACCGCGGGCTTCACCGTCGCCGGGGCGCCGCTCGTCGTCCGGGTCGACGCGCTCACCGTCCACCTGTGGCTCGTGGTGCTGACGCCGGTCGCGCTGCTGCTCACCTTCCAGCGCCGCACCGGCGACCAGGCGGCCCTTGGCGCGCTGACGGCCGCCTCGGCGCTGGCCACCCTGGCCGCCGGCAGCGTGCTGATGACGGCGTTCGGCCTCGCCACGACGGCCGGCCTCGTGCTCGTGTTGCTCCGCTCGGAGGACCTGACCGGGACGCGCTCGTACTGGGCGGCCCTGACGGGTGCCTGGCTGCTGCTCGCGTGGACGGCCGTGCTGCTGCAGGTCACGAGCGGCACGTCGGCCTACGGCGCGGTCCCGGTCACCGCGCTCCACGTGCCGCTCCTGGTGCCCCTGGCGGCGGCGGCGGTGCTCTGCTCCGGCCTGCTGCCGTGGCGCACCTGGGTCTCGGACGCGTGGTCGGGGCCGCGGCTGGAGGCAGGCACCCTCGCCGTGGCCCTGCTCGTACCGGTGGGGTTCTCCCCGCTGGTGCGGGCGTATGGACTCGGCGCGGGCGTCCTCCCGAGCCAGCAGCTGAACGCGGCCCTCACGTTCCTCGGTGCGCTCGCCGCGCTGGGAGCGGCGGTGCGCGCCCAGTCAGCCGCGTCCCGCCGTGCGTTCCTCGCCGAGGCCGTTCCGCTGGGCGCGGGCGTCGTGCTGCTGGCCCTCGGTCTGGGGACGCCGCTGGGCATGGTCGCCGGACTCGCGTCGCTGGCCGGAGTGGGCGCGGCCGCCGGCCTCGCCCCGCTGGCGGCTGACGGCCGGGGGCCGGTGGTGGGAGCCGCCGTCGCCGTACTGGTGGGCGTGCCGCCGGCGGTGATCTTCGGCGGCTGGCTGCTCGCCTCGCAGGCGGCCGTCGAGGCCGGCGGCGCGGCTGCCTTCGTCGGCCTGGTCGGAGGCGCTGCCTGGGTGATCGCCGTCGCCGGGGCGTCGCGGTGGCCGCGGCTCCCGCTGACCGAACCTGAGGTGGAGCCGGCGCCCAGCCCCTACGGCGCTGCGGCCGGTCTCGCCGTCGCGCTGGCGGCAGGCATCGGTCTCACCGCACTGCTCGCGCTGCTGACCATCCCGGCGGCCGCCGAGGTGATGCCGGCCACCGGGCGGCTGGCGCGACCGGCGGTGCTGCCGGCCGACATCCTGGGCGCGGGCACCCTGTCGGTCAGCACAGCGTCGGGCGGGTGGGCGTCGGCGCTGCTCGGCGGCCCGCTGGTCGTCATCGGGGTGGCCGCCGCCGCGGCCGTCCGGGCCGTGCGCGGCCGGGCGGCGGCCGGCGCAGTCGTCCCGTCCGACAGCGCGCCGGAGCCGCTCTTTTCCACGCCCTTCGCGGGGCTCCCCGAGGGGGCTGCGGCATGGTTCCGGGCCATGCGTCTGCCCGAGCAGTACCGCAGCCTGCTCCGCCCGAGCCTCCTGGAGCGAGCAGGGTCCGGCCCGCCGTGGTTCTGGGTGCTGGTCACGGCGGCGCTGGTTTTCGCGGTCACGCGATGACGGTGCAGGTGGGGGCAGCCTCCCTCGTTCGGAACCCCCCCTCGTCTCCGGGACGCCGGCGGTCCCGACCTTGAACGAGGCCGTGGCGATCGTCGGCGCGGCGGCCGCCTGGGTCGGCGTCACCCTGCTGGCGGTGGCCGACGCCCGCCGCGGGCTGGCGCTCGGGCTGCTCGTGGTCACCGCCGGCCTGGTCCTGGCGTCCGCGGCGGCCGCGCAGCCGCCTCTCGCAGTGGCCGCGCTGGGAGCAGGCGGCGCCGCCGCGGCCGCGCTCCGCCTACGCAGCGGCCGGCCCGGCTGGGGCCTGCTGCCGCCCGGGTCGACGCCGCGACTGGTCGGCTCGATCGCGGTGGTGATCGGCGCCGCGCTGGTGGCGGGCTCGCAGCTCGGCAGCCCACCGGGAGCGGCCAGGCTGGCGGCGCTGGCGGTGGCCGGGCTCGCCGCCGGCCGGGTGCTGACGGTCGAGCACCGCTGGGCTGCGCTGGGCAGCGCGTCCGCGCTGGCGCTGGGGCTCGGCGCGCTGGGCGGAGCCGTGCCCCTGCTGACGGCAGGAGTGGTCGCCGCCGGCCTCGGGACCATCGACGCCCGCGACGCGGCCGAGGTGGGGAGGTGATCTCCGTGCGGGCGCCCTCACGTCTCCCGGTCCGAGCACCGGCGCTCGTCGGCCTCGCCGCGGCCGGCGCTGCAGCGGCCGCGCTGGTCCTGGCGGCCCCAGCGCTTCCGTTCGGCGGCGTGCTCCACCTCGCGCCTGCTGGCCGGCTGCTCCTCGCGGCGTCGGCGGCAGCACTCGCGCTGACGACCGCGCTGGCGCCCCACCGGGTCGGTCGCCGGGAGCTGCTCGCGGCCGGCCTGGGCGCGCTCGGCGGCCAGGCGCTGCTCATGGCGCTGACGGACCCGCTCGCCATTGCGATCGTGCTCCTCCTGATCGGCCTCGGGTTCGCCGCGAGGGGTGGTGCGCGCCCATTCGTCGAGCGCGCGCGACCGCCGGCGTTCGCGGCGCTCCTGATCGGCGCCGGCTGGGCGTTCGTCCAGCTGCACGGCGCGACCTGGGTGGGCCGCGCCGGAGCCCTCGCCATCGCGCTCGGCCTGGCGGCAACGGCCGGACTCGTACCCTACCTGGCGCCCGTCGATTCCGAGGAACCGGCCAGCTCCTCGTTCGTGATCTGGACCGGCTTCTTCGGGCCGGCGCTGGCCATCTCGCTGCCGGGCCACGTGCTGCCCGGCATGCCCGCAGGCGAGGCGTCGGTCTTCGGCGCCACCCTGGTCGGGCTGGGTCTGGTGAACCTGGGTTGGGGAACGATCGGCGCCTGGCGGACGGCGTCCGAGGTCGAGGCGTGGCGCTGCTCGTTCCTGGTGGACTGGGGCTTCGCGCTGGTCGGCATCGGCCTGTTCCTGCCGGACGGGCTCGCGGCGGCGCTCCTGGCCCTGCTCGCGATCGTGCTGGTGCGCGTCCCGCTGTACCTGTGGGCGCGCCCGGCGCTGCTGGGCGCACAGCCGGCGCGCCTGACCGCCCTCAACGTCCTCCTGGCGGTGCTGCTGACGGGCGCGGCGCCGTTCTCCGGGTTCCCCGTGCGGCTGCTGGTGCTGGGCGCCGCCACCCAGACCGCGTGGCCGCTGGCGATTCCGCTGCTGGTCGCGATGCTGCTGGCCGTCACGTACTCGGTCCGGCTCGCTCGGGCGCTCGGCTCACACCGCGGTTGGGCGGCCGCGGGCCTCTGGATCACGCTCGGCCTGGGGCTCGTGCTCGGCCTCGCGCCGGCCGCGGTCCGGTCGCTGGGCGGGATATAGCGATGCTGACCCGCGACCTGCCGCTCCACGTCCTGGCGCTGCTGCTGTATCCCGGGCTCGCCCTTGTCGTGGCCATCGGGGCGCTGGCCGAGGTGGGCGCGGGGTACGCGCTCGCCGCACGCGACCTCCGGGCGGCGATGGCGGCGCCCGCCGCATGGCTGCGCCGGGCCACCCGGCGGCCTGCCGACGTGATGCCGCCGCTGCTGGCGACGCTCGCCGCCACCCAGCTCGCCGTGCCGTTCAGCCCGGTGCCCCCCGTCGAGCGCAACCTGGTCGTGGCCGCCATCGCGACCGCGGCGGCCGTCTGGCTCGCGGGCACCCCGGGGTGGAGGGCCGGCGAGGCGGGCCGGACGCTCCTCGTGCAGGTCTGCTGGCTGGTCGCGCTCCTCGCGCCCGCGCTCGCCTCGCAGAGCCTCCGTCCGCAGGCCCTCGGCGCGGTGGTCGTTCCATCGGCGCTGCCGCTGAAGGTCGCGGCGGGCGTCCTTGCGCTGCTGTGCCTGCCCGCCATGCTGCGGCTGGCGCCGGGCGACCTCGGCGAGCCGGCCGACGCCGGCGGGGCCGCACGACTGCCGCTCTGGCTGCCGGTGTGCGGCCTCCTGGTGTCCCTGTTCCTGCCGCCATCCGGGGACGACGTCGGTGGCCTGCTGCGCTTCCTCGCGGCCACGCTGGCCACGGCCGCGGCCGCGATCGGGCTCGCCCTGGCGACGCGGGGCAGAACCGTCTATCCGCGGGCGCTGGCGCCTTTCGCGCTGGCCGTGATCGCGATCGCCGCCGTCACGTCCGTGTTGACGTAGGCGCCACGGCGGCACGGTACTTCGCTGTTGTACAATCCCCCACCGTGTCCGAGCCAGGCGGTTCGCTGACGGCTGTGATCGTCAGCGGCGGCAAGCAGTATCGCGTCGCCCGCGGCGACCGCATCCTCGTGGACCGGCTCCAGGCCGACACGGGAGCGGAGCTGACGCTCGACCGCGTCCTGCTGATCGCGGATGGCACGACGACGAAGGTCGGCCTGCACGAGCTGCAGGGCGAGACGGTGCGTGCACGCGTCATCGGGCATCCGCGAGGGCCCAAGGTCGACGTGCTCCGGTACAAGTCGAAGAAGCGCGTGCGGGTGCACCGCGGCGCCCGGGCCGACCTGACGGCCCTCGAGATCGTGGGCATCGGCAGCTCCGCTCCGGCCGAGCAGGCCGAGCAGGCCGAGCAGGCCGAGAAGAAGGACGAGAAGACCGAGAAGCCGGCTCGCGCCAGGGCTCCTCGGAAGCGGGCGGTCTCGGAGCCGTCGGAGGACAGCTAGCGGATGGCGCACAAGAAGGGCGGCGGCTCGTCCCGCAACGGCCGCGACTCCAACGCTCAGCGCCTCGGCGTGAAGGCGTACGGCGGGCAGCGGGTCAGCGCCGGCTCGATCATCGTTCGCCAGCACGGGACGCACATCATGCCCGGCCTCGGCGTGGGCGAGGGCCGCGACCACAGCCTCTTCGCGCTCGTCGACGGCCAGGTCGTGTTCGAGCGCGTCGGCAAAGACCGGCGCCGCGTCTCCGTCAGCGCCGTCGAGGCCGGCAACTAGCCGGACCGGAGTCCGCTCCGGTGCGCCCGGGTCGCGCCGCGCAGGACCAGGGATCCTTCGTCGACATCGCGCGCCTGCGCGTGCGTGCCGGCCACGGAGGCCGGGGTGCCTCCACCTTCCGCCGCGAGCCGTTCGTGCCCCGCGGTGGACCCGACGGCGGCGACGGCGGCAGGGGCGGCTCGGTGGTGCTCCATGCCACCTCCGAGGCGGCCTCGCTCGTCGCGTACATCGGCCGCCGCCAGTGGCGCGCGGAGGACGGACGGCCGGGCGCCGGTGCCCGGAAGTCCGGCAGGTCCGGCTCGGACCTGCGGCTCCCGGTGCCGGTCGGCACCGTCGTGGTCGACGAGGAGACCGACGCGGTGGTGGCCAACCTGGACGCGCCGGGCGCCGAGACCATCGTCGCCCGCGGGGGCGCCGGCGGTCGCGGCAACGTCCACTTCCGCAGCTCGATCCAGCAGTCGCCGCAGGTCGCCGAGCCCGGCCTGCCCGGCCAGGAGCGATCGCTGCGCCTGGAGCTGAAGCTCATCGCCGACGTCGGCCTGGTCGGGCCACCCAACGCCGGCAAGTCGTCGCTGCTGCGCGCCGTCTCGGCGGCGACGCCGCGGGTGGCGGCCTACCCCTTCACGACGCTGGATCCCGAGCTCGGCGTCGCCGAGCTGGCCGACGGCCGCCGGCTGGTGCTGGCCGACATCCCCGGACTGATCGAGGGCGCCGCGAGCGGCGCCGGCCTGGGCCACCGGTTCCTGCGCCACGTCGAGCGCACGCGCGTGCTCCTGTACCTCGTGGACGGGTCGGACGCCGACCCGTGGGCGGCTCTCGAGACGGTGCGCCGGGAGGTGGCGGGGTACGAGCCCGCGCTGGCCGGCCGGCCGGCCCTGGTCGCGGTGAACAAGCTGGACCTCCCGGCGGTGCGGGAGCTGCGGAACCGGACGGAGCGGCCCGACGTGCACTGGTGCTCGGCGGTGACCGGCGAGGGCGTCCCCGAGCTGCTCCAGGCGATCGGCGCCGCCGTCGCCGCCGCGCCGGCGCCGCCGGCGATCGAGGTGACGCCGCCGCTGGAGCGGCTGCGCCAGCGCGGGGCGCCCGCGGCCGCGCCGGCGGTCGAGCGGCACGCGTGGGGATTCCTGGTCACGGGGGCCGCGGTCGAGCGGCTGGTGTCCCGGGCGCGTTTCGACTCGGAGGCGGCCACCCAGCGCTTCCAGGTCGCGCTCGACCGCATGGGCGTGTCAGCCGCGCTCGAGGAGGCCGGCGCCGAGCCGGGGGATATCGTCCGAATCGGCGAGATGGAGTTCGAATACCAACCATGAAGCTCGGGATCATGGGCGGCACGTTCGACCCGATCCACCTCGGGCACGTCGCGATGGCCGAGGCCGCGGCCGACTGCGCCGGCCTGGACCGGGTCCTGCTGGTCCCCGCCGGCGTGCCCCCGCATCGAGGAGCCGCGACCGCCCCGGCCGCCGACCGGCTCGCCATGGTCCGCCTCGCGGCCGCCGGACACCCGCGCCTGGAGGTGTCGGACATCGAGCTGCGCCGGCCGGGGCCCTCGTACACGCTGGATACCCTCCGCGCCGTCGCCCGCGATCGTCCCGGCTCCGAGCTGCACCTGCTGCTGGGCTGGGATGCGGCGCGCGAGATCCGGGCGTGGCACGCGCCCGAGGAGGTGCTGCGGCTCGCCCGACCGGTGGTCGTCAGCCGTCCCGGCTATCCCGCGCCGACGGAGCGCGACCTGGGGTCCGCGGGCATCGAGCCCACGTGGGCGATCCTCTGCGACGTGCCGACCCCGGACGTGGAGTCCACGGACGTTCGCCGCCTGGTGCTGAACGGCGGGAGCCTGGCCGGCCTGGTCGACCCGGCCGTCGAGGCCTACCTCCGCCGCCATCGGCTGTATGTCGCCCAGAGGTCCGGCCGGAAATGACGACGATCCGCCGGCATTCCCGCCGGACCTCTAGCTCTAAAAGACCGCGTTGTGGGCATAATCGCTGGTGTTGAGCACGCTTTCACCAATGCACCTGGCCGAGATGCTGATCGACGCCGCCGAGGACAAGAAGGCGTGGGACCCAGTGATCGTCGACCTCCAGGGGAAGACGACCGTCGCGGACTATTTCGTCATCTGCGACGGCGAGACGGACCGCCAGCTGCGCTCGATCGCGGACGCCATGGTCGAGCGGGCCCGGGAGCGGGGCATCCGCCCGCTCGCCGTGAGCGGCTACGAGGAGGCGACCTGGATCCTGCTGGATTTCGACTCGGTGCTCGCTCACGTCTTCCTGCCGGGCGAACGCGCGTACTACGACCTCGAGAGCCTGTGGGCTGCCGCGGAGAAGCGGCGGGTGATCAAACCCTCCAGCACGGCCAGCTGAATCTCGCGTTGCCCGACATCCATTAGCTGATAGGATGGCCATCAGAAGTGGCGAACGGGCGTAGTGAGCATTCC
>Ga0066903_100003795_pt1 | contig 12501 bp, 11 predicted proteins | sample PanSoiMetaGPlot1_FD_67491 | JGI IMG/M metagenome (GOLD analysis project Ga0066903, IMG submission 67491) | Tropical forest soil microbial communities from Panama analyzed to predict greenhouse gas emissions - Panama Soil - Plot 1 (version 2) | ecosystem: Environmental > Terrestrial > Soil >...
CCGCCGACGCTGTCGGGGTAATACCAGCCGGCGGCCTGAACGATCTTCACGATGCGGTCCGCTTCGATTGGCGCTTCAGAGGAGCTGTCCGTGCGTCGGCCGACACCGGCATGATGAACTCGCCATCGGTCGTCAACGGTGTTCCAGCGAAGGCCTGTCGGTCTGGCGGTCGCAAATAGCGAATCCAATCGCCGATCGTCATGTTCGAGTGCCGGAGGCGCTCGAGGGCGAATTTCCATCGACCGCGGCGGACATCCTGTGCCGTCCGTTTCGCAATGTGATACGCGCGGTTGCGCTTCGCCCGTTTGCGCTCGACTGAGGTCAGCGGGCAGTCGTGGGCATCGAGTGCCCGCCAGAACCAGCCTGCGGTCTTTGCGTATTCACGCTGCGCGTTCGCGCTCTGAAATTCCTGTCCGGGATGCAGGCGATACCAGAACAAATCAGCCGGCAGCAGCAGCACGTGCTCCGTCGTGCAGGCGCGGATCCAGAACAACGTGTCGGAGGCCACGCCGACGTCTTCGAAACCGCCAAGCCGGCGGAAGACCTCGGTGCGAAACACCGCGCCCGCCGGGCCCGAGCTGAACATCCCATCGCCGAAATACTCGCGCACGTACGCCATGCGCGGCGTCAGGAGCATCGGGCATGGCCCGCCCGCCCAGGCGGCGCCCAGTGACAGCCCGAAGCCTGCCCGCGGCTCGGCGAGCATCATCGAGACCATCACGTCGAGGCAATGCGGATACATCAGGTCGTCGGAGTCGTGATACTTGAACAACGGCGTGCGAACCAGCGTCGCGGCGAAATTTCGGTTGCCGTAGTCGCCCAGGTTTCGCTCGTTGATCACGACACGCACGCGCGAGTCGAGGCGCGCGTACCGGAGCGCGATGTCCGGAGTGGCGTCCGTCGAGCAATCGTCCACGACGACGAGTTCGAAATCGGCGAAGGTCTGTGCGAGGACGCTCTCGATTGCCGGCTCGATGAGCGATGCCCGGTTATAGGCGGTCATCAGCACGCTGACGGCCGGAGTCGTCACCGCGATTTCGCCCTCATCGAGCGCACCATCCGGACCAGCGGGTTAGGCAGCCACCACTGATCGAGACGGCTGCCGGATGATACCGGCGGGACGGCGGGACGCGGTCGATACAGCTCGCGCCAGCGCGAATACAGGTGCTGGTATTCCGCGGCGCGGTGGCGGATGTCGAAACGCTCGACCGCAAGCGCTCGTGCCGCCTGGCTCAAGCACTCCAGACGGCCGCGATCACGATCAAGGTGTGCGATCGCATCGGCGAACCCGTTGACGTCGCCGACGCCGACCGCGAGACCTGTTCGTCCGTGTTCGACGATCTCGCTCATGCTGGGCAGCTGAGTCACGACCGGAACGGCGCCGGCGCTCATCGCTTCCACTGTCGCAACCGAGAGGCCCTCGGCGCGGCTGGGCAGCACGAACACGTCGTGATCGGCACACGCGGCAATCACCTCGGCCGACGTCGCGTGTGCCTCCCACCGAATCCGCGGGGAACGCGTCCACTGGGCCCAGAGTCGATCGGCCGCCGGACCATCGCCGATGATGGTCCATTCGACACTCGTGCCGCGCTGGCGCAGCACCGCGTCAATCAGAGGCAAATCGAGCACGCCCTTCGCCTCGTCCAGGCGTCCGGCGTAGATGGCGCGCAGCGCTCCTGGCGAAGCGGCGCGAACCTTTTCGGGAATCACCACGCCGTACGGCAGCCAGAAAATGCTGTCGCGCCGATGCGGGAGCCGAGCCAGCAGGTTGTCGTACACCCGGCGGCTGTACGCGACGAATGCATGCACGAGCGGTTCGTACGTCGCCGCCAGGTTGTAGTAGTAGTCGTAATCGCCGTGGAGAATCTGGACGATGGTCTTGCCGGGATCGAGCAGGCTCACCATCATCAGCTCGAGCGCGTCGTTGCAGACGAGCACGCCGGGGCCACTGCCAATCGCCGAACGCAAGCGACGCGCGACCGCGTGCATGTTTTCAACGGGCAGCGCATGTTCGAACGTGATCTGCCTGTCGACGGCCAGCGCACCCGAAAACCGAGTGTCGCGATCATGGTGGTTGAAGGTCAGCAACGCCTCATAACGCCATCCGTCCGGCTGCCGGAAGCGCAGGAGGTTGTCGATGATCGTCATGACGCCGCCCACTTTGTCAGGCAGCACGTACGTGACCTTCGCCGCACTCATCGCCATGCTCAGATGGAGGACGTCGCTGTCATGCCGACGGCAAAAAATGGCCGAGCACGCTCAACCCCCACGGCCGGCTCCAGTGGCACACCCCACGCCGCCAGTCGGCCCACACGCGATCTGGCGCGTCGCGGACTACCCATCCGCTATCGGCGAGACGCTGGAGGCCCTCGCGCACAAACGGACCAAGCTCGCCGGACATCCAACGTCCGAACGGGAGCGTGAAGCCCTGCTTGGGATGACGCACGACGTCGACTGGAAGCGGACGCTCGATCGATTCGTGCAGCAGTCGCTTATGGTGCATCAGCGATGGAAACCGACCGAGCCGAGGCCAGACGCGGGAGATGAGCTCGTGATCGACGAACGGCACGCGTACTTCGAGGCCGTGCGCCATCGACATCACGTCGAGATCGCGAAGCAGCTGGACACCGAGGTACTGCCGGCTCTCGAGCCTCGAGACCGACGCCGCCGGCGTCTCAGCACGTGAAAGGGCGTCGAGAAGCGCCCGCTCGGTTTCACGAACTACCTCGTTCGCATCGTGCCACTGCGTATCTCGAAGCGCCGGCCCCGCAATCGCCCGCACTTCGTCGGGCAGCAGAAACCCACGCTGCGTACGATAGGCCTCGATCACACTGCCGTTGGTCGACGCGAAATGCCGCCATCGCGCACGCAACCGCTCGGGCAGGACGACCTGCCCAAGTGGTCCGACCGCCGGCCACAACGGGCCGATGAGACGCTTGGCGGCCATCGCGCGGGGCAGCCGCGTAAACGAGGGATAGCCGCCGAACACTTCGTCCCCGCCCGCGCCCGACAAGACCGCTTTGATCCCCGTCGAAGCAACGGCGCGCGACACGTAGTACGAGTTCACCGCATCGATCGTCGGCTGATCGAGACGCTTCACCACGGCCGGCAGATCGCGCGCGATGTCCGCACTCGACACCGACAGCTCGCGATGTTCGGTCCCGAACGTCGCTGCCACGAGCCTCGCCCGCCCGCTCTCGGACGACTCGTCGTCGACACCGAGAGTAAACGTTTGAAGACTCGGCGCGCCGACGGACGTCGCACAGGAGACGAGCGCGCCAGAGTCGATGCCGCCGGAGAGAAACACGCCGACAGGCACGTCGGCGACCAGATGGGTGCGCACGCTGTCGCGCAGCGCCTCGGAAACCTCCGAACGAAATGCAGCGAGGTCTGACGGGCGGCGATCGTCGACGTAGGCATTGCGCACGTCCGCGAAGACGCCCCGAGTCGGAGTCGACACGCCCGCCGTCCACCGCGCCCACGTTCCGGGCGGCAGCATTTCGACGCCGCGCATCCACGTCAACGGCGGCGGCACGCTCCCCCATTCAAGAAACGCCAGCACGCCGGCTGTGGAAACGGCGTCGCCGGCCAAGCCGGCGGCGCGCAAGGCGCCCAGTTCGGACGCGAACGCGAGCGTGCGCGCGTTGGCGGCGATGTACAGCGGCTTGATGCCGAATCGATCGCGCGCGACGAGCAGCGAACGTTCCCGAGCGTCCCAGCAGGCCACTGCAAACATCCCGCGGGCGCGCGCGAGCGCGGCAGGGCCGTCGCAAGCGAGAAGCCGCAGCAGCACTTCGGTGTCGCTGGCCGTCGAGAACCGCTCGCCGCGCGACTCGAGCTCGCTCCTCAGCGCGCGATAGTTGTAAATCTCTCCGTTGAAGACAATGTGATGGCGGCCGTCGGGAGTGGAAGCCGGCTGGGAGCCGCCGGGCCCGGGACCAATGATGGCGAGCCGCCGGTGGACGAGCAGGACACCGGGCGCGGCGCCGGGCACCGTCCACGAGCCGGCGCCGTCAGGACCGCGATGCGAGAGTGCCGAATCGAACGCGCGTGTCAGCGCGGACACGTCGCCCAGCGGTCCTTCGAAATTCACGACGCCGGCGATGCCGCACATGAAGGCGAAGGACGCGACGCGTTTTAGAAGAAGCGCTGCACGACCGTGATGGTGTCGCCGGGCAGGACTCTGTCTTCGAGCCTCAGCGAAACTTCGACGGACTTGTTCTTGACGATCCTCGTGGCCTTGACGCGGCGATCGGAACCACGATCGGTGAGTCCACCGGCGAGCGCGATGGCCTGCTGGACGGTCGTGCCCGGCTCGAGGACGAATTCACCGGGGTGCTGCACCTGGCCCGTGATGAAAAACGTCTGTGCCTTCGGGACGCTAATGAAGTCGCCGTCGAGCAGCGCCACGTCCGTGCCTCGTCCGACCTGCAGATCTTTCCAGTTCACGCGCGTCACGTCGGCGTCGCGCGAATCGGGGCGTTTCAGGTGGGCGATCGTGAGCTCGCTGCTGGCCGACGAGAGCGGCGACCCGGCGACGGCGAGCGCTTCGAGCAGTGTCATCGCTCCTGTCATCGGAATCTTTCCGGGCGCGCGGACTTCCCCGCTGACCATGACGCTCTGGCTTTTGTACGACTCGACCTCGACGCGGACCTGCGGGTTTCGCAAGAACCCGTTGGCGAGCAGCTCGCGCACGCGCGCCTGCAGATCGGCGGGAGTGGAACCCGACGCACGGACTCGGCCGATGTAGTCCATCGTGATCGAGCCGTCGGGATCGACCCGATAGCTTTGCGAGAGGCTCGGTTCGTCGAGGACGGTGATCCTGAGCTGATCCTGGGGCCCGATTTGATACATGGCCTGGCCGGCATCGCCAACCGTAGGCTGCTGCGCGACAACGGCAGACGGCGACGTCAAAAGCGCGACGGCGAGCAGCGACACACAAAATTTCATGTCAGTTACTCCGACGAGCGCGTCAGCGGAATGCCGAGCTGTCGCGCCTTTCGATACAGGTTTGGACGCTGAATGCCGAGCGTTTCCGCCGCATCGGCCATGCGCCATCCGTGATGCTGGAGGACGGCGGAGATGTAATCGCGCTCGAACCGCAGGCGTGCTTCGCGGAGCTGGCCGGACGGCGTGAAGCGGACCGGCGCGCGATCGAGATTGAGCGCCGGCAGCACGTCTTCAACTTGAATCACTTCGTGAGTCGTTTCCTTCGCGGCGCGTTCCACGACCGATTTCAGCTCGGCGACATTGCCCGGCCACGTCAACGCCGCTAGCAGGGCAAGCGCGGTCTGGGTAAACGTGCGCGGCGCGACGCCGCTCGCCGCGCACCAGTCGTCGAGAATTCGCGAGGCCAGCGCCGGCACGTCGTCCGGACGCTCCCGCAGCTGCGGCAGGTCGATCCGCGACGTCGACAGCCGGCGATGGAGATCGCTCCGGAACCGGTTCGCGTGGACTTCCGCTTCGAGGCCGGGCGCCGAGCTGGCGATGAAGCGCAGGCTGGTGGCCACGGGTTGGCCGTCGAGCCGGATTTCGCCGTCTCTCGCGATCCGCGCGAGTCGCGCCTGGACGGCGGCCGGAAGGTCGATCACGTCCTGCAGAAACAGCGTTCCGCCGCAGGCCGCAGCGATCAAGCTGTCCCGCGAGATCCATTCCAGATCGGCAGGGATGTTTTCCGGCGTTGCTCCGAAGAGCGCGCTGTCCAACCGTGCGGGATCGCCCGAGGAGCAGGCGACATGGATAAACCCCGCCGCCGGACGGCGTGCGCGATCATGGATCTCGCGCGCGATTGACTCGACGTCGACGCCTCGTTCGGCCACGAGCAACACCCCGCCTTCGACCTGGGCGGCGCGACGGATGAGTTCCTGGGTACGGACGATCGCCACCGATCGGCCCACGAGCTCGAGGGCGATGGTGGCGGACTTGACCAGCCGCGCGGTTCGCGCGTCGGCGAGCATCATCGGATCAGCCATGACTGTCTACCCTGTCCTTGATGTGATTGGTACAGCTCCGCCCCGTGACTCACAGAAGCCAACGGGGCAGACCGCAGCAAAAGCCGCGGCTTAGAACGACATTGACTGACCTAATATGACTCTATAGACACACCGTGTCAAGAGCGATACGTCAGTCCGCCTGTGCAGATACAGCAAGTGGCAGAAACACACACCCCAAGGCGTGTGTTTAAGCTCTTCTATATCAGGCGTTTAGTAGGTCGTTCCGCCGGTCCAGTCAATTGAATTTATCGGCGGGATAACAGGTATCAATCAGGATTGCCGGAAGGTATCCGCGGGCCGCTCGCCCGACGGCGGCGGGGGCGATGGTGGTTGTTGTTGAGGATGATACGGACGTGACGACGCGAAGAAGCTGTTCACGAGCATGCCCAGCCCAATCACGACCAGAAAGCCGCCAACCCCGATCCCCTCGCGCTCGACGCCGACGAACCAGAGCAGCACCATGAGCCCGAAGCCGACCGACATGACCATGATGCCGCCGGAGCGGAATCGCGGGGCGGCGGGGCGCTGCTGCCATTGATCGACGACCCGCATCTGCTGTTCGAAGCCTTCGGGATCTCGCTCGGGCGGCGGCACGAGGCCGTGCTCGATCATCGCGATGCGTTCGCGAATCTCGAGTTCCCGAATCCGCGCCTTGAACATCGTCGACACGATGCCCGCGAAGATCCCGCCGGCGATGGCGACGATCGCAACTCCGAACGGTGAGAATAGAAACCCTAACTCGTCCATCGCATCCTCCGGATCCGACCGGCTGAAGAGATTAGACTAAGTGCCCTCCCGATTTGTTTCACGCGCGACGATGAAACATTTTGTCCACGCGCCAGTTCTAATCCACCAGGGCTGATGGAGCCCGTTCGAGAGCGCGAGCTCGTCGATCGCTGCCGACGCGACGAGCCGGGCGCATTCGAGGAACTCGTCGATCACTTCAAGAACCTGGTGTTCGCGTTGATTGTCAGAACCGTCGCCGATCGCTCTCGAGCCGAGGATCTCGCGCAGGACGTGTTTCTTCGCGTCCATCGCGGGCTCCCGTACTTTCGCGGTGAGGCTCGTCTTTCGACCTGGATCTACCGCATCGTCGTCAACGTGTGCGCACAGGAGAAGACCGATCGGCAAGCCCGTGAACGCGCGGCCCAGGTATCACTCGACGATCCGGACGCGCCGCGCACACCGTCAACCGTCGATCGTCAATTCGGAGACATCGAGCTGCGCGATCGGTTGGAGAAAGCGATTCGGCAGCTGCCGTCGCACTATCGCGTCCTGATCGCGGGCCATTATCTGCAGGGGCTGCAGTACGAGGATCTCGCCGACGCGATGCAGCTGCCGCTCGGCACGGTGAAGACGCAGTTGCATCGCGCGAAACGGCAGCTGCGCGAGCTGCTCGAAGGCGATTTGCGATGACCCGCGATCCTTTGTGCGAACGGCTCGCCGACGTCGTCGACGCCATTGCGGACGGCGATCTGACGCCGGATGTCGCGACAGCGGCACACGTGTCGACGTGCCCGGCGTGCCGCGCAAGGCTCGATCGGGCGCGGCGTCTCGATCAGCTCCTGCGCACACGCGCGGCGCCGTCGCCGCCGCCACAGTTCACCGCTCGTACGATGCAGCGGATCCGTCGTGCGGGATGGCGGCGTGAACAGATCGTGGATTCGATCTTCAACGCCGCGCTCATCGCAGCCGCACTGCTCGTCGCGGCGGGGTTGTGGATCGCGCTCAGGGCGACGGGCTTGTCCGGGGTCGGCCGCGACGTGCTGGCGATCTTTACAGTCAGCGCGTCCACGGCGGCGCAGAAGGTCGCCCCGTCGCTGCCACTCTATGCCGGCGCGACGGCCCTCCTCGTCGTGGCGCTCGGACTCTGGTGGTGGGCGTCGTCTGACGCTGCGTTATGATCGTGCGCACGTGCCAGCCAAACCGCTTCTGAAATGGGCCGGCGGAAAACGTCAGCTGCTTCCGACGCTGCGGCGCTTCTACCCGGCTGATTTCGGCCAGTACATCGAACCGTTCCTCGGCAGCGGCGCGGTGTTCTTCGACCTGTACAACGCCGGACGGCTGCGCGACAAGACGGTCCTGCTGATCGATTCGAACGCGGACCTCATCGGATGCTATGAAGCCGTGCGCGACGCGCCGGATGCCGTCGCGTCGGCGCTCGACGCGCTCGCCGACGATCACGCCGCGCGTGGATGCGACCACTATTACGAGGTTCGCGATCGGCGTTTCAATCCGCTGCGCGACCGGCTCCGCCAGGCAGACGGCCGCATCACGTATTCGCCCGAGCTCGCCGCCATGCTGATTTACCTGAACCGCACTGGATTCAACGGACTGTTCCGGTTGAACGCACGTGGCGAGTTCAACGTGCCCGTGGGCCGGTACGAGAAGCCGAAGATTTCAGATCGCGATCGGTTGCTTCGCGCAGCGGAGGCGCTCGGCGCGTCCGGCGTGCAGCTGATGACAGGCTCATTCGAGCTCGCGCTCGATCACGCGCGGTCTGGAGACTTTCTCTATTTCGATCCGCCCTACGCGCCGCTCAGCGCGACGGCGCGTTTCACCTCATACACGAGCCGTCCTTTCGGTACGAGCGATCAGCAGCGGCTGCAGGAGGTCGTCGTCGCACTCGTGCGTCGCGGCTGCCGCGTGGTCGTCAGCAACTCGACCGCGAAGGAAATCGAACGGCTGTACGACAGCAACGCGGAAGCGCGCGCCGCGGGACTGCGGGCACACCGCGCCAGCGCGCGCCGCTCGGTCAACAGCAACGCCGGACGCCGCGGTCCGGTGATGGAATACCTCATCACCAACATCCACGGCCTCTAGAGTGAGGCGGGCGGCCGCCGATATCCCTCTGTGAGGCGGATGGATGCCGTTATCCCGCACAACACCCGGCAACTCGCCGCGCGCGGTCTTTCTGGCATTGCTGACCGCCGCGACCGCAGGACGTGTGGCGATCCTGCTGTTGCTGCGAACGCATTGGGGCTGGCAGCCGCCGTATCACGCCGTCTACCTTCAGCCTCCGGACTGGTTTGAGCCCTCCGTCAACGAATACCTGGTGGGGCAGATGCCGGGCTACTGGGCGTTTCTGCGGATGCTCCGAGTAGCGCCGTGGAATGTGTACGTCGCGGCGCCCGTCGCTCAGACTGCACTTCAAATTCTTGCGATCGCCTGGTTGACATACCGGCTCGCGGCGCGGGCGCCGCAGCGCGTGCGTACCGCGGCCGCACTTGCCGCAATTCTGGGCGTCGATCCGTGGCTGTGCGACACGGCGATCGTGATGCTGCCAGCCTCACTGACCGCCTCGATCTTCATGGTCCTTGTCGAGCGGACGATTGAGTTCTGCGGCCGCGCCGCCGAGGGCGCGCCTCCATCGGCTCTCCTCGTCGTCTCGACGGCAGGTGTGCTTGGCGCTCTTGGGACGTACATCCGCGCTGATTTCGCGACCTACGCGGCGCTGCCGGCCGCGGGAATCGCGCTCGTCACATGGTTGAGCGGCGCTCGCTCGTGGCAGTGGGCGGTCTCGTACGGAGTGACCGGCGCGATTGCCGCCGGGTTGCTCGTGATCGGGCTGCTCCTGCCACGCGCGACGTATCTCCGCGTCCACACGGGTTCTTTCACGCTGACGACGAACGCCGCAGGAGGTGGGTTCTGGTTCGGCCTTGGCGAGATCGCCAATCCGTGGAACATTCCGGATCCTGAGACGGGCGACGACCCGATCGAAGAGTTCGGGCGAGCGCACGGACACCCGTTCGCCTATGCGTCGAAACAGACATCCGCGTTTTTTATGTCTCTCTTCCTGGCTGACGTTCGTGAGCATCCGTCGGCGCTCGTGAAGGTCATCGTCGCGCGACTGCATCGCGTCATGCTGGGATGGCCGCCCTCGGCGGTGTCCTTCTCGCACGACTACGAGATGGCGCCGGAGATCGGGCGGCTCGGCGAGCAACTGAGACACGAGCCGTGGTATCGACTCCTGTGGACACGCGAGTACGGTCCGTGGGTCGTCAAGCAATTGGGTCTTCGGTCTCTCGGAACCGCGCTGCTCTGGGTGTTACCAGTCACGGCGCTGTGGTATTTCGGGCGCCGCGCGAGGGAGACACCGTTGCTCCTCATCCCCGCTCTGGCCTATGCGGTTGGTACCGGCGTCTTCGTCCTGGTCCACTGGTCGTTTCGGTATGGGCAGCAGTTCTACTGGCTAGGCTGGCTCGCGCTGTATCTGCTCGGCGAAGCCTCGGCGCGACGCGCCGTGAGGTATCAAATCCAGTAGCATACGAAGCGTGTACTGTGGCGACGCTCGAGGCTCGCCTTCTGCGAAAGTGGCGGAACTGGCAGACGCGCCGGACTTAGGATCCGGTAGCCGCAAGGCTATGGGGGTTCGAGTCCCCCCTTTCGCACTCCTCCGCTCGTGCTGCGATTGAGGCACGAGCTTCGGAGTGCAAGCACTCCCCAACCAAACGGCGACAGCGCTGAAGATGCTTGCCCACCGTAGCTCCCCTGGATCGCGAGGAGCGAAGGCGGGTATGCTGAGAAAATCCTACGATGAAGGCAGAGCTCACCGACGTCAACGACACGCGCAAGGATCTCAAAGTCGAAATCCCGACCGACATCGTCAACGAGGGAATCGATCGGTTGGCGCGCGACTATTCGCGCCGCGCGCGGGTTCCGGGTTTCCGCCCCGGTAAAGCGCCGGCGCGCATCATCAAGCAGCGCTACAAGAGCGAGATCCTGCACGACCTGATGCACGATCTCATTCCGCGGGCCGTCGACGATGCGTTGCGGGAGCGGGGGATGGAAGCGATCGACACGCCGGACATCCGCGATGTCAACGTCGAAGAGAACCAGCCGCTGACGTTCACTGCGTCATTCGACACGGTGCCGCCGTTCGAGACGAGCGATTACGCGGGCCTGTCGCTTCACCGTCCTGTGAACGTCGTGGCCGAAGAGGCCGTGGACCACGCGATGGAGCGGCTGCGCGATCGTGCCGCCCGCTACGAGCCGGTCGAAGGCCGTGGCGTCGAGCATGGGGACACGGCGACGGTGGACCTCGACCGCAAGGACGCGCAGGGACAGACCGACGCGCACAAGGACGTGGCGATCGAGCTGGGGGCGAAAGCGAACCCGCCGGGCCTCGACGAGCAGTTGCTCGGCCTGACGGCGGGCGCAGCAAAGACGTTCACGCTGCACTATCCGGCCGACTACGCGATCAGCGAACTGGCCAATCAGGACGTCGAGTACAGCGTCACGCTTAAATCGGTGAAGCGTCGCGTGTTGCCGGCATTGGACGACGAGTTCGCCAAGGATCTTGGCGATTTCGAAAACCTCGCCGCGTTGCGCGCGCGCGTGCGGGAGGACTTGGAGCACGAAGCCAAACATGCCGCCGAGCGCGAGCTGCGCGGCGAGCTGATGCAGCAGATTGCCAAGCGTCTGCCTTTCGAGGTGCCGGCATCGCTCATCGAGCGAGAGCTCGATCGCCGCCTCGAGGATTTCGCGCGGCGGATGATGGATCAGGGCATCGACCCCCGCGAGGCGGGCATCGACTGGCAGGCGTTCCGCCAGAGCCAGCGCGACGCCGCGGTGGAAGGCGCAGCGAGCGCGCTCTATCTCGACCAGCTCGCGCGGCAGGAGAAGATCGACGCAAGTTCGGATGAGATCGAGCAGGAGGTCGCTCGGTACGCGGAGCGCACGAGGCGCACGCCGGCCGCCGTTCGCGCGGCGCTCGAAAAGGAACAGGGATTGTCGCGCGTCGCGGCGGGGATTCGACGCGAGAAGTCGATCGAGTTTCTGCTGTCGCGCGCGACGATCGCCTGATAAATTCCGTGATAGAGTCAAACAATCAGACGCGACAACCCTCAGCGCGTTTCCCCCGACAACAGCACGAGTATGTGTGTTTCACGAAGGCGGTTGGTGCACCGATGAACGATCATCAATACCAGCAGCTCATCCCGATGGTGGTCGAGCAGACGAATCGTGGCGAACGCGCCTACGACATCTACTCGCGGCTGCTCAAAGACAGCATCATCTTCATTGGAACGCCTATCGATGATCAGATTGCCAACCTGGTCATCGCGCAGATGCTGTTTCTCGAGGCGGAAGATCCCGACAAAGACATCATGCTGTATATCAACAGCCCAGGCGGCTCGATAACGGCTGGGCTCGCGATTTATGACACGATGCAATTCATCAAGCCCGACGTCCAGACGATCTGCATCGGGCAGGCGGCGTCGATGGCGGCCGTGCTGCTTGCGGCCGGCACCAAGGGCAAACGCTACTCGCTGCCCAATTCCCGAATCGTTATCCACCAGCCGCTGATCATGGGGTCTGGAATCGCGGGCCAAGCGACCGATATTGATATTGCGGCGAAGGAAATTCTGCGGATGAGAGAGCGATTGAACGAAATTCTCGTCCAGCAGACCGGCCAGCCACTCAAGCGTATCCAGGACGACACGGATCGCGACTACATCATGTCGGCCGACCAGGGTAAGGAATACGGTATTATTGACGATGTCATCCG
>Ga0066903_100003796_pt1 | contig 12498 bp, 10 predicted proteins | sample PanSoiMetaGPlot1_FD_67491 | JGI IMG/M metagenome (GOLD analysis project Ga0066903, IMG submission 67491) | Tropical forest soil microbial communities from Panama analyzed to predict greenhouse gas emissions - Panama Soil - Plot 1 (version 2) | ecosystem: Environmental > Terrestrial > Soil >...
GAGAAAGACGATCGCGCACCGCGTCGCAGACGTCCGCTCCGTCAAGCCGAACCAGCGTACCCGGCGGGCCGTCGGCACGAACCGCGTCCACGAGGATCACATGGTCCGATTCGGCGATCAACCCGAGAAGCGAAAGGCCCAGTGTTCCGCCATCTTCCAGACGCACGTCCGGCGGAACCCGGTATTCACGTTCCAGGCGGGCCACGGTGGCCGCACCAAGCCCGTCATCACCGAGCAAGACGTTGCCCAATCCCAGGACGAGGACGCCGATCTTCTCTTTCGCAACTTCTGGTGCCGGTTCGTCGTTCACGAGACGTCTGCTTTTCGCTCAGGCATGAATTTGTAGCCGGAAAAAATCGAGTCAAATGTTCCGATGTGCTCGATGACGGACGATAGCAGGACGAAGTAGATGTGGACGACAGCGAAGATCAATATCACCCACATCAAGACGTGATGGATGAGTCGCGCGATCTGCAGGTCGCCGAACAGCGGCGCGAGCACGCCGAATATCCGAAACGGCGAACCGATCGGAGCGCTGACGGAATAGAGAACGAGGCCGGTCACGATCATCACCACGTAAAGCGCAAAAATCAAAGCGTAACTCGCTCCCGCCAGCGCGTTATGGCCGGCGTACTCATCGGGCTCCCGACGGATGAAGGAATAGTACAAAAATGTTTTCCAGAGACTGCGCAGGCGGCGGGCCGACAGCGGAATGAAGTCCCTCAGGCGGGCGTACTCGTTGCCCGCAAAGAACCAATAGAATCGCACCAGCACCGCCAGTCCGAATATGATCGATGCATACAGATGCACCGCGCGCATCGCTCCCATCACGAAATGGTCGGTCGCCGCGCCCGGAACGGCGATGAAGGGATGGCCAATGTAGTAGCCGGTCACCGATAGCACGAGGATCGTAAAGAACAGCACCCAATGCGTCAGGCGCACGGGCAGTTCCCAGACATAGACCTTTTCCAGGACAAACTTGTCCCTGGGTGTTTCGGTCATGGCGCTCACGCGACTCTTAGCCGCGCCAACTCGCGCTTCGTCGCATCGACCACGTGGACTGCGCACGCCATGCACGGATCGAAGGAATGCAAGGTGCGCAGAATTTCGAGCGGTTGGTCAGGCTTGGCGACGGGGGTACCGACGAGAGCCGCTTCATACGGGCCGGGATGACCCTGGGCATCGCGCGGCCCGCCGTTCCACGTGCTCGGCACCACGCACTGATAGTTGACGATCGAGCCGTTGTTGATGTGGACCCAGTGGCCGAGCGATCCACGCGGCGCTTCGTGGAAGCCGGCACCGAGGCAATCGTTCGGCCAGCTGCCGGGATCCCATTTCGAATTGTCTTGGATACGATAATCGCGACGCGCCATGTTGTCGGCGAGGCCCTGGACCCAGATGTTCATCGACTCGACCAGGACCTGGGCCTCGATGGCGCGAGCGGCGATCCGACCGAGCGTGGAGAACAGCGCTTGCGGCCCAACTTTAAGACTCGACAATGCTTTGTCGACCAGCTCTTTGACGCGCGCCGGGCGTCCGGACGAGTAGGCGATGAGCATGCGCGCCAGCGGTCCGACCTCCATCGCCTCGCCGTCGTAGCGCGGCGATTTCAGCCAACTATATTTCTTGTCGACATACAGTCGCTCATATGGCGGCTTGGGCCCCGTATAATTGGGCGTCGTCTCGCCTTGGAATGGATTGAGCCCCTTGTCATCCCCGACCGAATAACTGTACCAGGAATGGGAAATCCACTCGGAGACCTTGGCCTGGTCGACCGGCGCGATCTTTGTCAGATCGCGGCCGCGGATGATCCCAGCAGGGATGAGCAGCTCGGGATTTGGATTGTCGTCCAACGGATACTCGCCGTAGGACATGTAATTGCCGATGCCGGAGCCGAGCGATGCCCAATCCTTGTAGAAGGACGCGACGGCGAGTACGTCCGGTATATAGACTTGGCTGACAAAGGCGACGCCGTCGGCCACCAGCTTGTTCAGGACCGTGATCGTTTCAATGTTGAGGGAGGATTGCGCGTCGGGATCGACCGGGGTCGCCATGCCACCGACGAGGAAGCTCTGCAGGTGGGGATTCTTTCCGCCCAGGACGGCGTGGATCTTGATGAAGCGACGCTGCCAGTCGAGGGCCTCGAGATAATGCGCCACCGCCATGAGATTGGCCTCGGGCGGTAGCCGATAGGCGGGATGGCCCCAATATGCATTCGCGAACGGTCCGAGCTGGCCGCGCTGGACAAAGGCCTTGATGCGATCGCGCACCCCGGCAAAATAGTTTGTGCTCGACAGCGGCCAGTCGGAGATCGATCGCGCGAGCGTCGAGGCTTTCGCCGGGTCCGCGCTGAGCGCGCTGACGATATCGACCCAGTCCAGCGCGTGCAGGTGATAAAAATGCACCACGTGATCCTGGACAAGCTGCGCCGACATGATCAGGTTGCGCAGCAGCCTGGCGTTGGGTGGCGGGATCGCCCCGATCGCTTTCTCGACGGCGCGAATTGAAGCAATCGCGTGCACCGTCGTGCACACGCCGCAAATGCGCTGGGCAAAAGCCCAAGCGTCGCGCGGATCGCGCCCGCGCAAGATCACCTCGATGCCGCGAAACATGGTCGACGACGACCACGCTTGGGTGACGGCACCGCCGTCAACTTCCGCTTCGACGCGGAGATGACCTTCGATCCGGGTGACCGGATCGACAACGATGTGTGTCACGTCTTTGCCTCGGTTCCGCTATCATGTGACGGAGTCTTGCCGCTATGATGGCGCACGACCTGGCCGACCCCGTGTGCGACCACCGCGGCTGCGACCAGACCGGTGAGGGTGAGCCCCACCGGATCAACCCACCTGCCGACATTGAAGCCGGCGACTTCGGGCAGGCGTTGGTAGAATGGCGTCATCGTGTCCCAAAAATTCGGCTCGGCGCAACCGATGCAGGGATGACCGCAGCCGATCGGCCAATTGGTGCCTTCGTTCCACTTGACCACCGGACAATTCTGCGATGTCGCCGGGCCTTTGCAGCCCATCTTGTAGAGGCAATGGCCCTGGCGGTGCGCTTCGTCGCCCCACGCTTCCACATATTGTCCGGCGTCGAAATGCGCGCGCCTCTCACAATTGTCGTGGATGGTCTTTCCGTAAGCGAAGAGCGGGCGCCGTAGCCGGTCGAGCGGCGGCCAGCGCTTCAAGGTCAGGTAATAGACGATGAGCGCGGTGATGTTCTCGGCATTGGCCGGACAGGCCGACAAGTTGATGAGGTTCTTGACCCCCGGCACGGCATCGGCGACCGACAATGCCCCGGTTGGGTTCGGACCCGCCGCCGGAATGCCGCCGAAGGCCGCACACGTGCCGACCGCGACGGTGGCAGCGGCACCGCCGCAGACCTCGCGAGCAATTTGCAGGGAGGATTTTCCACCGATGGTGCAATAGGCCCCGTCCGCTCCGATCGGGATCGATCCCTCGACCAAAGCGATATACTTGCCGGCATTGTCGCGAACCGTCCCCGCCAGCGCGTCTTCGGCCTGGTGGCCGGCCGCCGCCATGATGGTCTCATGGTAGTTGAGCGAAATCGAATCCAGAATGAGATCGGCAACCGTCGGATGGCTGGCGCGCAGGAAGGATTCGGTGTTGCCGGCGCAATCCTGGAATTCAAGCCAAACCAGAATTGGCTTGGGCTCGTGCTCGATGGCCTGGGCGATGGCGCGACTGGCGGTATCCGGCAGCCCCAGGACCGCTGCCATCGACCCGCAAAATCCCAGGAATTCACGGCGGGAAATGCCGCGATGTTCCAATTCTTGTGAGAGGCTGAGGCCGAACATGGGGTGGCTCCGTCTTTCGATTTCAACGAACGAAGCACTTCACGAAAGTGTTGTCGGCATTTGCAAGCTTCAACGATAACAGGCGGAACGGAAAAATCAATTCGCTTCCACGAGGTGTTAAAAATCCCGAAGTGTTGAGGTGGAAGACCACTTGCGCCACCCGGCGAAGCCCTTCGCGTTCGGGCCGTACCAATTCACGCCTGTACCATCCGGTGACTGATTCGCTGATACTCCGCGGCGCCAATCCGCGGGACATCAAGTGGACGCGATGGAGCAATTCCGATATACGAAGGATCTGCACGTACATCCATGCGATGCTGGCAATGCCATGAGTGCGCACGCGGACGTATTCCAGGCACTCGAAGTTCGCGTGCGGGGCCGCGTCCAGGGCGTAGGCTTCCGGCCGACAATTTGGCAGATGGCGCGCGAGCTCGGGCTCGCCGGAGAGGTGCTCAACGATTCCGAAGGCGTCCTCGTGCGGGTCGGCGGCGATCGGACGCGACTGGCCGTCTTTCTCGACGGCATTAAACACAAGCTGCCGCCTCTGGCCCGCGTCGATTCCGTCGAAAGCCGGACATATGCCGGCCCATTGTCGTCTGAATTTCGCATCGCCGAGAGTTCGAGGAGCCGAGTTCACACCGAGATTGCCCCGGACGCGGCAATCTGCGCGGCTTGCAGCGCGGAGTTGGAAGACAGCAGCGATCGCCATTACCGCTACCCGTTCACGAGCTGCACGCATTGCGGACCGCGGCTGAGCATCGTCACCGCGATCCCTTACGATCGCGAGGCCACCACGATGGCGCCATTTGCGCTGTGTGCGAACTGTCGCGCTGAGTATCGCAATCCCCGCGATCGTCGCTTTCACGCCGAAGCCATTGCCTGTCCAAGCTGTGGCCCTGCGGCAGAATTGATCGCGCTGCAACGCGCGCCATGCCAAGGCGACCCCGCGCTGGATGACATCGAGCGCGCCGCCAACTTGATCCGTCATGGCGAAATCATCGCGGTCAAAGGAATCGGCGGTTACCATTTGGCGTGCGATGCCAGCAATGGCAAAACGCTTGCGCAATTGCGGCAGCGCAAGCGCCGCTCCACCAAGCCCTTCGCCCTCATGGCACGCGATCTCGAAGTCGTCCGCCAATACTGCATCATTGGCCCCGAGGAGGTGCGCTACCTGACCGGCGCGCAAGGCCCGATCGTCTTGTTGCGCGCCGACGGTCCGCGGCGCCTGCCCGAGGGCGTGGCACCCGGTCTCGAGACGCTCGGCTTCATGCTGCCGACGACCCCGCTCCATCTCCTACTTCTGCGGGACATGGACAGGCCACTGGTGATGACCAGCGGCAACATCTCCGAGGAACCGCCGATCATCGACGACGTCGCGGCGCGTGAGCGGCTCCCCGGTATCGCCGCCTACGCGCTTGTTCACGATCGCAGGATTGCGAACCGCGTCGATGATTCCGTGGTTCGAGTCATGGACGGAAAATCACGCGTGCTTCGCCGCGCGCGCGGGTTTGCGCCGAGCCCGATCAAGCTGCCGGTGGGGTTCCAGGCCGCGCCCGAGCTTCTGGCCATGGGCGGAGAGCTCAAGGCGACATTCTGTATCTATAAGGACGGGCAAGCCATCCTCTCGCAGCACCAGGGCGATCTGGAAAATGCCGCCACGTTCGACGACTATCGAAAGAATCTCTCGCTCTATCGGCAAATCTTCGCCCATGAGCCGTCGGCCCTAGTCATCGACCGGCATCCTGAATACCTGTCGTCCAAGGTGGGACGCGCAGAAGCCCGCGAGCGCGGTCTTCCGCTTGTGGAGGTGCAGCACCACCACGCGCACGTCGCCTCCTGTCTGGCCGAGAACCTTTATCCGCTCGGTGCACCTTGTGTCCTCGGCATTGTGCTCGATGGGCTTGGCTTCGGCGATGACCGCACGATCTGGGGCGGAGAGTTCTTGCTCGCCGACTATCGTGATTACGAACGCCTCGCTCGGCTTAAGCCCGTCGCCATGCCTGGTGGGACGCAGGCCGTGCGGGAGCCGTGGCGAAACCTCTACGCACATCTGAAGGACGCGATTGGCTGGGATGAGCTGGCGGCACGGTTTCCCGGGCTGGACCTCTGCGCACACCTCTACAGCAAGCCCCGCGCCTTGCTCGACACCATGATCGCGACGCAATTGAATGCGCCGGAGGCATCTTCGTGCGGACGCTTGTTCGACGCGATCGCCGCCGCGCTGGGGGTCTGCCGTGAGCGGCAAGCCTATGAAGGCGAAGCCGCCATCCGGCTGGAGGCGCTCGCCGAGTCGGCATCCTCCGATGATGCAGCGACAGCTTACCCGTTTGGCATATCATGCCGGCCAGGCGGCTTGCTTGAGCTCGATCCGACGCCAATGTGGAGCGCGCTCCTTTGCGACCTCGCGTGCGGTCTGCCTGCTTCGACAGTGGCGCGGCAATTTCACGCAGGACTGTCAGACGTCCTGGTGGAAACGGCGACGCGCCTCGCGCGGCGCGATACGGACACGCCGGTATTCGAGGTCGTCGCTCTTTCCGGCGGCTGCTTTCAGAATCGAATTCTGTTCGAGAGCGTGGCGGCGGGGTTGCGCCAGAAGGGGTTTGTCGTTCTTGGGCACTCCGAGGTGCCCGCCAATGATGGCGGCCTGTCGCTCGGCCAGGCGGCCATTGGCGCCGCCCGCCTGCTCCAAAGCCACGAGAACCGCAAAACAGGGAAGCGACCATGTGTCTCGGCATTCCAGGCTGCATCGTCCGAATAGACGATGCCGAAAACATGATTGCGACCGTCGACATCTGCGGGGTGCGCCGGCAGATCAATATAAGCTGCATTGTGGACGATGACCATGCTGTCGACGCCTGCGCCGGCGACTGGGTGCTGGTTCATGTTGGCTTTGCCATGAGCCGCATCGATGCCAACGAGGCCGCCGAAACCCTAAAGGTTCTCACCGAGCTGGGGGAGGCGCAAGCGGAGCTTGACAGCATTCGTGCTGCGAATGCCGATTTTGCTGAGCAACGTGAGATCGACCATGAACAGCGACAGCGACCTTGAATCCCTCTATCCGTTCCTCCACGGCAAGCGACAAGATGCGGCGGCGCTTGATGCGGCCTTGCTGCATTCGGTGGCCGAGAAGGCGCAAGACTCGCGCGAGACGAACATGCGTTTTTTCCACGATCAGGCGGGAACGCTGGTCGCGGCGGCCAAAGCGTTGGCAAACGTGTATCGTCACGGCGGCCGGATGTTCTCGATGGGGAACGGCGGCTCGAGCTGCGATGCATCGCACGTGGCGGTCGAGTTCGTGCACCCAATCACCGCCGGACGTCCCGCGCTTGCCGCGATCAATCTCGTCGCCGACCTCGCGATGATATCCGCGGTCGGCAACGATGTCGGCTTCGAGCACATCTTTGTCCGTCAGGTGATCGCGCAGGCGAGGGGGGGAGACGCTCTGATCGGCATTTCCACGAGCGGCAACTCTTCGAACCTGATCGCCGCCTTTGCCAAGGCCAAGGAGATGGGCCTCGTGACCATTGGGCTCGCCGGCGGCGAAGGCGGCAGGATGAAGTCGAGCGGCGTGTGCGACTATTGCCTGGTCGTCCCGACGACCTCGATCCATCGCATCCAGGAGTGTCATGTCGCCGCCTATCACATCCTCTGGGATCTCGTGCACACGATACTGGCTGACGATCGCGGCTCGGCGGCAGCGAAGGAAGCTGCCGCATGAAATATGTCGATGAATATCGCGACCGCACCAAGGCGCTCATACTGGTGCGCGAGATCGAGACCATCGCCGCCGGCATCAAGGTTCCCGAAGGCCGCCCAATCCAGATCATGGAAGTGTGCGGTGGGCACACGCATTCGATCTTTCGCTACGGCATCGAGGGAATGCTGCCGAAATCCCTCGAGCTAGTGCATGGACCGGGTTGCCCGGTCTGCGTTTTGCCGATGGGCCGCGTCGACGATTGTATCGCCATCGCCGAACGGCCCGACGTCATCTTCACGACGTTCGGGGATGCGATGCGGGTGCCGGGCTCGCGCAAGAGCCTGTTGCAGGCCAAGGCCGACGGCGCCGATGTGCGCATGGTCTATTCGCCTATGGACGCGCTGGCGCTCGCGCGCAAAAATCCCGCGCGCGAAGTCGTGTTTTTCGGTATTGGCTTCGAGACCACGATGCCTTCGACAGCGTTGACGGTGCTGCAGGCCGAGCGGGAAGGAGTGAGCAACTTTTCCGTTTTCTGCAATCACATCACCATCGTGCCCACGATCAAGGCGATCCTCGACAGTCCCGACCTGCGTCTCGACGGCTTTCTCGGTCCGGGTCACGTGTCCATGGTGATCGGCACGGCGCCGTACGAGTTCATCGCGCGGTTCTACAAGAAGCCGATGGTGGTCGCGGGCTTCGAGCCGCTCGACGTCCTGCAGTCGATCTGGATGGTGCTCAAGCAGATCAAAGAAGGTCGCTGCGAAATCGAGAACCAATATGCCCGCATTGTGCCGCAGGCTGGCAATTCCCGGGCGCTGCGGGCCGTGGCCCGTGTTTATGAATTGCGCGAATTCTTCGAATGGCGCGGGCTCGGCTCGATCGATCATTCCGGGGTCAGGATGCGGGCCGCGTACGCTCGCTTCGATGCCGAGCGAAAATTCGCCGTGCCGAACGTCAAGATCGCCGATCCCAAATCGTGCCAATGCGGCGAAGTCCTCAAGGGAGTCATCAAACCCTGGCAGTGCAAGGTGTTCGGGACGGCATGCACTCCGGAGACGCCATTTGGTGCCCTCATGGTGTCCTCTGAAGGCGCCTGCTCCGCCTATTACCAGTACGGTGGAGTAAAGGGACAGTGCAACGACTCTCCAGCGGGGGCTGGTGCGGCATGAACATCGCTCCGCTCATCCACAGGCGGCCGCGCGGCAAGGTTCACGTGCCGACCGTGACCCTGGCGCACGGCGGCGGCGGCAGGGCAATGAAGGATCTCGTGGATGATGTATTCTTGGCGGCGTTCGACAACCCGCTGCTCGCCCCGCTCGATGACCAGGCGCGGCTTGAGCTTGGGACTTTGGCTCGTCATGGCGATCGCTTGGCATTCACCACGGATTCGTTCGTCGTGGATCCGCTGATTTTCCCGGGCGGCGACATCGGCAAGCTCGCCGTGTGCGGCACCGTCAACGATCTGGCCGTCGGGGGGGCGACCCCGCTTTATCTTTCGTGCGCGGTGATTGTCGAGGAGGGGATATCGATCGACTTTTTGCGCCAGATCGCCCGCTCCATGTCCGCGACAGCGCGTCAAGCGGGCGTGGAAATTATCACCGGCGACACGAAAGTGGTGAACAAGGGCGCGTGCGACAAGATGTTCATCACCACGACCGGAATCGGCGCGATCCGCGCCGATTTGGACCTTGGGGCCGATCGCGCGCGGGCGGGCGACGTCGTCCTGGTCAATGGTCTCCTCGGCGACCACGGTGCGGCTATCCTCGGCGCGCGCGGCGATCTCGCCCTGGAATCGCCGATCGCCAGTGATTGCGCTCCCTTGCATGATCTGATCGCAACGCTGTTGGCTGCGGCCCCCAGCACCAGGTTCATCCGCGATGCCACGCGAGGCGGCGTCGCGACGGTGCTCAACGAGATCGCGGAAGCAGCCCGGCTCGCCATCGAGATCGACGAAACCTCGACGCCCATTCGCGATGAAGTGCGGGGATTCTGCGAAATTCTCGGGCTCGATCCGCTTTACCTCGCCAACGAAGGCAAGATCGTCGCCATTGTTCCAGTCGAGCAGTCGCGGAGCGCGCTCGATGCGATGCGATCGCATCCGCTCGGCTGCGCCGCGAGCACCATTGGCCGCGTGACGCCGGGGCACCCCGGCCAGGTCACCATGCGCACCGTGTTCGGTGGCTGCCGCATCGTTGACATGCTCGTCGGTGAGCAGCTCCCGCGCATATGTTGACGGCTGGCCATGCACGAACTGTCAATTGCCTGCAGCATCGTCGAGCTCGTCGCGGAGACCGCCAAGGGGCGCAAGGTGCATCGCGTCACGATCGAGATCGGAAGCCTGTCCGGCGTGGTGCCCGATTCGATCGCGTTTTGGTTTCCGGAGGCTGCACGAGGAACCGAAGTTGCCGAGGCGAGCCTCGAAATCCGCGAGATCACGGCGCTCGCACGGTGCGATGCCTGTGGGGCCGAATTCCAGACTCCATCCATGCTGACGGTCTGCCCCTGCGGCTCGTTCCGATTCAGGTGGTTGAAGGGCGAGGAGCTGAACCTCAAATCGATCGAGCTTGAAGAGGTCCTCTGATGTGCGCGAATTGCGGATGCGGCGGCGACAAGACAACCATGCTCGATCTGCAGACCGGCGAGACGACGACAATTGTCACGCATCAACACGAAGGTTCCGCCGAGCATGGGCACGCTCACGATCACGATCATGGTGCGCACGAGGGGGGCGGTCACCACCACCATCACCACGCCTCGCATGGACAGCCCGGCAACGACCATTTCCATTCGCACCACGCCGACCGCCATTCGGGCGTAAGCGTTGTCGATGTGCAAACGCGGATCCTTGCCAAGAACGATGCAACGGCGGCACGGAACCGGGCGTGGTGCATGGGACGTGAGATTCTTGCGCTCAACTTCGTCAGTTCGCCCGGCGGCGGCAAGACCACATTGCTCGAGCGCACGATCCGCGATCTTGCCGGCGAAATGTCGCTTTACGTAATCGAAGGCGACCAGGCGACCGCCAATGACGGCGAACGCATCCGCAGCGCGGGCGCCTCGGTCGTGCAGGTCAATACCGGCACTGGCTGCCATCTCGACGCCGAAATGGTGGCGCGCGCACTGTCCGCGCTAAAACCGGCGCCGGGAGCGGTCTTGTTTATTGAAAACGTCGGAAATCTCGTCTGCCCCGCGCTGTTCGATCTCGGGGAACGGGCGAAAGTCGTCATCTTCTCGGTTACAGAGGGGGAGGATAAGCCGCTGAAGTACCCGTACATGTTCCGCGCCGCCACGATCGTGATCCTCAACAAGATCGACTTGTTGCCTCATCTCGAATTTTCGCTTGCGCGGGCCATCGCGAATGTACGGCAAGTCAACTCCGAGGCGATTATCCTGCAAACGTCTTCACGCACGGGCGAGGGAACTGCCGACTGGTACGATTGGCTTCGCGCCCAATTGGCGGCAGCGCGCCAATCGGCTTTCACCTGACGATGGAACGCTGACCCGTAGGGTGGGCAAATTCGCGTGCCGAAGCGCCGCTGGTGGGCAACGGCGCGATCGCGAATTTGCCCACCATGCAGCGCCGAGATAGCGCGCCTTTGCCCACCCTAGGGAGCCCCATTTTCCGCTCGGCTATACAGTGCTCAGGCGCGTTGCGCCGCCTCGACGCCCGATCCCACCTCGATGTCGACATCCTTGGTGTCGCGCAGCAGCAGCCCGCCAACCACGGCCGTCATGAGCGAGACGCCGATGGGATACCATAGACCGTTGTAGATGTTGCCGGTGGCGGCCGCGACGGCGGTGGCGAGCAAGGGCGTCATGCCGCCGAATACTCCGGCGCCGATATGGTAGGGCAGCGACAGTGAAGTGTAGCGAATCCGGGTGGGAAACAGCTCGACCAGGAATGCCGCAACCGGGCCGTACACCATGGCCGCATAGATGACCATGATCGTCAAGATCAACAATGTCATGAACAGGTTGATCTTTGCGATGTCTGCTGCCTTCGGCACGATCCTGCCATCTTTGTCCCGCTGCAGGTTGGGATAACCGGCATCGAGAAACGCGGCGCTCCATTTGGCGGCATCGAAGCCTTCGACCGTCGTCGGGCCGACGGTCAACTTCACCGTGTCGCCGGAATTGGCCACGCTCTCGGTCGTGAACGGCAGGCCGAGCTTGGTCACGAAATCCTGCGCGCGGTCGCACGCCGAGAACCTGGTGAAAGCGGTCACGAAGACGTGCAATTTGCAGGTCGAGCCGTCGGCCGTGATGGTCACCGGCTGCAGGTTCGAGAAAGCCTCGAGGTCCGGGTTGACATAGTGCGTCAGCGCCTTGAACAGCGGCAGGTAGGTCAGGGCCGCGATCAGGCAGGCTGCGACGATCAACTTGAGGCGGCCGGTACGATCGGACAGCCAGCCGAAGAAGATGAAAAAGGGCGTGCCGATGATCAGCGAGGCCAGGACCAGCAGATATGCCGGCAGGTAAGCAAGCCTCAGTGTGGTAATGAGGAAGACCAAGGTATAGAACTCGCTCGTATACCCAATCACCCCCATGCCGGCAGTGACCCCGAACAGCGCCAGCAGCACATATTTGTTGTTGGGATAGCGCATGAAGCTCTCGGTCAACGGCGCTTTTGAGCCTTTTCCCTCCTCCTTCATCCTCTGAAAGATCGGCGATTCGTTGAGCCTGAGCCGGATGAAAACCGAGAAGACCAGGAGGATGACCGACACGATGAACGGGATGCGCCAGCCCCATTGCGAAAACGCCTTCGGGTCCATCGATTCGCGGCACAGGATGATGACGATGAGCGCCAGCACCAGCGCGACCGTTCCGCTGGATTGGAGCCAGCTCGTTGCATAGCCGCGCTCGCCGGGCCGCGCGTGCTCCGCGACATAAGTCGCGGCACCGCCATATTCGCCGCCGACCGCGAGGCCCTGCAGCAGGCGGAGGGTCACCAGCAGGACCGGCGCGCCCCATCCGATGCTTTCAT
>Ga0066903_100003797_pt1 | contig 12496 bp, 3 predicted proteins | sample PanSoiMetaGPlot1_FD_67491 | JGI IMG/M metagenome (GOLD analysis project Ga0066903, IMG submission 67491) | Tropical forest soil microbial communities from Panama analyzed to predict greenhouse gas emissions - Panama Soil - Plot 1 (version 2) | ecosystem: Environmental > Terrestrial > Soil >...
GTTCATTCGCAGCAGTTGTCATCGCGTAGTGATCATACAAAATCAGACGGCAGGTTGTCCCAGTGTTGTACCGAGATTTTATGGGCCTTCAGTTACGGCCGTAAACCTGCGAGTAATTACTAAATATTTATAGCGGGCGGCTATATGCAAGGGAGTTCGGCGACTTCCCTTATAGAGTTCGATATGCGAATTCGGCCTGCTGAGTAAATTCCTGTCTGCGGGCTGCTACCCGGGCGGGAGTTTACTCCGTCTTATTGAAAAATCAAGCATGTATCTTCCGAGTAGAGGAAGCGCTCTTCAATGGCGAACAAGTCAAATAACTCCAGCCAAATTATCTCGACCCCGCAGGGTGGTGGGGCCCTTCACGGCATAGGGGAAACGTTCTCCCCCGACCTCCACACGGGAACCGGCAACTTCACCGTCCCCATCGCTCTGCCGCCTGGACGGGACGGATTCCAACCCCAACTGAGCCTGGTTTACAGCACCGGAAACGGGAATGGGCCTTATGGCCTGGGTTGGAACCTCACGGTTCCTGGCGTGAGTCGAAAGACCTCGAAAGGGATTCCACGTTATCTAAACGACCATGCCTCGGAATCTGGGGGCGATACGTTCGTCCTCTCAGGAGCGGAGGATCTCATCCAGATTACTGAAACAGCCGGCGGCGTCCGCTACCGACCGAGAACGGAAGGACTCTTCGCGCGGATCGAACACCATGCGACCCCGGAGACCGATCATTGGGAGGTCCGAAGCAAGGACGGCCTGGTCAGCGTGTACGGAACTCCGTTCGCTTTGCTCAACGACCCCGCCGTCATCGCCAATCCGGAGACCCGTGCCGACATCTTCAATTGGAAACTCACTAAGACTACCGATCCCTTCGGCAATACTATTCAGTACGATTATGAAAGAGATACGGGTGACACAATCGACCATCACTGGGATCAGCTCTATCTAAAACGGATACAGTATGCTGATTACACCGAGCTCGGCGCCGGCGGCGCCACAGTCGACAAGTTCCTGGTCTCAGTCACGTTTGTCTATGAAGAACGGCCCGATCAGTTTTCAGACCATCGCGCGGGATTCGAGATTCGCACTCGCCGGCGCTGCACAGGCATCGAGATTCGTACCCACGCCGACCGTGAACGCATGGTCCGCGTCTATCGATTGATCTACCTCGACCAACGCGGGCTGCCGATCGAACAGCTCCCGCTGAACTCGGCGTCGCTGCTCAGTCAAGCGCTCGTCGAGGGCCACGACGACGAACGCATCGAGTCGCTGCCTCCGCTCGAATTCGGCTACACGGCGTTCGAGCCCACCAGGCGGCGCTACCAGCCGTTCACCGGCGCAGGCGGATCAAGGCCGGAGCGATCGCTCGGCCACCCGGAATACGAGTTGGTCGATCTGTTCGGCAACGGTTTGCCCTCAGTGTTGGAGTTCAACGGGCAAGTGCGCTACTGGCGCAACCGAGGCAATGGCCAGTTCGACCTCATGCGTACCATGGAGACGGCGCCGGCAGGAGTACGGTTGGGCGAGCCGGGGGTACAACTGCTCGACGCCAACGGCAATGGGCGGGCCGACCTGATGGTGATCGACGGGCTGCGCAACGGCTATTACCCGCTCACCTTCCGCGGAGAGTGGAACGAGCGGGGCTTCGTGCGCTACCGCAGCGCGCCGACGGTCAATCTTGACGCACGGGACGTGCGACTGATGGACCTCAACGGCGACGGCGTGACCGATGCGCTACGCACCGGTCCGCAATTCGAGTTGTATTACAACGACCCCGACTACGGTTGGTCCGACCTCGAAGCGCGCCAGCGGATCGATAGCGACTCCTTCCCCAACGTCAGCTTCGAAGACCCTCGCGTCAAACTCGGCGACATGACCGGCGACGGCCTTCAAGACATTCTCCTCGTCCATAACGGACAGGTCGAGTATTGGCCCTACCGAGGCTATGGCCGCTGGGGCCGCCGCGTCGTCATGCGCAACAGCCCGCGGTTCGAAGACGCCGCCTTCTTCCCCGGGATCGGATTCGACCCCAAGCGGTTATTGCTGGGCGATGTGGACGGCGACGGCGTGGCGGATCTCGTCTACGTCTCGTCCGGGCACATCACTGTCTGGATCAACCAGGACGGCAATGCCTGGAGCGATCCTATCGTCATTCATGGCACGCCGCCTGGCGCCGACACGACGTCAGTTCGGCTGGCTGACATGCTGGGTACCGGCACTGACGGCATCCTCTGGACCTATGATTTCGGCGCCTTCCCCGACAGTACATACAAGTTTCTGGATCTGACGGGCGGGGTCAAACCCTATGTGCTTGATCAGATGGACAACCACATAGGCGCCGTGACCAGGGTTTCTTACGCCGCCTCGACCCGATTCTACCTGGAGGACAATGCGCGGCCCGAGACGCGCTGGCGCACGCCGCTTCCATTCCCAGTGCAGGTTGTGGCGCGAGTAGAGGTGATCGACCAGATATCTCATGGCAAGCTTACGACCGAGTACCGCTACCACCACGGTTATTGGGACGGGACGGAGCGCGAGTTTCGCGGCTTCGGCATGGTCGAGCAACTCGACACCGAGACCTTCACCGACTATCACGCAGCCGGCGCTCATGGGCCCGAGAAACAATTCGAGCCGGTACTTGACAAGCATTTCTCGCCGCCGCTCCTCACCAAGACCTGGTTCCACCAGGGGCCAGTAGACGACGAGACCGGAGACTGGCAGGAACTCGACTGGTCAACAGACTACTGGCCGGGCGACCCCCAGGCCCTATCGCAAACAGACGCGGTCAACGCATTTCTGCAAACGCTCGCCGATCCACGCCACAGGCCCGACGCCCTGCGAACCTTGCGCGGGAGCACGCTCCGCACCGAGCTTTACGCCCTCGACGGCGCGAACCGTCAAGATCGCCCCTACACCGTAACTGAGCAGGCATATGGCCTGCGTGAAGAATCCCCGCCCGAGAGCGGCGATCAGGAGCGCCAGCGGATCTTCTTCCCACACCCGCTGGCCCAGCGCACAACACAATGGGAGCGCGGCGATGAGCCGATGACCAAGTTCGCCTTCACCGACGACTATGACGCGTACGGGCAGTCGCGTCGTCAGGTGAGCCTGGCCGTTCCGCGCTACCGCGACTACCGCTACAATCGCGCTACGCCGGTGGAAGACCCTCTCCCCTTCCCGGATCCCGAATTGCCGCTTGATGGAGAGACCTACACGGAAGGCCCTTATCTTGTAACGCTTGTCGAAACCAGTTATGCGCAACGCGAAGATGCGCAGCGGTATATGGTGAATCGCGTTTCCGGAAGCACGAGCTTCGAAATCCTGAACGACGGCAGCCAAACCGTGTATGACCTCTATAGTCAGGTTCAAGCGGGCGCGGCGCAGCGAAAACTGTTCGGGCAGAGCTTCAATTATTACGACGGCGACGCCTTCGTCGGGCTGCCATTCGGTCAACTCGGGGACTTCGGCGCGCTGTCGCGCGCGACGTCGCTGGTCCTGACCGAGGAGATACTGCGCGAAGCGTATAGTGACCCGGCCAATCCAAGCGCGCCGGATAGGCCGCCCTATCTGCGTCCGGAAGGCACAACGAGTTGGCCGGCGGAATACCCGCAGGAGTTTCGAGACAACATGCCCGCGCTGGCCGGCTACACTTTCGCCGACGGATCGGACCACCGCACGAGGGGCTACTTTGCGCAGTCCACGCGCGTCGCGTTTGATTTTCAGACGCCAGGCTTGCAGCGCCGCGGACTGCCAGTGACGACGCGCGACCCGCTCGGCGTCGACACCACGGTCGCCTACGACTCCTTCCATCTACTTCCAGCGCGGGTGACGGACGCCGTGGGACTCACGATCACTGCCGAGTACGACTACCGTGTCCTGCAACCCCGAATGGTCACGGATGCTAACGGCAACCGCCATGCCGTGACCTTCAGCCCACTGGGATTGGTCACCGGCGCCGCTGTAATGGGCAAGGAAGGAGAGCAGGCCGGCGACACGCTCGAAACTCCGGGTAGCCGATTAGAGTACGACTTCTTCGCCTTCGTGAACCGGCGGCAGCCGGTCTTCGTCCGCAGCATCTCCCGCGAGCATCACGTCACTGAGACCGACGTGCCTTTGCCCGAGCGCGATGAGACGATCGAAACCGTCGAGTATTCCGACGGATTCGGCCGATTGCTGCAAACCCGAATACAAGCCGAGGATGTCTTGTTCGGCGATCCGAATTTTGGCGGAGGCGTCTTGTCGGCGGATCAGTCTGTCGTCACAGGTGATGCGGTCGGCCGACTTCGGTCGGCGGGCGATCCCATGAATGTGATCGTCAGCGGCTGGCAGGTGTATGACAACAAGGGCCGCGTGGTCGAAAAATACGAGCCCTTCTTTTCCGTAGGCATGGACTATGCCGCGCCCACTGACGCGCAGTTCGGACAAAAGGCCACGATGTTCTACGACCCGCGCGGCCAGGTGATCCGCACTATTAACTCCGATGGATCGGAACAGCGAGTCATTTACGGTATCCCGGCGGATCTTACTAACGCCAACCAATTCACGCCCACACCCTGGGAAGCTTTTACATATGACGCGAACGATCTTGCGCCGATAAGCAAGGGGCCGGATGGCGCATCGCTGGCCAATGCCGCGCCGGCGACCCATCATTTCACGCCATCGAGCATTGTGATCGACGCTCTCGGGCGCACTGTACTGGCTATTGCGCGCAACCGCGACATATCAGAAGACCCGGGCGCCCCATTGGCGCCGACTGAGGAGATTCGCACGCAGACCACCTACGACATTCGCGGCAACGCGCTCGCGGTGACGGATGCGTTGAACCGCGTCGCGTTTCGCTATACCTATGACCTCGCCAATCGCCCCTGGCGCAACGAGAGCATCGATGCAGGTCTGCGCCGAATGGTATTGAACGCGCTGGGCGCCGAAACCGAACGGCGCGACAGCAAAGGCGCGATTATCCTGCAGGCTTATGATCGCCTGCATCGACCGAGCCGTCTCTGGGCGCGCGACGATAATGCTAGTTCGATCACGCTGCGGCAACGGATGGAATACGGCGACGCCGGATTTCCCGATCAGGCGCCGGCGGATCGCGCGGCGATGCGAGCCAAAAACCTGTTGGGCCAACTCTATCGTCATCACGACGAAGCAGGCCTTACCACGGTGGCGACAGTTGATTTCAAGGGCAATGCGCTCGACAAATCACGCCGCGTCATCGCTGATGCGCCGATCCTCGCGGTCTTTAACCAGGCGCCGGCCAACGGTTGGCAAGTCACGCCCTTCCAGGTCGATTGGCAGCCAAGGCCACAGAAAACTCTCGCCGATCGAGAAAGCGAATTGCTGGAAACGACCGCCTATCAGACCAGTTCGAGTGTCGATGCCCTCAATCGCATCAAGCGTCTGCAATTCCCACAGGACGTGGAAGGCCGCCGCCGAGAGCTTCGGCCGGAATACAACCGCGCTGGCGGCCTCGAACAGGTGTGGCTGGACGGCGCCCTCTATGTCGAGCGCATCGCCTACGACGCCAAAGGCCAGCGCGCGCTCATCGCCTACGGCAACGGCGTCATGACTCGCTATGCCTATGACCCGCGCACGTTTCGTCTGAAGCGCCTGCGCAGCGAGCGCTATTCCAAACCGAACGATGTTAGTTACCACCCGAGCGGAGCGGCCTTGCAAGACTTTGGTTATGACTATGATCTTGTCGGGAACATCCTCGGCATCCGCGACCGTACGCCGGGCAGCGGATTCCTAAATAATCCGGAAGCGTTGACTGTGAATGATCCGGTATTGGCGCAATTGCTGGTGAGCGGAAATGCGCTCAACCGTCGCTTCGGCTACGACCCCATCTATCGTCTGCGCTCAGCTACTGGCCGCGAGTGCGACCTCCCGCCCGTGGCCCCGCCCTGGGACGACCGGCCTCGCTGCACTGACCTCACGAAGGCGCGCGCTTATACCGAGCAATATCGTTACGACTCCATGGGCAACATGCTCCGGTTGGAACACCGCAACGATCCGGGGGGCGGCTTCGTTCGCCAGTTCACGATGGAGACGGCCAACAACCGCCTGCGGGAATTGAATGTCAGTAACAGCACATACGGCTACGCGTTCGACGCCAATGGCAACATGCGGTCGGAGGCGACCTCGCGCCACTTCGAGTGGAACCACAGCGATCAGATGAAGGCATTCGGCTCCCAGACCGCAGGCGCCGAGCCATCGGTCCACGCGCACTATCTCTATGACGCGGCGGGGCAGCGGGTGAAGAAGCTTGTGCGCAAGCAGGGCGGCCAGGTCGAGGTCAATCATTACATCGATGGCGCGTTCGAGCATCACCGCTGGGGCGGGCAGTCGCAGGCAGGCGAGAACAACCATGTGCATGTGATGGATGACGCGCAGCGCGTTGCGCTGGTGCGCGTAGGGGCTGCGCACCCGGACGATCGGGGGCCTGCGGCGCAGTTTCATCTTGGCGACCATTTGGGCAGTAGCAATGTAGTGGTCGATTCAGGCGGTTCGCTCGTCAATCGCGAGGAATTCACGCCCTACGGAGAGACGAGCTTCGGTAGCTTTGCGAAGAAGCGGTATCGGTTTACGGGAATGGAGCGGGATGAGGAAAGTGGGTCGAATTATCACGGGTCGCGGTATTACGCGCCGTGGTTAGGAAGATGGTCAAGCCCAGACCCTGCGGGCTCAATAGACTCGCTCAATTTATACGAATATGTGCGGAGCATTCCTATTCGAATGAAAGACCCGACTGGGCGACAAGGGGAAAACAACTTCTCTGAATTAAATCAATGTGTAGCGGAAACATCTCAGAGTCCCCAGCTTGCCGCAATACTTGACCAAGAGCCAGCGCCGATACCCGCAAACGCCTCGAGCACCGATTACTCTTCGGCTGCAACGCAAGGAGCACAAAACTTCAGAGGGGTTAATCCTATGCCATCAGGCACGCAAGCGCAGCATTGGACCAAGGTAATTACCTCGGCGAACAGAAGTATGCCGCCGGGCACAATGAATCAAAATATGTCGCCTCTTCAATCAGTAGGTCGCGCCTCGGCGCCGTTTTCACAAGGCCAGCCCGCAACTACGCTACTTACCGATCCAGCCGGTGGCGGAACTAAATATTCCGTTGATTCGGGGAGTACCTATGGTAACGAGCATAAGTTTAGCGATCGTTATCTCATACCTAATGAGGAGGCCAGAAATCTTCCCTCGGCCAATCCTCGAAATGCTGCAGTTGAAGCCGGTCAGACGTCCAGATGGATAATGGAAGGAGAAGCAGGGCCAGGACCAGGTCGCAGTTTGCGCCCCAGCGTTTCACCTTCATCAGCAGCAGAAACTGGAAACGGAGGCGGCACAGTTCCTTCACCAGGCGCTGTAGGCACACTCGCAAGTGCTGGAGATATGGCGGCGAATGCGAGTAGGGTTGTGGTACCTGGAGTCGTCGAAGCAGAGGTCACTCTAATAAGTGCAGCGCACACAGCGTACCGTCTTGGTTACCCATCATTCGGGACACTCTTGGAGAGTGGCGCGACCCGTGGTGTTCCGGCTGTCGGAGCTGGCCTGGTAGCTGGCTTTGTGGTCGGGAATCTTGCAAAAGAAGGCGCCAAAAAATTTGGGCTTAGCGAGTCGGCGGCGGAAGGAACAGGACTATTTGGCGCCGTGAGTTCTGGGGCTGGCTTAGGTTTCGCAATCGCCGGTCCGTATGGGGCATTAGCAGGTGGGATAGGGGGATTAGTAGGCTATGGAGGAGCAGCGACTTTCAAAAAATTACCCTCGTTAGAGGAGATGAAGAGGATGGCGTCTCAAGGATATTTTCGTTAACCCGCGTCGCCCGCATAGGTTTGGGTGAATGCAATGCCCTCAACATTCTGCGGCGGTAGGGATTAATAAGGTGAGAGATTGATAGAAACAAAACAGCCTATACGCCGCAAGAAAAAACCAGGAGAAAACTTATGGCAGTAATCACAAGAACGATTCTATCAGGCGAAAAGAGCAACGACGTCACGCTGATGCAGCAGGCGCTCCTCAGCCTCGGCGCCAACATCGCCAGCATCGAACTTTTCACGGCGACCACAGCCGGAACTTACGGGACAAGCACGCAAACGGCTGTAGGGGACTTACTCGTTCGCTTCGGCTTTGCGCGCCCCAGTCCGCCAATCCCTTTCAACGCCCAGGCGGGAAGGTTGTTAAACATCGCGGTGGGGGCGGAAGTGGGCAACAGCGCGGCGTTGCAACAAGCCGTGCGCGAATCATTCGCCGCCAGACAGACTGCGCCGGCCGCCACTCCTGCCGAACTGGCCTTGATTGCAAGGTACGCCGTAATCGCGCGGGATTTCACCACGGCAAAGACAATCGCCATACAGATGCCAAACGAACCGGTCATCAAAGATAAGGTGGGGCTGATGGTGAATGGCCCCAGCTTACAGCCGCCGGCGCCCGATCTCTTGAACCCGGAAAATTACTACACCGTGCTTTATGACTACGTATCCATAAGCAGGATCAATTCCTTGCTAGGAAGGGCTTAGAAGTAAACAAGAGACGGCGCCGTTTCTTGAAGTGATAGCGCAGTGAGACAGAAGGCCGAGACACACAGACCCAAAATGGACCCTTTACAGACATAGGAGAATAGCTATGCGACGAATAATCGAGGATGGCGGCGCAGAACTGCCCCCGGACATTCCTTTTCCTGATCCCCCAGACACATCCACGCCGCCCCCCGATCCGGGAATCCCGCCGAGGACCGCAGAGATGATAGAGGCGAGGGATCGCTGGGTAGAAGCGCTGACTTATTGGCAAACCGCCAATGTGGAATCGGCGGCGCAACGTTATGCCAACGCCGAGGTGGCGTACGAGATAAGCCAGAGGGCCGTAATAGGCTATTTTCAGAAGTTTTATACAAATTCAACACTTCACCTGACATTCAATTTCGCCCCCGGCGCCTCCACCGCGGAAAAACTCGGCGTCGTAGTAAACGAGCTGTTCGACAAGAAGGACAAATTGCCAGCGCTATGGGCGAAGGTTCGCAGGCGGCGTGAGGCGATTACTTTGGAGGAATTGCAGAAACCTGATTGGGGTGGCTGGTCTTCCTCCGCCGAGCCTCTTTTGACTGTAATGATTGATCCTGAGGCGAATGACCGATCAACACTCCGTCAGCAGTCGCTCGACTATTTCGCGCTGATACTGGCGACCGTCTTCATCCCGTTGGCGCGGGCAGAGATGAATCGCCTCAGGAGGAATTTCAATGCGGCAACCGAGGATTACGAACGCTTGCTTACGCCTTATCGAAAGCCCGCAAGCGGATCTCCGCTCATCTGGCTCACCTGCGATTTCATCGAACGGCCTTTCATCCTCCTGGCGCTAGGCGAAATCCGAATGGAAAAAGCGGAGGCGCAGTTCAAGGCCGCGTCGCAGGACAGAGCTGACCAGGCGCGGACCACTTATCAGAGCATTCCCGAGTTATTCAATAACCATGGCGCCTATGTTTCACGCGTCACGAGCGCCCAGAATACGCTGACAGACAATCTCAATCAGTTACCGCAACTCCCTCCAGACCGGAAAGACATGGCGCTCCAGGTAATCGGAAAGGATGTCACAGTGCTCGGCTTCGAATCCGCCACCAAGGAATTGCCAGGACTCTCCCAGACTAAGGCCCCGGCCGAGTCCTGGGTGCGGTTTAAAGATACTCCCAACGGCGAAGTGATTGCGGAGACCAACCCGCGCATCTATGCGCTCCTGTTGAACACTCAGGCGCGCTTGATACAGACTGAGAATGGCTTCAACTATCTTGGCTACAAGGATGATTACATTCCGCCCTGGCGATTTCAGTTCCTGCTGGAACGCGCCCGCTATTTCTCCGAGCATGCAAAAAACGCGCAGCGTGATTACCTGAACTTCCTGAGCAATGCCGAGCGCGAGGAGTTTCAGGAGCAAAGCGCGGCGCAGGCAGTTGAGATGGAAAAGAGCAACGTCGCGATCGAGACCGCGAGGGTGACCCAGGGCGTATTGGAGATGATAGCCGCGAACGAGAGCGCAGATCTTGCGTCGCTCACCGCGACGAATTCTGAGTTACGTTTAGAAAACTACAACGAGTTTGATCGAGAGATGGGAGTTGCTGAGGGCGTATCTTGGTTCACCTCTGTTGTCAGCAGCATGGCCGCAGCGGCAGTTACAAGCGCCATTAATCCCACGGTAGGCGCAGGAGTTCTGGCGACAGGCGTCCTCAGTAGCATGTTCCACTCCGGGGCGGAATTGGAAAAGGCGTCCTTCCAGCGGGACCTTGAGAAGAAAAACCTTGCGCTCTCAGTCGAGGAAGCGCGCCAAGCAGAGCAAGTCGCGCTTGCGAAGCTCGCCACTGCTGACGCGGCGTTGATTGTCGGGGGCCTGCAACGCCAGGCCGCCCTGTTGCGCCACGAATTCGCCATCCAGAATCTTCAATACTTGCGCAATCGGACCTTGAATGCTGAACAATGGTTCCGCCTCGCCAACGCCATCCGCGGCGTGGCCGACACCTACCTGCGCTACGCCATCGAACTGGCGTTCCTAACTGAGCAGGCCTACGAATTCGAGGCCGACAAGCGCATCAACGTGATCCGCTTCAACTATGACCAGAGTGAAGTCGGCGATTATATGGCCGCCGATTTTCTCCTTAGCGACCTCGACACGATCGAGCAGGATTTCATAGTCAATCAGCGCCAGCGACAGCAACAGGTGCGCTACGTGCTTTCGATGGCGCGCGAATTCCCGGCGGCGCTTGAGGAACTGCGGGAGACAGGCAAAGTGAACTTCATCCTGCGGCTTGAGCAGATTGAAAAACGTTTTCCCGGGCTTTATAACGCCCGCATCGGCATGGTGGATGTGTTGCCGGTAGCCCTGATGGACTCCACCCGCTTCAGCCTGGATTTGACCCATACTGGCAGCGGGCAATTGCGCATCAAGGGACAGCCGGACGTACGCATCGGGGCGCAGAGCGAATCGGTCTTGAACGTGAGTGATTTGCCACCTGCCGACTACGACTGGACCAAGACGCCGAAAGAGCTATGGCCGGTGAAGATCCTGGTCAACGAGCCGGAAACTACGGTGTTTTCGGGCTTGTCCCGTCAGGACGCGGCGTCCGCCTTCCCCGTAGCTTCATCCGGGCAGCGCAATGCCTTCGAGGGCCGCGCGCTGGCCGGCGGCTGGCAGATAGACATGTCCGCGCGGGAGAACCAGGTCGTGCCGGAGAGCCTCGCCGATCTGCTGATCACCTTTACCGTGTCGGGTTACCACGATTCCGGTCTTCGTGCAGCCATCGATAGCGCCAACCACAAGACGACCGCGGTGACCAGTTTAATGTCCGCGCGGCAGGTCTTCCCGGACGCGTTCTACGACTTCAGCCGCACCGGTCGGATGGTGTGGAACGTGCCGCGAGAGATGTTGGCGGTGAACGGCGAAATGGGCCGCTTGCGTAATATCGGCATGAGCCTCCGGCCGGGCGCTCCGGACGCGCACTTCAGCCGGCTTATGACTCGACTCCGAATGAGTTTCCGGGTCAATGAAAGCGGCGGGGTTGCGAGCGGAGTCTCGTTTTTCACCCTTGTCCCAGACACACTGGTCACCCAGACGGCGCCATTGACCGTGGCGGTAAGAGCCATGTCGGACGCCGCGACTGAACTGGCCTGGGATTTCGGCGATGGCACGCCGATCCTTCGCACCGTGCGCAGCGGAACTACGACCATAGCGCCCGCTGAAGGTACGCACGTCTACGCCAGGCCAGGCCGTTATGTAATGAAGCTGCGCTGCGTTCAGAATGATTCCTTATCGGAGTTTCGCATAGCCGTCGTGGTTTCGCGAAACCAGAAACTGGGCGAGCCCCTCATCATCCAGCCCCGAATCAGCTTCGATGCCGCGACGAAAACAGTCAAAATCATAACGACCGGCGCCGTCTCACAGGCCGGGCGTATGCTCTGGCGAGTGGGCGACCTATCGGCGGAAGGCAATACCGCAAGCTTCGCGCTGAAACCGGGAAACTACATCCTGGACTTTGCTGCGGTGCGAAAACTCAATTTCAAGGCCTACGGCGCACAGCGTTACGTTAAGGACCTAGTCCCACTTCCGTTGCGAGGATTCAGCGCCACGACCAACCGTACTTTCGACGATAACGGAGCGGAAACCAACGGCACGGGAACCCCGCCGCTACCGGTCCGCAATGAACTGGCCAAACGCCTGTTCGACAAGGGCGCCATTTCGCCGGAGGACGGCTGGACCTTCGAGCTAATCCCCCAGGAAATCCTGGGTCTCCCGGCCGGGACCTCCGTCGACGCGGAAGAACTTGACCTGAGCGAAATTCAGGATGTGGTATTGTCGATGGAGTATGAAATAACGCCCGGGGGTTCTTAGGTGTAATTACTCGCAGGTTTACGGCCGTAACTGAAGGCCCATAAAATCTCGGTACAACACTGGGACAACCTGCCGTCTGATTTTGTATGATCACTACGCGATGACAACTGCTGCGAATGAA
>Ga0066903_100003798_pt1 | contig 12496 bp, 12 predicted proteins | sample PanSoiMetaGPlot1_FD_67491 | JGI IMG/M metagenome (GOLD analysis project Ga0066903, IMG submission 67491) | Tropical forest soil microbial communities from Panama analyzed to predict greenhouse gas emissions - Panama Soil - Plot 1 (version 2) | ecosystem: Environmental > Terrestrial > Soil >...
ATCGGTTTATCTCCTGGTGGCGATGATCGGTCACCCCTATCAGGCGTCAGTCGGCGAAGGGCACATCGTCTATCGCAATGACTTCCACTATCCGACCGGCATCGAAGTGCCCTACGTCGTGGCGACCACGCTTTCGCTTCTGCTGTCCTCCGAGCGCGACGTGCAGCGGCTTGGGCTCGTGATCGTGTTCGGTTTTGCGGTCGCCTATGTCTCGTTCCATCATGCCTACATCTCGGTGTGGTGCTTCTTCGCGGCGATCGCGAGCGTGCTGGTGTATCTCTACGTGCGCACCGTGTCGGCGCGCGGCGTGTTGGAAGCGAGTAGGCTGACGCCGTCGCCTGAATAGAACGCAACGAAATCGGTAACGAGCCCGCCGCTCAGGCCGCGCGCACGGTCGCGAGAAACCGGTCGACCTCGAGCTTGAGCCTCGCGCTTTCGCTTGCAAGCGCCTGTGCCGAGGACAGGACCTGGCTTGATGCGGCATCGGTCTCGCCCGCACCCTTGTTGACGTTCACGATGTTGGCACTGACCTGAGCCGCACCCTGTGCGGCGTGCTGGATATTCTGCGAGATGTCCTTGACGGCGGCGCTTTGCTGCTCGATCGCTGCCGCAATGGCCGAGCTGATGCTGGAGATGCGGGTGATGGTGCCGTTGATCTCTTTCATGGCCGACACCGACTCCGTGGTTGCAGTCTGCATGCCGGAAATCTGCGTGCCGATCTCGTCGGTGGCCTTGGCAGTCTGTGCGGCCAGCGCTTTGACCTCCTGCGCCACTACGGCGAAGCCGCGGCCGGCTTCGCCGGCGCGCGCCGCCTCGATGGTGGCATTGAGGGCGAGCAGATTGGTCTGCTCGGCGACGGCCGTAATGAGCTTGACCACGTCGCCGATACGGGCGGCGGCTTTGGAAAGCTGGGTGATGCTCGCATCGGCGCGGTTGGCCTGCTTCACGGCGTCGTCGGCGATGCGGCTTGAATCCTCAACCTGCCGGCTGATCTCGTGGATCGACGCGGTCATCTCGTCGGTTGCCAGCGCCACTGACTGGACATTGCTGGAGGCCTGTCCAGACGACGCAGTCACAGAGGTGGCGAGCTGCTGCGTGGTGTTGGCGGTGTGGGTGAGACTCGACGCGGCGCGCTCGAGCTCGGTCGCCGCCGTCGAGACCGCGCGCACGATGCCGCTGACAGTCTCCTCGAATGCCTGAATGGCGGCGCTGATGACGCGTTGCCTTTCTTCTCGTTCGGCGTGCAGGCCAGCCTGGTCCGAGCGCAGCCGGCCGGTCTCGATCAGGCTGGTGCGAAAATGGGCAAGCGCAGACGCCATCATTCCGAGCTCATCGTCGCGGCCGCTATCTGGAATTTCCACTGCGGTGTCGTTGCCGGCGAGCCGCTCGGTGACCTTGGAAAGCCTCAGCAGGGGCTGGGTGATGCGCGTGCTGACGATCCACAGGCAGGCGAGTACGATGGCAATCACCAGCACCAGCGCTGCGGCCATGATCTGGAGATGGCGCAGCGAGCGATCGAGCGCTGAGACGGTCACCTGTTCGCTCGCCTGGCTGGCGGCGTACATCACCTCGAGCAGCTTGCCGAGCTGCGGTGTCGTCGTGTCGACCCACTGCAGTGTCGCCATTGAATATTTGCCGCCGGCGTCGCTCGCCTTCTTCATCTCGTCCGCGAGCGTGCGGAAATCCCTGAAATAGTGCTCGCGCGCAGTCGCCATGGCAGTGCGGATCGCCGGATGAGTGTCGGCGTCGAGCGTGAGGTGCGTGAGCTGTCCCCACATCGCATCGACCTGCGCGCGGAACGCCGCATTGGCCACTACTTTGTCGGCTGCAATCGGGGTGCCGGCGGAGATCGATTGCGCGATGTTCGATCGCTCGAGGCCGGCGATGTCGCGCATGTTGAACCCGAGCTCCTTGATCGTGGCGAGACGGGCCAGCGCTGCATCGGATTTCGCAGTGGAGTAAAGGGCCGCGTACCAGACCTGGAGCGCGGCGTTGACCTGATCGGTGATCACCGGAATGAAATTGGTGCGCAGCTCCTGATCGCGGTTGTCGCGGGTGAGCTTCAAGCCGGCGTCGGCGCGGCTGCGATAGTCATTCGCCTTCTGCATCGCGGCCTTGAGATTCTGCAGCAGGCTTTGCTTGTCGGGAAAGTCGCGTTTCTCGATCATCGCAAGGCCGAGCGTGAAGTTCTCCCGGACCGCCTTGCGCCGCCGCTCGATCTCGGCAAGCACCGCGCTGTCTGCCGGCTCTGCAGCCTGCAATCCGTTGTTGGTCGCGAGCCTTTCCATCAGGATCTCGAACAAGCCCGCAATCAGCCGGTTTGCCCCGGCATCGAACTCCATCTGGTCAACTGCGGCACGATAGGCTGTCCATGAGTTCAGGCCGACATAACCAAGGGTCGTGAGGAGCAGGAGCGCCATCGCGCCCAGGGTCGGGATCAAGACAGACCGGATCGAAGAGGTCGGTCGCATGGTCTTGGCTTGGACCAACGTGTTCACCGTGTGAGCTCCTGATGTTGCCCACGCTGGTGGGGAGCGCTGGACTCGACAGCGAGTCGATTCCACATCCTCCATTGTGGAAATCTATGGTTAACAAACCCGATAGGCCGGACGGCCGATGCGGCCCGGGCGCAGTGCTTCGCGCATTCGTGTGCCCTCCGGGCAACGGACGGACTTTGCCTTCCGGCACGGAAGCGTAGTTTGTTTCAACAAAACCAATGCGATACAGCTCGATTCAGGGGCTGTGCAGGAGCGTGAGCAGCTCCCGCAAAGGCGTCAGTGCTATGCAGGACAAGCGTGGCCCGGCCCGCTATAGGAGGCGGTTATGACGCAACCGCAAAAGACTCTGCCCGGCTCGATTGACGCCACCCTCGATCTGCTTGGGTCCGCGGACTATCTCGCCGACCGCTCGCTCGCCACCGTCCTGTTCCTGGCGTTGCGCATGGGCCGTCCTTTATTTCTCGAGGGCGAGGCCGGTGTCGGCAAGACCGAGATCGCCAAGGTGCTGGCTCAGACGCTCGCCCGGCGCCTGATCCGGCTGCAGTGCTATGAGGGCCTCGACGTCGCCGCCGCGGTCTATGAATGGAACTACGCCGCCCAGATGATCGCGATCCGGGTAGCGGAGGCGGAAGGCGAGCACGACCGGGCCCGGCTCGAGCACGATGTGTTCTCCGAGCGCTTCCTGATCAAGCGGCCGCTGCTGCAGGCGCTCGAGCCCGATACCGCAGGCGCGCCGGTGCTGCTGATCGACGAACTCGACCGCGCCGACGAGGCCTTCGAGGCCTTCCTGCTCGAAGTGCTTGCCGACTTCCAGGTGACTATTCCCGAGCTCGGCACCGTGAAGGCGGCCGCTGCGCCGATCGTCATCATCACTTCCAACCGCACACGTGAGATCCACGACGCGCTCAAGCGCCGCTGCCTCTATCACTGGGTCGGCTATCCGAGCGCTTCGCGCGAGCTTGCGATCGTGCGTGCCAAGGTGCCGGGTATCGGGAAGGCCTTGAGCGAGCAGGTCGTGCATTTCGTTCAGGCGCTGCGCAAGCAGGACCTGTTCAAGTCGCCAGGCGTCGCCGAGACGCTCGACTGGGCCGCCGCGCTTGCCGAGCTTGATGTGGTGGCGCTCGACCCGGCAACCGTTTCCGATACGCTGGGCGTGCTGCTGAAATATCAGGACGACATCGCGCGCTTCGAGGGCACCAAGGTGAAGGAGATGCTCGACGAGGTGCGTGCCGAGCTGCGCGCGGCGGAATGACAGCGATGACTGACGGGTGCCTCGCCGAAAACATCGTCTACTTCGCGCGTGCGCTGCGCGGGGCTGGGATTCCCGTGGGGCCTGGCGCTGTGATGGATGCGCTCACCGCTGTGCGAGTCGCGGGTGTCGGCACGCGCGAGGATTTCTATTGGACGCTGCATGCGGTGTTCGTGAACCGGCACGAGCATTCAGTGCTGTTCGACCAGGCATTTCGCATTTTTTTCCGTCGCCGCGGCTATCTGGACAAGCTGATGGCCGCTCTGTTGCCGCAGGCGCCGCCGCGCCAGGAGGAGCAGCCGAAGGCCGGCGCGCGGCGCATCGAGGAAGCCTTGTTTGCAGGCATGCCAGAGCAGGAACGGGCCAAGCCTGAGGAGGAGGCGGACGCGACGCTCACCGTCTCCGACCGCGAGCTGCTCCAGCGCAAGGATTTTGCCCAGATGACGGCGGCTGAAATCGCGGCTGCCAAGGAGGCCATCAAACGCCTGGTGCTCTCGCTCGACGAGGTGAAGACGCGGCGGCTGGCGCCGAGCCGGCGCGGCCACATCGTCGACATCCGCCGCACTCTGCGCGCGAGCCTCAAGGCTGGTGGCGCGGTGATCGATCTCAAATATCTTGGACCACGCCGCAAGGCGCCACCGCTTGTGGCGCTGCTCGATATTTCCGGCTCGATGAGCCAGTACACCCGACTGTTCCTGCATTTCCTGCATGCGGTGACGGATGCGCGCAAGCGCGTGCATACTTTCCTGTTCGGCACACGGCTCACCAACGTGACCCGTGCACTCGCCCGCAAGGATCCGGACGAGGCGCTGGCCGCCGTGTCGGCGAGCGTCGCCGACTGGTCGGGCGGCACGCGCATCGCCACCTCGCTGCGCGCGTTCAATAAGCAATGGGCGCGCCGCGTGCTCACTCAAGGCGCGATCGTGCTGTTGATCACCGATGGACTCGAGCGCGACGGCGGGGAGCGACTCGAGTTCGAGATCGACCGCCTGCACCGCTCCTGCCGGCGACTGATCTGGCTCAATCCGTTGCTGCGGTTCGAAGGCTTCGAGCCCAAGGCCAAGGGCATCCGCTCAATGCTGCCGCACGTTGATGAACTGCGCCCCATTCACAATCTGGAGTCGATGGCGCAGCTGGTGCGGGCCCTTTCGGTGGACAGCGCCGGCGGCGGCGATCCTAAAGCCTGGCTGAAAAAGGTGGCGTGAGCGACTATCTTAAACGTGTCCTGGAGGGCCCGAGGGAGCCAGGACCCACACTGAGGAGACTTAAGGCATGGACACACTCGCGCGCGACGAAGACATCCTGAAGGCCGCCGAGGACTGGCGCAGCCAGGGCCGCGGCGTTGCGCTCGCGACCGTGATCGAGACCTGGGGCTCGGCGCCGCGTCCGGTTGGCTCCAATCTGGTCATCGACCAGGAGGGCAATTTTCTCGGCTCGGTGTCGGGCGGCTGCGTCGAGGGCGCGGTGGTCACCGAGGCGCTCGACGTGATCGAGAGCGGCAAGCCCAAGACGCTCGAATTCGGCGTTGCCGATGAGACCGCCTGGAAAGTCGGGCTGTCCTGTGGCGGCACCATCCGGGTCTATGTGGAGAAGGTCGTTTAAACGTGAATCTTGAAATCCTCAAAACGCTCAACGCCGAACGTGCCGCCCGCCGTGCCGTCGTTGTGGTCACCGATGTGGCCAGTGGCACGCAGCGCCTGGTGAAAGGGGCGGATATCGCAACGGACCCGCTGAAGGATCTGCTCGAGAAGCACGTGCGCAGCGGCAAGAGCGGCATGGAGGAGACACCCCAAGGTCGTGTGTTCCTGACCGTGCATGTGCCGCCTCCGCGGCTTGTGATCACCGGCGCGGTGCATATCAGTCAGGCGCTGGCGCCGATCGCCAAGCTCCTGGGCTATGACGTCGTCATCGTCGATCCTCGCACCGCGTTCGCGACCGACGAGCGCTTTCCGGACGTCAAGGTGATTGCGGAATGGCCTGACGAGGCGTTGCCGCCGCTCGGCGTCGATCATTACACGGCGTTTGTCGCACTCACGCACGATCCCAAGATCGACGACCCCGCGCTTGCGCACGCGCTCGCACGTGACTGCTTTTATATCGGCGCGCTCGGCTCCAAGAAGACGCATGCGCGCCGGGTCGAGCGCCTCAAGGGGAAGGGCATGAGCGAGGAGACGCTGGCGCGCATTCATGCGCCGATCGGCCTCGACATCTCGGCCGTGTCGCCGCCCGAGATCGCAGTCGCTATCATGGGCGAGATCACGGCGCGATTGCGGGCGGGCGCCAAGCCGCCGCGGGAGCCGAAACCATGAAATTCGGGTCGGTACCGGTCGCGGAGGCGGCAGGCGGCATCGCCGTCCACTCGATCCGCAAGGCCGGCCTGGTGCTCAAGAAAGGCACTTTGATCGGGCCGTCGGAGGTTGCCGCGCTGCGCGCGGCCGGCATTGGCGAGATCGTCGTGGCGCGGCTCGAGCGCGGCGACGTGTCGGAGGATCAGGCCGCCGCCGAAATCGCGAAAGAGGTCGCCGGTGAGGGCGTGCGGGTCGATCGCGCATTCACCGGTCGTGCCAATTTGTTTGCGGAGGGGCCCGGCGTGCTGGTGGTCGACAAAACCGCTATCGACTGCGTCAACCTGATCGATGAAGCGGTGACGTTTGCGACCCTGCCCGCGTTCAAGCCGGTGGTCACCGGCGAGATGATTGCCACGGTCAAGATCATTCCGTTTGCGGTCGCCGGCGCGGTCCGCGACGCCACCGTCGCAGTCGCGCGCAGCAAAGCGCCGCTCATTCGTATTGCACCCTATCGCATCCGCAAGGTCGGCGTGGTCTCGACCGTGCTGCCGGGGCTCGCCACCAAGGTGATCGAGAAGACGCTGACTGTGACGACAGAGCGGCTAAAGCCAGCGGGTGCCGCGATCGTAGCGGAGCGCCGCGTGACGCACGAGCAGGCCGCAATCGCCAAGGCGATCGAGGAGGTGCTGCGCGAGGGCGCCGAACTTGTCCTCGTGTTTGGCGCGTCTGCCATTGCGGACCGGCGCGATGCCATTCCGGCGGCGGTCGCGGCTGTCGGCGGAACCGTTGAGCATTTCGGCATGCCGGTTGATCCCGGCAACCTCCTGCTGATGGGGCAGGTGCGCGGCAAGCCGGTGCTGGGCGCGCCCGGCTGTGCGCGCTCGCCGAAGGAGAACGGCTTCGACTGGGTGCTGATGCGGTTGCTCGCTGGCCTTGCGGTCCCGCGCGAGACCATTGCGGGCATGGGCGTCGGTGGGCTGCTGATGGAGATTGTCACCCGGCCGCAGCCGCGCGACGAGCCGGTCGTCGTCACCGGGCACAACATTGCTGCGGTCGTGCTGGCGGCGGGGCGCTCGACCCGCATGGGTGGACCGAACAAGCTCCTCGCCGAGATCGGTGGCCAGCCGCTTGTTCGGATTGCCGTGGAGCAGGCACTCGCCTCGCGCGCCAAGCCGGTGATCGTGGTGACCGGGCATGAGCGCGAACGGGTCGAAGCGGCGCTCAAGGACCTGCCGGTGCAGTTCGTGCACAATCCTGATTTTGCGGTCGGACTCGGAGGCTCTGTGCGCACCGGCATCGCGGCGGTGCCGGCCGCGGCCGATGGAGCGATCGTGTGCCTGGGCGACATGCCGCAAGTCGACGCTGCGCTGATCGACCGGCTGATCGCTGGCTTCGCGCCCGAGCAGGGCGCTCTCGCAGTGGTGCCAACGATCGATGGTCAGCGCGGCAATCCGGTGCTGTGGTCGCGGCGCTTCTTCCCGGACCTGATGGCGATCGAAGGCGATGTCGGCGCGCGCAATCTCATCAACCGCTACGGCGAAGCGGTGGTCGAAGTGCCGGTGACCGGGAAGGGGGCGCTAGTCGACGTCGATACGCCGGAGGCGCTGCGCGGCGTCAAAGCCGAGATCGAAGGGGCGTGATTGTTTTGCTCGCCAGCCTTGCTCGCCCCGCGTGCGACGACGGGGGAATTCACCAACTTGCAACGCTTGCGCGGTAGCATGAGGCGTTCCTCGGGGGAGGGGCTGTCCCATGGCTTTCTTCGGTCGGGCGTTGGCGCGCGCGCTCATCGCGGCGGGCCTCGTGTCTATGCCGCTTGCGATAGCGCGGGCGGCCGGCGCGCTGGCGATTGGTGCCTGCGGGGCCTACGGTTTTGCGTTCGATTTTGCCGCCGATCTGATGGCGCGCAATGCGGCGCTGGGCAAATGCGAGGGCGAGTGCCAGGTGGTCGCGGCCTTGAGCCGCAACTGTGCGGCGTTCGCGGTCGACCTGCGCAATGCATGTGGCTCCCACGGTCACGCGACGGGCTCACGGCTTGGGCTCGCGCAGAACCAGGCGTTGCGGCAATGCTACCTGAATGGTGGCAAGGACTGCGTAGTGCGCGCCTTTGTGTGCGACGCAAAGGGTTAGTCATCGCCAACGCTCCTAACGGAGGCGGCGATGAGCGATGATGCGCGGCTGCGCGAAAAGCTGCGTAAGATCGAAGCACTGTTCGCGGGCGCCGGGACCGAGGGCGAGCGGCTTGCCGCGGAGGCTGCGCTCGAGCGCGTGCGCGACCGTCTTGCCGAGCTTGGCCGACACGAGAAACCGGTCGAGCTTCAGTTCTCGGTGCCGGATACCTGGTCGCGGCACCTGTTTCTTGCGCTATGCCGGCGCTATGGCATCTCGCCGTATCGCTATCCGCGGCAGCGACGTTCGACGGTTGTGTTGCGGGCACCGCGCGGCTTCGTCGAAGACGTGCTGTGGCCCGAGTTCAAGGAGCTCGACGCTGAGCTGCGCTCCTACTTGCAGGAGGTGACGCTGCGCATGATCCGCGAGGATGTCTTCGCGGACACGAGCGAAGCGCCGGAGGTGAACACGCCGCCGGCCCTACCGCAACGCTGACGCCGATCCAATAACCGAGTCATTTCAAGCCCTTGACGCGAGGTCATCACGCCTTCGCGTCATCTCGGACCACCTCCTCGATCAGCGCGTTGAACCAAATCGGGGCCTCTTGCGACTGAGGTGTGAATCGCTTAGATTATGACTGACCAGTCAGTCATTTTACTGGAGCCGCTATGGCCCGCACTGCACCGAGTAAGACTGACCCCGCAACATCGGGCCGTCGCCGCAAGGCGATGTCGGTCCCGCGCGCTGGAGATCCGGCGCACGGTGGGCGCGCAAGCCTGCGCGCGGAACGCCAGGCGCAGCGGCGCGAGGCGATTCTTGCCGCCGCGCTCGATGAGTTTTCCGCACGCGGCTTTGCGGCGACGCGGCTTGATGACGTTGCCAAGCGCGCCGATGTCGCCAAAGGCACGATCTATCTCTATTTCCGCGACAAGGAGAGCCTGTTTCAGGAGCTCGTGCGCACGATGCTGAGCCCGGTGGTCAGCAGGGTCGCCGACGCTCCCATGATCGATCTGCCGGCTCGCATGGTGGTCGAGGGGATCGCGGACATGTTCGTGCGCGAAGTGTTCGGCACACGCCGGCAGGACGTGATCCGCCTGATCATTACCGAGGGCCAGCGTTTCCCGAAGCTTGCCGAAATCTACTATCACGAGGTCATCGCGCGCGTCGTCCCAGCGATCCGTGCCCTCATGACGCGTGCGGTCGCGCGCGGCGAATTGCCCAACGATGCACTGGCGCGATTTCCTCAGCTCCTGGCCGCTCCTGCCATGGTCGCGCTGATGTGGAACGGTCTGTTCGGCCGCTTTGACAAGATCGACGTGCGCGAAATTCTGCAGGCCCACATCGACACGCTGTTCGGCGAAAGGAAAGCGTCATGATCTCGCGTCGCTTCACGATTGCGGCTGCGCTTCTCGCCCTGACCGCGCTCGCGGGCTGCAAGAACAACGCCCCTCCCTCGTACCAGGGCTGGGTCGAGGCCAATCTGATCTTCGTCGGACCGGACGAGTCCGGCCGCATCGAGACGCTCTCGGTGCGCGAGGGCGATCAGGTCGCGATGCGCGCGCCGTTGTTCACCCTCGATGCCGATCTACAGGTGGCCGATCTGCAGATGCAGGAGGCGACCCTAAAGAATGCGCAGGCTGCTTATGACCGCGCGGTCACGCTGCTCAAGACCAGTGCCGGAACGCAGAAGGCGCTGGAGGACGCGGAAGCAGCCTTGCGCACCGCGCAGGCGCGCCTGAATTCCTCGCAGACGCGGCTGACGCGCCGCAAGGTGTTCAGCCCGGTCGAGGGCACAATCGAGCAGATCTATTTCCGCAGTGGTGAGATGGTGGCGGCCGGGCGTCCCGTGCTGGCGGTGCTGCCACCCGGAAATCTGAAAGTGCGTTTCTTTGTCAGCGAGGCCACGCTGCCGCAGATCAGGATCGATGACGTGGTGAACGTTCATTGCGACGGCTGTCCGAGCGGCTTGACGGCGAAAGTGAGCTTCATCGCCCGCAATTCCGAGTTCACGCCGCCGGTGATCTACAGCCTCGAGGAGCGCAGCAAGCTCGTGTTCCTCATCGAGGCCCGGCCCGAGCAGCCGGAGCGGCTGCGCGTCGGCCAGCCGGTCAGCGTGACGCTCGCGCCTACGAGCACGACCACGCAGGCAAAGGACGATTCGAAGGGAGAGCGGAAGTGACCCCCGAAGTCGCGATCGATGTCCATGGTCTGAGCAAGTCGTTCGGTGGGCGCAAGGTCGTGCGCGACTTGTCGATGCAGGTCAAGCGCGGCACGATCTATGGCTTTCTCGGTCCGAACGGCTCGGGCAAGACCACGACCATCCGCATGCTGACCGGGCTGCTGACGCCGGACGAAGGCGAGGGCACCTGCCTCGGCTACAACATTCGAACGCAGGCCGGCGAGATCAAGCGCCACGTCGGCTACATGACGCAGCGATTCAGTCTCTATCAGGATCTCTCGGTGCGAGAGAATCTCGAATTCGTCGCGCGGCTTTACGGGATCGCCGAGCCGGTCAAGGCGGCGCACGCCATGGTCGAGCGGCTCGGGCTTGCCGGGCGCGACGGCCAGCTTGCCGGCGAATTGTCGGGCGGGTGGAAGCAGCGGCTCGCGCTCGGCGCCTGCACACTGCCCAACCCGCAGCTGTTGCTGCTCGACGAGCCCACTGCTGGCGTCGATCCCAAGGCGCGGCGCGAGTTCTGGAACGAGATCCATACGCTCGCCGCGCAAGGGCTCACGGTACTGGTCTCGACCCACTACATGGACGAGGCCGAGCGGTGCCACGAGATCGCTTACATCGCCTATGGCGTGCTGCTCGCGCGCGGCACCGTCGAGCAAGTGATTGCCGGCTCTCATCTGACGACTTACACGGTGAGCGCCAAGAATGGCGACAGCCTCAACAAGTATGCCGAGGACCTCGAGCGCCGTCCTGGCGTTGATATGGTGGCGCCGTTCGGCACCAGCCTGCACGTCTCCGGTCGTGATCAGGCGGCGCTCGACGCCGCGATTGCGCCCGACCGCAACCGGCCCGATCTGGTGTGGGCGAAGTCGCAGGCCTCGCTCGAGGACGTCTTCATCGATCTCCTGGCCAAGGCACAGGACAATTTCCAATGAGCGCGGAGAGTGACGTTCCAAGGATTGCGCAGAATAACGCCATCGGTGGGTTCTGGCGCCGCACTGTCGCGATGCTGATTAAGGAATTCATTCAGCTCAAGCGCGACCGCGTCTCGTTCGCGATGATCATCATGATCCCGCTGGTGCAGCTCATCCTGTTCGGCTACGCCATCAACACCAACCCGCGCAATCTGCCGACCGCTATACTTCTGCAGGAGCAGAGCGATCTCGGCCGCTCGATTGTACGGGCGCTCGAGAACACGCGCTATTTCAAGATAACCTATCAGGTCCACGACGAGGCCGAGTTCGACCAACTGCTGGCAGCGGGAAAGGTCCTGTTCGCGATCGAGATTCCCGCCGGTTTCGAGCGTGCGGTCCGCCGCGGCGACCGGCCGGCCATCCTGGTGGCCGCCGATGCCACCGACCCGGTCGCCTCGGGCTCGGCGCTGTCGGCGCTGAGCACCGTGCTCACGAGCGCACTGCAGCACGACCGTGCGCTGCCCGACACCGCGCAGTCGCTGTTCGAGCTGCGCACGCATGCCCGCTACAATCCTTCGGGCGAGAGCTCGCTCAACATTGTTCCGGGCCTGGTCGGCACCATCCTCACCATGACCATGCTGATCTTCACGGCGCTCTCGGTTACGCGCGAGGTCGAGCGCGGCACGCTCGAGAGCCTGCTCTCGATGCCGATCACGCCGGTCGAGATCATGCTCGGCAAGATCATTCCGTATATTCTGGTCGGCTTCATCCAGGCGAGCCTGATCGTCGGACTCGGCATCGGGTTGTTCGGCGTTCCGGTGCTGGGCAACTTGTTTCTGCTTGCGCTGCTCAGCACGCTCTTCATCACCACCAATCTATCGATTGGCTACACGTTCTCGACGCTGGCGCAAAACCAGCTGCAGGCGATGCAGATGTCGCTGATGTTCTTTCTGCCGAACATTCTGTTGTCCGGATTCATGTTCCCGTTCGCGGGCATGCCGGTCTGGGCGCAATGGATCGGTGAAGCTCTGCCGCTCACGCACTATCTGCGTATCGTGCGCTCGATCATGCTCAAGGGCTCGACGCTGCCCGACCTGCGCTACGACGCGCTCGCGCTCGGCGGTCTGATGTTGATCGCCATGACAATCGCGGTGACGCGTTTCCGTCGCACGCTGGATTGAACGGCCGCGTATCCGAGTTCGCAAACGCTGGCGTTTGCGCCTCCGACATAGAAATAAACACAGAAATAGCTCGAGTGGGGTGCC
>Ga0066903_100003799_pt1 | contig 12495 bp, 14 predicted proteins | sample PanSoiMetaGPlot1_FD_67491 | JGI IMG/M metagenome (GOLD analysis project Ga0066903, IMG submission 67491) | Tropical forest soil microbial communities from Panama analyzed to predict greenhouse gas emissions - Panama Soil - Plot 1 (version 2) | ecosystem: Environmental > Terrestrial > Soil >...
ACGCCTTATTCTCTCCCGCAACGGACGAGTTGTCGCAGGACACGTCGAAAAAATACGGACTCGGAAAATACTGACGCCCAAAATATGTGGATGCTTTCGAACGTGCATCAGCAACACCGGCGCAGTTCAAGAGTGCGGCGGTTAAGCCGCCGCACTCCATAGGCAACACTTGTATCAGCTTATTTGGTGCTGCCCGTTGTGCTCGGCGGCATGATGACTTCCGCTACCTGCCGGTCCTTGGGGTTAATCAACAGAACTTCGTTATTCTGCAGCTTGGCCCATTCATAGTCCTTGGCCGCTGAAACCTGATTGGTCGCGTTGCTGGGCAGTTGGTGCATCGACAGCGACGTTGGCGCCTTTACGCCGACCTTGGCTTCGAACCCGGCGGGCGCGGCCTGGCCTTTTTCGCTCGCTACGCTCTGGTAAATTGTTTGCTTCTGCGCTGAGGTAAGATTGAGCTGAGCCGCTGCGGCCAGGCCGACACTCCCGATGAGCGCGAGCGCGATTGTGGTGCTACGAAGGATTAGATGCATGGAAGGTCTCCTCTCATTTGCATTGAAGTACCGCCTGCTGATAGCAGCGGGCGGCGCTGCCGATCTTTTCCCACCTTCTAGTGAATCGTGCCGTCTCCTCGATTATTGATCTAGGTTAAATGATCCGCTCCCTCTGACGTCGCGTGCCCCACCTTCCCCTGCCTCGCGTTGTGGGCGTCCAGCGCGATTAGAGCGTGTCCGGTTGAACCATTCCCCGAAGTCTTGCCCGTCCCCGGACTTGATCCGGGGACGGGCATGACGGTGGCGAGGTGATTCGACCTCATCGGAACGTGCTCGGGCCTTCCACGCGGATGATGGGATTCCAACATGAGATGAAGCGGGCCGCCAAGGTGGAGTATCACCAAGGCGGCCCTCACCCAGGCCACAGGAGCCCACGTCATGGGAGATGCCCTTGACCCAGGAACCGATAAATCAATCGCGGCCGCGTCGCACTTGCGCGGACGCCGGGCCACCCCTCACCCGCATGCGTGAGCGCTCACCCTTTTTATGTGCGAGTTTTATGTGCGAGCGCTCACTCTTCCCCTATGAGGGCCATCATGGCCGAACTTCACTGTGGTATCTTACCTTCGAGACATTGCTTCATGAATGCGTTGTGCTGGGTATAGGGATTGCTGCCGCTGCCCTGTCCTGCTATTGCGCCTCGCTGTACGGACATCGTTTCGCAGTTATTGTAGTTCGGCGTCGGGTTGGAGTTCCTTTCTGCGGCGAGGCTTGGCGTCGAGCTTTGGTTCCTTGCTCCCGCGAGGCTCGACGGTACGGACGCGGCGTTGTGGTGCCTTGTTGCGGCAAGGCTCGGCGTCACGCTCCCGACCATCAGCGCGGTTGCAATGATAAATGTAGAACGCATGGGTTTCTCCTTGAGTTTACGCCCCAGGATTTACGCCTATTTAGGAATAGAGCCGCTCGTCGTACAGTTCCGATGACTAATTGTCGCGATGATGCTTACTTCGTTGTGTTCATTACAGTTTCGTTACTATTATATTACAATATAGCGACTCCATGCGAGGTCGAAAGTGCAAATGCCTGCCGACGGTTAGCACCTGCCGATGGTTCGTGACGCTGGAGTACTTCCGGTTGGCTCAGCGTAGTAACGACAACGCATACGATAACCATTGTCCGCAATCGCTTCTAAGCACCGATCTGTTTTCAGACATAGCAGATATTACAAAATGCAAATCAACAGATATTCATTACCTGCTTTAGGAGCGTTTCAGAGGTTCGAATCATATCGATGTCGTCGATCAACCTCATCCTCTGAGGAGCCGTATCCTCTGAGGAGCCGTGCGAAGCACGGCGTCTCGAAGGACGAGGTCCGCAGATTCGGAGTCTATCTGCACGATCTGATTGGTTTCATGGAATCGATCTGCTACAGCGGTTCCCGGTCATATTGAACTACCCGCGATTTCCTTCCGGGTCGTGGTCAGGCTTGTCCCGGCCACCTCGATTGTGCTCGCTCCGTCCTGTAACGCTCGGGGGTCGCCGGGACAAACCCGGCGACGACAGCGGGATGTGATTCGAAACGATCGAAATCCGCTGTAGATTAAGTTTTAAGTTTACTGTCGCCTGCCATTCAGATCGGTGCCGCGCATTCGCGTGTTTTTGGCGGCGTACTTCATTTCGGGAGAGGTGGTGAGCTGAACAGTTCCCCTTGATTCTACCTGCGGCATTTCGCTTTGCATGGCGCGAGAAATTTCGCCTAAATAAGAATGATCGAAATCGCAGAGTGAAGACAGTGCGTCGAAGTCAAAAATTACAACGCATTTGTTGCTTATTTTGATCAAACGATCTTCGCGCAATGCGCGAAGTGTGCGGTTTACGTGGACGGGGGTAAGGCCAAGGGCGTCTCCGATAAGTTCCTGCGTCAGCGGCATGCTGAACGACTGCCCATCGGTCTGACCGGTCGACTTCAGCCTGACGAAAAGTTCAAGCAGAAGATGACTGACACGTTCGTAGGCAGACCGGCGTGCCGCATCGACCAAATGCTCACCCACAATCGCGGCCTCGCACACGGCGGACCAGAATAGCGCCTTCGCCAGCTGCGGGATTTTGGTCGAACACGTCGTCGATCACCTCAAGCGGAATCGAAGATACTGACGCCGCTGTGACGGTTGCAATTGAATACAGGGAAGCTTTGAAGAAACATGCCTGGAGCCCAAAAATCTGCCCCGGCAAGATGAAATCGACGATCTGACGGTCACCGTTGTGGAGAATTTTGTAACGGAACAGCCATCCATCGTGGTTGAGATAAAACATTCCGTTACGCCTGCCCGCAACTACCACGTCTCTGTTTTTGTGAATCTGCCGAAGCTCACCCTTGAGACTGCTTAGATTCCCACCGGAGGAAAAAATGCGATTCAGCGCTTTCGGTCCGCGAGGCAAAGAAAATGCTGCGGCTGGGAGTTCAAGGCGACTATCTTCAAATTTTTTTGAGATGATCTGGCTCACGGCGCCCTCACGCGATCGTTAGATGACCCGTTCCGCCGACTTGCGACGGGTTGGCACAGCGTTCTTGTATCTTATAAACCAAAATGGATACGTCCCGTCGGCGGCGCTGCGATTGATCGCCGCACGGGCGTGATGCGTGCGACCAACCGGACGATGTGTGAGTTTCAATATATCTGACGACGCAGGCACTGCAATGCGACGACAACGCAGGCGCGATCGTGAAAACAAGAAAACCTCTATTGAAGGAGGGCCTTATGGACACCCATACCCGGTCGCCACAAAGGGTCACGGACCATCTCCATCCGCTGATTCACAAGGCCGCAGCGGGGCTGTTGATTTGGTTTGTGATCGCGGCATGGCTGCTATTCGGCGGCGCCGGCTACATCGAGCTCGCTCTTACCATGGTCGGCGTACTGGTGTTCATGGCCATTGCCATACCACTGGCGCTGTGGCGCGCCAACGTGACGGTGCAACGAAGAGACGCTGATGCGAGCGCAATCGGGAAAACTTCCGAGAGCCTCGGCACCTGGTTGCAAGGCCAATTCGCTACCTGGACTGACCAGGAAAAAGGTTCAACGGCCGCTGTCGAGATTTTATTGCCGCTCGCAGCGGTGGCGTTTGGCATAACGGCGCTCGGCATCGTGCTCGAATTGACCCGTGCTGGCGTCGTCTAACGGCCTGAGGTTGGGCGAAGACAGCTGTGTCAAAAACACAGGCCCAAAGCCGTCCTTGATGTATACAATCCCGTGCTTTGAGATATTCCCGTTCATGTCGCAAATGGTTGTTGCTTTTGCGCACGGGACGGCCGACATCGACGCATGGGCAAGCGGCTTTGTCGTCGCAGCCTTGATTGCGAATATTGCGTCCTGAGGATCATCCAAGTTTCCGGTCGAGCGATAACGGGTCGTGCCAAGGTTCGGCGCCGAAAAATCGCACTTGATCATTTTCCGAATGCTCTCCATCAAGGGGGGCGGGAGTGGATCGAACGGAATTTGCGATGAGACGCGGCTTTGCGCCCTGGGCGGACCCGACGGCCGCGCCGTTGGTGCGCTTCGAGAACGTTTCCAAGCACTTTGGCTACGTCGCCGCTGTCGATCGACTGAGCCTCAACGTCTACCGCAACGAGTTCTTCGCCCTGCTCGGGCCTTCGGGATGCGGCAAGACCACCTTGCTGCGCATCCTGGCCGGGTTCGAGACACCCGAAGAGGGCCGTGTTCTGCTCGATGGCCGCGACATTGCGGGGATGCCGCCGCATCGACGGCCGGTCAACATGATGTTTCAGAGCTACGCCCTGTTCCCGCATCTGAGTGTTGCCGGGAACATCGCATTTGGGTTGCGCCAGGATGGTCTCGCCAAAGCCGCGATTTCGGCGCGGATCGACGAAATGCTGGCGCTCGTCAAGCTCGAAGGGCTCGGCAGCCGCAAGCCGGACCAGCTTTCGGGCGGCCAGCGTCAACGCGTGGCATTGGCGCGATCGCTCGCGAAGCGCCCGCAGGTCCTGCTTCTCGACGAGCCCATGGCGGCGCTCGACCGCAGGCTAAGAGAGGAAACCCAGTTCGAGTTGATGGATCTGCAGGCGCGGCTGGGGTTGACCTTCATGATCGTCACCCACGATCAGCAGGAGGCCATGACGGTCGCGCACCGCATCGCCGTGATGGATAAAGGCCGCATCGTCCAGGCGGCGACGCCGGCCGAGATCTATGAGCAGCCGCGGTCACGCTGGGTTGCGGAATTCGTCGGAGACATCAACGTGATTGAAGGCGTCGTGCTGGAATCCAGCCGCGGCGAAGCTTTGATCGCAGACAGAGGCGGGCGGCGCCACCGGGTGGCCGCGGATGTCGCGGTGGGGGCGCAAGTCTTCATCGCCCTGCGGCCCGAAAAGGTTCGCATCCTGGCTGCGCCGACGCCCCTGGATGCTCCGAATGCGGTGCGTGGTCGGGTATGGGATATCGGCTATCTGGGCGGCATCTCGATCTACAAGGTGCGACTCAACGACGGCACCGTCGTGAAGGCCAGCGTCGCCAATGTGGCGCGACTCGCCGGTCAGGCGATAGGCGCGGATGACGAAGTCTGGTTGTCATGGTCGCCCGACGCCGCTGTGGTGTTAGCAAGCTGAGCGGGCGCTCCGGCATGGCCCGACGACCGATCCACCCACGGCCCGGCAGCGCGTTTTCATTCGGCGCCAAGCTTGTGGTGGCGGCGCCGTACCTGTGGCTGCTGGGATTTTTCCTTGTGCCCTTCATCATCGTCGTCAAGATCAGTCTCTCCGAGACCGCCATTGCGCTGCCGCCCTATACTCCGGTGCTGGATGTCGCGACGGGCTGGCAGGGGATCCGGGATTTCATTGCCGGACTATCATTTGCCAATTACCTTACGATCGCGGGCGACGATCTTTATGTGTTTTCCTATCTCAAGAGCGTGAAGGTTGCCGCGGTGTCGACCGCAATCCTGCTGCTGTGTGGACTTCCGCTTGCCTATGCGATGGCGCGGGCGCCCCGTGCGGTACGGCCACTGCTCGTCACCCTGGTCGTGTTGCCGTTCTGGACGTCGTTCCTGATCCGGGTCTATGCCTGGATCAACATCCTTCAGCGCGACGGCCTGCTCAACCAGGTGCTGACATGGCTCGGCCTCATCGACCAGCCGACGACGTGGCTAGCGACCGACACGGCGGTCTATATCGGGCTCGTTTACTCCTATCTGCCCTTTATGGTGCTGCCGCTTTATGCGAGTCTGGAAAAGCTTGATGAGACCTTGCTTGAAGCTGCCGCCGATCTCGGCTGCCCGCGCTGGAAGGCGTTCTTCGTCATCACGATCCCCCTGGCGCTGCCGGGCCTCGGTGCCGGCGCCCTTTTGTGCTTCATTCCGATTATCGGGGAATTTGTCGTTCCGGATCTGCTCGGTGGCTCCGACGCCACAATGATCGGCCAGACGCTGTGGACGGAATTCTTTGCCAACAAGGACTGGCCGGTTGCATCGGCCGTGGCAGTGGCGCTAGTCGGGCTCCTGATGGCGCCGATTGCGGTCTACCAGCATCTGCAAGCACGCGAGATCGAGGAGCGTTGATGAGGCGCGTGTCGTTCACCAACCTGGTCGCGCTCGCGCTGGGGCTTGCTTTCCTCTACGCGCCAATCGTGATCCTCGTCATCTATTCGTTCAATGCATCGCGGCTGGTAACCGTTTGGGGCGGGTGGTCGCTGCGCTGGTACGCGGCCCTCATCGAAGACCGTGCCATGATCGATGCTGCGCTCGCCTCGCTCGGCATTGCCGTTGCCTCGGCCGCACTGGCCACAGTGTTCGGTACCATGGCGGCGCTGGCTCTGACCCGGATGCGTTTTCGCGGCCGCCTGCCATTCGCGGCCATGATATATGCGCCGCTGGTGATGCCGGAAGTGATCACCGGCCTGTCGCTTTTGCTTCTGTTTGTAGCCGTCGACCTCGATCGCGGCTTCTTCACGATCGTCATCGCCCATACCACGCTGACGATGTGTTTTGTCACCGTCATCGTTCAGTCGCGGCTCATTGTCTTCGATCGCGGCCTTGAGGAGGCCGCGATGGACCTCGGTTGTCCGCCGGGCCGCACCTTTTTCGCCGTCACGTTGCCACTGATCATGCCGGCCATAGTTGCGGGATTTCTGCTGGCGTTTTCCTTGTCTCTCGACGATCTTGTGATTGCAAGCTTCACCACCGGCCCAGGCGCCACAACATTGCCGATTCGTATTTATTCTGAGGTGCGACTCGGCGTGAAACCGGAGATCAACGCGGTGTGCACGATCTTCATCGCCGTGATCTCGGTTGTGGTGATCGCGGCATCTCTGATCGGCAAGAGCTGGGATCGAGGGCGCAGCGCTCCGCTCACCACATGAGACTGCGGTGGCCAGATATGCGCTTCAGCGGGAGGGGCGAAGCGGCGCAGCCGGCCCGCTCAGGCGATTGATGGCATCTTGCACAGCATCGCGCGTCCTCTTGTCCTGCAAGGCATCAAGCAACGGCTTAGTCGCTGTGGACCTTTGGATCAGCGTGCGCGTGTCCGGCACGATCAACGGGCTTCCCCACTGACCCCGCACCGTGAAAGGGAGTTCGAACACCACGTTGGCGTCAGAGGCCGTGCCTTCGACGAGATTAGCCGTGCCCGATAAGTCGAACTCGCGCCTCGGTATCGAGGTCGTCCCGCTCAGGGCGAGCCGAATGCTCGACCCTTCCAGGGCAACGTCTTCGACTGTGGCGATCCCCTGGGCAATACGTAATCCGATATTAAGCTCTTCGAACGGGGTGCGGCCGTTGCGGAAATCGCCGTTGGCGGACAATGGGCTGCGTTGAAGGCGGCGCATCATCTGCTCGACATTCCAACCATTCAGTGCGCCATGCCTCGCTGCGACCTGAACCGTGCCGTTCAATCTGCCGGCGAGTTCCTGCACGTTGTGCCCGGTGCTGTCCATCGAAAACGCCAAATGACCGGAGCCTTCAAGCCGGTGTATGCCGAACAGATCACCGAGGCATTTTTCCAGGTTCACATTCGAAAACTGCATCTGCGAGCTGAATTCGGCCCCGGATTCCGATTTGCCAACGGCGATATTGCCGGTGATCGTTCCGTTGAACGCCTGCGATTCGCCGACTGTGACGAGGAGCCGACCCGACCGCATATTGGCAGCAATGGCTGTACGCCCAAGCGCTACATCAGCAAACTGAACACGGGCCGCGGACAAGCGCAGATCGACATCCCAATCGTTGAACCAGTCGAGCATGAGCGATCGCTGGTCCCAGTCTTGCGTATTCTCCGCAATGAATCGAAACGTCGAAACATAGGGACCGAGGTTGAGCTTTTCGACTGCGAGCGTGCCCTGAAGAATCTGCCGCCCGGTGGTGGCGTAGCTCAGCACGCCTTCGGCGACATTCCCGTCAAGTTCGACGTTGAGGTTCGACAGCGCGATCGACCTGCCATTGATCGCGGCGCGAGCCTTAAGGGCGAAGCTGCCGAGGCCACCCGTCGGCAGGGAGCGGTCGCCACGCCATTGCAGCGCTTCACGCAATGAGGCGCTGTCGGCGGCAAGCGTACCTTCGATTTTCAGGGACGGCCGGTAACTCATGGCGCCGTCAAACGCGGCTTTGAGGGGACCTGAGTTCAGCCGGAGTTTCACTCCGGAATCATCGCCGGCCAACGCGCCCGGGAAGTCCGTAATGGCGAGGCTCGTTTCGACGGTCTCGTTATGCCAGATAAAATGTCCGGTTGCAGCGAAGCTCTTCGCGATCGATGGCCACGCGAGAGACAACTCGACGCCCTCCAGCGTCTCATCGACGTCTCTGTCCGGGACGCGCACCGACACCATGCCGTCCCTGATGCGGATTTCCGAAAACGACAGCACCCGCTCATCGCCCGCGGCGTTAGGTTTCAGCGCCCGCGCCAAGGTATCCATCAGCGGCGACCAATTGGTACGGCCGTCAGGATAAACCGTTACGGCGATATGTGGCTTGGTCAACGAAATATCGGCGATTTCTATGCGTCCTGCCAGCAATGGCATCAGCCTGAGATCGACGGTGAGTTGCTCGGCCGCGAAGGCGACCTCGCCCGGGACGGGTTCGCTGAGCACCACGTCGGAAAATTCCACCGTCGGGGCCGGGAACATCGACATCAAAACAGGCCCGCGCAACAGCGGATTGAGGCCGGTCACCGCTCTGATTTCGCTCTCGACCGCCTCGCGGACCTTATCATTCGGAATCACATGCATCGCCGCGGCAATGATCAAAATGCCAGCCGCAAACACAGCCGCTATGAGAATGGCGATTCGTTTCACGCCGATGGCCGTAAATGAGAGCCCCGATTCCAATTACGACGGCCGGAGGACGTCCGGCAAGTGCGCACCGGGTAGCCGTTCAAGAGACATCGAGACAACCCGCCTCGTGCCAGGATGCACCAGGTTGTGGCGTGAGGTTGTGTCAGTGAAAGGGACATTTCCATGCGGGAACCAGTTGGCTTGAGATCGCGCCGTTTGGACTCGTTTTGGACGCATTTCCGCCCAGCTTTTCAGCCGCCAATCTGGGTTAGCTCTGTGACCCTTTCGTGGCCGTGTTTTCGTTCGCGGGGCCTCAGCCGACATTTAGCGCAACCGTGAAATCAGCTTCGGTTTTAGCGCGAATCTCCTCGGTGGTTACACCGGGCGCGAGTTCGATCAGCTTCATGCCGTTGGAGTTCTTTTTGTCGATTGTAAAGACGCCGAGGTCGGTGATCACCATGTCGACCACGCCCGCGCCTGTCAGCGGCAGCTTGCATTTGTGCAAGAGCTTGGGTTCGTTCTTTGCCGAGTGCTCCATCACAACAACCACCTTCTTAACGCCTGCGACGAGGTCCATGGCGCCCCCCATGCCCTTGACCATCTTGCCGGGGATCATCCAGTTGGCGAGGTCGCCGTTCTGGGCGACCTGCATGGCGCCAAGCACCGACAAGTCGATGTGCCCGCCGCGTACCATGGCGAAACTGTCGGAGCTCGAAAAATAGCTGGTGGTCGGCAATTCCGTAACAGTCTGCTTACCGGCATTGATGAGATCGGGATCCTCCTCGCCCTCATAGGGGAAGGGGCCGGTGCCGAGCATGCCGTTCTCGCTCTGCAATTGAACGTTGATGCCGGCTGGAATGAAGTTCGCCACCAGGGTCGGAATGCCGATGCCGAGATTGACATAGAAGCCGTCCCGCAATTCCTTGGCGGCGCGTTCCGCCATTTGCTCTCTGGTCCAGGGCATTTTGTCCTCTCAAGCGCGTCTGCGCACGGTACGCTGCTCGATATGCTTGATGGCGTTGGGAACATGGATGATGCGCTTGACGAAAATACCGGGCGTTATGATGTGATCCGGGTCGATCTCGCCGGGCTGCACCAGATGCTCGACTTCGGCGGCCGTGATATGTGCCGCCGTCGCCATCATGGGATTGAAATTTCGCGCCGTCTTTCGGTAGACGAGGTTGCCTTCGGTATCGCCCTTGAACGCATGCACGATGGCGAGATCGGCCACCAGCCCGGTTTCCATAATATAGGTGTTGCCGTTGAAGACCCGCTCTTCCTTGCCGCGGGCGATATCGGTGCCGGCGCCGGTACGGGTGAAGAAGGCGGGAATGCCCGCGCCGCCGGCACGAATACGTTCCGCCAGCGTGCCCTGGGGATTGAACTCGATCTCCAGCTCGCCGGCGAGGTATTGCAGGGCAAACAGCTTGTTCTCGCCCACATAGGACGAGATCATCTTGCGGATCTGTTTGGTTTCGAGAAGCAGACCCAATCCAATGCCGTCCACTCCGGCGTTGTTGGATACCACGGTGAGATTTCTTACGCCCGATTCACGGATCGCCAGGATCAGGGTCTCAGGTATGCCGCACAGCCCAAAACCGCCGGCCATGATCAACATGCCGTCTTTTAGGATACCGGCAAGCGCTGCTGACGCGTCGGCATAGACCTTATTCATGAACCTGCCTCTCCCGGTAGGCCGGCCGCCCCCTCCCTGCCTTCCCTGCATGCGGGGAAGGCAGGGAGGGGGACTGCGATCACGGCCGCCGTGAATGAGGAAGGGCTAGCATGGTCCGTGCAGCGGTGGAAGCGCGCGTCGCCTGGCACCGCAGGGCATCACAGGCCGCAGCAGGCGACGCCGCGGGTAAAAATGGGCAATCGCCTAATGTGCGGGCGGCGGAGTCGAAGCCGGGGTTGAGGTCGCCGGCCCCTCGCCGGCCATCAGGAGCCAGACCTCGGCGTCCTTGGCGCCGTCGTAGTGAATCTCCTTGGCGAAGTGGGTCACGTAGCTGCCGACCGGCAGCGGCACCGTGGTATCGGGCTCAAATTTGTCGCCGGTGCCGACCCACCAGGTGCCCTTGAGCACGGTGATCATCCGATCGTTGGGATGCCAGTGCGGCCGGCTCATGTTGCCGGGGAGCCATTTGAACATCAGGACATAGGGACCAGGCTTGTCCGGATCGCCATAGAGAACCGCGGTCTCGTTCGTGCCGGCAGCGCTGCGCTTCCACGGGATTTGATCGGGTAACTTGATGGCGATGGCCTTCGGGTTGAGCTGCTGCTCGGCAGCGTTGGTCGTGCTCAATCCGGTGGCGGCAACCGACAAGGCAGTCGCCGTCATGATCAGCCTCATGTGTCTCATGGTTTCCTCCCTGGAGGTTCTTACGCCCGCGTCACCAGGCACGCATGACTCTATCGTTGCGCAATGTCCACGGGCTGGCAAGTCGTGGGCTACGGAATCCCAGCTGTCGCCGACCCTCCCTCACAATCACATGATCGGTACCACCGCCCTTGACCCGTAGCCAAACTCGTCTCCGCCGAGAACGTGAGCAGCTGTTTCGTCCAACTCCGTGAATTACGGCAGCAGCTAATGATCAGTTCAACTTGAACACCGTCTTGAGCAGCGTCTTGACTGCGTCTTCGGTCGCGTGGGTCGAACTTGCGGAATAGGCCACGTGCGGGTTTCGTCCGACGCACTCGTCCGCATAGCTAAACGGCCTTTGCGTCGCCGCATTGATGATCGTGCCGACCGGCTCCTCTTTCAGCATGCAATGCGTGGTCTGCCCATTCTGAACGACCGTGGGCGTCGGGGGCAACGAGGGAAGATCATACGCGTGCCATGTATCGGGGTACTCAGTCATTTGGATATCGTTGGCAGTCGCTTTAAGGCGCGCGAAATAGCTGCGACACGGTCCAATCTCGACATAGTCGTCCGAGATTCCATGGAACATGCGGATCGGATGGTCACTGACATCGGTATCGGCGACGTAGGCGGTGATGCAAGGCGGATAGAGTGCGATATAGACCGCCGGATCAACCCCACCGGGATTCCACATCTTATGGAAGCGTTTCAGCGATGCGTAAAGTGTTGCTTGCCCGCCTCGCGAGAAGCCCATAACGGCAATCCGGTTTGGATCTATGCGCGGATGCGCTGACAGTACGGTGAGACTTCGATATAAGTCGAGAATCATGTTCAGTCGCCCGAGTTGTGATTGATCAACAACGGTGCTCACGATTCCCCGTCCAGCAAAGGAATCCATCACAAAGGTGGATATCCCCATCGATTCAAACTGCCTGTCCCATACGTCGGCGCCCGCGTTAATGCCGCCTGACCCCGGCACGAGGACAACCAGCGGGAGGCGCCCCGCGCCCTGGGCGACCCGCAAGACGCCGGCGATCGTTGTGGGCCGTCCGTAGGCGTCTCCCTTGAGAAACTGCTCGTCCGAAAGGGTGAGAGTCTGAATTGGAATGGCCTCGATTCGAGCCGGTGTGTTCTTCGAGACCGCGTCCGCCGCGTCCGTCGGCTGAGCAACGGCGACTGCTAGCGCCACGAGCAAGCTCGTCGTCACAAGCTGTTTCATTGCACCCCTCCAACAGTCAACCCGCGGATACTAACCCCGCCACTGGATTTTTCCCGATTTCCAGAACACCGCGCTCGTTGATTTACGATACACGAACTATCGATCCATACGGAAGGCCGGAATGTTTCCTCATTGAGAAAAGCACCTACA
>Ga0066903_100003800_pt1 | contig 12495 bp, 11 predicted proteins | sample PanSoiMetaGPlot1_FD_67491 | JGI IMG/M metagenome (GOLD analysis project Ga0066903, IMG submission 67491) | Tropical forest soil microbial communities from Panama analyzed to predict greenhouse gas emissions - Panama Soil - Plot 1 (version 2) | ecosystem: Environmental > Terrestrial > Soil >...
GCGATGTCGCCCTCATCCTCCAGCGCTCTTCGCAGACTGCCGTCCGAGGCGGCGAGCGACGCCTGCGCCGCGAAGGACCGGGCTGCGTGCGCGGCCGCGTCCTGGAACACCTCGTCGAGGATGTCCGGCGGCACGACGAAGGCTGCGTCGGCGGCATCGAGCGCGTCGAGCCCTGCGAGCACGACCACACGATCACGATCGCGGAGCGCGGGCTCGATCACCGCGATGCCGTGCTCCCGCGCCGCATGTGCAGCCGCGCGCAGCAGAGGCGGTCGCTTCGATCCTCCCTCGCGAGCGATCGCGGCCCCGATCAGGGGGACGGCCGGGTCGCCGAGGCGGCGAAGCGCGTCGGTCGCGCTGCCTGCGGTGCGCGGCTGCTCGAGCGCCGCGACCACGCGGCGCACCACGTCGTGATCGGCGGCGTCGTGCAGGCTCACCCCGTCGAGCGCCGCCGCGCGTACCGTCGGGTCATGGTCATCGAGGAGCGTGACGAGCATGCTCTGGCTCGTTGCGATCATGCTCTGGCTCGTTGCGATGACGTCGCGCGCGCCGAGCGCCGTCGCTGCCGCGCGCCGGTCGGCTGGGCTCTCCGAGTGTGTGAGGCGGGCAGCGAGCGCGGCCGCGTCCCTGGCGGCGTCGGCGTCACCGCCGGCGGCAAGCCGGACGAGTGCGCGCATCCGGATATCCGGATCCGTGTGCTCGGAAGCCAGCGCGAGCGCCGCCAGGGAAGCTCCGGACGCCTCGCCTGGCAGAAGGTCGAGCCCCACGCGCACGTCCCGCACGTCATTCGACCTGAGCAGCGCCTGCAGGGCACGGTCGTCCTCGCCGATCTCCCACGCGGTCGTGCCGAACGAGCGGCGTCTCATCTCGTCGGCGAGGGCGCGAGTGTAGGACCGGTACATCGCGAAGCCGCTTGCCGTCCAGAGCACGCCGAGCACGACCCCCACCACGATCACTGCGCCGATGCCCAGGCCGGCCGCGTTCATCAGCAGCAGAATCGCGCCGGTGACGCCGATCGCGACGGGAACACCGATGCCTTCGACGACCGCCTGCACGGCGAGGCGGTCCCTGATCGGCACCACCTGGAACGAGGCGTTGACCGAGGTGCGGGTCGTGCCGTCGGTGAGGACGATGTCGGCCAGGCGGGCGAAGGCCGCGACCAGGAAGAGGCTGTAGGCGCCGGTTCCGGGCCCGGCGACCACGACGGCCATCACCGCGAGCAGCGCTGCGACGACCGTGGGGTTCAGCACGAGGCCCAGTCGCAGGCCGAAACGGCGCATCAGCGGGCCGGCGAGGAGCGCGAGGAAGAGGATGTCCGCGAGGTTGAGCAACGCCGTGTACCAGGACAGCAGGCGGGTCAGGTCGTCCCCGCTGTAGTGGGCGTGCGCGCGGTTGAAGAGGAGGTAGTCGACCAGCCACGACCCCATCGCCGACAACACCTGGTAGACGAGCAGGAGGAGAACGAGGCCCGAGGCGAAGAGGGCCCGCGCTGACGGCCGGGGCGCTTCAGGCGTGCTCTCCGGCTGAGCGGAGCGGTCGACCTCCGGGAACCTCCGCTCCGTCTCGAGGAGGAGGCCCAGAAACGCCAGCTGTGCGACTATCGCGCCGAGCAGCAGGTTCTCGGTCGATCCGAGCAGGGCGAGGAGAGGGATCCCGAGGAGCCCGCCGACGAGGAACCCCACCGAGAACCCGGCCACGACTCGCGGGAATCGCTCCTTCATCTGCCGCACGTCGAGGAGCCGGCCCGCCTGCCCGCCCAGGAACACGAAGCCCATCTGGAGCGCGATTGGGAACAGGACCAGCAGGCAGGCCGATACCCACGCTCCGCCGGCTGCGAGGATCAGCCAGGACGCTGCGTAGAGAACGGCGATCACCGAGAGGCTCGCCGTGGCGACGCGAACCAACCTCGTCTGGCGGGCCGCGCGGGCGACGAACGCCGACCCGGCCGTCCCGAAGATGGCGATCGCGATGTACGTCGCGGGCAGCCATTTTGCTCCATACGCGTCGAGGAAGATCGCGTTCGCCGGGATGACGACCAGCGCCAGCATCACGCCGAACGCGAACGCCTGCGCGGTCAGCAGCGCGACCACGCGGCGCTCGGCGGCGGGATTCACGATTGCGAGTCGGCGAATTCCGTGGTTGCGCGCAGCCGCGAGACGAGCTCCGCGATGACGCCGTGGGCGAGCTCGGGCCAGTCGACGAGGAGGTCGTCGAGCACCGCCTGATCGACGCGCAGGACGAGCGTCGGCTCGAGCGCGGTGACCGACGCGGCGCGCGGGGCAGGCACCAGTGCGGCCAGCTCTCCCACCGTTGCGCCCGGTCCGAGCTCGATGAGCGTGCGATCTCCACGATGCACCCTGACCCGGCCGTCGACGACCGCATACAGATGTGCCTCGACGGCGCCCTCCTCCATGAGCACCTCCCCCGTCGTCAGGCGCCGCTCGACGGCGCCCTCCGCGACCGCGGCCAGCACCCGGCCCGGGATGCCGGCGAACAGCTGGACACGGTGCAACGCCGCCACCCGCTCGACGACGCCGAGCGATTCCACCGACACCTGAGCGACGTCATCCATGGCCGCCAACCGTAACCGACCCGGGGTCCGGGGCCAAGCGGCGGCCGGCCACCGAGCGGCGCAGCGCTTTGAGCCCCGAGCGCCCCGGCGTAGACTCGCCAGGTGACCCGTCCGGGATCGAGCGCGATCGATCGCTACATCCCGGAGGATGTCCGGTTGATCCTGGAGGAGCGGTTCTGGCATACGGTCGAGGAGAACTCGACCGTAGAGGCGTTCTCGCACGACGGGACGCTCCTCGTGGCGCCCGAGAAGCACCCGGCTCTCTTCAGCGATCACGGAGTCGTGCACGCGCGGGACATCGCGGCCGGCACGCTCGAGCTCGTCGACGTCCTCGACGGCCGTCTCCTCCCTGCACGGGCGCCCGAACGACGGGAGTTCATCGCGGCGCTTGGTGTCGTGATCGCCTACATCCACGACGTCGGCATGAACGACCCGACACGGGACGGCCGTCGTCTGCATCCGATCTTCGCCGCGCAGATTCCGTTCTCGGGAGAGATCGACGACGCGATGTCGGGGCTATGGGAGAGAGGCGGCCCACTCGTCTCGCGAGTCCGCTCGGTCGACGAGGTCGAGCCGTTCCGCGTCCCGGACGTCGTCGTCCTCCGCGAGCTCGTCGCTCTCGCCCTCGGGCACAGCAAGTCGATGGTGCCCGCATCGATGCACGGAGACCTCTCGCGTTTCCGTCGGGCGCTGCAGCAGGCGGTCCTCGTCGATCTCGACGATCATCGGCGCGCCGGAGCACGTCTCAACCCGGCCGCCGACCTGCCGGACGCACTTGGCGCGAACGCGCGCTGGTACGCAGACCCCGTGGCGGACTCCTTCGCGTGGCTCGACTCGGAGGCGCCGGCGCAGAGGGCGCTCGCGATCGACGCGGTCGACTCGATGCGGCTGGTTCGGGTGGCGGACGCCCTGCGCCAGCGCGGCTCCGCGCTGCGAACGGCAGCGGGGTACGAGATCTTCATCGATGTCGAAACGGGTCAGGCGGTCTTCTCGCTTCGCACCTCTGCGGGCGACCGACTGTTCTTCCTCCGCTTCGACAACCCGCACGGAGCCGGAGAGGCAAACGTGCGGACTGCCGTGGTCACACGCAACGGCGACCTCCGCATCTCTTTCCACCGCGGCAGGTACGGCTCGCCCGCAGCCGCCACGGTCGCCAGCGAGGCCGCGGCCCGGGTCGTTGCCGATATCGGCGCCGACGTGCTCGGGGCGTTCGTGGTTCGCCCTTCCTCGCCCGATCTCGGCTCGCCGGCCTGCGATCCGAACTCGATGCGAGTGGAGCTCGAGCGTCCGACCGATGAGCCGGCATTCGCGGAGATCGTCGCCGAGGCCGCCGCTCGCATGGATCCACTGCTCCGCGGACGGATCCACGTGGTGGCCGATCTCGAGCGCACGACCCCGGTCGAGCGGGCCCGTTATCTGGATGGGATCGCGATCGATCCGGCGAGTGCCGAGGCCGCTGAGATCCTGGACGCACTCGGAGCTCACGGCATGCGGGTCGGCGGGATCGACCGCCGCAAGGCATTCGAGGACGTCCGGCGGGTCGCGGTGGCCGAGGGCGAACCGCTCGTCGAGGCGGGATCACCGCCGGCCTTCGTGTACATCGCCGTCGGATGCAGCCTGAGGATCGAGCAGGTCGGCGGTTACGGCGACATCCACGTACCGCCGTGGATCCCGATCGGCGTCACCGGAGTCGTGCGCCGGGCCGAGCGCAACAGCACGGTCGTCGCTTCCGAGCCGGGTGAGGTGCTGATGATCCCCGGAGAGCTCTTTGCCCGCGAATGGTTCCGGCCCTACGGGCAGGTCGAGTTCGCGGACGTTCTGGCGGAGATCGCCGACGAGGTCGCTGGACGGAGCCAGGCGAGTCGCGCTTAGAGGTCGCGGAGAGCCTCGAGCCTCATGCGCCGGCGGGCTCGACCGAGGCGTTCGCCGGCAGCTGCTGAGCGTGCGACGCCTCCGCCGCGGTGTAGTGCTCGGCTGCCGGCCACGGGGCGAGGATCAGCAGCAGCAGCGAGTGCTCGAGCGCCCGTACGCTGTGCGGCTCGCCGGGCGTGAACGTCACCAGAGTCCCTGCTCCACACTCGGCTGTCTCGCCGGAGGCGTCGATCGAGACGCGGCCCTCGACGACGTGAACGACCGCCCGCTCGCGCACGCGGTGATCGCCCATCTCCTCGCCGCCATCGAGCTCGAGGAGGACCGCACGGCACTCGGGTGAGGTGAAGATGACCCGCGGGTTCTGGCCGTCGCGCTTCGGTACGCGAGGCGCGTCGGGCCCCGGCTCGCGCGGCGTCCGCTTTTCCGTCGACGACGGCATCGACTTCAAGTCCCAGCTATCCACGGCCCGTACGCTAACGAGAGTCGACAGCTCTGCCGCGCGCGCGGGCTGCTGCCGGCCGCCGGTAGGTTGGCGACCGTGGCGAGTTGGCGCGAGTTCGAGACGGAGGTGCCCGAGTTCGCCGGGCGTGTTCGCGAGCGTCTCGACGCGCGCAAGCACAAGACGCTCGCGACGTTGCGGCGAGACGGGTCGCCCCGGATCAGCGGCATCGAGTGCGACGTCGAGGACGGCGAGCTTCAGTTCGGCGCGATGTGGCAGTCGGTGAAGGCCCTCGACCTTCTGCGCGACCCTCGCTTCGCACTCCACAGCGGCTCCGACGATCCACCGGATTGGCCGGGTGACGCCAAGGTCGCCGGTGTCGTGCGCGCCGAGGTTCGCGAGAGCGTCGACCACGGTCGCTACCACCTGTTCGCGGCCGACATCCGCGAGGCTGTGCTCATCGGTCTGAACGAGGCGCGCGACAAGCTCGTGATCGAGAGCTGGAACGAGGGCCGGGGACTGTCGCGACGGGAGCGCTAGACGGCTACAGGGCGACGGCGTGGCCGATGATCAGGCCGGCCCCCATCGCGCAGGCTCCCAGCACGAGGTTGCGGGCGACCATCCTCGTGATCGGCAGCCCGGTCACCCAGGCGGCGAACCAGCCGGTCAATCCGAGCGCCAGGAGCACGGGTATGAACGCGAGCTCGACGCGCTCGCTCGTCGGCAGCCAGCGCATGCCGAGGAGGGGGACCGCGGCGCCGAAGGCGAAGAACAGCCCTGCGCTCAAGCCCGCGTAGAGATTCGCGCGGGCGGGCGGGATGCTGTCGAGATCGAGCTCCGCGTCGGCATGGGCGGCCAACGGATCGCGGGCGGTGAGCGCCGCCGCGACTTGCCGCGCCAGACCGGTCTCCAGCCCTTTTGCTTCGTAGAGGGCGACGAGCTCCTCGAGCTCACCGGCGGGATCGGCCTCGATGCTGGCTCGTTCAGCTTCGATCAGGCGGTGGTGCATCTCCCACTCGGTCCGCTCCTCGGAGTAACGGATCGCTCCGGCGGCGAACCCACCGGTCAGGACAACTGTCGCACCTGCGAACAGGAGCGCCCTGGTGGAGGCGCCGGCGGCCGCGAACCCCTCGCCGATGCCGGCCGCCGACACGATTCCGTCGTTGAGATCCACGATCGACTCGCGCACACGGTCGCGCCAGCCCTTTCGATCGTCGATCAGAAGGGCGCGCTGCAACCGACTCATCGCCTGGCTCGAGCTCGTGGACTCAGCTCCTTGTCGAGCGGAGCTTCTCACTTCTCCTTCGCGGCAGATAGGTCAGCGCCCGCCTGGTGCGTCGTCGGGCAGCTCCTGGTGAAAGGCGGCGAAGAGCTCGGCGAGCCACTGCTCGTTCCAGGTGAGGCGCCCGGTCTGGAGGTCGTCGATCACGCCGCGGAGCCACGAGAGCTGGGCGGTGAGGATCGTCTTGCGGTACTCCTCCTCGAGGAGGAACAGGCGGGGCAGCTCGGGGTTTCCGCTCAGCTGTGCGTCGGTGTTGACGAGCTCCTTCGAGAGCTCGTCGGCGCGGTGCTCGAGTTGGGCGCGTGCGTCGTCGGGCTCGAGCCCGAAGAGGATCGAGACGGCGGCGATGAAGTCGGGGAACTCGCCGGAGGTCTCGGCAAGCATCTCTCGGAGCCAGACGCGTGCGGCCTCTCGGCCGGCGTCGGTGATGGCGTACACGATCCGGTCGGGGTAGCCCTCGCTGCGAACGGTCTCGTGCACCTCGACAAGGCCGAGCCGCTGGAGTCGCTTGATCGCCTGCTGGAGGTTGGCGCGCGAGCGAAGGTTGACGACCCGGTCTTTGCCCTGCGAGGTGAACAGCTTCTGCAGCCCGTAGGCGTGGTTGGGGCCGGCGATCAGCTGCCAGAGAACGAGCAGCCCGAGCGCGGATGGCTGGACGTTCAGATGCGTCCTTGCCTGCGCGCCCGGCGCACCTCGGGGCGGGAGCTACGGGAGAGGAGCAGGCGGAGGATCGCGATGCCGCCGCGGTGGATGCGGACCTCGGCGTTGCGCATCTCGCCACTGAGTCTGAGCGTGCGTCCCTCAGCTGAGCCGGTGCCGGTCCAGTCCTTGACCCGGCCACGCCCGACCCGCCGAAGCTCGTCGTCGTCGACGTTCGTGCCGTCCGGGACGAGCAGGACGACGGTGGAGTGGTCGATGTCGAGCTCGACCGTGATCTCGCCGGGCTCGAGCTCGGGCAGGAGCAGGTCGAGCACGACGCTGCCGCGGCTGGCCCGGATGTCGAAGTGGCTCGCGGTCGTCCAGGCGCCGAGCTTGCGGATGGAGCGGTGGTGGGCGCGGATCTGCTCGATGTCGGTGGTGGTTGCAGTCATTCGTCATCTCCTTTCCAGGTGTCGATGGACTACACCATACTAGAAATGTTATATCTAGTCAACTACCGTCTAGAGCTGGGCCCGGCGATCAGCTCTCGAGCAGCCTCCGCGGGTTCTCGTCGAGGATCGCCCGGCGCTGCGCCTCGGTCAGCCGGAGGCGCTCCAGCTGGCGAACGCGGAGCGCGACATACTGCTGCCTGGGCGCGGGCAGCAGTCCCCCGTCCGTCCCGAACAGCAGGCGGTCGAGCGGGCAGCGTTCGACGAGCAGGCGCATCGCGTACGGCGGTGTGGCGCAGAGGCAGATGTGGACGTTGTCGCTCGCTTCGACGGCGGCCGCCGCCTCGCGCCACAGGTCGTGGAGGCCGCCGTGCCCGAGGACGATCGCGGTTCGCGGATGGCGTCGCGCGAGCGCGGCGAGCTGGAGCGGCTCGCTGAACGGAGGCGTGCCATCGTGGAAGAGGATCGGGATGCCGAGTCTCGCCGCCGCCTCGCAGATCGGGTCGAGCGACGTGGCGTGCGGGGAGAACGCCTGCACCCAGGGGTGAAGCTTGACGCCGCGCATCCCGTGGTCGCGGACGCACCGGGCGATCTCGTCGGCTGCGCGCTGGTCGTTCGGGTCGACCGTGGCGAAGGCCACGTAGCGGCCGCGGCCGCCCGCGGCGAAGGCGGCAAGGGAGTCGTTCGCGGCGGGCCCGGGCCGGCGCAGCCCGTCGAAGGTGAAGACGACGGACAGATCGATCCCGAGACCTTCGGCGAACTCCGCGTAGTCGAGCGGGCCGTACGGGGCCGTCCCGTCGGCGGCAGCTCCAGGCTGGTGGACGTGGAAGTCGATCATCCGGAGGGCGATCGTAACCACGCACCTGCGGCGCACACGGTCGGCCGAAGCTGACACGGGGCGTTCACATGTGTAGGCTCGGCCGTCACCAGGGATGGACGAAACCGGCAATTGCCCTTATCGAATGGATCGGGACGGGATATGGGGTCGTTGATCGACGGCGGCGAGACCGACCCGCGGCCTCAGGGCGCGGCCGGCGCCTTCCACCGGGCCGGGCTCGAGCAAGCGCGGGAACCGGCACCGAGCGCGCTCCGCTTCCCCGACGGCGCCCACTTCCGGATCGAGATTCCGAGCGTCGAGGGGCCACGCGTGCTCGAGGCCGTTCTCGACGCGGCGCAGGAGCACGACATCGTCGTCAATCGGGTCTCGCAGGGAAGCGGCGCCATGCTCCTCAAGGAGGTCGAGCTCCGGGACATGGCTGCGCTCGGCGCCGAGGCGGGTCTCGAGGTGTCCCTGTTCGTCGGTCCCCGTGAAGGGTGGGGGACCGGAGCGCACGCACGTTCGCCGGACGGCGCTTCGCAGGCCGGTCAGCTGCGAGGGACCGAGCAGCTGGCGTACGCCGTCGAGGATGTCCTCCGCGCGGTCGAGGCGGGTATCAGGGGCTTCCTCGTCGCGGATCTCGGTCTGCTGAGCATCCTCAACGAGATGAAGGAGGCGGGCGAGCTTCCCACGAGCTGTGTCTGGAAGGTGTCCGTGATGATGGCCCCCTCCAACCCGGCGGCCCTGCGCGTGCTCGAGCGACTCGGCGCGGGCACCGTGAACGTCCCGTCGGACGTGACCACCGCGCAGCTCGCGGAGCTGCGAACGGCCTCCTCGCTGCCTCTCGACCTGTACGTCGAGTCACCGGACGGGCTCGGTGGCGTCGTGCGCGGCAACGAGAGCGCTGCACTGGTCGCGGCGGGCGCCCCGATGTACGTCAAGTTCGGGCTCCGAAACGCGCGCCCGCTCTACCCGGCCGGCGAGCAGCTGGTCGCCGAAGCTTCGGCGATCGCGCGGGCGAAGGTGCACCGCGCCGCCGTCGCGCTCGAGTGGATCCGGCGCCTGGCGCCGGAACTCCGGCAGTCGGCGCCGGCGGCCGAGGGGCTCGCAGTCCCCTTGCCCCCCACGGGCGCGACCCTCCCGGCCGGATGATCTCACCCCCAACAAGTTCGAGTCGACGAGAGGAGTCAGATGCAACGCTTCGATAGGTGGTACCGGGGGCTCGCTCTCGCGGCGGGCGTGGTCGCGACGGCGATTCTCGTGGCGTCCGCAGGCGCGTCCGGCGCTCGTTCAGGGGGAAGCGCCGCGACCTGCAAGCCCTACGGGACACTCAGCTACGGAATCGCGGGCGCGGGGATCACTGCGCTCGACCCGAACACGATCGCGGCCGCGGCCCAGTGGCCGCTCAACTCGCTCGTCTACGAGGGCCTGACGACGTACGACCAGGACGGCAACGCGGTACCCGACCTGGCGACGAGATGGAAGCACTCTGCGGACGACAAGACGTGGTGGTTCTTCCTCCGCCGGGACGTTCACTACCAGGACGGCCGTCCATTCACCTCGGCCGACGTCGTCCAGAACATCCTGCGGGTGCTCGATCCCAAGGTTCCCTCGCAGGCGCGCGGGAACATCAAGGACATTCAGTCCGTCAGGGCGATCAACAAGTACGAGGTCAGGTTCCGGCTCGGAAGCCCGAGCTCGATCCTCCCCGATCAGCTGTTCCTCGTCCGCATGAGCGACCTGACGCACCCGGACCAGCTGAACACGGTCGGCCTCGGCACGGGTCCCTACATGGTCTCCAAGTTCGAGCCGAACCAGAGCCTGATCCTCGTTCCGAGCACGCACTACAGCGGCCCGAAGTCCCAGTGCTTCGCCCAGATCGCGTTCCTGCGTGAGCCGGATCCGACGTCGATGGTCACCGACTTCACCGCCGGCAAGCTCGGGATGGCCTTCAACGTGCCGATCAGCGCCGTGCCGCAGGTCAACTCCGACAAGAACGCCTACATCATCCAGCCGAAGGCGATCTCGAGCCTGGACGCGTGGGAGGTCGACACGACCTCGCCGCCGTTCAGCAACCCGCAGGTACGGCAGGGGCTCTCCTTCGCGATCGACCGCGACGCGATGGTGAAGGTGGCGCTACAGGGCCAGGGGGTGCCGGCGATCGGCAACAGCCTGATCAACGAGAAGAACCCCTTCTACAACGGGCAGCTGAAGGGGTATCCCTTCGACCTCGACAAGGCGAAGGCGCTGTTCCAGCACGCCGGTCTCGCGCCCGGCACCACGTTCACCTACTGGACTCAGGCGAACGCGCGTCCGGAGTGGCTGACGATGGGCGAGATCCTGCAACAGGATCTGCAGAAGATCGGTTACAACCTGAACATCGTCCAGAGCGACCCGAGCACGTGGCTCGCGAAGTTCTTCCCGAACCCGAAGCAGTTCCCGGGGCTGATCGTGGCGAACTTCCTCTCGCTCCAGCCCAACCCGGTGCTCGGCATGAGCTTCGCGAGCTCGAACAAGTGCGAGTGCAACTGGAACAACAAGGCGTACGACGCCCTCTACTTCAAGGCGCTCGGCGCGACGGACAACGTGACGCTCAAGAAGTACGTCAACGCGATGCAGGGCATGTTCAGCGCTGCGGCGCCCGTGCTGCCGATAGCCGACGCGACGAACATCGTCGCCGTGCAGAAGGGCGTCCAGGGAGTCTGGCAGGACCCCCGCGGCAACGTGCACATGGAGAACGCCTACTTCGCGAACGCGAAGGGCAGCGCCAAGTGAGACTCGCCCGGCAGGGTGGTTCCGTGCACGCGGAGCCACCCTGCCGGTTCTCATCCACGACGGGGCCCGTCTGACATGGGCCGTTATGTCCTAGGGCGGACAGTGACGAGCATCGGGCTCGTTTTCCTCAGCTCGATTCTCATCTTCTGCCTGATGCGCATCATCCCGGGCGACCCGACGATCACCAAGCTCGGCGGCGCGATCCAGGGCGTCGACCCTCGCGCGCTGGCCGCGATCCGCCACGAGCTCGGCCTCGACCGGTCGATCCCCGACCAGTACGTGCACTGGGTCTGGGGCATCCTCCACGGTGACTTCGGCCGCTCGTACTACAGCCAGTTCCCCGTCACGACCATGATCGGCGAGCGGATCTGGGCCACGCTCGAGCTCGCGATCGCAGCGCTCGTGCTGGCCCTTCTGTTCGTGATCCCGGCCGCGGTCCTCAGCGTCGTCTGGCGCAACCGGCTCTTCGACGGCTTCCTCTCCGGCGTGACGGCCGTGGGGCTCGCGACTCCCGCCTTCGTCACCGGGATCATCCTCATCGTGGTCTTCGGGGTGAAGCTGCACTGGCTGCCGACTCAGGGTTACGTCCCCTTCACCTCCGACCCGGTCGGGAGCCTGAAGACGGTCGCGCTGCCTGCGATCACTCTGGCGATCCTCGTCGCCGCGCCGATCATGCGCGTCCTGCGCGCGTCCCTGACCGACGTGGGATCCGCCTCGTACATCCGTACGGCCACCGGCAAGGGCCTCCAGCGGCACGAGGTCGTCGTCCGGCATGTGCTCCCGAACGCCGCCATCCCGGCGCTGACCACGATCGGGATCGTGGTCGGCGGCCTCCTCGGAGGCGCGGTCGTCACCGAGTACGTCTACGCGCGTCCCGGTCTCGGCACCCTGATGGTCGACTCGGTCTACCAGCGGGACTACGCCGTGCTGCAGGCGCTCGTGCTGATGGCCGCGGCTGCGTTCATCCTCGCGAACCTCGTTGTCGACCTGCTCTACGGCGTCATCGATCCGCGCCTGCGGATCGGCGCGCAGGAGGGACGCCGCTGACAGCCGTCGACGGGGGGCTGATGCGCAGCGCGCCGCGCCGGAGGGGAGTTGGCTTTCTCGGGCGCCTGTTCGACCGACCCACGGCCGCGATCGCAGCCGTGGTCGTGGCGCTGATCGTGCTCGCGGTCCTCGGCGCGCCGTGGCTCGCTCCCCACGGGCCGAACGAGTTCGACTACAACGACCTCTTCGGGTCGCCGACGCTCTCTCACCCGTTCGGGACGGACGAGCTCGGGCGTGATCTGCTCGCCCGGGTGATGTACGGCGGCCGGACGACGCTGGAGATCGCCGCCCTGGCCACCTTGCTCGCGATGACGGGCGGCACCGTCTGGGGGTTCGTTGCGGCCTACAAGCAGCGCTGGACCGACCAGGTGCTGATGCGGGTCGCCGACGTCACGCTCGGAATGCCCGTGATCCTGGTGGGGCTCGTGCTCGTGGCCGCCTTCGGCTCCTCGAGCACGAGCCTCGTGCTCATCCTCGGGCTCCTGTTCATGCCGGCGACAGCCCGTCTGGCGCGCGCCGCGCTTCTGTCCGAGCTCGAGAGCGACTACTACCTCGCGGCGATCTCCGTCGGTGCGCCGCCCTGGCGGATCATGCTCTTCGAGC
>Ga0066903_100003801_pt1 | contig 12495 bp, 6 predicted proteins | sample PanSoiMetaGPlot1_FD_67491 | JGI IMG/M metagenome (GOLD analysis project Ga0066903, IMG submission 67491) | Tropical forest soil microbial communities from Panama analyzed to predict greenhouse gas emissions - Panama Soil - Plot 1 (version 2) | ecosystem: Environmental > Terrestrial > Soil >...
TCCTTCCTCGTCCAACGGCCCGAATCGCACATGCCGCTAAACTGGAATTTTCCAGCAAAGATCGGTCCGAAAACAGGGAAGCAGGTCATGGCCGTTGCGCCAGCGTGGCCGGCGGAGCCGGTCGGAGTAGCGCAGCCGGCCACGCGGCAAATGCGGGCACGAACACCTCTGGTGCTGGTGGCTTGTATCCGATTGAGGCGTGGGGCCTGATCGTGTTGATTGGTTCGGTTGGTAGGGCGGCTTGGTCCACTTACCGCCGCCATTTTTCCTTGTGCGCCATTCCCAGCGCCTCAAACACCTTGTCGGCCGCGCATTGCCACATCCGCGCAGGAGATCGATCGATCCTCTCTCGCTGCGCGCGGTCTCGCAAGACCTTTCCGCGCACCTTTAAAGAATTGAGTCAAGCACGCCGGTTTCTGGGCTTTACTCGCCGCAGCAAAGCCGGCTTTGCGACCGAGTTCCATGACCGCGAAGCTGCCGAGTGCGCGGTAGCTTTCGAACTGTGCCTCGCCAAAAAACTGATTCAAGGTCTTATCATGCGGGAAAGCGGGGTTCTCGAGGGCGTAAGTCCGCACGTCGGCCGGTTCTTCCAACCCCCTATAAAACGACTTGATGAAAAGCAAGTAGCCGCGCCGGCGCCGGCCGCGGGAATCCGCCTCTGGATACTCGATGACTGCGAAGGCACTGTAAGCGCCCTTCACGGCCGTTTTTTCATTGCGCTGTGCCATGTCGAGGTGCTCAAACCGGATGCGAATGCCAAAATCTATCGCCGCCTTGCGCACGACGCTTCCCAGGTCGGCATAGGCGTAGCCAGGATCACAAGTTGCATCGCTAATTACGATGAAGCGGCAGCGCCGCCGGAGCATTTCGTACACGCCCAAATTGTCGAAATGTCCACCGTCAGAGAGGTAAACATATTTCGCCCGGTCGTTGGTTCGCACAAGGGCCTCGCTCAAAAGCGGCCGTAACGCGTTAGCTGGACCGCGCAGTCGGTAGCTTTTCTCGCCGGCCTTCCCCGGGTTTCCTGACCAAGCGCCAAGGCGGAGGTTGAACAGCGTCATGAGCAGAGCGAGGCCCGGCATGGTGGAATAACCGGCATTGGGTGAAACGGCCGCTCCCGACACGCTCATCGCCCAGCCGAGTCTGATCCCAGCTGCGTAGTCGCTTGTATCGCGAAATCCCAAATCAGGCGTTGCGCCACTACCGCAGTAGAGCGGCGTGAGGACGAAGGAAACCGCCTTGCGCTCCTGCCATTCCAACCGCTTCGTAGCGGCCATGTTGAGCGTCACGTTGATGACCGGGTAAAGTCGTCTCTCCTTGTCATGTGGGGGCCAAAGATCAGCTAGCGGGATGTCGTCAGTTTCGTCAAAACCAGTCCAAAAATCAGGCCTGCGCTTCTCATTCGACGCTCCAAGAAACTCGCGAGTTAGGCGCATCCGGTAGACGTCGTAAAGCGAAAACCGATTGATGTTCACGAAGTGCGCCGCGATATAGCTGAAAAAGGCTAGAAGAACGGCTAGCCCCAAGAGCCATCCTTGACCCGAAGTTTTTCGGGGATCAAACCAAGGGCCGGAGTCGCCCTCCGTCGAAAGAAGTGTTAGGAGCGACTCTTTAAACAGGGCCGCGTCGATAGCGGTGGAAAGGATAGCGGTTAGCAGTCCCGCAAAAATTGGAGTTGCGACTAAGAGGATCGTTCGCACAGGGAGTCGCGTTTCCTTGGGCGCCGTTCCGAAATGAGTACTGAAGGGACTTGCCGCGAGACCAATCGAGGCAAGAGCGGACAGGATGAGTATGACGGGTATGGCAAGTGTCGCAAACTCCGCCGCCAATTTGATGAGGTGAGGACCGAAGAACGTCAGAAGACAAAGAATGCTAAAACCGACCGCAATAACCATGAGATAGCCCCCAGTGCGGGCTACCCATTCGCGTTCCTCATCACCCCAGTGATCGCTCCAGTGCTGCCTCCCCTTAGGACTTGGCCTGCGCACGGTCAGTCCGAGAAAGACAGCATCTCCTATGTTGTAGCTGATTACAAACCAAAGAGGCGCAATCGACAGGACGAGAGCGGTGCTCGTTGGCTCGTTTCTCAGGTGCGCAGCAAGCTGTTCGCCTGCGCCGAGGACAAGTCCCGCCGCTGCGCCTCCCGCAACTGCCGCAAGGGCAAGAAGAAGTACAGCAGGAGCACCCGCAGTGAGCACCGTAACAGGGCCCGGCGGCACATCCGGCACATATCCAAGGAAGCGCGCCGCCCACTTGGCAGTTTTCGGAGACTTGCCCAGCGCACGCTTAACAGCTGCAACAGCAAGAGCCAGCACAAAGGCGAGAATCGCACCTACCGCGCCAGCAATAGGAAATGCCGCGAAGTGCTCCCAGTCCCAGGATGATCCTTTTGGAATGTCGTTCGCAGCCTCCAATGCGAACATGAATGCTCCTGACAGCACGAACGCGATGCCCAAGCGGGGCGCCCAGATCTGACGATTCTCACGATCCAGCCTCTCACGATGCAGCGTAGCTGTGGATGGAACGGTGCTGATCGGAGGCGCGGGTCGCCAGACGTCCCACGATGGACGAGCGATCGAAAACATGATCCAGCCAAGTACCACGAGACTGCCCGCTAGCAGTAAGCTCCCCAGGTATTGTTCCGTAGTCCAACGTTGCAACCGCAAAGTTTCAATTAAGTACTTGGCGAACTTTTCCCAGTCAGAAAAAAATAAATCCTTATGGGCGGTGGCGCCCAACAACTTCACGATCACAAGTAGCGCAGCAATTAGCGGGACGATGACAAGATGGTTCAGTATGAGATTGCGACCGAAAACAACAATGGTTGCCCAAGCGTCAGCAGATAGAATGCCCTTAACGGGGGTCAGATAATTGGTGCCGCGGCGCAGGTTGCTTATTGCATGGGGCACCCGCCGGGGAACGGCTGCATCGCCGATGGGATCGGGCCAGGACAGGCCGCGCGTTACGTCCAAAATTCCTTTCTGGCATCGATGACGCCAGGCGACCAACCAAGATCCGATGTAACCACCGCCAGAGACAGTCGAGAGATAGTGAAATTGGCTAAGGAGCTCTAGTCGCGCCAAGCCCTGCAGGACGCCGAGATTGAAAGCGGCACTTCGCACGCCACCGCCTGAGAGGCAGAGCGCGGTGCGGCCGTCGCCTCTTAGAGCATGCACCCTCTCCCACAGCTTACGCAACTTCGCTTCGATATCCGGTTGCCGCGATGGAATTTTGCCGGTCTCAGGGTACTCGATGGCCTGGTCGCGGGTTTGGTGATCGGCAGGTGAGAGGCTTGGGTCTTCGAGCGGTTGCTGTTGATTCGCTTGGGTCGCCCCTGTGCGGTCCTGAGCAAGTGTCTCATCCGTTACTTCTTGGTGGATCTCACTAAATTCGCGTTCAAGGACGTCGGCTAAAGTATAGACAGTATTAGAGCCCTCGGAAGCAAGTGCCGCGCTACCAACAATTGCTTTGTCTCCGACGCTGCCCGTCATTGTAACCACTCGCGGCTGAACTGCCGCAGCTGCAGCGGAGCAGTCCTTTATATCTTATGTATCTTACGAGATTCCAAGACCCGTCGCCCAGCCGGCGAGACCGTAGGCTCAACGCCCCGCCAGCTGTGACCATTCCGGTCAGGACGCCCGCCTGGAACCCGCGTCTCCCAAATTGGAGCACGCTGGTTATCGCCTGTTCCTGGCTTGCCGATTTTGCCGTAGCTTACCTGACCGCTGGACTGCCGCGATTTGAGGGCTGCCGCGCGCGGTAAAAGGAACGTACAATCACTATTCGGCTGCCTTGATCCCGCCGAACGCTACGAACACTACCGCCACAACTACGATCGCAGGGACATATGGGAGGAGTGTCATCATGGTCTCCCTCCTCACGCCAGATGTTGCGGAGTTTATTGAGGAAGCGAAAGAGAAGTCTGTGACCGCCGTCACACTTTTGTCGAATAGGAAGAAGCTATCGCGCGCCTGTGAACTTCCTCAGTCCGGCACGAGGAGTCCCGTACCGCATCGCTTCATCGGGTCAGCGCTCACTCGTCGTGCTAGAAAATCCACCGGGGAGAAAACGGCGGACATTCAGGCTGTCCCCGGGGTGAGGGGACCCACCGAAATCGGAAGATCAACCCCGTGATATCCGTTTGGCCACTCTCTGCCGGGTCACGGGATCAGGGCCAATCTCCAACAGGTTCTACGAGCAAATTTGAAACTGAAAAGTCCCCCTACCGGGGATCCCATATAGAGGCTAGGGATCGCCCCTGACTGATGGTTTCGCGGATTACTCCGCGAGTGCGTGGCGCTAGCGCCCCGCAACTAGGTCATGGCGGCGATGGACTCGATCCCGGCGCTGTAACCGCAGTGAAGAATTGCGCCAGCGTGTGTCCCCTCACGGCTCCGGCAGCAAGCTTCGGCATCATTTTCGGAAGCTGTTCCTCATAGAGCTTGCACATCAGGTATTCGCCGAGCCGGCGATAGCTCTCAAACTGGGACTCGCCAAACCACTGATCGAGCGTGGTCTCATGCGGGAATGTCGGATTCACCATCCCGTAGGAACGCACATCGACCGGGGCGTTCTCGTAAAAATAGGTCGGCTTGATATAAATGAGCCAACTTGCATCGGCGGGACTCTCCGCATAGGTGATCTTGCCGATAGCGAAGGTGGCAGAATTCGGCGTGGCTTCGTGCACGCTCTTCATCCTCACGGACTCGAATTGAATTCTAGCGTCAAGATCGATGGCGGCAAAGCGTACCGAACGCGCGAGATCCTCGAACGTAAAATGTTCGTCGGTATCCGCATCTACGACCAGAAGGTACCGGCAACGGCGGCGGATCATCTCGTAAATGCCGAGATTGTCGAAATGCCCGCCGTCAGACAGGTACACGTTCGCGCTTTTGGCATCGGTCAATCCCAAAGCCTCCGTCAGAAGCGGTTTGAGCGCGCTAGTCGGGCCGGCCCTCACCGCTTCCTTGCCGATGTCGGCGGCCGGGTTGGCGAGCCATGCGCCGAGACGGACATTGAAGAGCGTCATCAGAAAGGCCGTTGCCGGCGAGGAGTTGTAACCCATGCTCGGGCTGGCGGCCGCCCCCGAGATCGTCATCGCCGTGCCTAGCGAGATGCCGGTCTTGTTGTCGTTGAGATCTGGCTCCTTGCCGCCATAGTCCTGCGTTTCGACGTAGGCGCCGGTCCACTTGCGCGGATTGTTCGCCGCCGCGTAGCCTGCGACCTCGTTCCCCAGTACGGCGCTGCCGCAATAAATCGGCGTGATGACAAACGAGCTCGCTTTGCGCTCCTGCCAGGCGAGGTTTTCGCCGCCGACCAGATTGAGCGTCACGTTGATGACCGGATAGAGGACGCGATGACCGCCCTTCTGTGCCTTCAATTCGCTGACGCGGTGGTTGTCGGCGGGGTCGAAATCAGTGAAGGCGTCTGCCTTGCGGCCCGCGCGCGCGCCGCCAAGGAAGGCACGCACCAACCGGTTGCGATAGACGCCGTGCATCGAAAAGCGGTTGACGTCGATCTTCAACGAGGTGACCGAGATGATCAGGAACAGCGCCTCGGCGATGAAGCCTTGGGCCATCAGGATTTGCATGCCGGGGGAATGCGTCTGGTCGATCACCCAAACCCCCATCGCGTTCGCAAACAAGCCGAGCGCGCTGACGACGAAAAGCACCAGCATCGCCGCAAAGAGAACCGCCATCTTGCGCGATGCGAGATACCAAAGAAGGTAAGTCGGCACGAAGCCAGTCAAGAAAACCAACAGCCGCGGGATGATGAAAATTGAGATCTCGCTCAAGTCCTTGTGTGACCGGGCGATGCTGACCAGCTTTTCCGCGGTCATCCGCTCGACATAGGCCAGCACCATGAACAGGAAGGCGATGAAGAACAGGGTCGCGAACCGGGTGACCAATTCGTAAACCTTCGTCGAGCCGCTCTTCGGCGCGAGATTCGTAATGTCGAGTTTGACCGACGCGCTCTTGCCGCCCAGCACCGCGACGAATCCCGAGATCACACCGAGGATCTTGCTCAGCTTGTCGATGCTCGGCCCCAGGGTCGGCGCGAGGGTCCGCAGCCACTCATTGTCGATGAAGACGAATGGCAGGAACAGACAGATCAGGGCGAAAACGGCCCACAGCAGCGCCGGAAAGACACTGACCGCGCTCAGGCGGGCCAGCCATTCCCGGTCGGCATCGTCCTGAAAGCCGGCATAGCGGAAGCCCACATAGAGCGTTGATAAAAGGAGATGTGCGAGGTTCGCGCCGAGCGGTCCCAAAATGCTGAGCGCGAAGACGACGGCGGCGACCTGCTCGTTGAAGTTCTCTCCCGCCGACTTCAGGAGCTGGCTCTTTGCGGGCAGCAGCGTGGACAGATAATCGATGATCTCGATGGCGAGCCACAGCGCCCCGGTCGCGATCGCGGCGACGATCACCCAGGTCAAGACATTATTGAGATAAAGGAAGAAATTGCGGCGATCCGTAATGCCCGCGATCACGTAGCCGGCAATCTTGGCGCCGAAACTGAAGACGATCAGCCAGAACAGGATCGGCTCCGATGTGCCGAAAATCTGAAACGTCAGGTCTGGCTGCATCTTGTAACCGCCGGCAACGAGCACCAGCGGCACCAGCCCCGCCCAGATCAGAAGCGGCGTGACGATTTGCCAGCCGATCGTCCTGCTCGACGGGTCGGGACCCCTACGATGGCTTGGCAGCTTCCGCACCGCCTGCCAGGTCGCGATGGTCAGGCTGATGCTGGCGATCCACAGCAGAACCATACAGAGGTCATAGCCGAGCAGCTTGGCTTGCATCTGAGCTGACGCGGCAAGCCAGGTCAGCAGTGCGAGGTAAAGATTGGGCGCGAGCACCGCGAATAAGAGCGCCGGAATGAACACCGTCCAGTTCAGCAGGACATTACGCACCCACAGTAGGATCCCAGTCCAGGTGTCCGCCGAGGTAATGCCGGTTTTGGGCGTGACGAAATTCGAGTTCGCACGCAGGCTGGAAACCTGAAGTATCTCCTCCTTTTTGGTGAGCACGTTCTCGACATTGGCCGCACTCTGCTCCGGGTCCTCGGCGATCCAGCGTGACAACCATCCGCCAATATACCCGCCACCCGACACGGTCGAGAGATATTGAAATTGCGTGAGCAGCCCGCGATAAGCGAGAACCTGCAAGACGCCGAGTGAAAACGCAGCGCTGCGAATACCGCCGCCTGAAAGACAGAGTGCGGCCTGCCTCTTCTTTTGCACGTCTTTGCGATAGGCTGCTTCAAAATTGGTTTGGGGCAGCGCGTCGCCCCATATGGCTTCATATTCCGCTCGCAGCACGTCCTCCGTCGTCTTGAACGTGCTCTTCTCGCCGATGAAGAAATTTTTGACGCTGACGGCTCTTGTATCGCGAACTGCCATCGCCACCCCACCATGGAAGGACCATCTTAAGCAGCATGGCTATGATAGTGCAATAGCTGGTTGCATATCGTTCGAGCCGTGATGGAAGGCTAGCGCCGAGGCTGCAGACGGCGCTCGAGAGACGCGCGCTTCGTTTCGAGGTCGACGGCGACTTCTACAGCGTCTGCTATAGTTGAGCGCGGCCTATTCCGGTTGGGTCCGCGCAGTAGCTTGCGAGTCCGAAGATTTTTTGCAGACAAGCGTCTTGGAGATCGCCACTCCACCTCTGTAGATCGACAGTCAAAAGCCGTTGAAATCCGAGCAGAGCTGCGAACCTTCGATCGTAACTGGAATTAACATGTTGTGGTCACGACCAAATGTGGCCTCGTCGGGAAGCCATCGCGAACATCGCATCGGATGATGCATTGATTCTCCCTCACAGCGCGAATCCTACCGGATCGCTTTCGGGAACGACAGGGACGATCGAAAGGAACCAGCTGGTTCAATCAAGGTGAAAAGGTCGAGCGCGTCGCAATCTACGGCGCGAATTTATAGCGCGGTCCTGCAAACAGTCCGACATGCGGACCCGCGTTGAGCTTTTGCTGCAACAACTCGCCCAACACGGTCTTGAATTCGAACATCGCACCGACCGCGTCATTGACCTTCTCGGGCTTTCCGTTGAACCCCCGGTGAAGCGCGCGGAGTATCTTGCTGTAGCTCGCATCGCATTCGACCGACAGTTGCTCGGCGCGCCAGTCAACCTTGTCGTACGTCACAAGCGGTGGATCGTCGACCATCTGGATGACGTCCGCGGCGTCGTCGATCGTGAGCGGCTGCACCGGGTCGAAGCTTACCTTGATATGCGAGGATGCATCTTCCACGATCCGCATCCCCTTTGAGAACTGCTGAAAGCGATAAAAGTGAGCGATGTGTTTCTGCAGGTCCATGGGCGACTTGGGCGTACCTTCGCCCTGTTCGACGATCGTCTCTATCGCGAGCAAAGCTGAATCGATATCGGTCACCGCGATATTTTCGCCGGGACCGAGGAAGAAACCGGTGACCTGCAGGCTCGGATCTCCAGTAAAAATTCTGGAACCATTCTGGACAATCTGCGTGCGGATTGCCGCATAAAACTGGCCGATCGTAATCGTGGGCGAAGCAGCCCTCGCTAATGCCGCCGGCTTGACTGGAATGTCAAGGGGGATCTCCGGCTCCTCGATCTTCATGAAAGTCTGCTCGATCAACGCCTTTGAGTAGCGCTTCAGATGGACAACCAGGTCGCCGGCGACGCCCATCGGCAATTCATGGGGATAGGTCGGAACGAATCCCGCTACCGCGATCTCGGGATGTCCGCCGATCGCGTTGAGCAGGTTGCACGCCAACGTCATGTGCAACATTTCCTCGATCACCACATCGCGGATGACCTGGCGAGCGTAGCGGACTGACGGCGAGTCTCCCGACAGGGTTGCAAGTGCAGTCAGATAGGGCGGAATAGTCGAGTGCTCGAGCCGAACGGCGTTCTGCAGTGCTTTCTGCAAATCCGCGAGGCTGCTAATTGGCTGCGCCACTAATCTGAGCATAATCGCTGATTCTAGGGCTGCGCGGTTCACACGCCGTCGGCGGGCTGGTGGCGGGTTAGGTCGAGCCTGGCTTTGAACGCTTGAGCCGCGAATTTTGGTGTCGGCTTATCAACCGCAAGCGTCGCACGGACGGTCGCCGGTGCTGCGGCCGCGATCGCGCCGATACGCTTAGGCTTCCCGTCGGCGCCGACCTCGCGCAGCCATTTCAGGAGCAGCGCCCGCTTGGCGCCCGACAGATCTCGCGTCACTGGCATGTGACTCGGGTGATCGATCGGAAGATCGAGCGCCCAGGCGATGTGTCGCGCAAACTCGGCAACGCTGTCGTAGTCATTCAGATTGACCACAGGATGCGACGGAGGAAGCCCGGTAAAGGGCGCATACAGATTCGGTCCGTGCGGGCGCGGGTAGAGATTGGAATATTGCTCCAAAATCGGATGAACATCGTTCCAGCCTGGCGCAAGCGGAGCCGTCACGGCACTGAACATGAGAAGGCTGATGAAGTTGGATGGGTCGAACTTGGAGGGGTCGGTCGGCGATTCCTGGAGCGAAAATGAAATCGCGTAGACCTGCCCATCGATGAAAGTTCGCGGGGTGCCAGGATCGACGGCGGTGATCGTGAGCTTCGTGCGGCCATTGGCATCGGTCTTGGAATCAATTGCCAGCATGGGTAAAGGCGAATTCTCAGGAAGCGTGAACGGCTCTGCTTTCACCTGCGCAGTTGCGCCGGCGAATGGAACGCCGAATTTGGTCGCGATCAGCTCGGCGATAGCGCTAGCGCCAGGATCGAGACGAAACACGAACCGCTCAGCTCTGACATAGGCGCCGTCGTCATTTTCCGCCACGATCACGTCCGCACTTGTGGCGCCCTGCTGTCGCGCCAACAAGTGCAAAGGCTTATTCGTCACCATCGCGAGCTCAGCGTCAGTCAGCGCGCGACCGGCAGGAAGCTCGTAGATGCCAGCCGTGCGCGAGTAGTTTCCATCAGACGTATAGTCGAGAGGGCCGATGGCCGTCGCTCCAGCTCCGTCGGCAGCGGCCAGCGTTAGCTCACCGCTGTTCAGGAAGTCGCCGGTGATCGGATCAATCGGCAGAGAATTCCCAACATCGATGAGGACCTTCCGACGCTCAATGTCGACACGGCAGTCCACCGGCGAGAATTGATTCTGATGTGGCGGCGCGAGATGACGCCCGATGATGAACGTCCGCGGCTCGCCATAGAAGTATGGGCCAAGCGTGCCGGTGATCCGCCCGTAGCCGCGTTGCTGGCCACTCATGATATATTGGTCAGTGATGAGTTTGATCGACAGGGTTCTCTCCGAGCTTACCTGCTTCATTTGCGCGAGACATGGTGACGCAGCCACGTCGCCCCACTCGACGTTCTTCAGGATCGATTGGAAATATGCGGACGCTCCGGAAGGTCCGCCTGCGGAGGAGCGTGCAAAGTTGAGATCGAAAAAGGCGACCGGCTCGAGCTCCCCGTGCACCAGTTCATGTCCTTGATCGTCCATCAGTCGTAGGGCGAGGCCGAAAATCATCGACACGCCTTGTTGATGCGGATCGAGGTCGACGATTTTGGCGCTCGACCGATCAGCGGCTTCGCGAACCGCAAGGCCAACGGCGACGTCCTCGTTGCGACTCGAGGCTGCCGATCCATCGAGACGGTAGGCCCGAGTGACATGACAATCCAGGAGGCGCCAAGCGCCGGTCCCGGCCGGTTGCCACCACCCATTCGTCCTATCCGCACCTGGTTTTTGAAAGTCCGGACTGAAATGCGCGTTATCGAAGTGTTTTGGATCGTTGTTTACGGTCGATACGTCGGCCCGGAAACGGCCCGAGAGATGGAGGCGTACGGGATGCAGATAGCTCACAAGGCGACCTCCTGGTAACGAAGCAAATAGCGGCAGGCGTTCAGACCCCAGTGAATCGTTCCTTACGCGATCCGCAAATCATCCATCGACCGCCGGGGCGCCTCGATGCGCGGCGTCTGCCCGCCGCGCAGGACGCTGTTGCCTTGGAAAAGCGATCGCTGGTCGATAGGCGCGGGATCCATCCAGTCCGCCTCATTAATAGCGCCGAACAGACCGTACACGGCGAGCGCGTTGGCGTAGGTGACTTTGCGGATGGCGTCGGCGGCGATTCCCCGTTCCGCCATAAGCACCGCCGTCTTGGGCACGGCGAGCGGATCCGATACGCCCCAATCGCAGGCCGAATTCGCGATGATGCGCTCGGGGCCGTACTGCCGCACGATATCCGTCAGGCGCTCGTTGCCCATCTTGGTGTGCGGATAAATGGAGAATCCCGGGAAGTAGCCGCGATCGAGCACCTCGCGCACGGTCTCTTCCGTATTGTGGTCCATGACGCAGCGGGCGGGATCGAAGCCGTGCTCGGCGAGCACGTCCATGGTACGCAAAGTCCCGCGTCGTTTGTCGCGATGCGGAGTGTGAATCATGATTGGCAGGTCGAGTTCCTTGGCGAGATCGATCTGCTTGCGTAGGTATTTATCCTCCAGCGGGGTCTGCTCGTCGTAGCCGAGCTCGCCGAGCGCAACCACGCTTTCCTTCACCGCGAACTGCGGCAGCACCTCGAAAACCGCCTCCGCGAGCGCCTCGTTGTTGGCTTCCTTCGGGTTGAGCCCAATACAGCAATAGTGCCGGATCCCGAATTGCCCGGCGCGAAATTTCTCGAAGCCCAGGATGGTGGACAAATAATCAACATAGCTGCCGAGGCTTGTGCGCGGCTGGCCGACCCAGAAAGACGGTTCGATCACCGCGACGACGCCGGCGCGGGCCATCGCCTCGTAGTCGTCGGTAGTGCGCGAGATCATGTGTGCATGCGGATCGATGAACACCGTGCCCGCCGCGGCCGGAAGGTAGCGCGCGTCCTGATCCGGCCGCAGAACAGATTCGTTAGCTGCGCGTCCGAGCACAAGCCGCGATCCGCAGCACGGACAAGAAAGCTTTTCCGAGGATTGATCGGAGAATCCATCGCCGTTTGTCGACGCCATAATACGCCCTCCTCCGTGTGCTGCCCAAAACGCTAGCGACGTGGCAGCCACTGCGTGTGACTCCCGATCAACACGCTGGCAACACTTATTGCTACCTCCAGTCGCGTCAAGTGTTCACGCGTCACGCGCATCGGGAATCTATAGGTCCTCAAAAAGACAGTAGCATATGAGAACATGTTCCAGCCACGCTGCTTCGGTCAATAATAAATGATTTGGGAACGATCGTCGATCACAAATGAGTTTTGGCTAAGGCTGAGGAACTGTACATCCCGCACTGGTACTCAATGGTCCAGGTCACAGCAATGAAGGCTCTCCACCTCACCAGACATACTGGAATTCGCAGTTTGTACTCGCGCACCCTGATCCGAACCTGAGCGAACCTAACGGTATCACTCGCCTAACGAGCCGGCAATCAATGGCTCCATCGTCAATCGAACACGTGACGCTGAATGAGATCCTTCACCGCGGTCGCCGCTACTGGACCGTCCGGTAGCAATCGCGCTTCGCTCGACACAAACAGCGGACCGTCG